>ERZ857750.362-NODE-362-length-65494-cov-9.912178_pt1 | contig 65494 bp, 65 predicted proteins | sample MGYA00519915_ERZ857750 | MGnify/ENA primary metagenome ERZ857750 (study PRJEB31778, sample SAMEA3449358) | human gut metagenome | biome: human gut; feature: human-associated habitat; material: faeces | place: United Kingdom | collected 2010/2012 ...
ATGGCGCTTTACGTCCAACTGGTGCTTTACCTTCACCACCACCGTGTGGGTGATCATTCGGGTTCATTACAGAACCACGAACTGTAGGGCGAACACCTTTCCAGCGGTTACGTCCCGCTTTACCAAGGTTTACAAGTCCATGTTGTTCGTTTCCGACAACACCAACTGTAGCACGGCAAGTTCCAAGAATCATACGAACTTCGCCTGATTGAAGACGAACAAGTACATATTTACCTTCAGAACCCAATACTTGAGCAGAAGCTCCAGCAGCACGTACCAATTCTCCACCTTTACCAGGTTTCAATTCGATGTTGTGGATCAAAGTACCAACTGGGATGTTAGCAAGTGGAAGAGCGTTTCCGACTTTGATATCTGCTTCTGGTCCTGATACGATACGTTGACCTACTTCAAGACCTTTAGGGGCGATGATGTAAGCTTTCACACCGTCAGTGTAGTGTACAAGCGCGATGTTAGCTGAGCGGTTTGGATCGTATTCGATCGTTTTAACGACTGCTTCAACTCCATCTTTGTTACGTTTGAAATCGATCAAACGGTAATGACGTTTGTGTCCACCACCTTGGTGACGAACAGTGATACGACCGTTGTTGTTACGACCTGCTTTGTTTTTAAGAGAAACAAGCAAAGTTTTCTCAGGTGTGTTTGTTGTGATTTCAGCGAAATCCAAAGAAGTCATATTACGGCGACCGTTTGTTGTTGGTTTATAAACACGAATTCCCACGATATTTCCTCCTTAGATTATTCAGCTTCAGTAGCAAACAACTCGATTGCTTTAGAATCAGCTGCAAGCGTGATGATAGCTTTTTTAGTTTTTGAAGTAAAACCAGTGTAACGTCCAACGCGTTTTGCTTTAGGTTTTACGTTTACAGTGTTCACATTCGCAACTTTTACACCTTCAAACGCAGCTTCAACAGCTTGTTTGATCAAAAGTTTGTGAGCGCGAGTGTCAACTTCAAATACATATTTGCCTGCTTCAAGTTGAGCCATTGACTTTTCAGTGATAACAGGTTTTTTGATAACATCATACAAATTCATTATGCAAGAACCTCCTCGATTTTAGAGATAGCTGCTTGAGTAACAAGAAGTTTGTCACTATTTGCGATGTCAAGAACACTTGCAGTTGTAGCAGTCGCAACTTTCACGTTTGGAAGGTTACGAGCTGAAAGAGCTGCGAATTCATTTCCTTCTTCAAGAATAACAAGGACTTTAGAATCGATGCTCAAAGCTGCAAGAACTTTTGCAAATTCAGCAGTTTTTGGAGCTGTAAATTCAAGAGAATCAACGGCTACAAATTTGTTTTCAGCAACTTTTTCTGAGTAAACAGATTTAAGTGCAAGGCGACGAACTTTTTGAGGAAGTTTGTACGCATAGCTACGTGGAGTTGGTCCGAAGACGATTCCACCACCACGCCATTGTGGAGAGCGGATAGAACCTTGACGAGCACGTCCAGTTCCTTTTTGACGCCATGGTTTGCGTCCGCCACCTGAAACGGCTGAACGGTTTTTAACTGCGTGAGTTCCTTGACGAAGGCTAGCACGTTGGCTGATGATCACATCAAATACAACTGCTTGGTTTGGTTCGATACCAAAGATCGCATCGTTAAGAACAACTTCGCCCGCTTGTTTACCAGTTTGGTCGAATAATGTTACATTTGCCATTTTGACTGTATTCCCCTTTCCTTATTATTTACCAGCTTTAACTGCTGACTTGATAGTGATAAGAGATTTCTTAGCACCTGGTACGTTACCTTTGATAAGGATAACGTTCTTTTCTGGAACAACTTGTACAACTTCAAGGTTTTGAATCGTTACACGATCGCCACCCATGCGTCCTGCAAGGTTTTTACCTTTGAATACGCGGTTAGGTGCAACAGGTCCCATAGAACCTGGACGACGGTGGTAACGAGAACCGTGAGCCATTGGTCCACGTGATTGTCCGTGGCGTTTGATAACACCTTGGAAACCTTTACCTTTAGAAGTACCAGTTACATCAACAATGTCTCCAGCTTCGAAAGTGTCAACTGTGATTTCATCACCAACTTCCAAGCCTTCAACGTTTTTGAATTCACGAATGAAGCGCTTAGGAGCCGTGTTAGCTTTTGCTACATGTCCTTTAGCAGGTTTGTTGCTCAATACTTCGCGTTTGTCATCGAAACCAACTTGGATAGCGTTGTAACCATCTGTTTCAACAGTTTTAACTTGAAGAACAACGTTTGGAGTTGCTTCGATAACTGTTACAGGGATCAATTCGCCAGCTTCAGTGAAGATTTGAGTCATTCCCACTTTTTTCCCTAAGATTCCTTTTGTCATGAGAAAATAGTTCCTTTTCTATAGTTTTTTATTCAAAAAGTTTTTAACGAGCGTTTTTTATGCTCTGGATCAAGCTTTAGATTAAAGTTTGATTTCTACGTTTACACCACTTGGAAGATCCAATTTCATCAAAGCGTCAACTGTTTTTTGAGTTGGGTTGATGATATCGATCAAACGTTTGTGTGTACGCATTTCGAATTGTTCGCGAGAATCTTTGTATTTGTGAGTCGCACGAATGATTGTGTAGAGGCTACGCTCAGTTGGAAGTGGGATTGGACCCGCAACTTGTGCACCTGTACGAGTAGCTGATTCTACGATTTTTGCAGCCGCTGTGTCAAGTGTACGGTGTTCGTACGCTTTCAAACGGATGCGGATTTTTTTGTTTGCCATCTTTTTCTCCTTTTCGTCTATTTAAGATAATAGGCTAGCTCCACAAGAAAACCGACGCGCGTTGCGTGGCAATGCAACCGAGCGTGTCGCAACCTCTTGCATCAAAGCTAATAGCTGTTTTTCACAGCACCATAGTAGTTTAACACAAACAAAGGCCCAATGCAAGGGATTTGAGAAGATTTTTTTCGTTTTTTTGATGAAAGTGTTTTCGAAAGAAATAGAGTGGTAAAAAAGTTGCTATTATATAGGAAAAAGGGAGCGAGACAGAACAAATTTATATCCAATTTGTTCGTCGTCTCGCCCCCGCACAGTTGATTAGGTTATCTTTGGAGCTTAACAAGCGAACAAAGATACCAATCAACCACTGCGTCTAGCAGTTATTCCTATTATTCTCAGATGGCTGTAGTCTTTTTTCTTCCTATTTATCTATTTCTAGAAATTCCGTCCTGATTTGTTATAGCCATATTTTTCGACGAAATGCTCACGGAATTCTAAGAGATTGTCATCCATGATGGCTTGACGGACCTGCTTCATGAGGTTGATCAAGAAATACAAGTTGTGGTAGCTAGTCAAGCGAATGCCGAAGGTCTCATCTGCCTTGAGGAGGTGGCGAAGATAAGCTCGGGTGTAATTCTTACAAGTGTAGCAATCACATTCGGGATCCAGCGGTGTAAAGTCTTCTGCAAATTGCGCATTTTTCACTACCAGGCGTCCTTGGCTAGTCATACAGGTACCATTTCGCGCAATCCGCGTCGGCAAGACACAGTCAAACATGTCCACTCCACGAATAACGCCATCAATCAGACTGTCTGGAGCTCCTACTCCCATGAGATAGCGTGGCTTGTTCTCCGGTAAGAGCGGAGTTGTGAAATCCAGCACCGCATTCATCTCTTCATGGCTTTCCCCAACAGCTAAGCCACCGATGGAATAGCCTGGAAAGTCCATGCTGACCAAATCTTGAGCAGACTGACGGCGCAAGTCTTCAAATCCAGCCCCTTGAACAATCCCGAAAAGACCTTGATCATGAGGACGACGGTGAGCCTTCAGGCCACGTTCTGCCCAACGACTGGTCCGTTCGATTGATTTTTTCACATAATCATAGGGCTGATAGAACTGAGGGCATTCATCAAAGGACATCATGATGTCGCTCCCTAGATTGTTTTGGATCAAGATGGCCTTTTCTGGAGAGAGGAACATCTTCGAGCCGTTGAGGTGGTTTTTAAAGGTTACCCCTTCTTCGGTGATGTTGCGGGTATCCGCTAATGAATAGACCTGGAAGCCTCCACTATCTGTCAAAATGGGCTGGTCCCAGTTCATGAACTGGTGCAGTCCTCCTGCTTTTGCGACTAGATCATCCCCGGGACGAAGCCAGAGATGGTAGGTGTTGGCCAAGATAATTCCGGAACCCATTTCCTTGAGTTCTTCTGGTGATTGGGTCTTAACGGTTGCCTGAGTCCCTACAGGCATAAACATTGGGGTCGGGAAGGTCCCGTGAGGGGTGATAATTTCTCCCAGACGAGCACCTGTATGCTTTTCTTTTTTGATCAATCGATATTGAATCGGTGAATCTGTCATGGTTACCTCCGTACTGGGAAAAACAGTCCCAGCCTTCTTATTCCTGTCACAGTTTTCCTGTGAACACCTGTACGATTGTACCAAATTTTACCGGCTCTGTCACGGACTTATGTTATAATAAAAAGTACTACTATGAAGAGAGTGTCATCTATGAACCTTAAATTGATTCGCCTCCGGGCACGTACCATGCAAGTCCAGCAACCGGGCTTAGCTATCCTTTTTGCTCTTCCGGTCCTGTTGACCATTCTTGCTAATTTCCTCTTAAGTGGGCAAGATCTAGTCGATCTACTACCGGATATGACCTTGCAGCAAGCAAGTATCTACATGATCCAGCGACAGCTCTTTCCTTCCGTCGTCTCCTTTGTCATCTCCATTTTAGTGGTCGGTGCGACTTTTAGCTATTTAGATACGATTAATCCCAAGATTGAACACCGAACACGCGTGTTAGATATTTTTAAACAAGATCGCTTTACCTCTGTATTTGCTACCTTGATCTTGAAGCAAGCCGTTCTCTTTTTATGGGGACTCATCCTCTATGCGGGGAGCCTCATCAGCACCTACGCCAGCATTCGATTTTTGGCGATCTACGATAAGGTGAGCAACCCTAGCACTCTGAGTGCTTCCAGTCCTGAATTTCAATCTCTCATGCAACAAATGCCTCTGATGACGGCCGGTGTCGTACTTGGCCTGATCGGCCTCCTCTTTTACCTGCCACAATACTACAGTCTCAGCTTGGTCGAATTGATCCTCTACGAGCAATTACGAGACGGCGACTACAAGGGAGCCTTTGGAGTCCTTCGCCAAAGTCGTGAAACTATGAAAGGGTTCCGCAGCAATCGCTTGGTGCTCGATCTAACCTTGATTGGTTGGTACTTCTTGAATTACTTCACGCGCGATGTCATCGGCTTTTATACCATGCCTTACTTTATCAACTGCCAAATTGCCTTTTATGATCAAATCAAGCAGATTAAACAAGGGCCTCGCCATTTTACAGGCCATCCAAGCCATGAAACTGAATAAGAGTAAGAAGAAAACCCCAGCAAGCTGGGGTTTTCTTCTATGTCAATTGTTTATCATTTATAAACCGTATAGGGAGTCTCCTAAGATCAGTCTGGTATGTTCCCGTTTGATACAGCGGTTCATGACGATATCTTCCCGTCCAGCTCCACGAAGGATTTCTTCTGCTTCTTGATTTTCCAACTCCAATTGTGCCCAGAAAATTTTCGCATCCGTCTCAATAAAATCACGTGCCACATCTGGTAAAAACTCACTGCGACGGTATACATCGACGATATCTACTGGGAATGGGATCTCCTGTAAGCTAGCGTACACCGTTTCTCCAAGGATCTGGCCACCAGCTGCGCGGGGGTTGACAGGAATAATCCGATAGCCTCGCTCTTGCATCTCCTTACTGACACGATGACTGGTCGTATCTTCACGATCAGATAATCCCACTACAGCAATGATCTTGCTGGTTTCTAGGTAATGTTTGATAATGCCATCACTAGGATTGCGAAATGAATAAGCCATAAGAATCTCCTTTTTGTGTTTCTTGTCTTAAGAATTTATATGATACTGGACGTGCTTGTACGACTTCCATTTTATTTGGCTTCATACCATGTCTTGCCTTCGTTTTCATCGGCTTCCAGTGGTACTGCAAGTTCGATAGCGGATTCCATGGTCTCTTTGACGAGTTCTTTGATCGCTACCAGTTCATCACTTGGTACTTGCAGAACGATTTCATCATGCACCTGAAGAAGCATCTTGGTCTTGTATACTCCTCTTTCTAGCGCTTGGTCTAAGTGGATCATAGCAATTTTCAAGATGTCTGCTGCCGATCCTTGGATCGGTGAGTTGATAGCCGTCCGCTCCGCAAAGCCTCGAACATTGAAGTTGCGAGAATTGATATCTGGAATCTCCCGACGACGCTTGAAGAGAGTCTCCACATAGCCTTTGTCACGCGCTTCCCGTACCACTCTCTCCATATAGTCCTTGATGCCAGGGTAGCGTTCGAAATAGGTCTCAATGTAGGCCTTGGCTTCTTTTCGACTGATCCCTAGGTTGTTAGACAGGCCAAAGTCGGAAATTCCATAAACCACACCGAAGTTTACTGCTTTTGCATTGCGACGGTCGTTCGGCGTCACATCTTCTGGTTTTTCAATATTGAAGACGCGCATAGCAGTCGATGTATGGATATCTGCCCCATGTTTAAAGGCGTCAATCAAATGCTCATCTCCCGAAATATGGGCCAAGACGCGCAATTCGATCTGTGAATAGTCCGAACTGAGCAAGACACTGTTTTCCTCTTCTGGGACAAAGGCCTTACGAATAAGGCGACCTTGTTCCAATCGGACAGGGATATTTTGCAGGTTGGGATCCACGCTGGACAAGCGGCCTGTCTGCGTCAAATCCTGTACATAGCGGGTATGGATCTTCCCATCTTCCAAAATCCAATCTTGAAGACCGATGACATAGGTCGACTGGATCTTAGCAATTTGGCGGTATTCAAGAATCTTAGACACAATTGGTGCGATGGGAGCCAGGCGTTCCAAGACATCAACAGCTGTGGAATAGCCGGTTTTGGTCTTCTTCGTATATTCAAGAGGGAGTTCCAATTTTTCAAAGAGGATGACACCCAATTGTTTTGGAGAATTGATGTTGAACTCTTCTCCTGCAAGCTCGTAGATTTCTTGGGTCAAGCGTTCCAAGACCGCTTCGTTTTCCACTTGCATATCTTGGAGGGTCTGGCGCTCTACCTTGATCCCCGCGATTTCCATCTTGGCCAAAACAGCTGCTAGTGGTTGCTCCATATCATAAAGCAAATCTAGCTGATCATGGGCTTGCAACTGCTCCATCATAGGCTCTTCGGTATCCAGTAGAACAGCGACTTTCCGTGCCAAATGCTCTAATAGGACCGCCTTCTCTGGGATAGCTTTTTTGGCTCCCTTGCCATAAACGACTTCGTCCAGTGGCAGCGCAATCTGACTATAGAGACTCGCAATGGTTGAAATCTCATTGTCCTCTACGGTCGACAAGAGATACTTGGCCAATCGACTGTCAAACGCGGGATTTTGAAGGGTAATGCCCAAGTGGCTGAGCAAGACCTTGGCCCGCTTGAAGTCATAGACCTTGAGGGGCGTTTTTTCGAGAAATTCTTTGAAAATCGGTGTTTGCAAAAGACCAGTATCTGTACTCGCGTAGAGCTGACCTTTGGTCCCCCATGCAAAGCCGATAATGGGTTCCGTATGGTAGTTGTCCCCAAAAATCTCGAAATGGAAGAAACTATCTTCCGTAAGCATATCTGGAGTGACTTGCTCGACTTCTGTATAGTCAATGGCTACAGGAGCCGCCTCTTCTCCACTGAGATCCAAGGCCTGACGGAGTTGCTTGAAGCCCATCTCCTCATAAAACTTGGCGAGATTTTCTAGATGGGGGCCCGTATAGGTGATATCATCCAGGCCAATCTCAATGGGCGCATTGGTATCGATGGTCGCGAGAGTCTTGGACAGATAGGCCTGCTCCTTGTCGTTGATGAGGTTTTCCTTCATCTTAGAAGCTTTCATCTCATCGATATGCTCGTAAATACCATCGAGAGAGCCATACTCTAGGAGTAGTTTGATCCCTGTCTTTTCTCCGATCTTAGTAACACCTGGGATATTATCCGACTTATCTCCCATCAAGGCCTTGAGGTCGATAAATTGCTCTGGTGTCAGACCCATTTTTTCTTTGAGATAGGCTGGAGTGAATTCTTCAAACTCTGCCACCCCTTTTTTGGAGATTTCAACCACCGTATTGTCATCCGTCAGCTGGATCAAATCCTTGTCCCCAGAGACAATGGTGACTTCAAATGGCACCGAGGTAGTTTCTGCCATCTTACCCAGCGTTCCAATAATATCATCCGCTTCATACTGAGCTAGCTCATAATGGCGGATTCCCAAATGATCCAGTTGCTCACGAATGAAAGGAAACTGCTCGCGGAACTCATCTGGAGTTTTTGCACGACCCCCTTTGTAGTCAGCATACATCTCCGTCCGAAAGGTCGTCTTTCCTGCATCAAAAGCGACGAGGACATGGGTTGGTTGGATGCGCTCCAAGAGATGACTCAACATGAGATTAAAGCCATAGACCGCATTGGTATGCAGACCATTGGCATTTTTGAAGCGATCAATTTGATGATAGAGTGCGAAAAAGGCACGAAAAGCGACGGAAGACCCGTCGATGAGTAGTAATTTATTCTTTTTTTCCATAGGCCTATTATACCACGAATCACAAGGTCTCTGGTACATAAAAACTCTACCCTTTCGGGTAGAGCCTTCTTTAGGAGTTTCTTATGAAAAATGAAGAGAAGTGTTTATTCACCGTAACAAGAACCTTGTTGTGGCAATTTCTTAAAGCGTTTTGGATAATTAACTGAGATTTTCATTTTCTGTACCTCATTTCTTATTGGATGAGTACAGTATACAAGAGAAACCTAAACGATTCCTTATAGAAAGCTTCAAGAAAACTAAAAGCTGAGGCGCAAAACACGCGGTTGTTTTTTGCTGCAAGCTGGTAACTGAAGATGGAGCCCTGTCTCATCTTGGCTCCAAGAAAGGGGCTGACTTTCTCCAAGGAGCTCTAGCTTTTGAATGCGCGCATGAAGAATTCTCGGTTGCTTGAGATCATAGGCGAGAGACGGTAAGGCCAACTCTTCTATCCTTCCACTTGGTTCCAGCTGGATAGCATAAAGAAAACCATCACGCATGGTATAGCGGAAATCTTGGCTGGTATAGAGTGGCGCTTGCCCATCTGAGAAGGAACCTTCCTGGGCCTCGGTCGGTCCGTCTGATGACACACGCCAAGGCCGACTCTGATAAATGGCTTCTCCATTTACCGCCAGCCAGTCCCCGATCTCTGTGAGGATGTCTTGGTCTTGCTCAGGGATCGTGCCATCTGCCTTGGGTCCAATATTGAGCAGAAGATTGCCATTTTTTGCCACAACATCAACTAAATTTTGTAGCAATTCCTTACTGGTCTTGTAGGCTAGATCCTGGGTATAGCACCAAGAATTACGGGCAATCGCGGTATCCATTTGCCACGGAAAGGCTTGCGTCTCTCCGTATCCTCCCCGCTCCATCTCAACGATTCCTGAACCGAAAGGGAGGGCATCCTGTTTGTAACAAACAGCCACCTTGCGATCCTCTTGTGCTGCTAGATTGTAATAATAAGCCAAAAAGCGCATCAAGTAGGGACGGAAACTCTCATGCTGGATCCACCAGTCAAAATATAGGAGCTCTGGTTGGTAGTCCCGCACCAGTTCACAGGTTCGCAAAAGCCAATCTTCCAAGAATTCTTTGCTTGGATAAGGCTTGGAAGTCAGATCAAAATGATCCTTGGGCTCTGGCTCGGCTGGCCAATAAAGGCTGTCTCTTGGGACTTCCTGCGGAATGTCACTAGTGAATTCCTTGCCATGTGAAAAGAAAAACTGGTGTTCTGCCCGGTGAGAGGACGTACAGAAGTGCAGGCCACGTTTTTCTGCTTCCTCCCTCAGCTCTCCTAAGACATCTCGTCTCGGCCCCATTTCTAAACTATTATAAGGCGAGAGAGTAGAGGCATACATCTGAAAACCATCGTGGTGCTCCGCAACTGGAAAAAGATACTGGGCTCCCGCTTTTTGAAAGAGATCCAGCCAAGATGCCGGATCAAATTGATCGGCTGTAAAAAGAGGAATGAGATCCTTGTAACCAAAGCTAGCCTGGTCTCCGAAATGCTCTCGATGATAGTCATAGCAAGGATTGCCTTGGATATACATATTTCGCGAATACCATTCTGAACCGAAGGCAGGTACACTGTAGACGCCCCAGTGGATAAACATTCCAAATTTGGCATCTCGATACCAATCTGGACAGATTTGATGGCTAAGAGAGTCCCAGGTTGGTTCAAAAGGACCTGACTGGACGACTTGATCAATCTCTTCAAGGCTTATCATTCTCTTCTCCTCTTTTCTTGTTACTACCTCTATTGTAACGAGAAAGCCTCGTTTGTAAAGACAAACGAGGGGAATGTTTAAAATAGTAGACAAAGAGCTTGATCTAGGAGAATCAAGCTGATGATGAATGAAATGAAGCTTCTAGCCCTTCACTGCTTGAGAAATAAAACGAGCGATGGCGTCTGTCTCCCCTTGGTGGAGAGCCTTAACGATTTTGGACCCCACAATCACTCCATCTGAGACCTTGTTGAAACGGTGAACATCCTCCATGCTGGAAACTCCAAAACCTGTTAAAACAGGAATGGACGCTATTTCGTGTAATTGGGCCAAGTGATGGTCCAAGTCATCTCGATAGCTACCAGCTTTCCCCGTCACTCCATTGACAGCAACGGCATAGATAAATCCTTCTGCATCATGGATCAATTTCTTCTGACGCTCGATTCCTGTGGTTAAGCTCACTAGCGGCACCAAAGCGATGTCTTTATCCACTAAGAGAGGCTCTACCAGATCTGCATGCTCATGAGGAAGATCCGGAATAATCACTCCCTTGACCGCTGTTCCTTCTACATCTCTAAAGAAGTTTTCAAGCCCATATTGGAACAAGGGGTTGAAATAGGTCATGATGACCAAAGGAACACTTGTCTCCAGACGCTGGATCGTTTGTACCAGTTCCTGTGTCGTCGTCCCATGGGCTAAACTTCTTAGTCCCGCCTCTTCAATCACAGGGCCATCTGCCACCGGATCTGAAAAAGGAATGCCAACTTCAATGGCTGAGACACCAAGCTCCTCCAAAAATTGGATGGTTTCCTGCAAACCTTCCAAGCCTTTTTCATGATCTCCTGCCATGATATAAGGAACAAAGATCCCTTGCTGCTGGTCTTTCAGCTTTTGTAAATGCTCTGTTAAGGTCTTTCCCATCTTACTCTCCTCTCTCTTGTTCTAGGCGGTCTTTGACTTGTACCACATCTTTATCCCCACGACCTGATAAGCAAACGATCATGGATTTTTCAGGCCCCATCTCCTTGGCCAATTTCACTGCATAGGCGATAGCGTGGCTCGATTCCAGGGCTGGAATGATTCCTTCTACTTTCGAAAGCAATTGAAAGGCTTCTAGGGCTTCTTTGTCTGTCACTGGCACATAGGTTGCCCGCTTGATGTCATGGAAATAAGAATGCTCTGGCCCAATTCCTGGATAATCCAGACCTGCTGAAATCGAGAAGGCTTCTAAAATCTGTCCATGCGCATCCTGTAACACATCCATCAAGGCTCCGTGAAGGACTCCCGGGCGCCCCTTGGTCAAGGTTGCTGCATGCTGGTCTGTATCCACTCCAAGCCCAGCAGCCTCTGCCCCATACATGGCAACAGAGGCATCCTCAACAAAAGGATAAAAGAGGCCAATGGCGTTCGATCCGCCTCCTACACAGGCTAAAACTGCATCTGGTAGTGCACCATCATTTTGCTCTGCAAATTGGCGTTTGGCTTCTCGGCCAATGACACTTTGAAAATCACGGACAATTTCTGGGAATGGGTGAGGTCCTAGAGCAGAACCCATGATATAGTGGGTATCCTCCACATTTGCTACCCAGGCTCTAAGGGCAGCATTGACCGCATCCTTGAGAACACGTGACCCATCTGTTACTGATTGAACCTTGGCGCCCAATAACTCCATCCGAAAGACATTGAGGGCTTGGCGTTTGACATCTTCTTCCCCCATGTAGATGGTGCATTCCATATCAAATAAAGCAGCTGCCGTTGCCGTTGCAACACCGTGCTGTCCGGCCCCTGTTTCTGCGATGATCTTCTTTTTGCCCATCCGATGTGCCAATAAAACCTGTCCTAGGGCATTATTAATTTTATGAGCCCCTGTGTGGTTGAGGTCTTCTCTTTTAAGAAAGATCTTGGCTCCACCGACATACTTGGTTAGATTCTTAGCGTAATAGAGCGGTGTTTCCCGACCGACATATTGTTTCAGAAGCTGATCCAATTCTGCTTGAAAAGAAGGATCTGCTTGACTTTCTCTGTAGGCTTCTTCTAATTCTAAAACTGCTGTCATCAAGGTTTCAGGGACAAATCGTCCCCCGAACCGCCCGTAAAATCCGTTTTTATCTGGTTGTTTATATGCCATGCTTGACCCTTTCTATAAATCGTTTTATCTTTTCTTGATCTTTTTTTCCATTTGTCTCGACCCCACTGGATACATCCAACGCATAAGGATGAAAGAAGCGAATGGCATCTGCTACATTGTCTTCCGTCAAGCCTCCTGCAATAAAGAAAGGCTTTGTAACGTTTTGATTTTCGAGTTCTTGCCAGTTAAACGTCTCTCCACTTCCTGCTACAGGAGCATCAAAGAGCAGATAATCGGCACTGGTCTCAGGAAGAGTCGCGTCTTTCCCCACTTGAACAGCGCGAATCATTTGTTGGGGAAGGTCTTGCAAGATGGTTTCATCCATCGGTCCATGCACTTGTATCAGGTCCAAACCCACAACTTGGCAAGCTTGCTCCACTTCTTCTCTTTGTGGCGATACAAAAACACCGACTTTTTGAACCCCCTTTGGAATCCCTGTAGCCAACTGCCGAGCTTGTTCCAACGTGACTTGCCGTTTGCTTGGTGCAAAGACAAAACCAATGTAGTCCGCACCGGCCTCAACAGCTGTCTGGACAGCTTCCGGAGTGGACAATCCGCAAATTTTAACCTTTGTCAATCTGCAACTCCTTTACTTTTTCAGCCACATTGTCTGCCTTCATGAGGGCTGTCCCAACGAGAATGCCATTAAAATAAGGAGCCAGCATGCGCGCGTCTGCTGCTGCGAAAATAGCAGACTCAGAGATGTAAACCGGTTCTTGTTCAAAATTGGTCGCCAATTCCAGGCTAGTATGAAGATCAGTCTCAAAGGTCACCAAGTTGCGATTATTCACCCCTATGATCTGAGCACCAATCCGGTGAGCTACCTCTAGTTCTGTCAGATTATGGGTCTCCACCAAGACCTCCAGGCCAAGATGGGTCGCAAACTCATAGAGCTCTTGCAGACGAGTCTCTGATAAGGCTGCAACAATCAACAAGATCACGGTCGCCCCTGCGTTTCGTGCCCGAATTATTTGCTTTTCATCCACAATAAAATCTTTATTGAGGGTGGGAATACGCACTTGACTAGATATTTCCCGGAGATACTCGATACTGCCCTTGAAAAAAACTTGATCGGTCAAGACAGAAATCATCACGGCCCCATTTTCTTCGTAAGTCTTAGCCTGCGCGACGATATCCACATCGACATGAATATCTCCCAGACTCGGGCTAGCCTTTTTCACTTCCGCAATGACCTGAAGCTTTTCTGGATGACTCTTTAGGTAATCATACAGGCGGTAGGTCTCGCGCAAAGGTTGGAGTTCCTCTTCTTTCATCGCAGCCACTTCACGCGCCTTTTCCTTTAGAATCTTTGGCAAGAATTCTTGACTCATTTTTGATACTCCTGTAATAATCTCAATTTCTCAAGGGCGGCCCCACTGGCAATCACTTCACGTGCCAAGGCAATCCCCTCTTTGATAGAATCTACCTTGCCGTTGGCATAAAAACCAAGGCCTGCATTTAAGACCGTCACCTCTAAGAAGGGACTCGCTTCATTCTTCAAGACACTGAGCAAAATTTCCGCATTGCGTTTGGCGTCTCCACCTCGTACTTGATCAATTTCAATGCGCTCCATTCCGATATCTTCTGGTTGAAAACTGGATAAAGTAACCTGTCCATCTTCCAGAATAGCGAGCTGGGTTGCGCCATCAAGGCCTGCCTCGTCCAAACCTTGTGGGCCACTCACCACCACTGCGCGTTTCCGACCCAAATTCTTTAGAATCTCTGCCGTACTTTCTAGCATATCCAGACGACTGGTTCCCAATAGCTGGGTTTCTAGAGGAATCGGATTGATAAGAGGACCAGTTAAGTTCATCACTGTCGGCACCCCTAGTGCCAAGCGAGCGGGCATAATATAGCGCATGCCAGGATGCAGATTTTTGGCAAATAGGAAGACAATTCCCGCCTTTTCAAACACTCGTCCCAAGTCTTCTGGACCCAAATCAAGGTTAATCCCTAGAGCTTCTAGTACATCCGCAGAACCGGATTTGGAAGAGATCGAACGATTTCCGTGTTTCGCCATCTTGATGCCACCACCAGCAAGGACGAAGGCAGCTGTAGTTGAAATATTGAAACTATAAGAACGATCCCCCCCAGTTCCACAATTGTCCATCGCTCCTTGAACTTCTGTAGGAATAGCGACTGCATAAGCCTGCATCACTTTTGCAATAGCCGTCCGCTCTTCAACCGTTTCTCCCTTCATTTTGAGACCTAGAAGAAGGGCCGTCACCTGTGCTTCTGAAGCACGACCAGCAACGACTTCCTCCATAGCAGCTTCTAACTCTGCACCGCTAAGATCCATGCCTTCTGCTACTTTTGCAAGCACTTGTTTCATATTCCGCTCCTTGACTAGTTTGACAAAATTTTCGATGGTCTTGAGCCCATCTGGCGTCCCGATACTTTCTGGATGGTATTGAAAACCATAAATCGGTAAGCTACGGTGTTGAATTCCCATAATCGCTTGATCATCCGTCGTTCGAGAGGTAATGACAAAATTCTCTGGCATGTCTTCAATCGTCAACGAATGGTAACGCATGACTGGGACCTCTTTTGCAACACCCGCGTATAGCGGAGAGGGAGCTTCTAGCTGGATCTGGCTTTGTTTGCCATGCATGACCTGTGGTGCCAATCCCAAGCGCCCTCCAAAAACTTCCGCAATCGCTTGATGTCCCAGGCAAATCCCCAAGATTGGTTTGACCCCTGCGAAATCTCGGATCATCTCCTCCATCTTGCCCGCATCCTTTGGCCAACCTGGACCTGGAGAAAAGACCAAGGCATCTGCTTCTTGGGCAACCTGGTACAAGTCCGGATCATCATTTCGAAGCACCTGGACCTCATCAAATTTTCCGATATACTGTGCTAAATTGTAGGTAAATGAATCGTAATTATCTACTAATAAAATCATCCTTCTTCTCCAATCCTTGTCATTGATTTTGCCTTATTGACGGTTTCTTGGTATTCATTTTCAGCGATCGAATCATAAACGATTCCTGCTCCTGCCTGCACATAAGCCTTCTTATTTTTGAGGATCATGGTTCGAATCGCAATAGCAAAATCGAGATCCCCCGTCACAGAGAGATAGCCAATAGCCCCCGCATAGACGCCTCGTTTTTCTTTTTCTGCCTCATAGATTCGCTTCATGGCTCGAATCTTGGGAGCACCCGAAACGGTCCCAGCTGGAAGGGTTGCCTTCAGAGCCTCAATGGAAGCTAGTCCAGGAAGTAATTGCCCCTTGACCACACTGGTCAGGTGCATGACATAACGGAAGAATTCCACTTCCATATATTTGGTCACTTCAACTGACCCATTTTGAGCAATACGACCAATATCATTTCGCCCTAGATCCACCAACATCCGGTGTTCTGCGACTTCTTTTGGATCCCCTGCCAAATCAGTTGCCAATTGCCGCTCAGCCTCTTCATCGATCCCTCTTGGACGTGTGCCAGCAATAGGATTGGTTGTCACCACTCGATCCTTGACCGACACCAGACTCTCTGGACTAGCACCGATAATTTGGTACTCCCCAAAATCATAAAAGTAGAGATAATTCGAAGGGTTGGTCACGCGCAAATTGCGGTAATAATCCAATGGTTTACCTGAAAAATCAGCTGAAAAACGTTGACTAAGCACGCATTGGAACATATCCCCTTTTCGAATATAGTCCCGCGCTAGGGCTACCATTTCCTCAAACTCTTTTTGCTCCAAATGATTGTAGAAATGAAGCGCATGCAGGTCCTTGTCCTGAAACTCTTCTTTTGCAGGTCTTGCCAATTGTGCTAATACTTGCTCCAAGCTCGATGCTTGCTCTGCTTCACTCCGTCCACTATAGAGGTTCTCTTCCACCACATAGACCTTTTCCTTTTTGTGATCAAAAATCACATAGCTCTCATATAAGAAAAAGTGAAGATCTGGTGTGCCGATCGTATCTTCAGGAATGGAACCAATATTCTCATAGAGGCCAATCAAGTCATAGCCGACAAATCCAATCGCCCCACCGTTAAAAGGAAGCTCTTCTGAAGTTTTCGTTTTGACCGTGATGCGATTCAAAAAGTCCAAAGGATCCTCTTCAACAATTTGATCATTGTAATAGAGGACGCCATTTTCAAACTTGACTTCACTGACCGGCCGATAGGCTACAATTGAAAAACGCGCATTCTCTTTTTCACGAGGGATCGACTCCAAGATCATTTTATGGGGCGCATCCAAACGCATATAAGCCAAAATTGGACTCAACACATCAGCAGATAAAACTTTTTTCATATCAGAAACCTCTCTTATAGAACTCTTTTATTCTAATGAATTCAACCGCACCTTGGCTTGCTAAGGCGATCAAGGTTATCCCATCGCTCTGTTTGCGCTTTGGGATCAATGTGCCTAAGCTCGCTTCGCTTGCTAAGGCACATAGAAAAGCCCTCACACAAAAACTGTGTGAGGGCGTAGTGTCCGCGGTGCCACCTCTTTTATAGGGAAAAATAGCTGGTCTTTCCCTACATCTCTATCTCCTCTATCAAGGAGTTGCACGGTAAGGGGTGCCAACCGAATTCACATGGGTTAGAATTCATTGATAACAACAGTCCAATTTTCATCAGTCGCTATTGCTTGTTCACAATTCCCACAAGCTCCCTGAAAATAGCTGACTCATTACTTTTCTGTTGCTACCATTATAACCCTTTTTCTTAGAAAGTCAATAAAATTTTTAGTCTTTTTTTATACTTTTTTCTACACTAATTTAATAAAATCAGCTTAATGAGCCCGAGCGGCACGTCCTTTTTATCCCAAAAATAGGATACTTAACAAAGCTAAAATTGCAGGACCACCTTGTGTCAAGATAATCTTTTTATTGGCTGTCATCGCACCGTAGGTAGCAGCTCCAATAATAAAAAGCACAAAAAATCGTAACAACTTCACTATTTTTAGAGACAAACAATCCATACAAGAGGAACACCCCAATCAAGGCATTGTATATCCCTTGATTCTTAAATAAAGAGGTCACAGATGGGCGAGCGAGTTCTTCTTTATCCATGTTGAAAACCCGACTTGTGGTATCAGATGTGGTTCTGATGCTCTCCAAATAAAAAATATATAAATGCTCCAGTGCAGCAAGACTTGCTAAAATAATCGTCAGTAATGACATCGTAGATTCTCCTTTTTATTCGACTGTTATTTGTTCAATGCCAGATACTAATTTGTCCAGCAGGTAAGAAAATTGCTCTTGTTCTTGAGCAGTCAAAATCCGACTCATCTGTTCTTTCACCGCCACATGATAGCGAGGGGGATGTTTGACCAAACGATTATAGGCCGTATCCGTCAAATGAATTAAGATTTCCCGCTGATTCTTTGGATTTCGACTCCGATGGACAAATCCTTCCTTTTCTAATATTTTGAAATGTCGGGTTAAAGCCGCTGGATCAATCTGCAAGCGCTCCTGAACCGCGATCTGATTGCAAGGCGCTTGTTCTAACAAATCCTGCAAGATTTGGTAACGTGTTAAGCTAATCCCTAGGCGCTTTTCAAATAACTGTGTAGTTGATTGATCTGCCAAGCGTAGTTGGTAGAGCAAATCATTTATTTCTGCCATGTCCCTTCCTCTATTCATTTTTGATAAATCAATAATTGACTAATCAATTATAAAATATTTCATATCCTCTGGCAAGAAAAAGAGCTTGCACTATTCTTTCACACAAAAAAAGCCGCCTGATTTGGCGACTCTTAGGGAGATTATTATGAAAAAGAAAAGTTTTAGGATTTTTCTAAACAAAGTTAGGAGGTCTTTGTTTATGCTTCTATTATAGCGGACATTTCTTAAAGAAAGCTTACGACTTTATTTCAAAATGAAAACAAATTCTTTACAGATTCTTTTCAGCGTTTAAAATAGCTGGGATATCTAGTAAGGTGTTCATCTGATGATTGCCTTGATAGTCAGACATCAAGAAATTGATACTCTGAATCTGGCTATTTCTTGCAAAGTCAATATCCAGGCTCCGATCCCCAATATAGTAGGTCTTTTCTGGCTCCAACCCGTACTTCTCCATCAGATACATGGTAGCTTCTGGGTCAGGTTTGCGAGAAAAACCACTTTGACTGGTCAAAATCTCTGTAAAAAAAGATTCTAAACCCAAGTCCCGCAGGATGACAAAGGCATTCTCTCCCTTATGGGTATAGACAAACTGCTCAATTCCAGCTTCTTGTCCCCAAGATAGGATATCACGCGCCCCATCCATCAGAAGGACCTGGGCATTTTTCTCCGCCAGACTTTCAGCTCGGCGACGATTCAAGTCAGTTACATCCAGATGATACTCCTCCGCCACGGCTACTAAAAGATCTTGAACCGAATGCTTCAAGATGAAATCTTTAATGCTGGCTCGGTCAAAGGGAAGCTGATAAGTTGCATAGGTCTCCTCAAGACCTGCCAGAATAGCATCATAGGAATCTAGCAAGGTCCCATCCAAATCCCAAATAAAGGCTCGTTTTGTCATTTTTTCTTCTCTCCTACTTTTCGTCTATATAGCTGACTCAAAAATAGCCAACGGAAGCCATTGTCGAGCAGCGTCCCCGTCCAGACCCCTGGAAGGCCAAAGCCAAGGGTTACTCCAAGCAGATAACCGGCTCCAATTCGAATGACCCACATGCCAATCGTCGTCGCATAAAATGGAAGCTTCCCATTTCCCAAGCCTTGCCAAACAGCTGTATAGATGACTGTCCCTGCCGTAAACGGCGTTCCCAACAAAGAAAAGAGGACAACCGATAGGCTAGCTTCGACTGCTTTTGTATCTTGGGTGTAGAGATGGGTCAGAAGGGTGCCCCCAAAAAAGATTCCCAAGGCAATAGGTAACATTAACACGAAGGACAACCAGTAAGACTGCTTTCGAAGGCGAGCAATCTGCTCAAGATCACCTTCACCTAGGCTCCGTGCCACGAGCATGACCGTCGCTGTGGCCACTCCAAATACAGGCATATAGTTAAACTGGGTCAAGGTCTCTCCGATGGCATTTCCTGCGACTGCCTCGGTCCCAAAAGCAACCACGATCGCAATGATCACCACATCTCCAGCTCGCATCATCAGCCGCTCTCCGGCAGCTGGAAGTGCTAAGTTCAAGAGCTTACGATCCAATCCCCAACGAAGGGGGGCAAAGGGTAGCTGGACCTTTTGCCACAAGAGGATGACGCCCACCAGACGGGCCAGCACAGTCCCCAAAGCCGCACCAACAATGCCCCAGCCAAAAAGGAAAATAGCCACAGAGGAGAACAGAGCGTTTAATAGATTGGTCAAGAGGCTCACATACATAGGAAGACGTGGATTGTTGGCCACCCGAACCAAGGAGCCCAAGGTCGTCATCAATCCTAAGAGAACTATGGTCCCGCCGACCAAGGAAAGGTAAATCCCCCCGCTTTCAGCTACTGCAGCTTCAGTCCCCAACAGCAAAATCATCTTGCGTCCAAATAACAGCGAAGCCCCTCCTAAGAGAGCACTCAACAATAAGGTCACCTTCAGTGACTCTGTCGCATGGTAGGCAATGTTTTCTTGATTTTTTTCGCCCAAGCTTTTGGACATGACACTGGCAACCGCCGCACCCAGTGCCAAAAAGATGGCTTGATAGATGGTGATGATATTCCCTGCGACGGAAACACCTGAAATGGCAATCAAGCCCAGGTGAGCCACTAAATAAGAGTCCACCATGCCCATCAGCATTTGTAAGAAATTTTCACCCATGGCAGGAAGGGCGATATTTAAGATTTTTTTGTATGAATTCATGCGTATATAAAAGAGCCAAACGGCTCTTTTGATCTTTCTAATAGGAAGAATTAAAGTCCCAAGTAGTCTTCTACGGCTGCTTGCATGTCTTTGGCTGCCACGCTTGTACGATGGCGAACCGGTGCAGTTTCAAGGCCGTCTACAGCCGGTGGCACAGGAACACCTGAGAGGGTATGTAATTTAGCCAAGGCTTCGAAATCGCCTAGACCTGTCTCGCCTGTCACAGCTTCTACTGCTACAACAGGGAATTTGTAAGGACTTGCTGTAGAGGCAATGACTGTTTTAGCAGTATCCCCTGTTTGGGTCCGGTATTTTTGATAAACGGCTGATGCTACGGCGGTATGAGGGTCTTCAATGTAATCAGACGCTTCATAGACCCGCTTGATCTCTGCAGCCGTTTCTGCTTCATCTGCGTATGCAGCCGCAAACAAATCTAAGATGTCTGCATCAAAGTTGGACAACTGGTACTGACCTGTTGCAACAAGGTTTTCCATCAACTCTTTGGTCTTTGTGGCATCATTGCCTACCAAGTGGAAAATCAAGCGTTCCAAGTTTGAAGAGACCAAGATATCCATTGATGGGCTAGTGGTCACCTTAAACTCACGTTTCTTATCATAGACATGTGTTTTGAAGAAGTCTGTCAAGACATTGTTTTCATTTGACGCACAGATCAATTTTCCAACTGGAAGACCGATTTGTTTGGCATAGAAAGCTGCCAAGATATTTCCAAAGTTTCCTGTTGGGACGGTAAAGTTGACTTTTTCTCCCGCTGTGATTTGGCCTGTCTTGACCAATTGCGCATAGGCGTATACGTAATAAACAACCTGAGGCACCAAACGACCAATGTTCATAGAGTTGGCTGATGAGAATTGCATCTTGTTGGCTGCTAATTTTTCACGAAGGGCCACATCATTGAACATGTGTTTGACATTGGTCTGGGCATCGTCAAAGTTTCCATCGATCGCGATGACATGGGTATTGTCCCCAATTTGAGTCGTCATTTGCAACTCTTGCACCTTGCTGACACCATCTTTTGGATAAAAGACAATAATCTCTGTTCCTGGAACATCGGCAAAACCTGCCATGGCAGCTTTTCCTGTATCTCCAGAAGTCGCCGTCAAGATGACAATTTTATTTTCCAAATCGTGCTTTTTAGCTGCTGTTGTCATAAAGTAAGGCAAGATCGACAAAGCCATATCTTTAAAGGCAATAGTGGAGCCGTGGAAGAGTTCCAAATTGTATTGCCCATCGAGTTTGACAAGCGGAGCAATAGCTGGGGTATCAAACTTGCTGTCATAAGCATGAGAAATACAGTAGTCCAATTCTTCTGCCGTAAAGTCGTCCAAAAAGGCTGACAAGACAAGCTTAGCCACTTCTTGGTAAGAAGCGTCTTTGAGGGTGTTAAAATCTAGCTCCACTTGAGGATAAGAGACCGGAGTAAACAAGCCGCCATCTGTTGCCAAACCTTGAAGGATGGCTTGACTAGCTGTTACAGTATTTTTTTCATCTCGTGTTGATTGGTAAACTAATGTCATGACTGATTCATTCCTTTACTTGTTATCTTCTCATTATATCATAAATGTCAGAAAATTTAACGGCTTTTCGCCAAATCTTGGCAAAGGTCGGCAAACAGAATCAAGATAAAAGAGAGCAGGAGCAACCATTTTGCTCCTACTCCCATGCGAATCTCTTTTACAGGTATCTGAAAGATTTGATCAAGCCAATCCCAACTCTGCCAAAACAGATGGGAAGTCTTTCTTCAAGTTTTCAAGAGCTACCGTTACTTCTTGACGAGTTTGGTTATTTTTCACAGTAACTTGACCGCTCTCAACTTCACTACTTCCTAAGGTAATCAAGGCTTTGGCCGCAAAGACATCTGCTGACTTAAATTGTGCCTTGAGCTTACGTCCAAGATAGTCACGTTCTGCCTTGAAACCTTGGATTCGAAGGGCTTGAACCAAGCTAAGCGCTGCTTCATTGACCTCATCTCCTAGGACAGCGATATAGGCATCTAGGCCTGTTTCGATCGGTAATTCAATGCCTTTCTTTTCAAGAACGAGAAGGATCCGTTCCACACCGATACCAAATCCAAAACCAGCTGTCGCAGGGCCACCGAAGTATTCCACCAAACCATCATAGCGACCACCCGCACAGACTGTCAATTCATTGCCTTCAATTTCTGTAATGAACTCAAAAATCGTGTGGTTGTAGTAATCCAAGCCACGCACCATGTTGGTATCGATGACATAGGATACTTCCAAGTCTTCCAACATCCGACGAACCGCATCAAAATGCGCTTGGCTTTCTTCATCTAGATAGTCTAGGATGGAAGGAGCCTGTTCAACCGCCGCCTTGTCTTCTTTTTCTTTTGAATCCAAGACACGAAGCGGATTTTCTTCTAAGCGACGTTGACTGTCCTTGGACAATTGATCCTTCATTGGCAAGAGATAATCAATCAAAGCTTGACGATAAGCCTGACGACTGGCAGGGCTTCCCAAGGTGTTCAAGTGCAAGGTTACATTGTCAATTCCCAATTCTTTCAGGAATTGCGCTGCCATGGCAATGGTTTCGACATCCGTTGCAGGATTGCTCGATCCAAAGCATTCTACCCCAATTTGGTGGAATTGACGCAAACGACCTGCTTGAGGACGTTCATAGCGGAACATTGGGCCTATGTAATAGAACTTACTTGGTTTTTGTACCTCAGGCGCAAAGAGTTTGTTTTCTACATACGAGCGGACAACAGGAGCAGTTCCTTCTGGACGAAGCGTGATATGACGGTCTCCCTTGTCATAGAAATCATACATTTCTTTGGTAACGATATCCGTCGTATCCCCTACTGAACGGCTGATGACTTCATAATGTTCGAAGATCGGTGTGCGGATTTCATCATAATTGTATCGCGCAAAGACCTTGCGTGCAAAGCCTTCTACATATTGCCATTTTGCTGAATCGCCAGGAAGGATATCCTGGGTCCCTTTTGGTTTTTGTAATTTCATAGCCTTCATCCTTTGTCTTACTTTTGCCTCTATTTTACCACAAATTCGAAGAGAAATGGAGGCTGGACCGAATTTCCTTCGTTCGACACCTTCAAAACCTCTTTCTCTTCTTGCCTTATCAGCCGAATTATGAGAAAATGGAAGCCATACTACACTGAAAGGATCTTGCGATGAGAGAGGATATCAAAATCAATGACCGCGCCCTGGCACTAGAGAAGCCGTTAATCGAAAAATTGGAGCTTGTATTTGATACCGATGTTGAGTTAGATGTCTATAACCTAGGACTGATCTACGAGATCCATCTAGATGAAGCCGGCACTTGCAAGGTGGTTATGACCTTTACCGATACGGCTTGTAGCTGTGCTGAGAGCCTTCCGATCGAAATCGTCGCTCGCCTAAAAGAAATTGAGGGGATCGAAGATGTCAAGGTCGAAGTGACCTGGTCACCCGCTTGGAAAATTACACGAATCAGCCGATACGGGCGCATTGCCCTTGGCCTTCCACCACGATAACAATCATTACCATTTAAGAAACGCAGTCAACTAATGAAGGAAGGCCTCTTCGGAAATCCGATCCACAATAAAAAACGAGGAACACCAGCTCTACCACCAGAGTCTGTTCCTCGTTTTTTTATGATGATTGAATCCATTAAAACTTTTTCACTACCAGAATGTACTAAGCCTCGTCAGCTTTTGGTTCTGGAAGAATTTGATACAACACAATCCCAAGAATGGTTGACGTTGCGACACCCGTGATTTGAAGACCACCGAGGTCAATCATCAAACCACCGATCCCTGATACCAAGATCACACTAGCAATCAAGAGATTCTTTTTATTATCAAAATCAATCTTATGTTCAACTAAAATTTTCAAACCGCTAGCAGCGATCACCCCAAAGAGGGCAATAGACAACCCTCCCAATACAGGAGTTGGAATAGAGTGCAAGAGTGCTGATAGCTTCCCAATAAAGCTCATGACAACCGCAATCACTGCTGCGCCTGAAATAACGTAAACTGAGTAGACCTTACTAAGGGCCATAACCCCAATGTTTTCCCCATAAGAAGTTACCGGAGGAGCTCCAAAGAATCCGGCAATAATCTGTGCCAAGCCATCACCAGTAAGCGTATGGTCAAGCCCTGGATCCTTAAAGTAATCACGCTCAGTCAAACTATTTAAAACCATGAGGTGCCCAAAATGTTCCGTCATGGTCACAAAGGCAATCGGAGCCATGGTCAAAATCGCACTTGGATAGAGTTTAAAGCTATAATCCACAAATGGAATGTCAAAGTTTGGAACTTGAATCCAATGTGCCGCTGCTACCTCTGAGAAATTGACAAAACTATGTCCTGTCAGCAAACCAAGAGCCAATGAGAAAATATAGCCCACAATTAATCCAAGTAAAATTGGGACGACACCGACAATCTTCTTGCCATACATGTTAAAGAGGATAACCGCAAAGAGGGTCACCATCGAAATCAATAGAGCATAACCACTATAGCTTTTATTTAAGGTTGTCGCATCAGTGACTGCATTTGCCGCAAGACTCAAACCAATTACCATGATAATGGGACCAACCACGATTGGTGGAAGGACCTTATTAATCCAATCTTTACCCGCATGCTTAACAATCAGAGCTACAAACAAGTAGACCAAACCACCCGCCATAGCACCCTGGGCAACTGCCGCGATCCCATCTGACTTCATCAGCATTTGCATCGCTGCAATATAAGCAAAACTAGACCCCATATAAGCAGGAATCTTATACTTGGTCACTGTCAAGTGAGCCAAGGTCCCCAAACCAGATGAGAACAAAGCAATGGCAGGATCAATCCCAACCAAAATCGGCACCAGCACTGTCGCCCCAAACATGGCAAACAAATGCTGGAAAGATAAACCAACCAATAAACCAGGTTTTGGCATATCATTCACATCATATTTAACGTCATTCACGATCGTAAAAACCTCCTAAAATTAAGATGCGACAAGCTATGGCTGAACAAAAACGTCTACCTTCGATGACCAAATCGTAAGGGAGTGCTTCATGCTCCATCATCGACGATTTCTTTTTTATCAAACCACTTTTCAATATACAAAAAAATCCCCCACAACAAGGAGATACACAAAATATAGGCTGGTCTTCCCAGGCCTTTCATTTCCATAGCTCCTTGCCTGCCTCTCTGGACAGTATTAAAGGATTGATTCGATTAGTCACAATTATAGCAGATTATAGACGAATTTACAAGAAAAATGGCAGATGATACACTCAAATCCCCCAAAAAGTAATATTCATACGCTTCAGCGACAGGGTTGAAAATAGCCACTCTGAGACAAAAAAGAGGCTGGGACAAAAGTCCTAGCCTCTCAATTATTTTTGGATTGTCGAGCAAGACGCAGTGGTTGAGTGGGCTCTACTACGCTGATTTCATCAGCTTTTACAGCCCTACTCAACTGTGCGGAGGTGGGACGACGAAATCGAATTCTAACGAATTACCGATTTCTGTCCCACTCTCTCTTTGGACAAAGTCGTCCTTGCAATTATTGTTTACCAGACTGTTCCATATTCCAGAAGTCGGTCACGGCACCACGAGATGCTGAAGAAACGATGTGGGCGTATTTACCCAAAACCCCACGACTATACAGTGGTGGCAAGGTTGTTTCTGCCTTGCGTTTTGCTAACTCTTCGTCTGAGACATGCATGGTAATTTCTTTGGTATCTTGGTCAACGGTCACCAGATCCCCTGTGTGGAGGTAGGCGATTGGGCCACCAACCTGAGCTTCAGGCGCAATGTGACCGACAACGAGACCGTAAGTCCCACCTGAGAAGCGTCCGTCTGTCAAGAGGGCCACCTTGTCTCCTTGGCCTTTCCCAACGATCATAGATGACAAGGACAGCATTTCCGGCATACCAGGACCACCTTTAGGACCTACGAAACGAACAACGACAACGTCGCCATCCACGATTTCGTCCGAAAGAACGGCTTCAATGGCAGCTTCTTCTGAGTCAAAGACCTTAGCAGGGCCCGTGATGTTACGAACTTTCACACCTGATACTTTGGCAACCGCCCCTTCTGGAGCCAAGTTCCCTTTCAAGATGATCAATGGACCATCGGCACGTTTCGGATTTTCAAGTGGCATGATGACTTTTTGACCCGGTGTCAAATCAGCGAAGGCTTCCAAGTTCTCAGCAACAGTCTTACCAGTACATGTGATGCGATCTCCATGAAGGAAACCATTCTTAAGAAGGTATTTCATGACGGCTGGCACACCACCGACATTGTAAAGGTCTTGGAAGACATATTTCCCTGAAGGTTTCAAGTCCGCCAAATGAGGCACGCGCTCTTGGAAATCGTTGAAGTCTTCCAGGGTCAAGTCCACGTTAGCCGCGTGAGCGATCGCAAGCAAGTGAAGAGTGGCATTGGTAGAACCACCCAGCGCCATGGTGACAGTAATGGCATCTTCAAAGGCTTCACGGGTCAAGATATCCGATGGTTTGAGTCCCATTTCCAGCATCTTGACAACAGCACGACCTGCTTCTTCGATATCGGCTTTTTTATCAGCCGATTCAGCAGGGTGAGAAGAGGAACCAGGAAGACTCATCCCAAGGACCTCAATCGCTGTCGCCATGGTGTTGGCCGTATACATCCCACCACAGCCACCAGGGCCAGGGCAGGCGTTACATTCTAGTTGCTTCACTTCTTCAGCGGTCATATCACCGTGGTTCCATTTCCCGATTCCTTCGAAAACAGAAACCAAGTCGATATCTTTTCCATCGAGATTCCCTGGGGCAATGGTCCCACCATAAGCAAAGATCGCAGGGATATCCATATTGGCAATGGCAATCATCGAACCAGGCATGTTCTTATCACAGCCCCCGATGGCTACAAAGGCATCGACGTTGTGACCGCCCATAGCCGCTTCGATAGAATCCGCAATGATATCGCGAGACGTCAAGGAGAAGCGCATTCCTGGAGTCCCCATAGCGATCCCGTCCGCAACCGTAATAGTGCCAAATTGGACTGGCCAAGCACCTGCATCTTTCACGCCTTCTTTGGCCAATTTTCCAAAATCGTGGAGGTGGATGTTACAAGGGGTATTTTCCGCCCATGTCGAAATCACTCCAACAATCGGTTTCTCAAAACTTTCATCGGTCATTCCCGTCGCGCGAAGCATGGCACGGTTGGGAGATTTTACCATGCTATCGTAGACACTACTACGATGGCGTTTGTCTAATTCTGTCATGTCATTCCTCTCGTTTCATTTTTTACCATTATAGCATAAAAGAGAGCACAAAGATAGGCAAGGTCTTTGAAGAGACAGACGACAGAAAAGTTTCTTTCAAAAATTTCAATTTTTTTGTCAAGTAACTTTACTTTACAAAAAAGTTTTGTTATACTGTTACAGTTGATGAAAATCAAACCTAATTGAATTTATATCTTAAAAGGAGAAAAACGAAATGGCAGTACCTGCACGTCGCACATCAAAAGCGAAGAAAAACAAACGTCGTACGCACTACAAAGTTACAGCTCCATCTGTAAACTTTGACGAAGCAACTGGAGATTACTCACGTTCACACCGTGTATCACTTAAAGGATACTACAAAGGACGTAAGATCGCTAAAGCTGCATCAGCTGAATAATAGAAGGGAGATACCATGCGCGTAAATATTACACTTGAACACAAAGAATCTGGTGAACGCTTGTACCTTACTTCTAAAAACAAACGTAACACTCCAGACCGTCTTCAATTGAAGAAATACTCACCAAAACTTCGCAAACACGTTGTGTTTACTGAGGTGAAATAGGGATTCACTACACGTCAATAGACGGTAGAAGCCTTGATTTAAAGCGATTCTTGGAATTTAAAATTTCATTACATTGCAATAAAAATCAACCGAATCACTACCTTTTTCACTACCTTTTTTGAAATAAGAATATTGATTCGGACGATAAAAAGCGAGAGACACTTTATTATGTAGTGTCTCTTTTCTATTATTTATTGTTATTTTGACGTAATAGTATATTTAATAAATTCCTTCGTACCTAAATAACCCTACTTGACAAGTTGTATAACTGAATTTTCAAATAATGTTTTTTTATGTTATAATATAGGCCAGTATTTTATATAAGGAGTAACTATTTTGAAATCTATTTTAAAACGAATCATTGAATCCATAGCACTTATTGCCATTTCAGCAGCTTTATGGCAGTTGATGCTTTTTCCAGTTGCAAATAATCTAAATAAAAAATTACCTCTATCTCCATTCCAGAATTTTCTTATTATCTTTGGCATTGGTCTTCTAATATTTCTTATCAATTGGTATGCAGAAAAACAAGGTTATTTAAATTGGAAAGAAGTATGGACAGACTCCTCTGTAAAAAAATGGCTGGTATTTGGTTTTGTAGCTACTTTTCTTCTTCACATTCTTTCCACTTTTACAGGTTATCTTGAAGGCGTCCCCTATTTAAATTTTAGCAATGATTCGAAAGGTTACTACCTTTCAATCGACTTAATGACAACTGTTTTGTTAGCTCCTCTTGCTGAAGAGCTAGTATTCAGAAAAATTCTGACCAAGGTAATCTTTCCAAAAAATTTAAAAATCAGCTTGGTTATTACAGGGATTATATTTACTGCTATTCATCTACCTGTATCATTAGGGGACTGGGTAAATCAACTAGGAGCAGCGTTAGTTTTGTCAATCATTTATTACAAAACGAGAAAAGTAGAAATAAGTATCATAGTTCATTCAATTATGAATCTATTCATTACAGCTCTTATGTTGTGGGCTATGTATTCATAAAACACCTAAAAGAGCTAAGAGGTTCACCTTCTATACTATAATTGAAATTATTTAGCGCTAGAATTGTGAATACAGTCCTAGCGCTTTTGTTTTCTTGTTCTCTTGCTCTCGATTAGATGATTCTATTAAAATAAATAATGTCTTAAGGAACAGGATATTCATTTTATCGTTAAAGCATATACATTTTCAATTGATCTATTATTAAAATCTATGTTGTTATTTGTTTTCTATCCAATATTTTCACCTAAAGTATATTTTATTTTTTGAAATATGGATATCATCAAGACTAGTAGGAGCTTCAATACTATGAGGTTCCTTTTTATTTTTTCATTCCCAAAAGTTATGGAATCTTAAACAAAAAACTTTTAGTTTTTGTATTTCTTTAAAAATAAAAAAGGGGGACAAGCCCCCACCAAAATTCCCTTTTTCGTTTGAGATAACCTCGAACCTAGGGTACATTTAGGGGACAAGCCCCTTCCATACTTTAATTCTAAGAAAAATATTCTTAGAAGTCAATAATTTTGTTCAATTTTTCATAAATTTTTTCCATTATTTTATCATCAACTATTCCTAAAGGTTTTGCGTACAATCTATTTTTCGATACTGTTCTCAGCTGATCTAATTTAACAGTTGAATCATTTTTAAGAAAAGGAAAATCATCTTTTCTCAATAAAAATTGAAATGGATACTTTAATCCAACTCGTTTCCCGTTTTTGTACTGATATTTTATTTTTGTCGTAAGAGGAGCCACAATAACTGTGGATTGACTTTTATTGTACTTAGTTGAAGATATAATTAATACTGGTCTTTTTTTATTTATCTCGTTACCAATATTTTCGCCTAATTCACAGAAATAAATTTCGCCAGTCTCAAACTTCCAGCCCCTCATATCCGATTTATATTTGAAAAAATCCAAACTTATTTTTGATTTTTCATGTGCCCAGTCAGCTAGTTTAATTAATTTTTCTTCTGTTTCTTTACTCATTATTAGATATTTTCTCCAAATTTTTTCAATCCATATCCCTCTATATTAGGATAATTATAAATTTTTGATTCAACTTTTCTATATAAATCAGATTCAATATTTTTGCAAATTTTATTATGTAATTCATACCCAATCATATCCGCTAGCTCTAAGTATGGGTATGACTGTTTTTTATCTACTGTTCTTTTGTTATTGAAGTATACACCTTTAATTCTTGAACATGTACTATCACTAACATAATTAGTTCCAGATTCTATTTTAGGTACAATCGTTTGTAACAAATATGTATCTTCTCTTTTTCCTCTTGCCTCGAGTACAATTATCCCCGTTTTGCCCTGCTCTTCTAAATATATAGCATAACGCTCAATTAGAAATATAAGAGAAAACCAATAAACTGGATATGGTTTACAATATCTTGCAATCAAAAAATCCTTATCTATTCCTGATGAGAAAATCGTAAAGTTAGCACGCTCTATAAATCGCAGCAACTCCATACTCATTCTAGGATAATCAATTATTTTCGGATTAAAAGCACCAATTTTTTTCCGATAATCCCTCGAATGAAACACTACTCTTTGCTCATTAAACATTGCATTTTCCCAATACTTATGTTTAATAGTCATCATATCTGAAATAATACTCTCACCGTCTTCACCATCAATTAAAACACCTGTCATTGAAAACCATCGATTGTTTTGATTGTAGTTTTTTAATGTTGGTACCCCTGTTTCATCAATGAAAAGCATATAATCATATTCACCATTAAAATGTTCAAAACAAGTAGGTATATCTTTCCAACCATTAGCCATGATTTACTTCCTTTCTGAACAACTTCTTTTATCGCTTCTATCTGTTTATCAGCATACATAACAACATCTCTTACGGAAAATTTTTTAATTGACTGTACCAAGGTTACTTCCTTACTCAGTCTCGTTGCCATTAGTTCTTTCCGTTTTAGTTTTTAGATGTTTTTCACTACATAATTATATCATATTTCACCTTCCTCTCTCAGTTTGTTCCAGGTTTCATTTCTATGTTTATGTGTATCATATAAAGACTTTATGTAATCTTGCCCAGCTTTAATAATGCCATGTTGAAATTCTAACTCTGTCTTAAAAATTTTGTCCTCCCTATACGGAGAATAAACCGTATCATATAACAATTCACGTTCTATTAAAGAATCTAATTGGGATACATCTTTTTTCACAATAGAATATACTCTATGTCCGATTGATTCTTCAATTGGTAACTTGTGTTCCCCCACAACCTTCAAAAATAGATTGACAATATCATCACAACCAAATTGATTTTTAAATGTAACTCCCTTGTTTACATACTCATCTTTTCCATTTACTTTTGTCCTTACGTATTTTGATGAATCAAGAAATTTAATAAATTCATTTTGAAAATCTTCCTCAATCATTTCTAGCAATTCCATCTCAGCTAAATGTCGAGAAATAGGGACATCTTCTGTATACAGTTGCTCCATATCTACATCTAAAAAGTGGGAATTATGCTCATTTAGAATTTCTGTATAAGCTATTGTCTCAGCAAAATAAATATCATCCATTAACGTTTCATCAAAAATTAATTGCTGTTGTTCTGTCAGATTTTTAACAATTAATCCCATCATTTCATGAATATAATTTTCAATCTCATCGTTGTCTCCCCAATATATCACTCTACAATGGTATCTATTCTCCTTATTTGGTAGTTCTTGACCATTTAGTGTCTCATTAATTCTTTGTACTGCCGTATCAGTAAGTAAATATGGGTTTCTTTTGGTTCTTCTACCTGCTACTATCCATGAAATGATATTTGAGTTTTCAGGATAAATTTCAAAAAAACTCAACTTCCTACTTGTAATCATTTTCTCTATTCTTTCTGAGGCTTTCACACAGAAAAAACTCTGTAAATCTTCATTCATTTTTTAATACCTCTATTTATGTATTTGCGTAATTTAATTATATCAAAATACACTACTTTTACACAATTGAATTGATTATACTTTAAACATACAAGGAAACTTGTAAATAAATTACAGTCCTAATTGATGGCCATCAAATGGACGGATTGAAACAAATATGACAACTCAGACAATAACAGTCGAGTTCTGCACATATCTGTCTATCCGTTTATTTGATGTGCTTTTTTGCACCTCTTCGGTTATTCAGTACGGCTCATACCAGTTTCTTTCTGTCCAAAATCAGGACTTAGAAAGAAGCTCTTATGCCAAGAAGAACATTTGAAGACCGTCTCACTCCAGAGGATTATACAGATATCCAAAAATGGGACAAGATACTGAAAGATGAAGATAAGTCTTTCGCAAATGCTAAACGAAGAGATAGATACCATAAACTTGGAAGTTTAGATGAAAATATCTCAAACGAAGGCCGTCAAACAGATAGATATGATTTAATTGCTAGTGATTCGTTAGATGCTGAACAAGCTTATATCTATAACGAACTATTAGGAACTGTGCATGATTACATATCTGCCCTCTCTACGAAAGACCAAATTATTATGGTTGGAAAATTAAGAGATAGGCCAATCTCATCGTCTGCACTATCTAAAATTGTAGAATGTAGTGACAAAACTGTGACAAGTCGCTTCAAAAAACACCGAGAAGTGTTACAAGATATGTTAAAAGACTACAGGTAGTCTCCGAAACTGGCAATCAATCATTGCCAGTTTTTTTAAAAAAAGCTCCTTAAATTGTATGTTATAAATTCCATTAGACATTATGTATGAGTCAAAATAATAAAAAATTCTCCGAAAATCATATCCTGAATCTCCTATAAGATAGAAAGGAAAAAATCAACAAGTCCAGCTCATGACCTTAAACCGAGCATGTCACCAATACTTTTTATCACAGAATAGAATATACGAGGTATTTAATCTATGAAAATGAAACCACAATACCGTAAAGGCGGTTATTCAAGTCAAATAGCAGAACAATACGTTAGCCTTCAGGATCCAATCTACTTGCTTTGTGATGAGCTTGAAGCACAACAAAAGTATGAAGATGGAAAACCGACAGGTGAAGTTATCGCATACAAAACTTGGTTTGGACAAAAGGGATTACCACCATTCCAAGTTAAATTCCTTGAAAAGCCTGACCTTCCTGACTATCTTTCACTTATCTCTTTTGAGAATTTACAAGCGTGTGAAGTTAACTACAATGTCTATTTCAAGGCTGATGGATTTAAAGAGGTGAAATAATGGTTCCAGCTATCACACAAAAAGAGTTGGAACAATACCTATTACAGAGTCTGAACATGGCTTTGGGCTCTGTATTACAAGGGGAAACTTCTTATACCAACTCTTTTGACATTTCTGTCAAAGAAAACGGATTTATCTTCATCCCTCGTCTTCCATCAGGATTTATCATTGATGACGAACTGTATCGAAAGATTTTCTTAATCGCTAATGCGTCTCTCTACCCACAATACACGCTATTAAAACAAAATTCTGCCTACTTTATTGCACTGAAAACAGACGATATTCATATTCAACGTGGGCTGTTTTTTCCTTGGCAGAAAGGTGTTTCTGAGCGGCTAATCATTCCAGACCTAGAAAAATTTACATTATCGCTAAAAGGTAATGATATCCCTATTATGGCAAATCTAATGATTAACTATGATAAAGTAACTTCTATGGCTATTGCTGGGAACTCAGGTAGTGGTAAAAGCTATACGCTCACCTACTTATTAAGTCTCCTTAGGAATTTCTCCGACTTGGTCGTCATTGATCCAAAGTTCGATACGCCATCTCGCTGGGCAAAGAAACACCAAATCCCCGTCATTCATCCACATGAAAACCGCTCTAAATCGGACTTTTTATCAGAAGTTAACGAGAATTTAAGTCAGTGTCTAACTATTATTCACAAACGTCAAGCAATTCTCTTTGAAAATCCACGTCATGAGTTTAAACACCGAACAATCGTTATTGATGAAGTACTCGCCTTATCTGAGGGAGTTAATAAAAACATCAAGGATTCTTTTTTCTCCTTGTTATCACAAATTGCTTTATTAGGCCGAGCAACAAAGGTTCACCTGCTTCTTGTAAGTCAGCGTTTTGATCACACGACAATCCCTGTTTCTGTACGGGAACAACTCAGTGTACTTATTCAGATTGGAAACATCAATCAAAAAACTACACAGTTTCTGTTTCCCGACCTTGACCCAGAAGGCATTGTTATTCCTATAGGAATAGGAACAGGGCTTATACAAATCATTGATAATGAACACCCTTATCAGGTTTTGCCACTACTATGTCCAACTTACTATACCAAGAAAGGAATCTTGTAACTTATGAAAACAACATATTTCCAAAAGTTTTTCGACTTCTGCTTTTCAGTATTTCTTACAGTAATCCTCTGTACATTATGTACGGTATTCTTAGGAGTTATGATGGATTTCTTACAAAAATTTACCTATCTAGCCGTGGTTACTAGCTTTATTAGCATGATTTTCTGGCTTAGCCTAACAATTTCAATTATCAGTACAATTATCTTCATCTTGCTCGTTAGCTACGAAATTAAGAAGCGACAAAAAGAAGATAATCTATCAAATCTATGGGAATCTATCAAGCAAACTTTGGCTATCCGCATTTTTTTGCATCAAAGTGAACACTCAGAAGTCTTAGCTACAACTGAGCAAACAAAAATGAAACAATATAATCCCGTTAACAAACACTTCAATAGAGCAGTACGACAATCTATTGTAGATGTTAGAGAAGATAACGTTATTTTGATGATTAGACTCCCAAAGACACAACAAGCCAAGAAGATCCTAAATGATATGGATACGATGATCATAGAAGAAATGGCAAGATATAACCCTGACTATTTCTTTTCACCTCAGAAACCAGAAAAAAAATGGACTTATCTTATTGGTAATAAGAGAGAATAGCTCAATGGCGCTGTGGCCCACGTAGTGGAAGCCAAACAGCGCCGTTTTTTAATTGCAAAATTTAGGATTAAGTGGGGTGACTACGACCCCCACTTAATCCAATAATCAATAATCAAAAAAAATTAAATTTTCTCAAAAACTCCGACTTATGCCCTTCCAATCTCCTAATAGATAGACATAATAAAAAATTGAAAGCGAGGAATTTTACCTATGGCAAAAGAACAACGTTCAAATAAATGGGCTTTTCTATTCTATCAGGAAAGTGCACCCGAAAACTATTTAGAAATTCTCGAAGAAATTCATGTTCCATTTGTTCTGTCACCGTGGCATGATAAGGACGTAAACAAAAAAACAGGAGAGTTTAAGAAAGCACATAAGCATGGAGCATTCTATTTTGATTCTCTCAAAAGTTACGCGCAAGTTTCCGAACTTATCAAAGACAAACTCAACGGTCCGGCCCACGTTGAACCTGTCATATCACCGAAAGGAATGTATGACTATTTTACTCATGCAGAGAATCCTGAGAAAAGCCCTTACGATATTAAAGACATTGAATGTGGCTGCGGGTTTAACCTTGCCCAATTTTTAGTTCAGCAAAACTCTGATGACTTCATCACAGAAGTGATTGATACCATTGAACAAAATGACATTACAGAATTTGAGGAACTTGTATGGTATGCGCGAGATAATGACACCGCTCTATTGGGACTAATCATTGAACGAACCTACTTTTTCTCTCGCTATCTGGACTCACGTCGGCATAACCCTAAGCGACTACAAAAAGCAATCAAAGAACAAGGAGCAAATATTGATGGAGACAATTAAATTAAACCGAATTGAAGAATTGCTGAATACAATTATTACTATCATCCAGAAAGAATTACAAACAAAGAATTCTTATGGAATCATCACGCAAAAAGAACTTCTAAAACTGTTACAAATTTCTCCAAACACTTTGAAATCTTGGGAAAATAAAGGTTTAAAACGTCTTGAACCTCCAATAGAGGGAACACGTACTGTTTATTACAAGATGGAAGATGTCATTGAATTTTTAACTATTTAACTCCAAAAAGTGCTAGAATGGAATTATCAAACAAAGAATGTGAGGGTTCTATTCTAGCCTTTTTTATCGTCCGAAGAAAGAGGCTCTATGAGTAAAGAAATCATTCAACACAATAATAAAAAGATAACAAAAGTTACCAAACAAAATGGTGATGTCAGCTATTCCATCAAAGGTGTTTATATTGGAACTGACATAAAAACAGGTAAACGAATCACAAAAACTATCACTGCTAAAACATTAAAATCTTTGGATAGAAAAATTGTTGAAGCTAAAATTGAGTTTGAAAAGGCTGGCTCTACTATTAAAGAAACTATCCATATTGATAACTTTGAAAGTCTAGCTGAGGTATGGTTTAGCAACTTCAAAACTTGGGTATCTTCGCAAAATACAATAAACCGAGTTCGAGGGTACTTGGATACATACATCATTCCTCAATTTGGCGATTATAGACCTGAGCGGATCGAAGCATCAGATATCCAATTGTGGCTAAATCAATTAGCAAAAAAAGCCAAAAAAGCAATTGAATCTGGAACAAAACGTGCCCCGAAAGGCAGTGCAAAAGATTTTGGTGCAATGGCTCACAAGGTTAGTGATATTTTCGATTTTGGCATTACAAACTGTGGGCTGACCACTAATCCAGCCAAATCAATCAAGATTCCACCTAAACCAAAAGCAAACAAAGAGCGTATTATGGTATTCCATGATGATGACCTGAAACATTGGTTATCTTACCTTGATACCTTGCCCAATACCAGAGCAAATAGACGTTTTAAGGTCATTTGTAACACGCTATTAGCATCTGCATTGCGAATAAATGAGTTATTGGCATTAGAAATTACTGACCTTGATTTTGAAACTAATGAAATTATTGTCAGTAAAACATTAATGTGGAAAAGTGCAAATAACAAACTAGGTATCAAAGGGGAAATGGTTTGTAAGAAAACTCCTAAAACGGATTCTGGGAATCGTAGAGTTGCCGTCCCACTTTCAATCATGGAAAGTCTCAAAGAGTTTCATGAGGAAATGACTGGTTATTTTGAAAAGCACGGTCTACCAAAATCTTCACTTATTTTCCCAACTATCTATGGCAACTATATGTGTGATAGAAACGAACGTGCAACCCTTAAAAAGCGATTATCGGCTCTTGGTTTACCTGACTATGGTTTCCACCTCTTCCGCCATACACACGCTTCTATGATGTTAAATGCTGGTATGAACTGGAAAGAGCTACAACATAGAATGGGACACAAGTCCATATCAACAACTATGGATACCTATGCGGAATTAGCTCCTAAAAAGAAGTTTGAAGCAGTGGATATTTTCCTAAATAAAATGGAAGAGCTGGCAAGTTGACTTCATCACTACCTTTATCACTACCTTTGTACTTCAAAAAGCTATAATCCTTGATATAATAAGGTTTATAGTCCTATTATTTAACCCTTACAGAAGTTAAATAATAGGTCATTACGTTTCAGTAGAGGCGAAAAACCTTGATTTAATGCAATACATTGAATTTTCGAATTTCAATGTATTGCAATAAAAATCAACCGAATGACTACATTTTTGTGAAATAAATTAGATGTTCGGATATATAAGAAACACCCTAGTTCAAATGAACTAGGGTGTTTTTTCAGAATACTACAACTCTCTCTAATACAACTTATACTTCACTACTAATCAAAATAACTTTTTAATTCTTCTCTTAGCAATTTTTTAGACATTTCAAAATGACTTTTAACAGTTTTATGACTCTTGTATCGAGTATCTTTTGTTAGTTCTAGTAATGATTTTCCGTGTATTACTATCCCTAAAAATATATGTCGGTCATCTTCTGAAAGATTGCTTAAAGCTCTGCAAAGATATTCACGAACTTCATTAATAAGTGTCAGCTCAAGTGGATTCAAACTATTATCGTTATATAAGTCAATTAATTCGACTATACTTCCTTCATTTTTTACTATTGTATTCAAGCTTGAAAGATGATATTTGCGGTCTTGTCGCTTAATATTATCAAATTGTTGGTCTAGTAATCTACTCACTTCATTCCAATCGTTTTCACGTATTGCTCTATTAATTCTACGTTCTCTGCGTTCTTCAATTTTTGACATTTTTTCCCTTTTCTAACAGTCTCTTTTGCGAAGACAAATAGAAACTCTAATATTCAAAAATTGAAAGCCTTGTTGTCAAATGCACACCAAAAACCGGCGAAACAATTTATACACAACACAACCTTTATCGTTACATTGTTTATATTAGTTTCAATCCGTCTTCTTGATGCGCATCATCAAAGACTATACATGTTTTTTGTAAAGAAATTTCTTTACTTCATTTTATATATTGTATAAATTATGGATCCATTTTTATTAAAACAATTGTATCTTTGTTTTAATAAACATTTACAATAGTTACAGTTAGTGATATAATATCACTGTTACAAATTGTTTAAAATCAATTAATTTTAGGTTTTTTACACAAATTACATTTAGTAGATAGGAAAATAAATGAAAAAGAGAAATGTCACAATTGCTATTGCAACCGGAATGGCGTTAACAGGTTTTACTGCTGTTACAGCTAATGCTGATGAAGTTGTTACACCTGCAGAAACAAAAGCAACAACCGTTGCTTCAAAAACAAGTGAAGTAACACAAGCAGAGGTCACAACTACCGAAACATCTGCTAATCAAGCACAAAGGGATGTAGATGCCCAACAAACAGTTGTAAATGAAGCTACTAGAAATGTCGAAAAAACATCAAATGCTGAGAAAGAAGCCAAAGCTAATCTGGATATAGCGACTGCCAATGCTAATGAAGCAACTCCAGAAAATATTCAGTCTGCAAAAGAAAAAGTTGAAGCTGTTAAAGCTGAAATCAAAGCAAATGAGACTAAAGTAGCAGAAAAACAAGCTAATGTAAACGAAGCAACAACAAAAGTTACAAACCAGAACGATAAAGTTGCCACAGCTCAAAAAGAAGTCGACAACGCCCAAAAAGAAGTCGATAATGCTAAAACAGATGTAGAAAAAGCACAATCAATTCTTGACGGAACAGGTGCTAAGGAAGTTATTTCTAAAGCAGAACAAACACAAGCTAAAGTAAATGCAGATAAAGAAGTAGTTGCTAAAGCTCAAACAAAACTTGATGAAGCTAAAAAAGCTGATGAAACACGTTCTAAAGCTATTACAGAGGCTAAAAAAGATCTTGCAGTTAAAGAAACTACAGCTAATAAAGCAGACAAAACTTTGACGGACGCTTCAAAAGTTGCTGAACAAGCAAAAAATACTTTGGCAGACAAAAAAGTAGAGTTTTCTAAAGCAGAGGCAGACTTTAAAGCAACAAACACTATTGTAGTGCCTACTAAGTACATTGAAGCTCTAAAAGCCTACAAAAACTATGAGAATTTGACCGAAGCAGGTGATAAGAAACGTGCAGAAGCTAAACAACAACTTAAAGCTATGAATAGCGAAATGGCTTCTTTGAATAAGTTTAATTCAAATTCTAACGATAATGGGATTACATTGACACTTGGTTCATTGACAGATGAACAAAAAATGGAATTGACTTTCTTTGCAAATGATCTCTTGAACCAAATTCGTGAAGCCTTTGGAACCAATAAAGTAGTTGTCTCAAAAGGAGCTATGAAGTTTGCTGATGAAGTAGCTGACCGCTATGTAGCTGATAATTGGGATTGGGATAAAGTTATTTCAGAGGGCCATGACGAAGCAGGTATCGAAGAACTTGCAGGCAAGAACGGACTGTTTGAAGGACAATTCTATGAAAATATGTATACAGAATACGGTAGTCGTTCTACAATGACTATGAACCGTGCTAAAGAGCTAGTGTTTGAAGCATTTGTAAGTTTCCTTTACAATGGTCAAGAGTGGGAACACGCAGGTTCGGTTTCAGGCGTAACTTCAACAGAAGATAAAAACCAATTTATGGGTATTGCGCTATCTTCACGAAAAGATGTGACAGGCTTTCATTTAATTAACGTTGTAGAACGTCTTGTTCGTGAGGGTTCATCATTTGATACAACAGCTATCGTTAACCCTAATACAAAAGAAGCTATTGAAGCACGTTATAACAATGCTAAAACTGCGTTAGAAAATGCTACAACAGCTTACAACAATGCCCAAACGGATCTTGTTAATGCCCAAAACAGCAAAAAACAAGCAGACACCGCACTTTCAGTAGCTAAAAAAGTCTTGGCTGAAAAAGAAGCTGTAAAAGTACAAACACCAGAAGCACAATCAACTCTTGACAAAGCACAAGAAAACTTGGTAAAATCTACTGCTGACAATGAAAAGGCTCAAAAAGCTGTAGCTGAACTTAATGCTGATATTCAAGCAAAACAAGCTAAATTGGCTCAAGCAAAAGCTGTATTGTCAACAAAACAAGAAGTCCTAAATGCTAAACAAACAATTCTGAAAGCTGAACAAGCTAAATTGGAACAAGCGAAAGCAGATCTTGCAACTGCTAAAGAAAACCTTGAAACTGCTAAAGCAGAATTGAAAGGTTCTGAGAAAACACTTGTAGAAGCACAAGAAAAAGTCCAAAACTTAGAAAATGCTCCCGCTAAATTGGTAGAAGCACAAAATGCACTTGCAAAAGCGCAAAATGCACTTGTAGAAGCACAAAAGAACCTTGAAGCTGAACAAATTAAATTGAATGAATTAATTGTTAAACGTGATGAGGCTAAAAAAGCTTACGAAGTGATTAAAGCACAATTCGATATGCAAGAAGAAGCTAAGAAACAAGCTGAATTGGAACGTAAACGTGAAGAATTAGCTAAACAAGGTATCCAAAACGTTCCAGTCGTTTCTCAAACTGGAAAAGTAATCGGTTTTGTACAATCAAAAAATCGGTATGAATATGGTACTGTTGTTTCACCACAAATTGTTCCATACAATTCCGAAAATAATTTTGAAAAAACAAATCAAAACTCAGAACGACAATTGCCTTCAACTGGACAATTTGATAGTGTGTTCAGTATGATTGGTGCATTATTAATCGGCACTTTTGGTTTTGGGTTAATAACTAAAAGAAAAGAAAATTGATTAAAACTAATAAAATCAGATTGAAGAAAAGGTCTATTTTAGACAATTTTTTCAATCTTTTTTAGCAGGGATTACCAATTCCCTGCTTTTTTTCTCCTTAAAGATAGGAGGTGAAATTATATAGTGTCAGAAAGTCTAGCTCCGACTTAAACCGAGCATATCAGATAAACTCTACACTAACAAAGAAAGGAAAATATTATAAAAACACATAATCGCACAGCGGGATATTCAATTAACATCGCAAAACACTACATCAGTACTAAGCAAGCTATTTACTGTCTTAGTGATGAATTAGAATCACAAGTCAAATTTGAGTACAATCAACCAACTGGAGAGGTCATTGCTTATAAAGCGTGGTTTTCACAGAAGGGACTACCACCTTTTCAGGTAAAATTTGAATCAGAAATGCCTCTGCCTTCTTATTTGGCGATGGTTGTTTTCGATAATCTTGAAGCATGTGAAGTTGGTTATAACGTCTCGATTAGCAACTTTGACCCAGAGAAATTTAGGGAAAATGTCTCTGCTATTTTACAGGACTTTTCTAAATTTGATCTTACCCTTAGAGAGAACGTGGGCATTTCAAATATACAGGAAATAAATGCAGATGATCAAATCCTAAAGACATTAGAGGACAGTGGGTTTGAAAGTAGTTTATCAGACCTAAATACTATTCTTGGAAAAAAATTTGATCATAGTCGTGACCTTTCAGGAGGTCAATGGCAAAAAGTTGCGCTGACAAGAGCTTTCTTCTCTCATTCACCTATACTGATTCTAGATGAGCCTACCGCTGCACTCGATACCCGAACCGAATATGAATTATTTGAGAAATTCCTAAAATTGACGGAAGGAAAAACCGTATTTTTCATTACACATCGATTATCAAGCATCCGACAAGCAGATAAAATTTTGTTATTAAGAAATGGAAGGATTGAAGGATTTGATAAACATGATGCTTTAATGAAAACCAACAAATACTATGAAGAGCTCTATACTATGCAATCTTCTTTATATTATAAAGAATTGGACTAACTTTCAATTGCTATCGGTATAAGAGCGTATTCTTATGAAAACAAGCAAAAACAACCTGAAAAGAAACCGTTCCCGACTGGCTTCTTCTCTGGTTGTTTTTCATACTAACGATTTTTCCGACTTAATTGATAAGAGTACATCACAGGGATAAACACAATGGCGAGGATGACCAGCACCAAAACATAAGAAAGCGCGAATTGAAGGCCTGCTTCAAGTAGAAGGATCAAACCTCCGAGAACCCACAACTTCCCTGCCAAGCGATGGGTTTTGTGCCAGTTATCTTCACTCTGTAAGGTCCAAGGCAGACGGATTCCAACCGTGTGATTCACTTTTAGCTTAGGCATGTAATTGCCCATGATTACAAAGATGAGACCCAGCAGAACCGAAACAAAAACTGATGGATTGGTAGTAGATCCTAGCGCCTTGCTATAGATGAGATAGGAGGTACTTAAGGAAACGATTGGGGTCAACCAGTAAATCGCTCTGATCATTTTTTCATTCATAGCGCTATTCTTAGAATCGCGACCGATCATAAAGATCATAAACAGATGCACCATGAGATCGAAAATAGGAAGACCAAACACAACCAGGGGTTTCGATTGGAAGTTATTGGCCTGGCCAGCAAAATTGAAGTGAATCGGGATTTGGTTAGGCAATTGCGACCAAATCATCAGCCCCCAAAGTATGGGGAAAAGTATCACCATAGAGGTTAATAGCAATAGTTTTTTATTCGTTTTCATCAGTAGAGTCTCCTTTCAAATCAACGAGCCAGACCATTAAATCCTCCAAGACAGAAGTATTGAGTTCATAGTAGATAAAATTCTTCTCTTTTTCCTCTCTTATTAAATCTGCCTGCTTAAGGAGGCTTAAATGATGAGAAATGGTCGCTCCTGCTACATCAAAGTGGCCAGCGATATCGCCAGAGGATAATTTCCCCGCCTTTAGCAGTTCTAAGATACTTCTTCTTATCGGATTCGATAAAGCTTTAAACGTTTGCGCAAAATTCATTCTCTATCTCCTCTAATCTATTTAGAAATCTTTCTAAATAGATTCTAGTACTTTCGGATGAGTTTGTCAACTCTATTTAGAAAAAAATCTAAATAGCTTCTGTTGTAAAAAAAATCAGACCTAAGACCGATTCTTATAAACAGCGTCTTTTCTTAAGTTTTCTTTAAGAAATCAGCCTTATAATAAAATCATCAAATGAAGACCTCCTAACTTTGTTTGATAGAAAATCCTAAACTTTTTCATAATAATCTCCCTATAAGAGCCACCAAAACCGGTGGCTTTTTTCTACGTACCTTTACGAGCATCGGCGAGTTTAGGTACGTTGACGCAGTTTGAGCGAAGCGAAAACTACGTTCCTTATTCCCTTAGCGAACGTTAGTGAGCTTAGGTACGTTGATGCAGTTTGAACGACAGTGAGAACTACGATCTTTAGAATGGAATAAGCAATTTTACTGTTTGGAATGATGATTAATGCATTTTGTCAGACTTAAGACCTATTTTTTAAACACAACCTTTTCTTAAGTTTTCTTTAAGCAAACCGCCTTATAATAAAACCATCAAATAAAGACCTCCTAACTTTGTTTGATAGAAAATCCTAAACTTTTTCATAATAATCTCCCTATAAGAGCCACCAAAACCGGTGGCTTTTTCTATGGGAGTGAGAACTACGGTCCTTCTCCTTCATTTGTACAAATACTCCAATTTATGCTCGATCTATGTTATAATGAAGAGAATTTTTGTCTGAGGAGGATTTATGAAAAAAACACATTCTATGCTATTCGTCCCGGGCATCATTATGCTTGGGATTGTTTTACGAACACCATTTACTACGCTTCCGACGGTCTTGTCTGACATCGCTGCTGGTTTGGGGGTAGATGTGAGCTCTCTGGGACTATTGACTAGCTTGCCACTGCTCACCTTTGCCATTTTCTCACCTTTTGCGATTCAATTTGCTAAAAAGTTGGGGATTGAGCGCCTCTTTTTCCTAGTTTTGATCGCAATGACGATCGGATCTGCCATTCGGATTATCAACCTCCCCTTCCTCTATCTGGGAACCATCTTGATTGGAGCTGGCATCGCCTTCCTCAATGTGTTGCTTCCAAGCCTGATTCAGGCGAACAGACCCCGCCAACTAGGCATTCTGACCACTTTGTACATCACTTCTATGGGGATGTCCACAGCGATCGCCTCTTCTGTCGCTGTTCCGATCACCAAAGCCACTTCTTGGCAAGGTTTGGTCAACATCTTGACAGCCTTGTGTGCTCTTGCTTTGGTCATCTGGATTCCTAACCTTCGCTACAACCACCGACTCAAAAAGGCTGCTACTACGGAATCTAGTAGCAAGTGGTATACCAATAAATATGTCTGGGCTATCATGATTTTCGGAGGATTGCAGTCACTACTTTTCTATACAAGTATGACTTGGCTTCCGACCATGGCTGTTCAAGCTGGCCTTTCAAAGGTTGAATCTGGACTACTTGCCTCCGTGTTCACCTTGATCAGTCTCCCATTCTCCTTGACGATCCCAAGTTTAACGACACGATTATCCGATCGCAATCGACGCTTGATGCTTACCATTGTTGTCGGAGCAGGAATTTTAGGGGTAGCCATGCTCTTAATCCCAACCAGCAACTTCTTCTACTGGCTCGTCATCAATGCCCTGATAGGAAGTTCCGTTAGTTCGCTCTTTCCTTACCTCATGGTCGCTTTCTCCATGAAATCCAGTACACCTGAAAAAACGGCTCAACTTTCTGGTCTTGCCCAAACAGGAGGCTACGTCTTTGCTGCTTTTGGTCCCATCCTCTTCGGCTACAGCAAATCTCTCTTCCACTCTTGGACACCTGCCATTCTTATGCTCCTGGTCTTAACCATTATCATGGCGATTGCCCTTTATCAGGTGGAAAAAGTCGATCATATTTTATAACCATTGTCCGGCTGGAAGATTCGTCTTCTGGCCTTTTTTGTGCATACAAAAAAGAACTAGGCACTTGTCCTAGTTCGAAGTTTTATTATCCGTTAAATGAGATATGTACGTGGTCGTTGTGGTTTGCTGTATCTCCACCACGGTCCGGCATTTGGTTCCATGTATTAGCTGGTCCGTAAATGTTATTTACTGGCATGTAGAATTGTTGTTTCCAGATAATATATGAGATACCTGCACGATCCATGTTATCAATCGCATACTGTGCAACTTGATCTCCAAGCTCTGAATTTGTTGGAACCATCACGTCCACTGCAAGTCCTTTACCATGGTCTTCTGGATCCCCTTCACGGTAACCACCGATGTTTGTGATACCGAATTTCGCTGCAATTTCTTGACGGAAAGCTTCCGCTTGCGGTTGAAGATTTGGATCAGTTGGAATAGCATTACCAGTTGTTGGAGTTGATGCTACTGGTTGCACTTCAGGTGCTGCAGCAGTTTCTACTGCTGCTGGTTGTGCTGGAGCTTCTTCTGCTACTGGAGCAGATTGAGGAGCAGCTGGAGCTTCAGGAGTTGCTGGAGCTTCAGGAGCAGCAGCTGGGGCTGCTTCTTGATTTTGTACTTCAACATTGACAGCTGGAGCACCGTAGTTTGGTGTTTCTGGAACAGCTGGTTGTGCTGGTGTTTCTGCTGCTGGTACTTCAACTACAGGAGCTTCCGCTGGGGCTTCTTGTGTTTCCGCTGCTGGAGCAACTGGAACAGCTTTGTTATCTTCGTTAACTGGTTTTGACAAATCGTTGACAGCGACTGTTTGGTCATCAACTGTCACTTGGTTTGTTGTCAAGTCAGCACTTGCAACGGTTGCATCTGTCGCACCTGCTTGAGGAGTTTGGATTTCAACTGAAGTTACTTCTTTTTGATCATTTACTGTTGTTTTCAAAACAGTACCTGGGTAGATCAAATCCATGTTGCTGATGTTGTTCAAGTTTGCCAACACATGAACATCGATTCCAAGCGCTTCTGCGATCGAACTCAATGTATCACCATATTTGATGGTATAAGTTTGTTGGTTTTCACCGCTTTGTTGGATATCATGTTTGATTTCATCTACTGAGCGAGCTACCCAATCTTCAAGTGTTTCTGCAGTGGCTTTTGTAAATGGAATCACTGCAAGAGCTACTGTTGAAGCGATCAAGGCTTTCGTATTAACTTTTAATTTCATCTTTTATCCTCTTTTTTCTTTGTTTTTTTGCTCAAGATTTTCTTGGACAAATTAACTACCATACTATCTTATCACAATTTAAAAATAATAAAAGGCCTTTTTGGCTATTTAACAAAACTGTATTTTTCTTGTAACATTTCGTCTTTCTTGTCACATTGTTACAAACTAGTAACATGAAAATAAGGTGCTAGAAAAGAGTGCGAGGGCGCATAAAAAGCCTCATCAAGGAGCGGTTCCTCGATGAGGTTCTTGTATTTTTAAAGTAATTGAGGCCGGGCTAAGAACTGGGTAAAAAACGCAAACTGTAATAGTACTAACTTCAAAGGCACAGTAGCTGATTGGATTTTTCTCTCGCTTTAAGAGCTCGGAAAAATCCTAATCAGCCTTGTGGGGGCAGGACAACGAAGCATTCTATACAACAGTGCTTCTGTCCTGCTCCCTATTTTCACTTTGCATTTTACGGGCTTTGTATCTTATAACTGAACACGCCTACAACTCTTTGGAAAAAGATAAATCCAACTAGAAGCAGACGCTTCATCGTTGGATTTCCTATTTTCCTTTGAGTTGCTTAACGGCTTTGTATCTTATTTTACCTTCATGATTCTGACGAGGTTGGCGCGTTCGGCTTCTTCGAGTTTCATTTCGATATAATAGATAGTCTCTTTGAGATCTGGGATGGTCGCATACTCGAGTCCGTTCACTCGACGGCGAGTTTTCTCGATTTCATCTGCCATGAGCTGGCAGCTTTTTTCGATTTCCGCTAACTTGAGCAAATCTGGGAGTAGATCCCCCATTTCCTGGATCGTGCTATCCATTTGACTGTTGGAGGCGAGGTAGCTATAAACCACGTCCCCTTCATCATCTCCGTATGGATTATCGATACGGGCATGGAGCTTGGGCACGCGCACACTCATGACATTTTCTTCCTCGATATGGAGCATCACTTCTCGAGTGGGAACGGCAAAGATTTCTTCTACCATAAGGTCACTCTCTAAGGACTTGGCCATCACGAAATCTTGCATATTGCCCACCAGCGCTGCCTCCACCTTTTGGCGCAGGCGATTATTCTCACGCACAGCTTCAATAAAACGGCGCATGAGTTCATCCCGCTTATCCTTGAGCAACTTGTGCCCTCGGGTTGCTGTCTTGAGGCGCTCTTTGAGAATATTAAGCTCCATCCGAGTTGGTTTTACATTTAATCGTGCCATAGGCTAATCCTCTTTGTTTGGCAGATACTTGTCAATCATCTCATCCTTGATCCGTTTAAGCTCTGTTCGTGGAAGGATGGATAAGAGTTCCCAACCGAGATCCAAACTTTCCTCAATCGTACGATTGGTAGTGAAACCTTGATTGATGTATTCTTGCTCAAAGCGGTCTGTAAATTTAACATAGAGCTTGTCGGTATCTGACAAGGCAGACTCTCCAAGCACTACAGCTAGTTCTTTGGCTTGTTTCCCTTGCGCGTAAGCCGCAAAGAGCTGGTTCATGGTCGCCGCATGGTCTTCCCGAGTCTTGCCTTCACCAGAACCCTTGTCCTTCAAACGAGAAAGGGATGGAAGAACATTGATCGGTGGGCGGTAACCACTATTGTAGAGATCGCGAGACAGAATAATCTGACCTTCGGTGATGTAGCCTGTCAAGTCAGGGATGGGGTGGGTGATGTCATCTTCTGGCATAGAGAGGATCGGAATTTGGGTCACAGATCCTTTCTTTCCAACCAAGCGTCCTGCACGTTCGTAGAGGGTTGAGAGGTTAGTATAAAGGTAACCTGGATAGCCCCGACGACCTGGAACTTCCCGGCGGGCAGCAGATACTTCCCGAAGGGCTTCACAGTAGTTGGTCATATCCGTCATGATAACCAAGACGTGCATATCTTTTTCATAGGCCAAATATTCGGCAGCTGTCAAGGCGATCCGAGGAGTCGCAATCCGCTCAATAGCCGGGTCATTGGCTAGGTTGATAAAGAGAACAGAGCGGTCAATGGCCCCAGTTTCCCGAAGGTCGTTCATAAAGAACTCGGCTTCTTCAAAGGTGATTCCCATAGCCGCAAAGACCACGGCGAAGTTTTCTTCCGAATTAAGAACCGTCGCTTGACGAGCAATCTGAGCCGCCAACTCCTTGTGAGGAAGACCAGAACCTGAGAATACTGGGAGTTTTTGGCCCCGAACCAAGGTATTCAAATGGTCAATGGCTGAGATCCCTGTCTGGATAAATTCATCTGGATAGTCCCGTGAAACAGGGTTGATGGCTTGTCCATCAATGTCCAAGTATTTCTCTGGGATAATCTCCGGACCGCCATCGATAGGTTTGCCCATCCCGTTAAAGATGCGTCCGACCATGTCTTCAGACACAGGGAGTTCTAGGGGACGTCCGGTAAAGCGGACTTTGGCTTTTTCCAAGTTGATCCCGCTAGATCCTTCAAAGAGCTGGACCATGGCTTTATCTTCTTGGACTTCGAGAACTTGTCCCTGACGGGTCGTTCCGTCATGGAGTTTGATTTCTACCAGTTCATTGTAGTGAACTCCTTCGACCTGATCGACAATCATCAAGGGGCCAACAACTTCGCTGACAGTACGGTATTCTTTAATCACGCTCATTGTCTACTCCTCCTTTTGCGACGATTTGGTGTAGGGTTTCTACGATTTCTTCTTTCAAAGCTTGAATGGTTGCCAACTGGTCCTCATGGATGAACTTGCTCCGGGCAATGCGGTCTCGAAGAGCCACGGTTCCTTCCATGATTTCTGTGAAGTAAGCCCCTAATTCTAGTGCTTTTTGACTTTCTTGGTCAAAGGTCAAAATGTTGGTCAACAAGGCCACCTGCTTGCTGAAAGAGGTATAGGTATCGACCTCATCAAAGGCATTTTGTTGCAGGTAGTCTTCACGGATCATCTTAGCCGCATTCATGGTCAAGCGGTCTTTTTCAGACAAGGAATCTAGACCAACCAAGCGGACGATTTCTTGCAATTCACTTTCCTTTTGAAGTAAATTCATAGCGCGGGTCACTTTTTCAGACCAACTGATTTGTTCATGTAGATCGATATAGCGACCAACTTCATCTTGGTAAAGAGAATAAGAACTCAACCAGTTGATGGCTGGGAAGTGACGACGTTGCGCCAACTGAGCATCTAATCCCCAGAAGACCTTGACAATCCGCAAGGTATTTTGCGTGACCGGCTCTGAAATGTCTCCACCCGGAGGAGAAACAGCACCGATGGCGGTAATCGAACCTTCACGCGCAGTGGTCCCGAGTGTCTTGACCCGACCTGCACGCTCGTAGTATTCGGCGATCCGGCTACCAAGGTAGGCTGGGTAGCCTTCATCCCCTGGCATTTCTTCTAGACGACCAGACATTTCACGAAGAGCTTCCGCCCAGCGCGATGTCGAATCGGCCATGATGGCAACGGAGTAGCCCATATCGCGGAAGTATTCGGCAATGGTAATCCCTGTGTAGATGGAAGCTTCCCGCGCAGCTACTGGCATGTTCGAAGTGTTGGCGATCAGAACGGTCCGTTGCATGATGGATTGACCGGTCGTTGGATCGATCAATTCTGGAAATTCATTCAGAACGTCCGTCATTTCATTTCCGCGTTCCCCACAACCAACGTAAATTACGATGTCTACATTGGCAAACTTAGCCACCTGGTGTTGCACAACTGTTTTTCCAGCTCCAAAAGGACCAGGAACTGCTGCAGCTCCACCTTTAGTAACAGGGAAGAAGGTATCGATGACCCGTTGACCGGTGACCAAAGGTTCCACTGGAATGAGTTTTTGTGCAAAGGGACGGCCTCGACGAACCGGCCATTTTTGCATCAAAGTACCAGTAAAGAGACTGCCATCTGCCTGCTCGATCTCATAGACCGGCTCTTCCACTGTGTAAGAACCTGCTGCGATCTTGATCACACGTCCACTGACACCAAAGGGTACCATGATGCGGTGTTCCACCATATTGGTCTCTTGAACGGTACCGACGATGTCTCCTGCAACTACCTCTGTCCCTTCAGTCACGCTTGGTTCGAAGGCCCATTTGGTGTCCCGATCTAGATTTGGAACTTGCACCCCACGAACCAAAAAGTCACTGGCAGTCACTTCTTGGAAGCGTTCCAAGGGGCGTTGGATCCCGTCAAACATCTGAGAGATCAAGCCTGGTCCCAATTCAACAGAAAGGGGGGCTCCGGTTGTGACCACTGGTTCTCCTGGACCGACTCCAGACGTTTCTTCATATACTTGGATAGAGGCTTCGTCACGCCGCATCTCAATAATTTCGCCAATCAAACCAAGATCGCCGACCCGGCAAATATCTTGAATATTGGCCTCCTGCATCCCTGATGCAACCACCAAGGGACCGGAAACTTTGATAATTTTTCCTTGAGTCATGTATTCCTCCTGGGAATCCTTTGTTTCTTTGTTTTACTTTTGTGCTATCTCTCTTAGAGCTTGCTTTTGTTGGCCATTGGCATCGAAATTGCTTGGATCCAACCAGGCTTCTAGCCGCTGCTTGATAGCTGGCCATTCTTGGTCAATGATAGACAACCAGTCTGTATCACGGGTCCGACCTTTATAAACAACAGCCTGACGGAAACAGCCTTCATAGGTGAACCCTAAGCGCTCAGCTGCTTTGCGAGATGCTTGGTTTAAGGCATCGCATTTCCACTCATAGCGGCGGTAGCCTAAATCTTCAAACACGTAGCGCGCTAATAGATACTGGGCTTCCGTAGCCATGCGAGTCTGTTGGAGCGCTGGTGAGTAGGTCACTGCTCCGACTTCGATCACCCGGTTGGCTTGATCGATCCGCATGAGAGAGAATGTCCCCAAAGCCTTGCCTGAATCTTTGTCTACAATCGCATAGTAAAAGCGACCTTGGGCTGTCATGAGATCATCTAATAAGCGGTCCCACTCCTCTTCATTGCGGGCAGGACCTTTAAATAGAAAGGTCCACATCGCTGCTGGAGAGGCCGGCCCGTAAACCTGATAAAGATCTGCTCCATGTTTTTCTTTTGACAGGCGCTCGATCACGGTATAGCGACCTTCGATCCGCTCAATAGCTGGCAAGCGCCCCGGTGTAAACTCCGGCAGTGCATCGCCAATCGCTTGACCAAATTCATTTGTTCTCATAAAATATCCTGTCCTACTGCTTTTTCGACATTATCACGAATCCGCTGTTGGCCCAGTCCTGTAGTCCCTCTATGGGTCGGGATAAGAATCAAGGCTGGTGTCAGCTGCTGGTCGTAAAAAGCCACTGTTTCTGGAATGGCCTGAGCAATATCCTCTGTCAGGTAGATAATCCCGAAGTTTTCCCGACTGAGTTTTCGCAAGGTATTGATCGCTTCTTGCGGCTCTGTGATCGGATAGGTTTGAAAGCCAATCAGGCGAAAAGGAAGGATGGCGTCCCGATTGCCCACAACTGCGATCTTATAGGTCTGTTTGTCCATAAATCGGTCTCATCCTTTCTTTGATTTCTGCTAGCGGAAAACCATTGTCCAAACCAGAGAGGACCAAACGAAGATTGGTCACCTCTAACTCTTTTCCGTAAAGATAACGAACAAGAGGGAGTGGTCCATCGACTTCAAAACGGCCAGCGTCTAGAAGACTGAATTTCACCAAACTTTCTAAATACTCCAACTCTACGGTCTTGAGTTGACCGGTGCGCATCTTTTCTTCATAATTCTCTAAGGCGAGATCGTACTCCAGCGGATTGACTTGATAAAACCAGGTCAACCACTGACCCGATTCTATCAGGTCGATCACCTGATGGGCACTGAGACTTCCTTCATCCGAGAGCAATTGGTGCATAAAACTATGCGGTTTTTGCTGATCCAAGGCCCGCTTGACCGTAATCGCATTGTAAAAGTCAATGGTCACGTCTACCAACTGCTTCAAAATCGGATGATCTAGACTGTCTCCTAAGTATCTCAGGTGTTTAAAATAAGCTAAGTCCATCCCGATTTCGAGGACCCGCAAGTCCTGATAGTCTTGGAATTCTTGCCAAGTTGCAGCCACTTCTTCCGCCATAAAGGTCGGACAATGCTCCGCAGAAAAGGTCGCCACCAAATGCTCGAGCACATCAAGAGAATAAGGACCGATGGGGATCAATAAATGCCCCAACTTGCGCTCTGTCGCCTTGTTTTTCAGATATACCTTGAGATTGTGATAAGTGTATTTCAAGGTAAACAGGCTAACTAAATCCGACTGAGGGGTTACCTCAAAAGCCCATTGGTATTCCGCCAACAAGGCTGTCATCAGACGCTCTTCAAGGGCTGCTAAATCCTTGATCTCGTGGCTGTCTAAAGCATAAGGTGTCCCTTGTAGCAAGCCTTCTCGGCTCTCACTGGAGGGACTTGCAAGCAACTGCTCGAACTGACTGGGACTGACAAAACTGGCCTCACGTACGCTGATTCCTGTATTAACTTGAGAATAGGTCCGTTCGCTCATTGCAACCTCCTAGTTCTCTTCATCGGTGAAAATGCTGGCTGCCATCTGGTAGCTTTCTTGCTCCCAAATGGAATCCACCAAATCACGGTAGAGATAGTTGTCATCAATCTTCCCAACCGACAAGACAAAGCCTGCCTGAGCTGGAATCGTCGCATCCGCAACTGTCACATTCTGATGAGTTTGCTTTAATTTCTCGAGAGCTGCTAGATCAAATTTGCTAGCACTCACCGCCCCAAAGGTCAGAGTCACAACTTGCCCTTGATAGCGGTCTAAAATCGCATCTACAAACTGCAATTCCTTTTCAAGGGGCCAAGCCGCCATTGCTTCATAAGCATCTGCAAAGAGATCCTTTAAGACTCGTTGCTTGGTGACAAGGGTTGATTGGCGTTTTTTATTTTCGATTTGTTGGGTTTCACGTTGCAATTGACGTTGAATCCGCTTGAGCTGCTCGGAACGTTGATTGAGTTTATCTTGGATCAAACGCTCTTCTTGCGCCGTCTCTTCTTTTAGGATGGTTTCCTTGGCCTCTTCTAAGAGTTTACGCCCTTTTTCGTGGGCTTGGGCCAAGATCGAATCCTTTAATTGGGTTTGTTCATCCATTCGTTATTTCTCCTATTGCATGCGTCTTTTGTTTTTCGTCTCGCGAGACGAATTCATCAAAGCTAGTTCTTAGCCGACGCGTAGGGTCAATAGGAAGGACACAACGAAGGCCAAGATGGCATAAGTTTCAACCATGGCCGCAAGGATAACCCCTTTCATCATGTCTTCAGGGCGTTTAGCCAAGATTTGCATCCCTGCTGTCGCAACATTTCCTTGGTGTTTTGCTGAGAAATAACCAACGATCGCTACTGGAAGAGCTGTAAAGAAGTATGCAACCCCTGTTTCAAGTGGCATATCTGGCTTAATTTGCAACCAGATCAAGATCCCAATAACGAAACCGTACAAACCTTGTGTACCTGGCAACAATTGCAGAATCAGGGCTTGGGCAAATTTTTCAGGTTGTTCTTTCAAGAGTGCTGCTGCTGCTTGACCCGTTTTACCAACCCCAAGGGCAGATCCCATCCCACTAAGTGCGACGGCGATCGCTACACCAAATGCTGCAAAGAAGGCGCCCCCATGGGCTGAAAAATATGATGCTAAAGATTCCATGAATATACTCCTATTTATTAAAGATAATACTTATTTTTTTGTTTTAATATAGCGTTCAGAAGGTTTGAGAGGACGAAATGGCTTGCCTCCTCCTTCGTAGAACTTGCCGAAGAACTCCACAAAGATCAAACGGGCTCCATGCACATATCCTGACAAGAAGGACAGGAACATATTAATAGCATGAAGGACGATAAAGAGCACAAGGCCTACCGTAAACCGTCCAAGCGGTGGGAAGAGATTGACAATGAGGTTGAAGGCTGAACCGATACTCGCTCCAGACAAGCCCAAGGCCATCAAACGGGTGAAGCTGACCAAGTCTCCGACGTACCCACTGACATTGTAGAGGTTAAAGAGACCGGACGCTAAACCGGACAGCTTCTTGGCACTGACAACGGAGACAACCAAGACCCCAATGGCATTCAGAATAGCCAGCCATTTACCAATCGGAACTAGAAGGCTCATTCCTGGTAAGATATTGCCTACTGCTAGAAGCATTAAGCCAAGCAGGATCAAGACCCAAGCAAAGCCAGCATTGTAGGCTTCCGTGTAGTCTTTGAGGCGAACATTTTTCATTCCTCCTAGGAACAAGCCCACTAAGACCGTGACAAAACCAAAGACTACTGAGAGGATCAGGATGGTCATAGCGTTGCTGGTCGTACTGATCAGGGCAAAAGGCATCTCAAATCCAAAGAAAGAGCCATAAACCACACCCCAAAGGGCAACTGAAATCCCGAGGAGACTGAAGAATCGAAGATTCTTTGCCGTACCAGGGTTGAGTTTGAAAGCTTTGAGGGCAAAGCCTGTCGCTACCGTTAGCAAGAGTCCATAACCGATATCTGCGACCATCATGCCAAAGAAAACAAAGTAGAAGAGAGACACGATTGGTGTCGGATCTTTCTCGTAATACTTAGGCAGGGCGTACATCTCTGTCACCAACTCAAAGGGCTCTACCAAGGCACTATTTCGCAACTGGATCGGAACGTCATTCCAATCTTTTTCCGTCACATCGCGCGTCTCTAGTAAGACCCGAGAACCAAAGCCTTCTTGTAAGAAGTCTCGTAACGAGGCCACTTGCGATGTTTCAATCCAACCCTCTAGGGCTACCAAGCTTTGCGTGCTGGCAAGAAGCGACTTGGCTTCCTCACGAGCTCCCAAACTCAGCAAGTAATCCATCTGGTACTTGAGCTGGTCCAGCTCCTTCTGGGAGTTTTGCAACTCTGCTAGGGTTGCTGCAACTACAGCTTCTTGCTCTTTGATTTCCCCTTCTAGGCGATCCAAGTAAGCAGCTGGGACTTGCTCTTCTTCATAGTCCAATTCTTTGAACCCATGTTCTTCCAGAAGCTCCTGAACAGCTACACGGTCTCCTGAACGATACAAGATGACATAACCGTGTTCAGTCTCAGATGTAAAGACTTCTTCTAACTCCAGCTCAGGGTGAGCTTTTAAGGAAGAACGAACAGCGTCTGTATCGCTATTCGGGATGGTCCCAATCAGACCGTGCACATAGTGAAACTTGGCTAGAGTGGTTGGTGTGACCTCTAACGGTCGCCATTTTTCTAAGCGCTCTATCTCTCCCTTTGCATCCGCAATCTTCTGCCGGGCCTTGTCTAACACGCGCAATTGGCGTTTCAACTTGGTCAATAGAAGATCCTCATCTCGAATCATCCCGTAGGCCTGCAGATCATCAAAAGACAAACTTAAAGGTTCTTCCTTCAGAGCTTGCAGGGCCTTCTTCTCAGGCATATAGGGCTCCAGAGTCTGAATCATTTTTTCAACTTGTTCTTGACGTTTTTGCAGCTCTACCAAAACTTGACGATTGTCCTCTGTCAAGGGTTGAGACAAGGTATTTGCCTCAAAAGCTGCCTGCCACTCTTCCTGTTCACTTAGGTCATAAATCTGGATTTTCGCCTCAGACTGCAGCGCTAGTAGGAGACTGTCCAAGTCATCTTTGGGCAAGATGAGAGACAGTTTTTGCATCTGACTAACGGCCATAGCTTGCTACCACCTTTTCTACAATGGCTTCAACTAACCCAGCTCGTTTATCGGTCATCGCTTGCTGTACTTTGGCATCATTACGCGCAACCGTTTCTGCCAGATCTTTCGTTAAACGGACAAGTTTTTCCTGGGCGTTATTTTCTGCCTCTGCGACCAATTGCTCCGTTTCCTCATCGTAATGCTGCGCCACTGTTGCAAGGCGATCGCGCGAATCCGTCCGAATTTGCTCGACCTGATCTTCATAGCTGGCGATCACTCCTTGAGCAGCTTGTTCGATCTCTTGCATCATTTCAAGTGTTGCATTCGACATCGTCACACCTCCTTATTCAACCATTGTTCTTCCAACAACAGTACAATTATCTTAAATTATACCACAATTCATATCGTTTGTTCAGGCTAAATCTAGAATGTTCAGAAAATTATGGATACGCACTAAGGCCGTCTTTTCAACATTGGTAACGTTCTCTTTATTTGTATATCCTGTTCCTAGTTTCAGTATTTCTTGATTTCTTTTACTTGAATAAAGCGGTTAGCCATGTTATAATGTGTAATATATTATAGGAGAATCCTGTTATTTCATTTTGCGAGGAAGGAGGATTGCTGTGAAACAAGATCAAGATTTACGCTCGATTATTGCCAGTCATGAATCAGAGCTGACAGATATGGAACGTGACATTGCCCAATACTTTTTATCGTCAGAAGCGCGACAGCATTCCCTGTCTTCTTCTCGTGTCACTGAGTTGCTTCATGTTTCAAAAGCAGCTTTGACGCGTTTCTCTCAAAAATGTGGTTTCACCGGCTATCGGGAGTTTGTTTATCATTTTAATGAAGAAACCAAGAATCAAAAACAAGTGCAAGATCATGACGAACTTACTCTCAGTGTTTTGCAACGCTACCACCATATCAGTAACGTCACTGAAAACCTAGTAAACGATTCACAATTGGATCGGGTGGCTGAACTGATCGACCAAGCGGACCGGGTCTACTTCTTTGGGATCGGTAGTTCTGGTTTAGTAGCTCGAGAAATGAAATTGCGCTTGATGCGACTGGGCGTCGTTTGTGAGGCTCTGACAGATCAAGATGGCTTTGCTTGGACGACGAGCATTCTCGATTCCTCTTGTCTGGTCATCGGTTTCTCACTATCAGGAAGTACGAGCTCTATTACAGACAGTCTTCTAAAAGCCAAGGAAAAAGGGGCCAAGACGATTCTTATAACTTCTAACCCTGCGGCTATCCACCAAGGATATACAGAGGTATTGCCTGCTGCACCCCTTCCTAGTAGCACCTACATCGATCGAATCTCTGCCATTTTCCCTCTCCTCATCGTAGTGGATTTAGTCTATGCCCATTTCCTCAATAAAAACCGAGAACAAAAAGAAGTCGTCTTTAATAGCTACTGGGAAAACAAAAAACTCTCTAGTCAACGTTCTCGAAAATCTTAATATGGTCTCCCTATTTAAAAAACCATGAAGGTTGGGGCTTCTCTCATCCTTCATGGTTTTTATGATGAAGCAAAAACAAGTCGCCTGTGCGACTTGTTTTATGTTGCATGTTTTTGTCTAAAGTGATAGTAGGCCCCCAACATACCCGCAGCATTTTGATGGTGAGCAAATTCCAAACGGATTTTATCTGCTAGGCTAGGTACAAGTTCGGCGCACAGAGCTTGATAGATTTTTGGTTTGAGGATGGCTTCCTGGGCCATAATCCCCCCTCCAAGAACGATGACCTCTGGATTGACCACGTAGGCGATATTGGCTAATCCTTTTCCAAGGTAGGCCACCATCCGATCAATCCCTGCCATACAGATCTTATCTCCTTCTGTCGCCTGCTTGAAAATACGGCGACCATTCCACTGGTCTGAAGGATCGCCATGGCACGCCGCCACATACTCGACCAAGGCAGTTGTAGAAGCTAAATCTTGAAAGGCGCCATCTGGCAAATGAAGATAGCCAACTTCACAAGCTGAATTGCTAAAGCCATGAAAGACTTGACCATCCAACAGGAGGCAACCGCCAATTCCTGTTCCAATTGTCAGGCAAACAGCATTGTTCGATCCTATAGCATGCCCTGTGGTAACCTCTGCAAGACCAGCACAATTGACATCATTTTCAATCTCACAAGGGAGCTGAAAGGCCTCCTCAATTTCCTTTTTGAATTGAGTGCCAGCATAGTTGGGAATTTGTGGTCCAGCATAAAAGATTTCTCCCTTATCAGGATCCACCATCCCAGCTGAGGAAATCGCAACTCCTGCCAAGGCATGCTTCTTTAAATAACGGGCTACGATTTCTTTCGTTGTCTTAAGAATGTGAGGTCCTCCTTTTTGGGCCTCTGTTGGCATTTCATGGGTCTCTATGAGTTGCCCTTCTGCATCGGCTAGACCATATTTGATACTCGTTCCGCCGATATCAATTACAACATATGGATTCATCTAGACCTCCTTTGATCAAAGGAATCTGTCTTTTGTGTCCTTAATGAGTTGAGCAGCACGTTGGATCACTTCTTGATCCGCTTCTACTACTGCCGTCAAAGGGGAACGAACAGATCCTAATTCCAACCCTTCGTTGATCCGCAATACTTCCTTGATGACTCCATACATGTTTCCATGAGCAGACGTCAAGACTCCGATAATGTCATTGATGGCAAACTGCAAGTCACGCGCAGTCTCCAAGTCTTTCTCAGCAATCAGCTGATTGAGTTTCAAGAAGAGCTCTGGCATAGCACCATAGGTACCTCCAATACCAGCTCCTGCTCCCATCAGACGGCCACCTAAGAATTGCTCATCTGGACCATTAAAGACGATGTGGTCTTCACCACCTAAAGAAGCAAAGGTTTGAATATCCTGCACAGGCATCGAAGAGTTTTTCACCCCAATGACCCGTGGGTTTTTCAACATTTCTTTATAAAGACTCGGTGTCAAAGCCACCCCTGCCAATTGCGGGATATTGTAGATAACAAAGTTTGTGTTTGGCGCTGCTGCGCTGATTTCATTCCAATAGTGGGCTACACTATACTCTGGCAAGCGGAAGTAAATCGGCGGAATGGCCGCAATGGCATCTACTCCTAGGTCTTCTGCATGTCGTGCCAATTCCACGCTATCCTTGGTATTGTTGCAGGCTACGTGAGCGATGATGGTCAATTTTCCTTTAGCCACTGCCATGACTTCTTCCAAGACTAGCTTGCGATCGGCCACGCTCTGGTAAATACATTCGCCGGAGGATCCGTTGACATACAAGCCCTGCACACCTTTCGCGATAAAATATTCTACCAGCGCTCGCACCCGCTCCGGGCTAATTTCTCCTTGGTCATCATAGCAAGCGTAAAAAGCAGGGATGACTCCTTCATATTTTTTTAAATCTGACATTTTTTCTCCTTTTGTCGTATCAGTAATGTTATTAACCCATGATCTCTGATAATTTAACTTTTCGGTCCTCATTAATCGAACGAGTACAAGCATCAGCAGATGCAATTGCTTCTAGCGCCGCTTCTCCGGTTAATAGTTTTTCAAATTCTTTTGATACAGGAGCACCATTCATTATGTCATGAAGGTATTTCATTTCTTTATCAATAACAGATGAAAGCCACAATGGAGTTCGTTTCCCTGGTTTACCATAGGCAATGGCACCATCCATCTCCGTGCTATGATAAATTCTTGTACGGTCATCATCTTCTTCCTGAGATTCATGAATTAAGAAATATGATTCTTTTCCATCTACTTTCAGAGTACCTTTACAATTAAATAGGTCTAATTTTATAGCACCCTTCGTCCCCTGAATCAGAACATAGTGTTCTCCCCAACGATAGGCTGAGCCCCATTCAAGCAAAGCAAATCGCTTACCAGGGAATTCCATATTGACAAAAATCATATCATCTTCATCGCCAAAGTTTTCTCCTTGGTGAGCAACATTTCCGCCTGTCATCGTAACTGTTTCAGGAATCCCTCCCATTAAAAATTGAACGCAATCCAACTCATGAATATGGTGGTAAAGATGTCCTCCTGACTTTTCACGAATTTTTTTCCATGAAATGGATGGTTGTTGTTCTTCCCAGCCATTTCTAGCTGTATGACAGTACAAAACATCTCCAACAACTCCTTGGTTGATCAATTCTTTAGCATGATGAACACCATTAAAGAAATTCATAATATGACCAGCCATGAAAATCACACCATTTTCTTTACATGCTTCTACCATCTCTTTACAATCTTCATATGATAGGGCAATCGGTTTTTCACAAAAAACATTTTTTCCATTCTGAGCAGCTTTAATAACGGGTTCTTTATGCAGATTATTAGGAGAAGCAACAATCACACAGTCCACATCATCACTTTGAACCAATTCATCGAGTGATGAAGCCACTCGGGCACCTAATTCTTCTGCTACAGCTTCTGCATTTTCTGGATCATACACAACTGTAATTACTGCTCCGTCATTTTCTTTCATATATCTTGCCAATTCAGCACCAAAGTATCCTGTGCCAACAACACCATAATTTACAACCATTGTTTTTCTCCTGTTTCTATTTTTACTATTTTACGGATCCTTCAGAAAGACCACTTGCGATTTTGTTTTGGATAATTGAGAAGAAGATGATTGAAGGCAATACCACAATTACAGATGCCGCCATCATATCTCCCCAATCCAGTATTTCCGAACCGTTTAATGAACGCAAAGCTACTGCAACCGTCATCTTGCTTGTATCGTTGATCAAGATCAGTGCGTAAAGGAATTCATTCCATGCATTGATAAAGGTATAGATCGCTGTAGCAACAATACCTGGTGCAACAATTGGCAACACCACTTTATAGAAGGTAACAAATTTATTCGCGCCATCTATTTTTGCTGCTTCCTCGATTCCAATTGGAACGGTTTGGAAGAATCCTACTAACAACCACACTGCATAAGGGACACTAAATGAAAGATAAACAATCATTAAACCAATTAAACTATTGGTTAATCCAACTTTTGCAATAGCAATAGAATAAGGAATTGCCAACAAGATCGGAGGGAAGATATAGGTAATGACTAGCAACCGAGACATGATCGCCCCTAATTTTGGAAAGAAGCGAACAATACCGTAAGCAGCCATTGCAGAAATAATAATAGCGATGACAGTTGTCGTTAATGCGATTAATAAGCTATTTTTTATATTATTTATAAAATGTAGGTCATTAATAACATGCGTAAAATAATCGAGAGTAAACTGTTTAGGCCAAAATCTTGTTGGAAACTGGGTTAATTCACCTTTTCCTTTTACAGAAGATAGAAGGATCCAAATTAAAGGAAAAATTGCGATAATAGTTGAAATAACTAAAACAACATGTGACCCAATATCAAGGAGTACATTTGTTCTTCTCTTCATCATTTTCTACCCTCCTTCTCCCATTTACTAATTACTCCAAAGTAAATGAAACATACTGCCAATAAGAAAATAAATAGCAAGACTGTTACCGCTGAGGCACGCCCAAGAAGTTTTGTTCCCCAACCGAGATTATATGCAAATATTGGCAATGTTGTTGTTGCGTTTGAAGGGCCACCACCAGTAATCAGATAAATAATATCAAAGTTATTAAAGATCCATACTGTTCTCAGTACAACAAGTAATCCGACTACTACTTTAATGTGAGGTAAAATAACAAATCTAAAAACTTGCCAACTGGAAGCTCCATCAATCCTAGCGGCTTCAAACTGTTCCTCCGGAACCGTTTGTAAGGCAGATAGAACATTGACCATGATCATAGGGGCACCAAACCAAATATTAATAAATACTAAACAGATAAAGGCCCAGGTACTTTCTGTCAAAAATCCAGGAACATGATTCATCAGTCCCAATTTCACAATCAAGTTAGGTAGATAACCATATACCCCGTTTAAAATCCATTGCCAAGAAAAGGCAATAACAATTGTTGGGAAGGCCCAAGGAACAATCAACAATGTTCTATATAACTTCTTAAAACGTCTAACTCTGTGCAATGCAAGTGCTAACACAAAACCAACAAGCACTTGTCCCAAAAGAGAAAAGACTGTCCATTTAAGGGAGTTGAAGAAGGCATTGTAGAAATTAGGATCCGATAAAACTGCTTTATAATTTGCTAATCCTACAAATTTATACCGCGGCATGATCAAATGTTTGTTTGTAAAGCTAAAATAAATGCTGGAGAAAAATGGGTAAACAAATAATAGTCCAACAATGATAATAGCAGGTAACACAAACACCCATCGAGTCAAATTTCTATTTTTGACCATATGCTTTTTCCTCTCTAAAAACAGAGGCTACATTATTGTAGCCTCTGCTATTATTATTTAACATCAACTGCTACAGTTTCGAATAAATCGTTCAATTGTTTTTCTGCATCCTTAGCAGCCTCCATTGGGTCTTTACCATTTGTAATAATATCTTGGAACATTTGTTCAATGATATGTTGGTTTGTTAACATTCCAGCTTGAACACTTGGACCATTTTCATATCCAATAGCTGTACCTTTTTCCGCTGCTTTTGTAATAACTTCTTCTGCATGTTGGAATTTCTTGCGGATGTCATTATCTTTATAGGCTGGATCATCACTAATTCCTTTGATGGCAGGCAACATTCCAACAGGAGTTGAATCTAAGAAGCTAATATAATCTTTCTTTTCATACAAAGATTCTAAGAATGCTTTCGCTACTTCTGGATGTTTGGAATTCTTCCAAACTACCAATGGAATATTAGAAGTTTCAATACCATAATCTTTATCTGATTCTTTTATTTTTGGAATAGGGTAGGCGTCAATCGCATCAATCAATTGAGGACTATTTGCTTGAATACCACCTACATGGAAGCCTGAGTTAAAGTCAAATGCTGTCTTTCCTTGATAGAACAAAGTAGCTTGCTGCAAGACATTAAAGTTCAATGAGTCTTTCGGAGAAAATTCTTTGTACATCTTCACCCAATATTTAATTCCATCTTGAGCCAGTTTGCTTGTCAAGTTAGCTTTCAAATCTTTAGTCAACAGGCTACCACCGCCACTTCGTACATAGAAATTCAAGAAGCGTGTCCCCATCATATCATTTGTCCCGAAAGGAACAGACAATCCATAAACTCCATTTTCTTTTAATTTTTTAGAAGCTTCATACAACTGATCCCATGTTTTTGGAACTTCAATATTATATTGTTTCAATAAATCAGTGCGAACCCACATAACTTGAGCATGTGAGTACAAAGGCACGGAATAAAAATTGCCATCAACCTTCGCTTCATCTAATGCTGTTTTATTAAATTTGTCTTCTCCAATTGTCTTAATAGTATCATTCAATGGAACCAAAGCATCTGAATTCACCATTTCCATAACTTGGTTTGGCAAAGCTGTACTAATATCTGGAACATTGCCATTTGCTAATCCAGTCGTCCATTTTGTATAGAAGTCATTCCATGAAAATGTCTCAATCTTGATTTTAACCTTTGGATGCTTCTTCATGAACTCATCAGCTGATTTTTGAATACTTTCTAACCGAGGTCCCTGAGTAAATGAATGCCACATTACAATTTCACCAGATAATTCTCCAGATTTATTACTTCCTTCTGCATCATTTTTTGAAGATGAACATGCAGTGACAAACAAGGCGAATAACGCGAGAACCAAAGCGAAAAGAATTTTCTTACTATTTTTCATTGTTTTCCTCTTTCTGTTTTAAATACAAAATATGTAATCAGCGCTTTGAAGACTTAACTTCTCCGAAAAAACTAACTATATTGCCTATCTCCTCCATTTTCTATTTAAGACATCTAATCAATCGCAATTTTGAATAAATATTTTCTGACTGTTTCTTCCTGACCTGAATAACCATTTGGTTGGTGAGGTTCCCCAGGGAAGAAGACTGCAAAATTATGATAACCCAAATGAAGTGGATAGAATTTCTCACAATGAACAAAGCCAATATCACTTGCTTCATCAAATGGAATAGCTTCATCTAGGATACGGGAACCGTAGCTAGAGAATTCATGCCCTTCAACTAATAAATGAAGGTCGGCATAACGGCGATGATGTTCAAAGCGATCATTTTCATCTTTGTTAAGGGTGTTTTCTTGAACAACGAGAAAGACCTTGTCACCGTCGATATCATATCTCCCTAGCTCAAAAGAATCTTTCCGGTGTTCATAGAGAAAATCAATCGCTTGATCCAGATTAGGATGAATCCCTTTGTACAATTTTATGTTTGTTAAATCATCAAATATCATCTATTTCTCCTTTTACACTAGATTTATGTTGCAGAAAGTTAAGCAAATATGACTCCCTTCTTGAAATCTTCATCGTTATCCTTCACTGAAACATTCTCATTAAATGAATTCGACTAGTCTCTATTGGGTCTCCTCCTTCAATCTTCTGTTTTGTTTTCTCAATTTAAAGCTGCGACGAAGCGCTCTGTAATCTCTTTTGGTCGGGTAATGGCACCACCTACGACGATACCACGAACACCGAGATCATGGATTTTCTTGGCCTGATCAGGGTAGTGGATCTTGCCTTCTGCGATGACATCTACTCCTGCTTGGCAGAGACTATGGATCAGTTCAAAATCTGGGCCATCAACCTTTGGGCTGTAGTCCGTATAGCCCGAAAGGGTCGTTCCGACAAAGTCCACTCCCGCTTCGACAGCTGTCAATCCTTCTTCCAGAGTAGAGGTATCAGCCATCAAGAGTTGGTCTGGATATTTCTCTTTGACTTGATGGATAAAGTCACTAATCGAAAGGCCATCATGACGTGGACGTTTGGTACAATCAAGAGCAATGACCGCGATATCCAAAGCTGCCAACTCATCGACTTCTTTCATAGTAGCCGTGATAAAGGGTTCTTCCGGTGGATAGTCACGCTTGATAATCCCAATGATCGGTAACTTGGTCACTTCCTTTATTTCCTTGATATCCCGGACACTATTGGCTCGGATCCCGACAGCTCCACCCTGCTCAGCCGCTTTGACCAAGAGAGGAATGACTCCTCCTGCTTCTGTATAGAGCGGTTCATGAGGGAGGGCTTGACAAGAAACAATGATGCCGTCTTTGATTTGTTCAATCAGTTCATCTTTTGTAATCTTTGACATAACTCCTTCTCCTTTGATAATAAGGCAACTCGAGTACTTGTAAATTGATTATAATCTATTTTTAAAGCGCTTACAATATTAATCGTGCAATTGGATTATAGTTTCACATTTTAGGGGAAAATAAAAAGATCTCTGAAACTAGTTTCAGAGATCTAGGACATGGTGATTCCTTAGGCCATCTTTTGAGTCGCTTTTTCCTTTACGACAAATACAAATCCGATAGAGCCGACAACGGCTCCAAGCAAGATCCAATAGACCATATCCGATGAAGCCATTGGGCCTGCCAAGAGACCTGCTAATAAAAAGAGATCGATATACAGTCGGGTATCCCGATAAAAGGTCCAATTGAAATGGTAGCTACCTTCTGGATACTGACGCGTCGATACAGGCGGTTGAAAGACCTGCAGCAAGATCAAAATCCCAACAAAAGCAAGATAAGCTAGGCTAACTACCGAAAGCGGAGCCCGCATCGTCAACGCCACAGCCGCTAAAAGCAAGACCAAGATCCAGAAATGGAAGTCCATCCAGAATTCACGATGATAACAAAACCGTTTCATAAGATCACACCTTTCTCTTTATGTAATCGTTTTCTGTACTTCTATTATAAGACAACAAATTTATTTTGCAAGGAATCATTGGCTTTTGGGGGTTGAAAATAGGACCAGAATATCTTGAACTGCACCCCAAAAGTTAGACAGAAAAAAATCTAACTTTTGGGGTGTTTTTA
>ERZ857750.365-NODE-365-length-64507-cov-22.834792_pt1 | contig 64507 bp, 55 predicted proteins | sample MGYA00519915_ERZ857750 | MGnify/ENA primary metagenome ERZ857750 (study PRJEB31778, sample SAMEA3449358) | human gut metagenome | biome: human gut; feature: human-associated habitat; material: faeces | place: United Kingdom | collected 2010/2012 ...
TATCAGTTCTTCCACTGGTACTATTTCTTTACTTTCTCGTAAGGAAGTTTCACCAGTGGAAGAACTGATTGGAGTAACCTCCGATAAAAAGAATGGATTAGAAGATTTTCGAGGCAGACGGGTATTCTTTACAGGGAGTGATAAATTTGATACTATAAAGCTTCATCATTCCAATTCTGGAATATACAGGCATATATCTTTTAGCTTAAGATTATCCCAAGAGGGATATATAAATTCATTGCTGATTTTCAGTGGAACTACAGGCAATAATAAATACAATATCAGATGCGACAAGGCAGTATGGTACAGTATAGAGAATCGCAATATAAAATTTTACATAAAACAAAATGAGGATGGTTCAGTGGATATCTTTGCTCATACGGATTCGCCCTCAAAATTTTTGTCTGTTCTGTTTGTAAAAACTCACGATTATTTTGACAGTGTATCAAGTGGTATGGAAGCTGTGTATGATGCTGATTTATCATCAATGACAGAAATTCCCATAAATGCATAGGAGGCAAAATGCCTCCTATGCTACATCAATTAGATTTTCTGGTAATGCTGTTAAATTTTCCATCGGTGTATTCCAAGTCATATCACCTGTAATTTTTAAAGGAAAAGCATAAGCGTGTCCGATATATTCAGTAGAATATTTAGCATAAATATAACAGAATCCGTCTTCTAATTTATAGGCCATTGTTACTTTCGACTCATTCCTTATCCATTCTACTTTAACAGTAAATTTCTTAAGACCTGCATTTGTATGAGAGGATAAAGAAAGTAAACAACACCCCATATTGGCATCAGGTCCATAAGTAGCTAATCCAGTGATTAGAAAAACTGTATTAGTATCTTGCGGTACTCCTAAAATTGGGAACTTAAATAACAGAGAACCTTTCGTTGATGCATCAGATGAATTTTTAATTTTAAAAGATTGATTCTTTTTGTCTGATATGCTCATTAGCCCTGCCTTTTCTACTGTTGCAGTACCAATCAGTTCTTCCACAAGTCAAGTTTGCGTCATTCCCTGTAAAGAAGTATCTTCATCCTAAAAATGCAAAAGATTCGTTACCGCCTTGTATATAATCGCAAGAAACATCTTAACCGGCAAGGGACAGCCTTAGTTCAAATCGAAGCTTCACTCAATCAACGAAAAGTTTATTTTAAAACAAATCTGTATCTCAAACCGGAGCACTGGGACAGCCGACGTTCACAAGTATATAACCATCCGCAAGCAGATGACCTCAATACGATGTTGTATGAGTTCATCCTGCAGCTACAGGCAATAGAACTTGGATTGTGGAAGCGTGGTGTCCCGGCCACACTATCTTTGCTCAAAGAATCAATGGTAAAAGACAAGCCTGTCAATGTTACATTCCCTGTTTTTGCTCGTGACTATGTGAAATCTTCGGATCGGAAAGATAGCACCAAGGAGAATATTCTGACGACGATAACTGTTCTGCAGGATTTCAGATCCGGATTAGATTTTAAGGATATTACCTATACTTTCCTCAAGGAGTTCGAAGTCTATCTGCGTGAAAAAGGCAACAGTGTGAATACGATTGCCAAGCATCTTCGCCAGCTCCGTACGTTAGTCAATGAAGCCATTAACCAGGGATATATCCATGCAGATGCCTATCCTTTCCGGAAATTCAAGATTAAGCAGGAAAAGGGAAGACACGAGTTTCTTACTCCGGACGAACTGAGGAAGCTGGAGAACCTGCAGGTATCTGATAGGAGGCTTCGCCATGTACTTGATGCTTTCCTGTTCTGTTGTTATGTGGGACTTCGATTCTCTGACTTCTGCCAGCTATCTCCGGCCAACTTTATCCGAGTGAACGGTAAGAGATGGCTACACTTCAAGTCCATCAAGACAGGGGTTGAGATAAGACTTCCGTTACATCTGCTCTTTGATGGAAAGGCATTGTCCATCCTGGAACGGTACGAAATCTCCGATTTCGCCAACCTTGGAAGCAATTCGGAGACCAACAAAGCACTGGTCGAACTGGCAGCTCTTGCCCGGATCAAGAAACACATTACCTACCATACGGCTCGACACACCTGTGCTACTCTGTTGATTCATCAGGGTGTGCCGATAACAACCGTTCAGAAACTACTCGGCCATACATCAGTAAAAACTACGGAAATTTATTCTGAGATTCTTTCTAATACGATTGTTAGGGATTTGAAGGCTGTAAAGAGGAAGAGAGTTGTAAATAACTTTCAAAACTATGCTTCAGTAAGGTAGAATATAGGTAGATTCCATAAGCTCTACCAAGATTCTACTGACAAGGGTTGTCAGTGCTTTTAAAACAATAAATTATTTGTTCGGAAAAATCTTGTTTACTTTCGCTGAAAAGTGATTGTAAATGAGTAAATTTGTGCATGACTTATGAAGATAACGCCCATGAGCGTGTTTCCTTAACCGGGAATGCGTTCATGGGCGTTTTTTGTTTAATTTAATTTTTAATTGTATGAAAAGTAAATTGATTTTGCTGGCTATTGTAATAGCCGTGATTGTAGGATTGCTGGCATATTACCAGTACGTGCCGTTTTGGGCGAGTATTGTAAGTACAGGAGCTTTCCTGTTCGGTGTGTATCTTGGTTGGTTGGCTAAGGGTTGGTCTGACAAACATCTGCAAGTATGACAGAATTAATGGCAGAATTAGAGAAGGTCGGCATAACCGGCCTTCATAATTATATTGTGGTGATGTTTACCTGCTGTATATCCATTACTATTGCTTCATTTGTAGATATGTGGAGTGGTATAGATGCAGCACGGGCTAATCATGAGCGAATAGATAGTAAGGGATTAAGACGGACTATCAGTAAAGTTGTGGATTATCTGCGCGTACTGATATTCGGTGCACTGATTGACGGTTTAGGCTTATTCTTCACATGGTATGTTGCCCCGTATGCTATGATACTCATAACAGTTGGTATAATTGTGATTGAGTGCCGCTCCGTGATGGAGAACAGCCGGAAGAAGAAATCCCATGCTGCCGATATTGCGGACGTGGTTAAGCAGATAATCGAGTGTGCAGATGAGAAAGACGCAAAGAAGTTGGTAACATTAATTAAAGACAAGAAGGAGAGTAAGTAATTATGCTTTATGTAATTGTCTTTGTAGCAGGCGGCTTGTTGGGCATGACAGCCCTTGCATTATGTAATAGGAGAATTGAAAAATGAAGTTGAGAGTAGAAAGATTGTGGAAGAAGCCTACCTACACTGTAGGCCGATTGTATGTAGATGGAAAGCTGTATTGCAACACATTGGAAGATGTGGTGCGTGATTTGGATAAAGAAGCAAAAGTGCCCGGAAAAACGGCTATTCCTGCCGGAACCTATAAGGTGATATTCAACTGGTCGCCTAAGTTTGGGCGAAACCTGCCCCGTCTTCTGAATGTCCCCCATTTCGATGGCATCCTGATCCATCCGGGAAATACGGCTGATGATTCGGCAGGATGTATCTTGGTAGGTAAGAACACGGAGGTCGGACGGTTGACAGAATCCCGGTACACTTCAGACAAACTGAACGTGCTTATCGAGGATGCGCAGCGTCATGAAGAAGAAATAACGATTGAAATAGTTGAGCCATGAAATATCTTCCCTATATCTTAGTGGTTGCACTGGCTTTCGGACTTGGTTGGTGCAGCCGTTCACCAACTGAACACAATGCTGGGAAGACTGATACTATTACATCGGTTCATGTAGTTACAAAGGTCGATGTAGATACACTATATATTCTGTCCCCGGTTCCTTATCTGGCATGGGTAGACAATACCGAGACCATCCATGTGAGTGATAGCTGCTGGTACCTGCGAGAATACAAGGAGTATCAGGATAGCAATTACTATGCGAAGATCAGCGGCGTTGCCCCTCGACTGGATGAGATTCGGGTTTACCCGAAAACTATTTATCAGACCGAATACATCTACCGGGATATATACCACAAAAAGAAACGGTGGGGAATAGGGATAAGTGCTGGATATGGCATAGGGAAAGGAGGATGCGGTCCGGTAATAGCGGTAACGGCTAATTATAATTTTTGGATGTGGTAGATTAAGCATATAAATTGTATCTTTGTGTTGTAGAAAGTTTTGCTGTTAATTACAGCTTATCCCCCGGTTAGGTTTTAGTCTTAACTGGGGTTTTATTTTCTATTAAGTAGTATGTTTAACTTGAGTACGAAAAATACAATTGTGAATGGATAAGAATGTACCTGATGTAGTAAAAGTGTTAATTAGCGTTATAAAATCAAAGAATATTTACAACTTTTGTCAGTTACTTTTGTCAGTTAGATACATTAACATTTTGACCAATATCACGGTTATATATGACTGTCTTTAAATATAATTCATACTAAATTTACGAATTTTAGTCTTTGTAGAGACGAAACTGTGTAATTCGACTCTATTTTTCAGCTAAATTCTTGATTTTTCGATTTCATTTTTGTCCTTCATATTGCCCTCGTTACGACATAGCTTTGAATTGTGTTTTCAACAATAGAAATCACCAAAGCTGGCAGTAATTCAGTAGAAAGGAGAAAATATGAAAAGAATAATTGCTTTGATAATATTATTAGCAATGTTGACGGTAATTTATTTAATCATCAAAGAGATTAAGTAAACTGAAGCCCCGACCGGAATAATATCCGGAAGGGGCTTTACTCTTATCCTCTCATCATCATAATATCAGACCGAAGTTCTATATAGTCCTTGTACTTTTCTGGATTGTTCACATAGTCAATCACACGAGATATAGCCATATCCGCTTGTTTGGAACGAACTTTTGTATAATACCTGATTACTCCTTTCGATTTGTCGGAGTGTCCGAGGCAGTAGTCTATTATCCCGTCAGGAATACCAATTTCAGAGGCGTACTGGGCAAATGATTTACGCGCAGAATAGTAAACTACCTTTTCAGTTATACCGAGCTCCTTTGCTAATGCTGCAAGTGTCCTTGTCAGATAACGTGAGAAGTTTGGATAGGAAAATTTGTACCCGAAATCCAGTCTACCTGTATTTCTGTTAAGCCACTTGGTAATAATTTCTTTAGCCGGTTCTGGGATAGTGAAACTGATTACCTTTACCCCTTGAGTCGTATTTCTTGACTTGGTGCGGACATATTCTATTGTTTCCCTATCCTTGAAATCAATCTGCAACAAGTCAATCAAGTTTATTCCTCCAAGATAGAAGGAAAGACAAAACAGATCATGGGCTACCCGAAATTTCTTTTCTTTCGGATCTGCCAGCCTGATTTTGTTGAATGCTTCAAGAGATATGTCCACCTCACGAACAGGAGAAGATGGAATAGTGTAATTAATAAAAGGATGTACACTATAATGTATCATTCTTCTCTTTATTCCTTGATTGATGATAACTTTTACATGGCGCATGATTGTACCTTCTGTCGCACTGCTTAATGCCTTGTTTCTTCGTAAGAATTTGGAGAAGTCTATAATTAATTCAGGAGTAATGTCCTCTAATGAGATGTCTCCTTTTACAAATTCACAGAAATACTTTTGACTGAGCTGCATAATGCTCGCATACTTTTTCCTGTCTTCTTTTATGAGTTCATTGATATATTCTATACATACACATTTGAATGTGGAAGTCTCTGAAATACGCATTGCACGCACAAGAATATCCTTTAATTGCTTGCAGGAATATAAAGACTGATTCTGAACTTCATCGAGGCGTTCCTGATAGTCATTCAGTAGGTTTCTCAGCTTCATATTAATGACGCTTGCATCCTGTCTTTTTTGGACAAGTCCATTTTTGAATTGGCTCTCAGAATCAATAAGATAACGTGTTAAAAAGTAACATGTTTCCCCTCTATGACTTAAAGCAATACGTATTTTATGCTTGCCATTTTTGAGAATTTTAGTTTTGCATAAGGTGAGTTTTAGCGTTGCCATTATCGGATTTTTTTGATTGGTTAGAAAAAGACAAGTTTTCGACAAGTAAAATAGTCCAGTGGTGGACTGTTTTGTCTTTTTTTTAACCCCGCTACGCTATTTTGGAGATAAGAAAAAAGAGTAAATCAACTTGTAAAATACTGATTATCTACAACTTAATCTACTCTTCCGTTTGGTACACCCTCAGGGATTCGAACCCTGGACCCACTGATTAAGAGTCAGTTGCTCTACCAACTGAGCTAAGAGTGCATCCACTATAAATTGTCAAATTTCCCGAATTAAAGTACACCCTCAGGGATTCGAACCCTGGACCCACTGATTAAGAGTCAGTTGCTCTACCAACTGAGCTAAGAGTGCCTTTTTGATTGCGGGTGCAAAGGTATAACCTTTATTTGAAAAGAACAAATAAAAAGGAATAACTTTTTCAACTTTTTATAGTGATTTTCTATAATATTCTATAAATCAGATAAGTTGATATTCTTCTTGATAATACAAGAATGATTGAGCACATGATTTATATTCGAATAGTTCTTCCGGCTTAAAGAAACGTGCTATTTCTTCCAAGGCAGCTTTAGGAGAATCGGAAGTATGAATGATATTTTCCTGCGAACTGACACTGTAATCACCACGAATTGTTCCGGGAATTGCGACACGACCATTTGTAGCACCAGTCATAGAACGAACTATCTGAATAGCATCTACTCCTTCATAGCAACATACAACGACAGGGGAAGCCATCATCGAATTTTTTACACGCTGGAAGAACGGTCTTTCACTCAAGTGAGCATAATGCTCATTCAATATTTCATCGGTAAGCTGCATCATTTTCATTCCAATCAAATGCAAGCCTTTACGTTCAAAACGGGTAGTTATTTCTCCAATCAAACCACGCTGTACTGCCGATGGTTTTAAAATGACTAAAGTTCTTTCTAAACTCATAATTGTGTTTCAATTTTTAGATTTATACAAAGATTTACATAGCAACTACTTTGTCTTTGCAGTTAAAGTAGCGCCCCAAATATACGTGCTTTATTTTAAATACCAAAAGTTATTGAAAAAAAACGATAACAGAAGAGTTTATCGACCGACGGCGTCGGATATGCAAACGGCGACGCTGATTTTACAGCCGACGTCGTCGGATGTACAGCCAACAACGTCGATTACAGAATACAGTTCGGATTGAATCAGCATGATACCAAACAGGGAGAAATAATTTGCTTCTCAGCATTTTATTCTCCCTGTTTTCATTCTATCTTTCAAAAATAAACTTATTCAAAACAGTACAATTCCGAAGGAACGGTTCTTTTTAAAGGAATGACTTGCAAGTCTTGTCCGGCTATAATATTCTTTTCCTTCAAAGCCATTTCTACCGTTTTGTATGCCAGTTCCGGATGATTGTTGTCTTTGCTCAGGTGGCAAAGCCATAAATATTTCAATCCTTCCGGCATATTGGACGCAATATAGTCAGCCATCTCCCGGTTGCACATATGTCCGTTCGGACTTGCAATACGCATTTTTAGATGATAAGGGTAGGGGCCCATTTGCAGCATAGTCTCATCATAGTTGGCTTCCAGTATCAGATAGTTTGCTTTTGCAATATACTTTGCAGCTGTTTCTGTAATATGCCCGATGTCGGTCAGAAAAGAAAAAGTCTTACCATCTATCACCACACAGTATCCTACATTGTCGGTACCGTCGTGCGGAACCTCAAAACAGGTAATTTCAAAATCTCCAAGTCTTATTGTTTCCTCTTTCCGAATAAAACGCGTATGCTCTTTATCCAGCTTTTCCGTCATGCAATAACTGCGCGAAATACCATAATGCACCTCTTGTGTAGCATAAATTGGAATGTTATGCTTACCGGCCAAATGACCTACAGCCTTGATGTGGTCGGCATGGTCGTGAGTTACAAATACGGCGCGTATATTTTCCAGACTCAGTCCTGTTTCCTTGAAGATTTTCTTTATAGAACGGATACCGATGCCTGCGTCTATCAAAATTCCTTCATTATCTGTTCCCAGATAGTAGCAATTCCCGCTACTTCCGCTTCCCAGACTCATAAAACGTACTTTCATGCTTTTTTATCTTTTTACCCTTCCATCCGTCGAAAGGAGTGCAAAGATAGCAATTCTTCTATTTAATCTTCGTATCTTTGCCCACGTTTTAAAAAGAAGTAATGCTATAATATGAAACCACAGTTTATGATTGCTGCACCAGTCTCGGGAAGTGGAAAGACTACTTTCACACTGGGGCTTTTGCATGCCTTGCACAAGCGCGGCGTAAAGGTGCAGCCTTTTAAATGTGGTGCAGATTATATTGATACACAATATCATACTATTGTATCCGAACGGGAATCTGTGAATTTGGATCTCGGCCTGGCTTCACGCACCCATATTCAATACATCTACAATAAATACGGAGAACATGCGGATGTTTGTATAACGGAAGGAGTGATGGGACTGTACGACGGTTACCGACGCATGCAAGGAAGTTGTGCCGAAATCGCAAAGATACTGAACATACCTGTTATTCTAATAGTCAATGCCAGAGCGACAGCCTACTCTGTAGCTCCTCTTCTATACGGATTCCGTCATTTTAATCCTTCGGTCAGAATTGCAGGAGTAGTATTCAACCAAACAGTCTCTCCGGCTCATTTTGCCATGCTGAAAGAAGCCTGTTCGGACGCAGGAATAGAATGTTTGGGGCATTTGCCTTCTATAGAGGATATCAATCTGCCTTCCCGCCATCAAAGCATTACATCGGTAGAAAAACAATCTATTGTATCGGTATCTTCACGTGTAGCCGAACAGATTGAAAAGCATGTCGATATAGATAAGATGCTGAATCTGTGCACACGTATTTTTCCCTGTCGATACACATTGCCTTACACTTCGGAAATTGGCATCGAAGCCATGCATTATTCTCAAGGGAAACGAATGCAGATTGCCATTGCACGCGATCCGGCTTTCTGTTTCTTATATCGGGAGAATATAGACCGGCTGGCAGAGTTGGGAAAAATAACCTATTTCAGTCCCGTATACGGAAGTGACCTTCCTGAAGCAGATCTGGTATATCTGCCGGGAGGATATCCCGAATTTTTTGCCCGACAATTGCACCGTCGTAAACGACTTATGCAGCAACTTCGGGATTATGCAGAAAAGGGTGGAAAACTGCTGGCTGAATGTGGTGGAATGGTACTCCTGTCTCGTTCGCTCACAGTACGGAAAGGAGGTACGGCTTATGCCATGGCCGATGTATTACCGTTTGAGTGCACTTCGGCCGACTCACGTTTGACGACCGGTTACCGAAGAATGAACTACCGTAATATGGAGTGGAAAGGCCATGAATTTCACTATTCAACCGTCCTCAATCCGGATGCTTTACCAACAGAAGCTCCACTTTATACACCGGCAGGAACAGAAGTGGGTACTCCAATTTACAGATATAAGAATGTCATTGCCGGATTCACTCACTGGTATTGGGGAGAAACGAATGTCATGAAATTTTGGGAATAAAAAAGGCAGATTTTATTCTTGTTTATTCCAAAAATAAAATCTACCTTTGAATCTGTTATCGAATTGCGGTAGTAGCTCAGTTGGTAGAGCGTCGGCTTCCCAAGCCGAAAGTCACGGGTTCGAGTCCCGCTTACCGCTCTTATACTCCCAAATCAATAGTCAATCTTATCCAAAATTCCATTTATATAAGCAATCACTACACCATAGTTGGTCATCGGGATATGCTGGTTACGTGCCTGTGCAACACGATTCAATACATATTTACGGTTGAACATACAGGCTCCACAATGTATTACTAAATCGTAAGAGGAAAGGTCTTCCGGAAAATCTGTACCGGAAACCATATCTATCTGCAATCCTTCTCCAATCCGTTTGCGCAGCATACGTGGTATTTTTACCCTGCCTATATCTTCTGTAAGGGGAGCATGTGTACATGCTTCAGCTATCAAGACTTTCGATTTCTCAGTCAACTGACTGATGGCATTGGCTCCTTCGATATAATAGTCTATATCGCCTTTGTACTGGGCAAACAGTACAGAAAACGAGGTAAGACGACTTGCCTCGGGCTTCAGTTCGTATACCGTTTTGAAGACCTGTGAGTCGGTAATTATCAGCTTAGGAGGTTCTACCAATGCTTGAAGCATAGAGGTGATATTCTCTGTAGTACAGCTCATTACAAGACACTTTCTATCCAACAGTTCACGGATTGTCTGTACCTGCGGAAGAATCAGTCTTCCTTTCGGAGCTTGAATATCTTGAGGCATAACCAGCATCACTACATCCCCGGCAGAGACCAATCTGCCTACAATACCGCGTTCCATAGTTTCATCAGGGAACTGCCCAATCATGCTTCGGCGTATCTCTTCCATTCCTTCCCGATTCCGGGCACTGACAATCAAAGGCATTTGTCCGCATCGTTTCTCTATACGACGGGCTATCTGTTCGCTGTCTGCATGTAAGTCGGCCTTATTCAATATCCATAGGATAGGGGTGTTCTTCTCTTTCAACCATTTGCTCCATTGCAGTTCCTGGTCAATCTGATCGTCTATGCACACAATCAAGGCAATATCCGTGCGCTCCATTGCACGCATTGTCTGTTTGATGCGTAAAGCTCCCAGTTCACCTTCATCATCCAACCCTGCAGTATCAATAAACACACAGGCCCCCAGACCGTGTATTTCCATTGCCTTGTAGACGGGATCGGTTGTTGTACCGGCAAAATCGGATACAACAGCAATCTCCTGTCCGGTCAAAGCATTGATCAACGAAGATTTTCCACTATTTCTCTTTCCGAAAATTCCAATATGAATACGATTTGAACGAGGTGTATTTTCCATACTCATTAAAATCTGAAATCTCTTTTACCTTCCTTTATGCGCTCTAAGTTCTCCAAGGCACGTTTGCGAATGGCCGGATTGGGTATCTGTTCCATTTGCTTACGTATCATATCAATACCCAACTCACGAGTTTCCGGAGATGCATAGTCTTCCAGATACTCCTGCAAGGTCATCAAAGCATTGGGAGCACAACAATTGGCTATCTGGCCAGTCTTTACCAGCGACATAAAGCGGTCTCCGGTTCGTCCTTCTCTATAACAGGCTGTACAGAAGCTGGGAATATAGCCCAAACGCAGCAACCATGCTACAATTTCATCCAATGTACGGGTATCACTGACATCAAACTGAGCAGAGTTTTCTTCGGGAATTTCTTCTGTTGCATAGCCTCCTACGCTGGTTTTCGAACCACCACTAATCTGTGAAACTCCCAGTTCGAGTACCTTTTCGCGTGAGCGTTGAGATTCTCGAGTAGAAATAATCATACCGGTATAAGGCACGCTGATACGGATCACAGCAACAATCTTCTGGAATATTTCATCGGAGATAGCGTTTTCAAAGTCGGCTTTATCAATATCGTCCGCTGAGCAGATACGAGGTACACTGATTGTATGAGGACCTACTCCATAGGTTGCTTCCAGATGTTCGGCATGCATCAGCAATCCTACAAAATCGTAACGATATGTATTGAGCCCAAACAAAACTCCTAACCCCACATCATCAATACCTCCCTGCATGGCACGGTCCATAGCTTCCGTATGATACGCATAATTGCTCTTCGGACCACGTGGATGCAGTTTTTCATAATTCTCTTTGTGGTACGTTTCCTGAAAGAGAATATAGGTACCAATACCTGCCTCGTGTAGTTTTCTGTAATTTTCCACTGTAGTAGCAGCAATGTTTACATTCACTCTACGTATGGCTCCGTTCTTATGCTTAATCTGATAAATAGTCTGAATAGATTCCAGAATGTATTCTATCGGATTGCGTATTGGATCTTCTCCTGCTTCAAGTGCCAAACGCTTGTGTCCCATATCTTGCAAGGCAATTACTTCGCGGCGAATCTCTTCCTGAGTCAGCTTTTTACGGGCTATCGTCTTGTTTTTCACATGATACGGACAATATACGCAACTATTGACACAATAATTGGACAAATACAAAGGAGCAAACATGACGATACGATTGCCATAGAATTTTTTCTTTATCTCACGGGCCAGATTGTAAATCTCTTCCAGCAAATCCGAGTCTGTACACTCCAACAGCACTGCTGCTTCACGATGACTAAGCCCCTTACAAGCTCGTGCTTTCTCTATCAGCGAGCGAATAAGTTCTTTATCATCGGCATGCGCTTGAGCATAAGCTAATGTATCCAAAATTTCATCATGACAGATAAACTCTTCTGCATGAGGGGAATCTATTTTATACATAATCTTCTACAATTTAGTTGTTCAGTTTTCGTAATCACCTCTACTTTTATCTATCACATATCCTATTGCATCCAACTTTTCTTCCAACAACCGCAATCCTTCTGCGGCCTCGGCTCCCATAGAGGCTTTATTATCGTATAAAGCATATTTGCTACGTTGCCATACGGGTGACAGATTAGGCATCACTACATTAGCACCTGCCAAGATACCTCTTTCCCGTCCATCGGGAGCTAAAGTAGCCAATGCTGTGGTTGAAGGAATAAGTGCTTTGGGGTGCATCAATCTGAAAATAGAAAGCAATAATAATGTTTGTTCCATCTTTCCGGACGGTTCAGACGCAAAAGGAGTATCGTGATGGGGGAGGAAAGGACCGATACCAATCATCTCCGGTTGAAGAGTTTCAATAAAAAGGATGTCTTCGACCAAATGTTCAATCGTTTGCCCCGGACTTCCTACCATAATGCCAGTTCCTGTCTGATAGCCAATTTTCTTCAGATCGTACAAACAACGTAATCTGTTTTGCAACGACATGCTTTCCGGATGCAAACTTTGATAATGTGCTTCATTATGTGTTTCGTGGCGCAACAGATAACGGTTGGCTCCTGCCTGATAAAAAGCCTGATATGCCTCTGTTGACTTTTCTCCTAATGACAATGTAATTGCAATATCCGGATAAGCTTTACGAATGGACGAAACCAAATCTACAACCCGTTCATCTGTCATATAATTATCCTCTCCACCTTGCAATACAATGGTACGAAAGCCTAATTCATATCCTTGCGCACAACAGGAAAGTATCGTTTCCTTATCCAACCGGTAACGTTCTACATTACGGTTGCTGCGGCGTATACCACAATAAAAACAATCATTCCGACAGCAATTGCCGATTTCTATCAATCCTCGAATAAAAATCCGATTGCCAAAATGAGAATATGCTACTTCACGGGCTTTTTGGTTAATCAATGCCAAATGCTCAGCATCACAACCAACCAAAAGAGTACGTAATTCATCGGGAGACAAGGTATGCTCCCGATGAAGACGTTCTATTAAACTTCTCATTGAGAAGAGTTATTTATCGTTACTGTTTTCGTATTTCAGTGTACGCTTCAACAAGTCCTGATTCAACTGTCTTCTACCAGCCACAGGATCGTTGTGTGCACTTGGTCCGGTCACACATCCACCTTCACAAGCCATCATCTCGATAAATTGTGCATCTACCTTTCCAGTCTTGGCATAAGCACGCAATACACCGATATTCTTCTTATTGAAATCAGAGAACTGCAACATCTTGATACCATCTGCCTTAGGACCTAAATAAGCCTTCACAGCTCCGGCTACTCCACCAGCCTGAGCAAATCCATGAGCTTCGCACACCGATTCATAAGCTACTTTATACGGATTAGCCTGTTCCAGTTCAATACCCAATCCCTTGAACAGAGGATGCAGTTCTTCGAAAGTCATTACATAATCCACACACTCATCACGTTGTGCTTCCTTTCTCTTAGCGATACAAGGGCCGATAAAGACTACTTTTGCATTCGGATATTTCTGTTTTGCAATGCGTGAAGCATAATACATAGGAGAACCGGTGGAAGATACATATTTCTTCATATCAGGAATATGTTTGTTCACCAACTCGATATACGACGGACAGCAGGAAGTCGTCATGAATTTCTGTCCTTCTTCCAGTTTTTCCAGCAGTTCATGAGCTTCATTGCTGGTAGTATGCATAGCACCTTCCGCTACTTCTATCACATCCGCAAAGCCGACTTGTTTCAATGCTCCATATACTTGTTCGATAGAAGCCTTGAACTGCCCTAAAATAGAAGGAGCAGGAATAGCAACCACCTGTTCTCCATTACGGATTGCTTCAAGCACATCGAATATCTGAGAAATTTCGAAAATTGCGCCAAACGGACAAGCATTCAAGCATTTACCACAATAGATACACTTGCTTTCATCAATATGCTCGATATTGTGTTCATCTTTCTGAATAGCCTTAACCGGACAAGCTTCTTCACAAGGAACAGGAATGTATACGATTGCATGATAAGGACAACTCTTATGACAGATACCACAGCTAATACAAGTATCATGATCAATATGTGCCTGTCCTGTCTTTTTATCAAAATGAACCGCTCCCTTCGGACAATTCATATAGCAGCTACGTGCTACACAACCACGGCACAAGTTACTTACTTCATAGTTTACCTGCACACATGAAGAACAAGCTTCATCAATCACACACAATATATTTTCCTTGATTTTTCCTTTACGTTCCAATGCTTTGCGGGCATATTCTGAAAGAGGAGTCAATTCATCCGTTTCATCAGTCATATCCCATCCCAGCAATGGCAAAGATTTATACTTCGTCACCGCACGTTCTTTATGAATACAGCATCTGCCTACTGCCTGCGAACGACGAGGGCTAAATTCCAAAGGAATACGGTCTATTTTTTCTATCAGTTGATTTTCTTTCCACAAAGCGACAAGATTCTCGAGCAACTTGTGGCGTACAATCATTACGTTATTCGTAAAGGCCATAATCAAAGTTGTTTATTAGTTAGTTATCCTTAAATAGTTAGTTATTCGTATCAAATAAACGGTTTTATACACCGAATTGTTTTTAAGAGTCAGACTCTGCACTGCGTAAAATCAATGTAGTAGCTCCCAAGGTAATAATAGCACCTCCTTCAATACGGACTCTATTCTTAGGACCTAACAATTCATTCATCAAAAAAGTTCCCGTCACACTGTCATTATCCCGAAGAGTATACACCACTTCGCCCTGTTTGTTACGCTTTACATGAATAATACAATGACGGCGGTCGAGGCTCGGATCGTTACTTTCAATCGGAATGTCCACTTCCGTACCTTTAGAACGACGTCCTATCACATTATCTCCCTCTTTTAAGGGAAGTACCTGCTTAAATGCGAATACATTCTCAACAACTACAATATTACCATAGTCTTGCAAACCGTCGGTTTCATCCACAACTTCCTCCCGACGATTAGCCGCATTCAATTTCGATTTACCAATACGGATTCCAAATTGTTTCTTACACTGATCACACACAAAGACGAGTGACTGCCCTTCTTCGTATTTTGTTTCATCAAATTGTATATAATTGTCACATTTCGGACATCTTACTCTTTTCATACTTTAATGCTTCAGATTTATTTGTTGGAAGTAAATACCCAGGCATTCTTGAAAGCATCTTGCTTTCTCAACTCCTGTACTTTTCCATATGCACCCGTTTGCGTAGAATATTGGTCGAAAGCAATACGATATTTACCTTGAGACTCTAAGATAACAGTTTTGGTACATCCTTCTTCCTGAAACTTCTTCAGTTCCCGCTGTGCATCTGTACGGGTTGTAAGGCTTGCGATAATCACATAATACACCGGTTGAACTTTCTTAGGTTGTGCAACTGTTTTTGTTTCCTTTTTAGGAGAAGCTGTTGCGGCAGGAGTTACAGCCGATGCTGCAACTGGTTTTGCCTTTTCTACTTTCGGTTTAGAGGAAGGAGTAGAAGACTTTGCCACTTTTTCCACTTTAACAGCTACCGGTTTCAACGTATTGACATTATTCTTTCGAGAAGATTTGCGGGCAACCTCCTGCTGTACCGAAGAGCCGGCCACCTGAGTATTCACCGACTGATTGCGGATTGCATCAAACAACGTAGCAGAGCCTAGTGAAGCATAATTTGCTTCGTCCATATACGTATTTTCTACCGGAACGGACAGAACAAAGAACAATAGGATAGCAGCTGCTACAGCCACAGCCGTCTGCAACCAATGGCGCAACGGTTTCAACACAGTATGCTGCTGAGGTATTTCTGCATCTTGCAAATCTGCAGGCAGGCTATTTTCAAGCTGAACCTTCTGTATTTGCTCTTCCGGCAAAACAGGCAAAGAAAAGCGCTGCAGACCATAAAGAGAAGGAGTAAAATAACCACCGTCGCAAGGTTCAAACCCATAACCACCGTTCATATTATAATACAACATACCCACACTGCCAAGCGAAAACTGTCCTTTCTTGTAAAGTTCCTCTTTCAGAGAAGCAACAATCTTTTCTATCCGCCGGGTTGCATCGGGAAAGTCAGTATCATATGCCTGCATATACGATTGTACCAGCAAGCCGTCATTCATCACCAGCTGAGGATTAAATCCGATTGTACGCACAGGAGGACAATACTCCTGAGTATCTTCTTTATATACAGAAGAACGGTAATGAGCAATAAAGCCACCTAATCCCGGAACGATAACACAATCGTTCTCAAGCAGTAACACTTCGATATGTTTCGACAATTCAATCATAATTGCAAAATTAATATTTTTTTCCGTAAACCTACAAACTTTCGTTTCCATTTCTCGGTCGGCTTCTTTTTTTGTTTTACTTTTGCATCGCATATAGAAACAGAAGAAATAACTATGAATATCGCAATTGTAGGAACCGGATATGTCGGTTTGGTTACAGGTACTTGCTTCGCCGAAACAGGAGCAAATGTGTATTGTGTAGATACAAACAAAGAAAAGATAGAAGCCTTGAAAAAAGGCATTATACCAATATACGAACCAGGATTGGAAGACATGGTGCTGCGCAATGTAAAAGCAGAACGCCTGCATTTTACCACTTCTCTGGAAGAATGTCTGGATAAGGTCACCATCGTATTCTGTGCGGTAGGAACCCCTCCCAATGAAGATGGAAGTGCCGACCTTTCGTATGTGCTGGATGTGGCCCGTACCATCGGTTCCTGCATGAATCAATATGTACTGGTCGTTACAAAAAGTACCGTACCGGTAGGTACTGCCAAAAAAGTAAAAGCAGCCATTCACGAAGAACTGGAAAAAAGAGGATGCTCCATCGAGTTCGATGTTGCTTCGAATCCGGAATTCCTGAAGGAGGGCAATGCCATCAGCGACTTCATGACTCCAGACCGCGTTGTAGTAGGAGTTGAATCAGATAAGGCTAAAGAATTAATGACCAAGCTTTACCGCCCGTTCCTGCTCAACAATTTCCGTGTAATTTTCATGGATATTCCATCGGCAGAGATGACAAAATATGCTGCAAACTCCATGCTGGCTACCCGTATCAGCTTTATGAACGATATCGCCAATTTGTGCGAACTGGTAGGAGCCGATGTAAACATGGTACGCAGCGGTATCGGTTCCGACAGCCGCATCGGACGCAAGTTCCTTTATCCAGGATGTGGATATGGAGGTTCCTGCTTCCCTAAAGACGTAAAAGCTCTTATCAAAACCGCAGAAGAAAACGGATACAGCATGCGTGTACTGAAAATGGTAGAAGAAGTAAACGAAGCACAGAAAGATATTCTGTTCCGTAAACTGCAGAAATATTACAACGGCAATCTGGAAGGCAAAACCATTGCCATGTGGGGTCTGGCCTTCAAGCCGGAAACAGACGACATGCGCGAAGCGCCTGCACTGGTACTTATCAAAAAACTCAAGGAAGCCGGCTGCCAGATTCGGGCATACGATCCGGCTGCTATGGAAGAAGCCAAACGCAGAGTGGGAGATACCATATATTACGCACGCGATATGTACGATGCCCTTCTCGATGCCGATGCCCTTCTGATGGTGACCGAATGGAAGGAATTCCGTTTGCCGGCATGGGGAGTAATCAAGAAAACCATGAAAGCTCCGGTCATCTTCGACGGAAGAAATATATACGATGGAAACGAGCTGAATGATTTAGGCTTTGCATACCATTGTATAGGGAAATAACAGATTATCACCTAATCGGAATAACATGAAAGAATTACACATCAAGAAACTGGCAGCATGCGGAGGGATAAAACCCGAGCAGATTCCTTCTTTATTTGAAAAGGAACAGATTGCATATCATGCTGTAGACAACGTAAACTGGAAAGAATATCCGTATAAACCGGAAATGAGATTTGCCGTTGCCCACACAGGCGACCGCATTCTCTTGCATTATCACATTACCGAAGAAAGTGTACGTGCCGTGGCACCTGCAGACAACGGACGGGTATGGGAGGATGCCTGTGCAGAGTTTTTTATCCAGCCTGACGAAAAAGAAGACGTATACTATAACTTTGAGTGCAACTGTGCCGGCACCTTGCTGATAGAATTCGGACGGGTAGGCGACCGTATGCATGCTCCTTCCGAAGCACTGGACAGCGTATCCCGATGGGCTTCACTCGGAAGAACTCCTTTCGAAGAAAAAGTGGGTTTATGTACTTGGGATTTAACTCTGATAATTCCCGTATCTGCATTCTTCCGTCATTCTATCCTCAATCTGGATGGCCTGACTGCACGTGCCAATTTCTACAAGTGTGGCGATTTACTGCAGACACCTCACTTCCTGTCGTGGAGTCCTATCGACTTGCCTAAACCTTGTTTCCATTGTCCCGAGTTTTTCGGAAAAATCTATTTCGACAAATAAAAAGGAGAACAGAGCATGAAAGGAAAAACCGTACTGATAACCGGAGCCACCAGTGGCATTGGCGAAGGCTGTGCCCGTAAGTTTGCAGCCATGGGCTCGAACTTGATTCTGAACGGCAGAAACATCGAAAAACTCAACCAGTTGAAAGAGGAGCTCACCGCCTTGGGAGTAGAAGTACTTACTCTGCCTTTCGACGTAAGAGACCGTGCTGCCATGCGCGCAGCCATCGACTCTCTGCAAGGCCCGTGGCAGCAGATTGATGTACTGATAAACAATGCCGGACTGGTAATCGGGGTAGACAAAGAATTTGAAGGGAATCTTGACGAGTGGGACATTGTGCTCGACACCAATATAAAAGCCTTACTCTCAATGACACGGATGATTGTGCCAGGCATGGTCGCACGCGGACGCGGACACATCATCAATATCGGTTCCATTGCCGGCGATGCTCTTTACTCACGATGTAAAAATTCTCTCATTCAAGCCGAAAATAGCGCTTAAAACATGCTTTACAGCATATATTTACCTTCATTATTACCCCTAATCACGACTTGAATCGAAGCCTTCCGATTCAAGTATCATCGGCTTACGCAACTAATAACGTTTGCTATCGCGACCATTCGCGTTTCCAATTCTTGCTAAATGCGGAAAAACAGAATACCTTAAAACCGATTTTCCAGCAAATTTCCTTCATAAGTACATAAAAAATCCATCGTTTATCCGATAACAAAACGATGGATTTAAGTTTAAATATCATATAAAAAGACATTCTTCTCCGCATTTCTTTTCCTTGAAGTCTTATTACACGCCAATTTATTGTCTTCCCGTTTTCAGAAAGGTTCAAACAACCGGCAAAATCACAACCATTCCCGAATACGTGTGCAAATAACGCCGTGTAGAAGCATCAGAATTGACACTTTGCAATTATCATGTCGACAAGAAAAGAAGAGAATCAGAAACTTTCATTTTGTCAGAAAAAATATATCCCTCTTTTTACTGCCTTACCTTCAAACCTTATTCTCCAACTTGACAACAAAACACCCGTCGTTGATGTAAAATTATAGAAAATATCTGATTTACTTTTTTCTATGTTTTGACATATATGCCGAATTATCCAATGCCCATTTTATGAGATTATTTAGTATAGGAATTAAACTTTGGCCTACCTCTGTCAATGAATATTCCACTCTTGGAGGTATTTCGGCATATAATTTTCTTTTCACCAGCCCGTCGGCCTCAAGAGCCTTTAATGTCTCGGTAAGTACCTTAGGAGAAATATCCGGAATAGCCTTACTTATAATATTAAAGCGCGTTGCTTCATTTTCAGAAAGTACGCACAATATGAGCATAGCCCATTTACTGGAAAACCGCGACAACACATTCCGGATAGGGCATTCTTCTATACGAGTATATTTTTTTAGATTTTCTTGTAATTGCAAGCTGTTCATTTCCAATAATAATTACCTTAAAGTAAGTGGGTTACATTTATGTAACTTCTTGTTTATCAATATAAAAAGGATTAGTTTTGCACTATCTGAATGATAGTAAGTTTAGAATACAAAGTTAATCAACTTTATAAAAACAGAAAATATGAGCAACATTAAAATTATGAACAAGGGCGAAAAGTACGCTCACGCAACAATCGGTTGCATCAAGGGTTTTGAAGGTAAGCAGTTTGTGAAAGAAGCTACAGAAGCTACTTCATGTGAGATCTCGTTCGGTACATTGCCGACTGGGGCATCTGTTCCGTTCTTTCATAACCATAAGGCGAATGAAGAAAACTACATTATCTTATCAGGATCCGGAAAGTTTCAGGTAAACGATGAAGTTTTCGAAATCAGTGAAGGGTCAATCGTTCGTGTATCACCAGGATGTGACCGAAACTTAAAGTGTACTTCTGCTGAGCCTATGATTTATATCTGTATTCAGGCAAAGGATGGAAGTCTGGAAGGCTACACAATGACAGATGCCGAAATCACAGAACGCGAAAATCTGTTGTAAAAAGTTCTATTATTGATTACCTGATAAACTGAAAATCTCTGGCAATGACAGCATATTATATATTGTATCATTGTCAGAGATTTTCAGTTGTTCCTAATATCATATTCATAGTTTCCCAAGGAACCCCAAAGCAATGCATCAGAGATACAACTCACATTCTTTCCGTACGGTACATGCCTTCTTAAGCATCATGTTTACGATAGCAAGAAGCAATCCGTTCACCTTTCTTGCATGATGGGGACATACTGTGACGCATCGCATGCACGAGATACAGACTTTCTTGTTTACTTTTGCCGGATTGTTCTTGTCAATGGCTCCTACCGGGCATTTGGAAGCACAAAGACCGCATTGGATACATGCTTTTGTAACTTTAGGTACAATACCTGTAGGGGCAGCTTTCCGGTAGGGTCTGTTGCCCGGTATTGCTGGAGTGGAAAAGTCATTTCTTCTCAGTTTATTTCCAATCTGCTCTGCAAATGCTCTTAAATGTTCGTAATCCTCCTTATCCGGTCTGTTTGTGGCATATCGATGGGCTATCGAGTGTTCTGCAATTGCGACAACAGCTCCTATAACAGAAAATCTGGCCTGCAGTACAATATCTTGAAGTTCTACCAAAGTATCCTCATAGGCACGGTTCCCATACACACAGACTATAACTGCTTTAGCACCATTGCCCTGAATCTTTGCTATGCGCTCTGCTGCTGTAGAAGGTACGCGCCCACTATAGGATGGAATGGCGACAATAGCCGTATCTTCATTAGTCAATGAGAATTTATGAAAATCCTCATTACCGTTTGACAAATCAATACATCTAATCTCCTGACTCAATTCGGTTGCCAAAAAGTCGGCAACTTTTTTCGTTCCACCTGTCGGACTGAAAGTTATTTCATAAATGTTCATATCTTTTATCTCCTCTATTGGAAGCAATTCACCTTTGGTATTTCTCAGTACATTTTCCAAAGTATTTATGGAAGCAGTTTTCTCGTTTTAAACTTCTTTCTTTCATAACATTTATATCACGCAATAAATATCCTATTTCTTTGAGATTTATTTTATTACAATACATACTGCGCCAAAACCCGCTGCACCTCCGCTACATTCGACTCACGGCCAAACTGCTGCTCCAGCGGCTCATCACAACCCCGTACCCAGATTTTTATTTCTGCATCCATATCAAACGTACCGGCAGTTTCCACCGAGAACCGTTCGATAGAACGGTAGGGGATAGAATAATATTCCTTCTTTTTGCCCGTCACCCCCTGCGTGTCCTGTATAATCAGGCGTTTGTTGGTAAACACCCACTTATCACGTATCAGTTTATACGCTTTTTCTATTTTCTCCCCCTCGCACAGTAAAGGCTGATATTCATTTTTCAAAGCATTGGCATCCATTTCGGATACATTTCCCAAAAGAGCATTAAAAAGTCCCATAGTATTGTTATTAAGTAAAACATTTTCTCCCTTGCCTGCATTTTAAACACAAGACAAGGGAGAATTATAAATCAGATTATTATTTCTTATCCTTCAACCATCTGTCGAGCCAGTTGAAGAAAGTTCTTTGCCATAAAATTCCATTCTGAGGCTTCAGCACCCAGTGATTTTCATCGGGGAATACAAGAAGTTGGGCAGGTACTCCTCTCAACTTAGCCGCATTAAAGGCAGCCATACCTTGTGAAGCAAGGATACGGTAGTCTTTTTCTCCGTGAATACAAAGAATAGGAGTATCCCATTTGTCAACAAACAAATGCGGAGAATTGGCATAACTGCGCTGCACAGCCGGATTTTCTTTATCCCAATACGGACCACCCAAGTCCCAGTTTGCAAACCAAAGTTCTTCGGTTTCCAGATACTGCTGTTCCATATTGAAGAATCCGTCGTGCGCAATAAAGGCTTTAAACCGCTTGTTATGATGTCCAGCAAGCCAGTATACAGAATATCCGCCGAAACTTGCTCCTACACAGCCTAAACGGTCTTTATCTACGTAAGGTTCCTGAGCAATATCATCGATAGCACTCAAATAATCGTCCATACAATGACCACCATAATTGGTGCTTATTTCCTCCAGCCATTCCATACCGAATCCCGGCAATCCGCGACGGTTCGGAGCAATAACGATATAATCATTTGCTGCCATAATCTGCAAATTCCATCGATAGCTCCAAAACTGGCTGACAGGACTTTGCGGTCCACCTTCACAGAAGAGAAGGGTAGGATACTTCTTATTCGGATCGAAATTGGCAGGATAAACTACCCACGAAAGCATATCTTTTCCATCCACTGTCTTTGTCCAACGTGGCTCAACCTTACCCAAGTTCAACTGACTGAAAATATGGTCGTTTTCTTTAGTGATACGCACCACTTCTGTTTTTTTCTTCAAACTTACGGTAAAGAGTTCATCGGCTGCGCTCAAAGAATGGCGCTTGGTAAGCAACTGCTTATCATTCAGAACAGCTACCGAAGCATAGTCGTACATACCGTCTGTCAGCTGCTTTACCTCACCCTTAAGGTTTGTACTATGAATCATGCTGGTAGCATGCCATACACCGGTAAAATACAGAGTCTTTCCATCCGGTGCCCAGCAATAATCGTCTACTCCCGACTGGAATGATTCAGTCACATAGGTTTTCTGCCCGCTCTTCAAATCCATTACGCACAAACGGTTGCGGTCGCTTTCATAGCCGTCACGCTCCATACTTTGCCATGCAATCCGTTTACCGTCTGGCGAGAACTTAGGATTAGTATCATAACCCATATTCTTATCTGTAGCATCCTCTTTACACAGATTGCGTGTCAGCTTGCTTTCTATATCGTAAAGATAAATATCCGAATCGGTAGATACAGAATACTCTTTTCCTGTTTTTTTACGGCACGTATAAGCAATCTGCTTTGAATCAGTGCTCCATGCTACCTGTTCGATACCTCCGAAAGGTTTCATAGGCGACTCATAAGGCTCACCTTGCAGAATATCGGTTGCCTGTCCTACTTTATTGCCATCAAACGAAGCCACAAACGGATGGGGTACAGACTGCACCCATTCATCCCAATGCTTGTACATCAGATCGTCTATTACCATACCGCTGGCTTTATCCAGGTCGGGATACAAATCCGAGGTACGTTTACCGTATTTTACCTGAGAGATAAAGACCACTTTGCTTCCATCGGGAGAAAATCGGAAACCTTCTATATCTCCTTCATAATTTGAAAGCTGTTTGCGTCCGGAGCCATCTATATTCATCTCCCATATCTGAGAGCTTCCTCCTTCCGAAGTAAGGAAAGCAATCTTCTGACCTCCTTTAATCCATGCAGGCTCCATCTCGCTGGCTGCGCCTGTAGTAAGTAGAGTATTTTCCGAACCATCTGCATTCATTATATAAATTACAGTATGGCTTTTGTTTGCCTTTACACTATAATAAGATACGGTATAAACAATCCGTTTGCCATCGGGAGAGACACTCGAACTGCCGATACGCCCCATTGCCCACAACGCTTCAGGAGTAAGGCGGCCGTCTTTGACTGTAACTTCCTGCTTACCGATAATTTCTGCAGCCACACTGGGCTCAATATGTGCTGCTGATGCAGCCAGCACCATAGCAGCCGTCATCGTCATAAAATTCTTATTCATTTATTTCTCGTTTTTAAAGTTGAATATTCTTCCTTGTCCTACAAATGTACAAAAAAGAGCGTATAGAAAAGAAAAGAGCGACTTACTTTTAGGTAAATCGCTCTTGATATCTATTCTTCGAAAGAATTTATTTTTTATTCAGACGGTCTTGACGTTCTTTCTGAAGACGTTCCTGCTCTTTCTGCAAAGCTTCCAGTTTTGCCATCAGACCACTGGTCTTCTTCTGCGAAGGAGCTTTTTTATTGGCTTCCAACTGAGCCAGCAACTTCTTCTCATCAGTCATACGACGCATAATCCACATGGTAAGAATACCAATCAAACTTGAAATGAAGTAGTAGTAGCTCAATCCCGATGCATATTCGTTAAAGATAAAGAAGAACATCACCGGCATGATATACATCATCCATTTCATAGCTGCCATCTGCGGATTATTACCCATATCCTGCTGTTTCATCATGATAATCTGATTCAATACAGTAGCCACACTAAACAGCAAACAGAACAGGCTCAAATGATTTCCCAGCAAAGGAATATTGGTACTCCAGCTAATTAAATCATCGTACGAAGACAAATCGTCTGCCCACAAGAAACTTTGCTGACGGAGTTCGATAGCATTCGGAACAAAGAAGAACAATGCCATAAACACCGGAGTCTGAATCAGCATCGGAAGACATCCTCCCATTGGGCTTACTCCATACTGGCTATAAAGCACCATTGTTTCCTGCTGTTTCTTCAATGCATCTTCCTTGTTCGGGTATTTAGCGTTAATCTTATCAACGTAAGGCTTCAAAGCACGCATTTTAGCCGACGACATAAACGACTTGTAAGTAGTAGGCAATACCAATACTTTTACAATGATAGTCATCAGCAAGATAACAAGTCCCATGCTGAGTCCCCAGCTTGATAACCAGTCGAACAGGTTGATTGTAAACCAACGGTTAATCAGGCGGATAATAGGCCATCCCAGATAAACCAAGTCTTCCAACTCCTGATCTTTGTCTTTAAAACTCAAATCATTGGTAGCCAGCAGTGTCTTGAAGTGATTCGGACCGAAATAGAACTGGAAACGACTTGGAGTAGCTCCTGTAGGGTCGAATGCAGTTTCCATATCTGCCTGATAATTCTTCATGTAGCCGCTACCTTTCTGTTCCATTCTTGACTCGAGAGTTGCATTCTCAAAGTTTTTCTCTGCCATAAATACGCAAGAGAAATACTGATTCTTGAATGCTACCCAATCCAGTACTTCAGGAATTGTTTCTTTCTCATCTTTTGTTTCACTCAGATAATCGAAACTATCTCCATTAGGCTTATAGGTAAGCGACGTATAACGCTGCTCGAATGTATATCCTTTCTCCATCTGACGCGCACGCTGCTTCCAGTTGATGCTCATGCTACGAGAGGAAGGAGAGAAGAAGTTCTGCATACCAGTCGCCTGCACAGTAAAGTCAACTACATACGACTCGGGCAACAATTTGTATGTAAAATCCAAATGTCCTCCATTTCCGGCATTCAGACGCATAGTAACAGTAGAATCGGTTACCTGAGTAGTTTCAAAAAACATCTGTTCGGTCAGAATATTTTCATTCTTTCCTGCAAATCCAAAGTTCAAAGAAGCATCTGTACCATCAAACAAAACCAGTGGTTCATGTTTCTGGTCATTATACTCTTTCAGCATGGCCTTGCATACTCGTCCTCCTTTATTTGTAAGAGTGAGCTGTACCAGATCGTTTTCCAGTGTAGTAAACTGTTCTGTTCCTTGTGTTGCAGAAAACAGAGCAGAAGTTGAATCAATCTGAATGGTTTTTGCCGCTGCTTCTTCTTGTGCTTTGCGTATTTCTTCTTGTTTTTGGGCTACCGCCTGAATAGAGTCCTGATAGTGTCTTGCACGCTCCATTTCCTCCTGACTGGGGCGATTCCAAATGCCAAATCCGACAATGACCACTCCAATCAGTGCGAATCCCACTAACGTGTTTTTATCCATTTTTTCTATTTATATAATTAATACCTATTATTTTTCAATAGCTGCTTTTATGAACGACAAGAACAGAGGATGCGGTTTCAGTACTGTACTACTGTATTCAGGATGGAACTGAGTACCGATGAACCATTTCAAGGTCGGTATTTCTACGATTTCCACCAAATCTGATTCAGGATTGATACCTACACATTTCATACCGGCATTTTCGAATTCTTTCTTATAGTCGTTATTGAATTCATAACGATGACGGTGACGTTCCTGAATATGTTCACTCTGGTATGCCTGATAAGCTTTAGAAGTAGGATCAAGCACACATTCATAAGCTCCCAAACGCATTGTTCCACCCATATTGGTGATTGATTTCTGTTCTTCCATAATGTCAATCACATTGTGCGGAGTCTTTTCATCCATTTCACGGCTGTTGGCATCTGCATATCCCAATACATTGCGGGCAAATTCGATAGCGATACATTGCATACCCAGACAAATACCAAATGTCGGTACATCGTGTGTACGGCAATACTTGATAGCAACAAACTTACCTTCAATACCACGCTGGCCAAATCCCGGACAGATAATAATTCCATCCATATCCTTCAATTGTTCCTCTACATTCTCGTCGGTCAATTTCTCGCTATTGATGAAATGAATATCAGCTTTACGGTCGTTGTAAGTAGCAGCCTGCGACAAAGCCTCAAGAATAGATTTGTATGCATCCTGCAAATCATATTTACCCACCAAACCGATTTTCACTTTTTCCGTTGCTTTATTACGACGGTTCAAGAAATCTCTCCACGGACCTAAAGAAGGAGTTTCGCCTACAGGCAATCCCATCTTTTGAAGAATAGTTACATCCAGGTTCTGCTCCTGCATACGCAAAGGAACTTCATAAATAGTCGGCATATCCATTGACTGAATAACGGCATTGTCGTCTACATTGCAGAAGAGGGCAACCTTTTTCTTCAGGTTAGTACTCAATTCATGTTCTGTACGCAATACCAGGATATCCGGCTGAATACCTACAGACTGCAATTCTTTTACAGAATGCTGAGTAGGTTTAGTCTTCAATTCACCAGCCGCAGCCAAATAAGGTACATAAGTAAGGTGTACACACAAAGCATTCTTACCCAATTCCCATTTCAACTGACGGATACTTTCCAAGTAAGGCAATGATTCAATATCACCTACAGTTCCTCCGATTTCGGTAATTACGAAGTCGAACTTGTATTTATTACCAAGCAACTTCACATTGCGTTTGATTTCATCCGTAATGTGAGGGATAATCTGGATTGTCTTACCCAAATAATCACCACGGCGTTCCTTGTCGATTACACTCTTGTAGATACGTCCGGTGGTAATGTTGTTTGCCTTTGTTGTCTGAATACCCAAAAAGCGTTCATAGTGACCAAGGTCGAGGTCGGCTTCATGTCCGTCTACCGTTACATAACACTCTCCGTGTTCGTAAGGATTCAAGGTTCCCGGATCGATATTGATATACGGGTCAAACTTCTGGATGGTAACGCTATAGCCTCTTGCTTGAAGCAATTTACCAATAGATGATGAAATAATACCTTTACCCAATGAAGAGGCAACACCACCTGTTACGAAAATGTACTTTGTTTCTGCCACAATCGAATATTTTTAAATGATTTGTTTTCTTAAAACTATTATTCAAAGATGCAAAATTATAAAAAAATGCCGAAACTCATAGCATGATAACGTGAAAACATACGAATGTTAAGGCTCATTTTGTTTTTCATTCTTCATGTTCTGTTGCATTCCAATAAGAGTCGAGAGATAAAAATTGCCTCTTCGTATATTAAATTAGTAGAATCGTCAACAAAACACATACAAACTTTGTTTTTTGAAATAATTCTTAAAAAATAATTGTACTTTTGCAGAAATTACATACATAAAATAGCGATGAAAAAGATAGGCATTTTTCTTATAGTCCTTACTTTATATAGCAAAGGATATTCACAAACATCTACAGACAATCTACTTGTCAATGACACAATATTGACAAATACCACTCTTGTAAAAGACAGTACTATAACCCAAAGAGCTACAAAAGAGACTAAAAGCGACATTTTCGTACGAGATACTGTTGCTATTGATTCCATGCATAGAGTTATTCAAATACTATTGGCAGATACAATAGTAGCTCCCTCCAAGAGTATAGCAGCAGACTCGCTTTCTTCGCGAAAAAAGAATATTGTAGAAATAAATCCTATTGTTTTACAATTTAACCGTTTTCTGTACAAATACCGTAGCGACCGGAAAGAGTGGTGCGAACGCTGGGATGACATTTATTTGCCAGCTCCTGATATCCGCTCGAATGCAGACTACTATAAACTGTCTATGCCGGCAACTTATTATAGCGCTCCCATAGAACAAGCTATGAGTATAGAAGGATGGACACCAAAAATTCCGTTCATCAAAGAAAATGTGGAACACGATTCCTTGTTTCAAGTTCCTCATGTAACGACTTCAGCTGATATTGACCGGGCCATCAACAAACAATTACTTAGTTTTTATTTGCAATATCCGAACTTGGTAAATAAAAACGAGATGCAATTAAAAGACTTGGAGCCTCTCTCAGAGGAGTTAATCATAAAAAGACCAAGAAAAGAATATGTGTATGGCCTTCTGACAACTCCGACACATGTACACGGAGTGCAAGAACAGGATTTATCTGTTGCCAAACCTAATTTCTGGAAGATTGCTGGTAATGCAGACGTACAGTTCTCTCAAAATTATGTATCCGACAACTGGTACAACGGAGGTGAGAGTGTAAAAACTTTGTTGGGAAACTTGTTATGGCAGTTCAATTATGATGATCGTCAAAAGGTTCAGTTTGAAAACAAGATAGAGTGGAAGATGGGATTTGTTACCACTCCTTCTGATACCGTACATAAGTTTAAGCCCAATAACGATATGGTTCGTTTAAGCTCCAAGTTAGGATACAAAGCCATTGCCAACTGGTATTATACTTTGTCTGGAGAATTCAAGACTCAGTTATTCTCCAACTATGACACCAATTCAGATAATCTGATTGCTGCTTTATTCTCTCCGGCCGAATTGAACCTCGGTCTTGGTATGGACTATAAATATAATAAAGATGGCGTTTGCAATTTGTCTGTACTGGTCAACCCTTTCAACTACACCCGATACAGTGTAGCAAGCAGCAAGGTAGACCCGACAAAGTATAACATTAAAGCAGGAAAGAAAGTAGAAAATCAGTTGGGTTCTCGTTTGGAAGTAACATTGAACTATAAGATTCTTTCTAATTTGATGTGGGATTCAAAATTCTCATATACCACTAACTACGAAAAAGTATTATCCGACTGGGAAAACACTTTCACTTTCGTGTTCAATCGCTTTTTCTCAACCAAACTCTTTGTACACACTCGTTTCGACGATTCAGTAACAAGAGCTGAAGGAGATAGCTACTTCCAATTACAGGAACTTTTGAGTCTGGGATTCAGCTATGCATGGTAATCTCTAAACAATACAATACTTCTAACCCAAAAGAAACATAAACACAATGCCCTCATTTGTACAAGTACTAGACTTTATCGGAACTTTTGCATTCGCTATCAGTGGAATTCGTTTGGCTTCTGCCAAACGTTTCGACTGGTTTGGAGCTTATGTTGTAGGATTGGTAACCGCTATTGGTGGTGGAACTTTACGCGATGTCCTTTTAGATGTACCTCCAGCTTGGATGCAGGACCCGTTCTATGTAATATGTACGGCTTTTGCCATGTTATTCGTTATTTTATTTAGCAAACACCTTATTCATCTAAACAATACATTCTTCATATTCGACACCATTGGTTTAGCTCTTTTTACCGTCGTAGGTGTAGAACGAAGTATAGCTGCAGGATATCCGTTTTGGGTAGCCATTATTATGGGTAGTATGACCGGAGCAGCCGGTGGAGTTATCCGCGATGTATTCATCAATGAGATTCCTCTTATTTTCCGCAAGGAGATTTATGCTATGGCTTGTGTAGTAGGCGGCATTGCTTACTGGATTTGTGCCTTAGCAGGTGTAGAATCATATATTTCTCAAATCGTAAGTGGTTCTACCGTATTTCTTACTCGTGTACTGGCTGTAAAATATCATATTACTCTTCCTATATTAAAAGGCGATCCTGAGCATGAAAATGAAGCTTAGCTTTTTCCTGATATGGAGTGCTTTTATATTTAACCTCCCCACACAGGCTTCTATATACCCAGACAGCATAAAGGTAGAGAAGTTACTTCATACCGGAGCATCACTTCCCAGTGATAGCTGTCGAACTCTTTTTTACGGCCAAGCATTTTTAGACAAACCTTATGCAGCAGGAACTTTAGAAACAAAAGGAGAGGAGAGGCTGGTCGTACGCCTCGACTCTTTGGATTGTACTACCTTCGTAGAAACTGTACTGGCTCTCGTTTTGACCGAGCAAGAGAACAATTTGACTTATAAGGCATTTATACATAACCTGACACGTATACGCTACCGGAACGGAATTATAAACGGATATTTTTCCCGTTTGCACTATTTCAGCGATTGGGTAAAAAACAACGAATCAAAAGGCTTTTTACATGAACGTACCCAAGATTTGAGCCATTCTTCATACCCACTGACATTGTCTTTTATGACAAGCCATCCGAAGGCTTATCCCGCATTGAAGGACAACCCCTTAGAGGTAGAGAAGATGCGCACAATAGAAGCTCAATGGCAAGATAAAATCATATTTTATATCCCCAAACAACGGTTGGACCAACCTATAAAAGAACTTCCTATACATAATGGAGATATACTGGCATTAACCACTTCCATTAAAGGATTAGACGTAGTACACATGGGCTTTGCATGCTGGATAAAAGGGAAATTACACTTGCTTCATGCCTCATCAGCAAAAGGAAAAGTTATTCTAGATTCTGTATCTCTGTACGAATATTCTAAAAACAAGAACGCACACACGGGCATTCGGGTAATTTCCGTGTGTGCGTTTCCTCGCTAATTAAAATACAGACTTCTTTTATCAATACGCGAAAATAGGATAATCCTTCATTGTATTATTGACGCGTGTGCGTACCGATGCAATAATCTCTTCGTTATCTACATTCGACAATACAGTTTCAATCATCTCAGCAATTTCATACATCAGGTCTTCCTTTGCTCCACGTGTAGTAATTGCCGGTGTACCTAAACGAATACCAGAAGTCTGGAATGCCGAACGAGTATCAAACGGTACCATATTCTTATTCACAGTAATATCAGCCGATACAAGAGCTTTTTCTGCAACTTTACCAGTCAAGTCCGGATATTTGCTACGCAAGTCTACCAGCATGGAATGATTGTCTGTACCACCCGATACAATAGTAAAACCACGATCCATCAAAGCCTGAGCCAGGACAGCAGCATTCTTCTGTACCTGTTTCTGATATTCCTTATATTCCGGCTGCAAACATTCCCCAAAAGCCACAGCTTTAGCAGCAATTACATGTTCCAGAGGACCACCCTGAATACCAGGGAACACAGCAGAATCCAGCAACTGAGACATCATCTTAATTTCGCCTTTAGGTGTTGTCTTTCCCCATGGATTAGGGAAGTCTTTACCCATCATAATTACACCACCACGCGGACCACGCAAAGTCTTATGAGTAGTAGAAGTTACGATATGTGCATATTTCACAGGATTATCCAGCAAACCTGCAGCAATCAATCCGGCAGGATGAGCCATATCTACCATAAAAATAGCTCCTACCTTATCAGCTATTTCACGCATACGTTTATAATCCCACTCACGAGAATAAGCAGAACCACCACCGATAATCATTTTCGGGCGTTCACGCAATGCAATTTCTTCCATCTGATCATAATCTACTCTTCCGGTTTCCTTATTCAGATTGTATTCGCACGGATGATAGATGATACCTGATGTATTAACTGCAGAACCATGAGACAAATGACCTCCATGTGCCAGATTCAAGCCCATGAATTTATCACCAGGATTTAATACAGCGAGAAAAACAGCAGCATTAGCCTGTGCTCCAGAGTGAGGCTGTACATTTGCCCATTCAGATCCAAAGATCTGTTTCAACCGGTCGATAGCAATCTGTTCGCTCTGATCGACTACTTCACATCCTCCATAATAGCGTTTTCCCGGATAACCTTCGGCATATTTATTTGTCAGACAAGAACCCATTGCCTGCATCACTTGATCACTTACAAAATTCTCGGAAGCAATCAACTCAATACCTTTAAGCTGACGCTGATGCTCCTTCTCAATAATGTCAAAAATTAAATCGTCTCGTTTCATATAATCCTGTCTTTTAAAGATAAATGAATATTAAAAAATCACGCCTAAAGAAAAACTCATCACATTCCGCCGGCGTTTGATTATTATTTCCTGTTCGTTATACGGGGCTTCTGTAGCTCCCCGATTGAAATCAACTCCCTCAGACATGTTATGTAACCCCATCTCATATCTGAAATCGAAAAAGATATTGGAGACATTAACAGCCAGTCCTATCACCGCACTGAAATTAAATGGGCGTATAGACTCCTTTATATCCTGTTGATAAAAACCGGTATATTCACATTTCGTGTATTTGTCCCACGTATAGGCAACTTTAGGACCAACGAAAAAAGCCATACCGTAAGGATAAACATCTACAAATTTATATCCATAAAGCAAAGGAACATCGACAGAATGAATTGTCGTCTTGACCAATGCATTACTTTTCAAAAAATCAATGTTTTCTGTAGTCTGATTAATAGAAATACTTCCTTTTGCAATATGATAGGAAGCTTCTGTCTGGAGAAAATGATGCTTCTTAAGATTAAAGCGAACGAAAAAAGAGGCAAAATATCCTACTTTATAATTATTTTGAATATGATCAAGTGAATAATCACCCAACTTGAATTCATCAATAAAAAACATGGACGAATTGAATCCTGCCTTTACTCCTATATTAACCTTGGCATCGTGCACACCACTTTGCAAATTCTCTGCCGATTGTGCCCATAAGTCTGCACACACAAAGAAATGCCACAGTAATATAAGTAAGGCTATTCTTCTCATGCTATCTGGTATTTTTTATTTTATTCTTTTCTACCGACCATCCAAACTTGCCAATTTTATCTCCCAACTCATAGTATCCTCCGTGAGCGTATACCAGTAAATTGGATTGTGCCAGTGCAAATTTTCCAGTTTCCGTATTCAGGTACTTGTCATCCGCCTTCACATTTACCACATCAGCAATAAACATATCATGCGAGCCTAAAGAAATAATCTCTTTCACCCTACATTCTATACACAGCGGCGATTCTTCAATAAGAGGACAACTTACTACCTCACACTTACCAGGTGTAAGTCCCATTTCAGCAAACTTATTGAAAGATTTTCCGGAACGTACCCCACACCAGTCGGTTGCATAAGCCATATCCTTCGTTGTCAGATTAATGACAAACTCCATATTTTTCTTCAAAATAGGATAGGAGTGGCGTTCCGGCCGTACAGAGATATAACACATAGGAGGGTTGGTACAAATTGTACCGACCCACGCTATGGTAATAATATTATATTCACTCTCATTGCTTCCGCATGTAACTAAAACGGCAGGCAACGGATAAATCATTGTTCCGGGTTTCCAGTTCTGCTTCATCAAATCAGCTTTATATTATCTTTATGCTGTTCTTTTTCGCAATAATGGCATTTCAATATTCCGCTTTCCTTATCTACTACATGAAACCAGGTTTGCATGGGTTCATTATTAGTAATACATTTAGGATTATTGCATTTTACAATGCCTTTCAACTCATCGGGCATCACCACCTGTTTTTTCTCTACCACTTCATAATCGCGGATGATATTCAGTTTTACGTTAGGAGCAACAACCGATAAACGGCTGATTTCCTCGTCAGTAAAGAAACGGTCGGCAATTTTAATGATTCCTTTCTTTCCCAATTTCGCACTCTCAAAATTATTACCGATGGTTATGTTTGTATCCATATGAGGTAAATCAAGCAGCGAAACCACTGTAAATAATTTATCAGAAGGTATATGGTCAATCACAGTACCGTTTTTTAAAGCGGCAACCTGCAGTTCTTTCTTTTCATTCATAAGACTTTCTTATTTTTATTTTAATGTATCGGCTTTCACTTCGTCCAAGGTAATACCCAAAACATCGCATAAAATAGCCTGACGAGCGTACAAACCATTTTGTGCTTGCTGGAAATAATATGCTTTTTCATTATCATCCACATCATAAGCAATTTCGTTTACACGAGGAAGCGGATGCAGAATACGCAGATTAGGACGAGTATGTTCCAACATTTTATTATGAAGAATATATACATCCTTCACTCTCTCATATTCCATCAGATCGGTAAAGCGTTCACGCTGTACACGAGTCATGTACAAAATATCAGCGTCGGCAATTGTTTCTTCTGTAAAATCAGTATGCTCTACATAATTGATATGATGCTGTTTACAGTACAATTTATATTCATCAGGCATCTTCAATTCTTCTGGAGCAATAAAATGGAATGTAGGATTGAAATGGCGCATGGCCATCAGCAAAGAATGTACGGTACGACCATATTTAAGGTCACCTACCATATAAATATTCAGATTTTCCAGTGTTCCCTGTGTTTTGTATATGGAATAAAGGTCGAGCATAGTTTGTGAAGGATGTTGGTTTGCTCCATCACCGGCATTTACGATTGGCACTGGCGCCACCTCACTGGCATATCTTGCTGCCCCTTCCAGATAATGGCGCATTACAATAATGTCAGCATAATTACTCACCATCATAATGGTGTCTTTCAGCGTTTCTCCTTTCGACGAACTGGTAACTTTCGGATCGGTAAATCCAATTACTCGAGCCCCCAGGCGGTTGGCTGCAGTCTCAAAGCTCAAACGGGTACGGGTAGATGGTTCAAAGAAAAGGGTTGCGACTACTTTTTCGGCCAACAGACGGCGATTTGGCTTCTTTTCAAACTCTCTTGCCATTTCCAATAAGTAAAGTATCTTCTCTTTGGAATGTTCGGCAATAGTAACTAAGCTTCTTTTTTCCATATCAACGGTTTTATATTTGTTTTTATTTAACCGGAGTTCAAAGGTAAACAAAAAAAACGGAACAGCAAAAAACGGAACTGTCAAAAATAGATACGAATAAACAGGTTTTATATAGATAAGAAAAACAGTTTTCAGAATCACTTTGTGGTTTTATCAATTGAATGTCAAACGTTTGAAAAAAGAAGAATTCCAAATATATTTTTACAAAAAAATGTGAGCAAAAACATCAAGTCTATTATCACTACAAATACTTCTATTACCATAGATTTGTATCGCTATAAACGCAGACCAGCGGTACTGATAATACAGCCTACGCTAATAGTAACGTTTTTTCTACACGCCGATATCGTCAACCTTTTGTCATACAAAAAGTTTTTCATACATTTGCACAAATGTATCGAACTCAAAAACAATGAGAAAAAAAGTCATCTACATACTTTGGGCACTCATGGTGCTCGGTATTCTATCCGTTGCTACGGTATTTACAGCTATTTCAAAAGGATGGATAGGCTATGTCCCTCCTGTAGAAGAACTTGAAAATCCAAATCTGAAGTTTGCAACCCAAATCATATCCGACGATGGACAGTTGCTCGGCACCTGGTCGCTGAGTAAGGAAAATCGTGTATATGTAGGCTACGAGGATTTATCCCCTCATCTGGTTCATGCCTTAGTAGCCACAGAAGATGTGCGCTTTAGCGAACATTCGGGTATCGATATACGGGCTTTTTTCCGTGCTTTGATAAAGCGAGGTATCTTCATGCAGAAACATGCCGGAGGAGGTAGTACCATTACCCAGCAGCTGGCTAAACAGTTTTATTCGCCTACGGCCGACAATGTAATGGAACGTTTGTTGCAAAAGCCAATAGAGTGGGTGATTGCCGTAAAATTGGAGCGATATTATACTAAGGAAGAAATCCTTACGATGTATCTCAACAAATTCGACTTTCTAAACAATGCCGTGGGAGTCAAAACTGCAGCCAAGACCTATTTTTCTAAGGATCCGAAAGATTTGACTATAGAAGAAGCGGCAACATTGATTGGAATGTGCAAGAATCCTTCACTGTACAATCCCCGCCGTTTCAACGAGCGTTCTCGCGGACGCCGCAACACCGTATTGGACCAAATGCGTAAAGCAGGTTTTCTGACCGAGGCAGAATGTGACTCTTTACAGCAGTTGCCCTTGGTATTGAAATTTCAGCCTGTAGACCATAAGGATGGCTTGGCAACTTACTTCCGCGAATATCTGCGTGGAGTAATGACCGCAAAAAAACCGGAACGCAGCAAGTACCGCGGCTGGCAGATGCAGAAATATTACGAAGACTCGCTGGCTTGGGAAACCAATCCTCTGTATGGATGGTGTGCAAAAAACAAGAAGAAAGACGGTTCTAATTACAACCTCTATACCGATGGTCTGAAAATTTACACCACCATCGACTCCCGCATGCAACGCTATGCCGAAGAAGCTGTATATGAACATGTAGCCAAATATCTGCAGCCACGATTCTTTAAAGAAAAACAAGGCCGCCGTACAGCTCCTTACACCAACCAGCTTACCCAAGAGGAGGTAGACAAGATTTTAGACCGTTCCATGCGCCAGACAGACCGTTATCGTCTGATGAAAGCAAGCGGTGCTACAGAAGCCGAAATACGTAAAGCTTTCAACACAAAAGAAGAAATGTCTGTATTTACCTGGGAAAGAGAAAAAGATACCATTATGACACCAATGGATTCTATCCGTTATTACAAACATTTCCTTCGTGCAGGTTTCATGTCAATGGACCCGATTACAGGATATGTGAAAGCCTATGTAGGTGGACCAAACTATAATTATTTCCAATATGATATGGCAATGGTAGGACGCCGCCAGGTAGGATCTACTATCAAGCCCTATCTGTATGCATTGGCTATGGAAAATGGTTTTTCTCCATGCGACCAAGTACGTAACGTAGAACAAACATTATTCGATGAAAACGGAAAAGCATGGTCTCCGCGCAACAGCTCCAAATCACATTACGGAGAAATTGTTACATTAAAATGGGGACTTGCCAACTCTAATAACTGGATCTCGGCTTACCTGATGAGCAAACTGAGTCCATATGCATTGGCGCGTCTTATCCACTCATTCGGAGTATTGAACAAAGACATTCAGCCTACTGTTTCCCTCTGCCTGGGTCCTTGTGAAATTTCAGTAGGTGAAATGGTAAGTGCTTACACTGCTTTTGCCAACAGAGGTATCCGCACTGCACCTTTGTTTGTTTCGCGCATCGAAGACAACGAAGGCAATACCATCGCTACTTTCACCCCACAGGTAGAAGAAGTAATCAGTGAATCGAGTGCTTACAAAATGCTGGTTATGCTCCGTGCGGTCATCAATGAAGGAACAGGTGGACGTGTTCGCCGTCTTTATAATATTACAGCAGACATGGGTGGAAAGACAGGAACTACCAACCGCAACTCCGACGGATGGTTTATGGGATTCACTCCTTCGTTGGTATCAGGATGCTGGGTAGGAGGTGAAGAACGTGACATCCACTTCGATACCATGCGCGACGGACAAGGGGCTTCTATGGCTCTTCCAGTATGGGGCATATTTATGAATAAGGTATATAAGGACAAATCATTAGGATACTCACAGGAAGAATGTTTTGAAATTCCTGAAGATTTTGATCCTTGCAAAGACAAGTTGACCGAAATAGAGGAAGAAAACACAAGCCGTTTGGATGATGTATTCTTTCAATAAAATAACAAAGATATGGTAAATATAAGTATAAGACGGATCATTGCAGGATTCAGTTTGATGATTCTTCTGACAGTAAATTACGGGTGTAGCAACGAAAATGCACACGACATCCCTACAAACCCAGAGACTCCCGAAGTCCCATGGAATGGATGGACTATACATACCACCAAGAATGGTTTCAAACTGTCGGATACAGAAAGTTATCCAGATGAATTTGCAGAAGGAGACAAAATAGGAATTTTTGCACTGACAACAGAAGATGGAAGTATCATTGAAGAATGCAAAAATTTGCCATTAACTTATAGAAACGGAATATGGGAAGGCAACCTACCCCTTATAGAAAACACCACTTACTTTGCGTATTACCCATATTCAAAAGAGTTCGATGAAATTATCTCCACCGAAGAGATTACACAACGAATTTCCGATAAACTATTGCAAACTAAAAATCAGAGCGAAAGTTTCTATACATTGGATTTGATGACCGCTTATTCACCTGCTCCGGTTTCCGACCAAGAAAAAACTCTTACACTTGACTTTGGTCACCTATTCAGTCTGTTTAGAGCCGAAGTGCCTATGCAAAAATGCAGTACTACTCAGGCGGAAAGTGGAACATACGAATACTATATAGCCGCCAATGAAACTCATTTTTCATTAAATGGTGACGACATCATTCCTTGCAACATATACAATAACACATATGGCTACCTCTTACCTCCGAACCAAACTTTCGATATAGAAATGGAAGTAAAAATAGGAGAACAAATATTGAGACATAGCGAAACAGGAGTCAATTTGGAAACAGGTTATTGCAAAGTTCTAACTATTGAAGATAAAAATCCAGAAGAAGCTATTCCCAGAGACTTGCAAATAGGAGACTTTTATATGAGCAACGGTTCTATTATCCCTACAGGTACGGTCTTAAACAAAGGACTAAAACAAAGTTGTATTGGAATTGTATATAAGGTTGGGCCGCATGAAAAAGATGCTTCAGATTATTCCCAACCTTTAACCAATGGAGACAATGTGCCCTGCATTGGTCAGACGAAATGCCATGCTTATGTAATAGCCACAAGCAATGCAGGAGATGACACTTTGTACCAGTGGGGAGAAGAAGGATTCAGTATAGGCACCTCTGCAGAAGGAAATACTCAAAACAATGACAACACAGACTGGAGTGGTTATAAGTATTCTCAGATAATAAAAGCTCAATCTAGTGAAGGGAACTTCAAAAATAGTTTTCCGGCTGCCTATCAAGCAATTGTAGAATATCAGAACAGTCACCCAGCTCCTTTAAAAAGTAGCGGCTGGTTTCTTCCTGCTATCGGTCAACTACGCAATGCTGTTTTTTCTCAAAAAGAAATTATAAATACCTCTACTATAGAAACAGCAACATTGAGTAGTAATGATTATTTTTGGTCTTCTTCTGAATCTGAAAAGAAACCACAAGATATTGTATTAGGTATAGGAGCTGGATACGATTATATCAACTCTTATTTTAAAGAAGTAAAAAGTTGTTATGTACGTCCGGTACTTGCTTTCTGATTTTTGATAAATTACTTGCTTTTTTCCTCCTTTCTTCTTAACTTACACGAAAGATAATGAAGAAAGGAGGTTATTTTATGAACAATAGTCCCGTATTTTACCAACTACCTCCAGAACTGATTGCGGGCATACAGACAAAAATTGACTCGTTTAATCAAGGGCGAACGGTTCAAAATGGGAAATACGCTATCAGTACTGCCACTCCGTACCGCCCATATTATGCCCTTTGGAGACTCTTTTCCGACAACTCCACACCGCTTTTTATCCGTACTCTGGCCATGACTTTCGATGTTGCAGCCGAAAGAGCTTTCACCTTATTACAAAACTGCAATGTCAAAGTAGAAATAGTAGATAATTCTTATTTTGAAGCTTATTATGGTCTGACAGACGACCTGATGCCTTTCGGAAAATACCGGGGGAAACGACTGGCTGAAATCTATTATATAGACCCTTCCTACGTACTTTGGCTAGCCAATAAATTCGAGGTTTCCATAAAACGGTATGAGCGTATTGTGGAACTCGCCAAGCAATTTTCTACCGTCCACTTTGAACTGACTGCACAAAAACGAAAAATTTCATCCGTCAGTCGCTTTGTGGGGCAAATAGGAGAAAGCCTTAGGGAACAATACCTCACTGTTCTCAATGTACGCTTACAAGTAGACCGGTATAAGCCTGATTTCTATGTAGACCAGCAAGTATTGGCTGCCGACCGCGACGGAAACCGATTTACCCTACTGATAAAGGCAAAAGGGAAAAGTATGTCTCCTGAAATACTGAGTTGCTATACTCGCAAAATTTCCATACAGGAAGTTCTCCATCTGGCCTCAGCCAAAATTATGTCGCACTACGAAAGCCGGGGAGTACAATATACACGGTTAGGATATGTAAAACTGGTAAATCAGAAATAGAGAGGACTGCGAATTAACAGAAGTCTTTCCGTATATAGACATGGACTCTTAGCACTCATTACCTGTAATGAGTGCAGTTTTTGCCCGTAAGTATTACAATACTTTCAAGGAAAAACTCCAGTACTTACTTGAAAGGACTGGCAAAAATAATAATACCTCCATAGCAGGCTCCTTGTTTCATTTTCATTCTTAATCAGAACCGCATGTAGAAACCATACGTCCATCGAAACAACTCTAGTTGTATCGCTACCTTGCTTTTTTAAAACGAGATTGACGGATATTCTAAAAATTATTTGTATCTTTGCCTTAAATTTTCGCGACATATGAAAATTAAGGAAGTAATTAGTGCCCTTGAGATGTTCGCGCCTCTGCCTTTGCAAGACGGATTTGATAATGCCGGACTGCAAGTTGGATTGACAGACGTGGAAGCTACAGGGGCATTGTTGTGTCTGGACGTAACCGAAGTGATAGTAGACGAAGCCATTGCATTGGGATACAATCTGATTGTATCGCATCATCCGCTTATTTTCAAAGGCTACAAGTCGCTGACAGGGAAAGATTATGTAGAACGCTGCGTGATGAAAGCAATCAAGCACGACATCGTGATTTTTTCCATGCATACCAATCTGGATAATGCTCCACAGGGAGTAAACTATAAAATAGCCGAGAAACTGGGTTTACGCCATGTATCCATACTCGAAGCCAAAGAAAACGCCTTACTTAAACTGGTCACTTTTGTTCCGACAGAACGGGCTGGAGAAGTACGGGAAGCATTGTTTGCAGCCGGATGTGGATGTATAGGAAACTACGACAAATGCAGCTACAACATAGAAGGAAAGGGAACTTTCCGTGCAGGAGAGGAAACAAATCCTTATTGTGGAGCGATAGGAGAGTTGCACGAAGAAAATGAAACAAGAATTGAAACTATTCTGCCGGCTTTTCTAAAGCAATCTGTAACCCGGGCATTAATCGGCGCGCATCCGTATGAAGAACCGGCATACGATTTCTACCCACTGGCTAACCAATGGACACAAACCGGGGCTGGAGTGATAGGCGAACTTCCGGAAGAAATCAATGAAGGTGATTTTCTCCAACAAGTAAAGCAGATATTTGGAGCAGGATGCGTAAAGCATTCCCGACTTACAGGCCGGCCTATCCGGAAGGTAGCTTTATGCGGAGGAGCAGGAGCATTCCTTTTGCCTAACGCAGTTTCTGCTCAGGCAGATGTATTTATTACCGGAGAAGTGAAATATCACGATTATTTCAACTACGAAGGAAGAATATTAATTGCAGAAATAGGGCATTACGAGAGTGAACAGTATACCACGGAAATATTCCAGAATCTCCTTAAAGAGTATTTTCCAAGCCTCAACACTCAGATAACCCATATAAATACGAATCCTATTAAATATTTATAAGAACTATGGCTAAAGAAGCAAAAAAAGATTCTACAGAATTGAGCGTGGAAGAAAAACTGAAAACATTGTACCAGTTGCAAACCATGCTGTCGGAAATCGACAAGATTAAAACTTTAAGAGGTGAACTTCCTCTCGAAGTGCAAGACCTTGAAGACGAAGTAACCGGCTTGAGAACACGTATTGAAAAAATCAAAGGTGAGATAGAAGATCTGAAATCGAATGTTGCTGGAAAGAAAATCGAAATCGAAACAGCCAAAACTTCTATCGAAAAATACAAAGCTCAACAAGACAACGTACGTAACAACCGCGAGTACGATGTATTGACTAAGGAAATTGAATTCCAGTCATTGGAAGTAGAATTGTGCGAAAAACGTATCAAGGAATATACTGCTTCTATCGCAGCAAAAGAAGAGGAAATTGTAAAAAGTACTCATGCTTTGGAAGAACGCCAGAAAGATCTGGAAGTGAAGAAAAACGAACTGGACGAAATTATCTCTGAAACCAAACAGGAAGAAGAAAAGTTGAGAGAAAAGACCAAAAACCTCGAAACTACTATCGAACCTCGTTTGCTTCAGGCATTCAAACGTATCCGTAAGAACTCACGCAACGGATTGGGTATCACTTATGTACAGCGTGATGCTTGTGGAGGATGTTTCAATAAGATTCCGCCTCAGAAACAGTTGGATATCCGTATGCGTAAGAAAATTATCGTTTGCGAATACTGTGGACGTATCATGATCGACCCGGAATTGGCAGGAGTAGTGACAGAAAAGCACTTGGATACCAAGATTAAATAAAAGCATTTTATCTCTTCCTTATATTCCGCAATACACATAAAAAGGCATTTACCTTTTCCGTGTATTGCGGATTTTTTTATTCTATAACATATCGTATGGAGGAATATCCGGTAAAAACGCATACGTGCCATCTATATAGTTCACTTTACAGCAATAATGACGAAGCCCGTTGCTCACAATCAGGTATTCTACCTTCAATACGATATTATAACGGGTAATCTGGTCGAATACAGCCTGCGTAATCTCCACCGAAGGTGCTTTATATTCCACAATCATCCGCGCATTCAGATTGCGCCCGTAGAGCACCGTATCACACCGTTTTTTCGTCCCGTTTAAGCAGATCTGTACCTCATTGGCCAATAATCCCTTGGGATAACCTTTCTGCTCTAACAGGAAATGAATAAAGTGCTGACGCACCCATTCCTCAGGTGTCAAGGCTACATACTTCTTGCGTAAATCATCAAAAATATAGTTTTTACCTGTCTTTGTGATAACTTTATGAGAATAGTGTGGTAAATTTAATGGCAACATTTCGTACATTTGCATATATAGGTCATACATTTCTTACAAAAGTAGTGAAAGGCGGGTGTAGCGGCAAACGAAAAGCAATGTTTTTCAAGTTTGACCATACTGAATCGCTTTCTATTTTACTCTAAAAAACAAAAACATTATGAAAACAAAAGAAGAAATTGTAGCAAACTGGCTACCCCGATACACCAAACGGAACTTAGAGGATTTTGGTGAATATATTCTGCTGACCAACTTCAACAATTATGTCGAAATTTTTGCCGAAAAGTTTAATGTACCTATCTTAGGACGTGACGCCAATATGATTTCTGCCCATGCCGAAGGAATCACCATAATCAACTTCGGAATGGGAAGCCCCAATGCGGCAATTATCATGGATTTACTAAGCGCTATCAAGCCTAAAGCATGCCTATTCCTGGGAAAATGCGGAGGAATAGACAAGAAGAACCAGATCGGCGACCTGATTCTGCCAATTGCAGCCATCCGGGGAGAAGGTACATCGAACGATTATTACCCCCCTGAAGTACCGGCCCTTCCGGCATTTATGTTACAGCGTGCCGTTTCATCAGCCATCCGTGACCATTCCCGCGACTATTGGACCGGAACTGTGTATACCACCAACCGACGTATCTGGGAGCATGATGATGACTTCAAGAAGTATCTTCTCAAAACACGTGCCATGGCCGTAGATATGGAAACTGCAACGCTTTTTACAACAGGATTTGCGAATCATATCCCTACAGGAGCTCTGCTCTTGGTATCCGACCAACCCATGATACCGGAAGGGGTAAAGACAGACAAAAGCGATTCTATGGTTACACGCCGTTTTGTGCATGAACACGTAGAAATAGGTATCGCTGCCTTACGCATGATTATCGATGAAAAGAAAACAGTAAAACATTTGAAGTTTGATTGGTAAATGGCTAAAGAAGTTACTTACGAAGAGATTGTCCGCAACTTAAAAAATGAAGTCTATTCTCCCATCTATTTTCTGATGGGAGAAGAAGATTATTACATCGACCGTATATCCGATTATCTCGTAAATCATACGCTCACAGAGACTGAAAAGGAGTTTAATCTGACTGTTCTGTATGGAGCAGACACAGACATTGCAACGGTTATCAATGCAGCCAAACGTTACCCCATGATGTCTAAATACCAGGTGGTGGTAGTAAAAGAGGCTCAGCATTTACGTAATATAGAAGAGCTGACTTACTATCTCCAGAAACCTTTAGCGTCAACTATTCTGGTCTTTTGCTACAAGCATGGAGCATTAGACAGAAGAAAAAAAATTACAGCCGAAATAGAAAAAGCCGGAGTACTCTTTGAATCGAAGAAACTAAAGGAAGCTCAGTTGCCAGGTTTTATTTCTTCCTATCTGAAAAGAAAACAGGTAGAAATAGAGCCGAAGGCATCCGAAATGATGGCTGAATTTGTAGGAGCTGACTTAAACAGAATGGCGGGCGAATTGGAAAAATTAATTATCACTCTTCCGGCCGGACAAAAGCGTATTACCCCCGAGCTGATTGAACGAAACATTGGCATAAGTAAAGACTACAACAACTTCGAATTACGGAATGCTTTAATAGCAAAGGACGTCTTAAAAGCAAATCAGATAGTAAAATATTTTGAAGAAAATCCCAAGAATAATCCATTGCAGGTGACCTTGGCTGTTTTATTTAATTTCTTTGCAAATCTTATGCTCGCTTACTATGCACCGGAAAAAACAGATCAGGGAATCGCAGCTCAACTTGGTCTTCGTTCACCCTGGCAATCCAAAGATTATATGATAGCAATGCAAAAATACAGCGGAGTTAAAGTAATGCAGATTATTGGGGCAATCCGCGAATGCGATGCTAAATCCAAAGGTATAGGCAATCCTTCTACACCCGATGGAGAACTGCTACGAAGTCTGGTCTATATGATCTTGCACTAACTCCTAAAGTTACTTCCAGCAGACATCGAACAGAAACTAAAAAAAGAAGTTTTATAAAGCTTTTCATATCCACTAGACACTGTTATCGATCTGCAATTTTAACAGCTAAAATAAACAAAAGAAAGACTCTTTTAATCTTCCTTTTTGTACAATAAGTCCTATACAAAGCTCCCTCTTTCCTTTTAATCGGAAAGGGGGATTTACATAAGACAAACATCAGAAACATTACATTCCCATCTCATATTTCTTGTCTTTGCATGATAGAATCCTCTCTCTACGCTATTGCAAATCCATCATGTATAATAGCCTCTAAAAACTCTTTTAAAATTCATAGAACGGAAATACAAAAGGAAATACACTAATTTTTTATAATATTTATAGCTACCCAAATATCATATGGACAGATATTTCGTCATTTACATTGCACAATAAAATATTTAAAGGCGAATTGCAGAAATTTAGGCAGGAATTTCATAAGTAGAACTGACTATATGTATCATATAGACCATCAAAAATACGGCAAATTTACTCACAACTTGATTACGCCACACAAAAACGGCCGTTTTATGAGGTTTTCCGATCTTATAGTTCACACATCCTCTTACATGCATTTTTCAATTTTATATAGGGTATATCTTCGTAAACGAAAAGAGCATGTCCATGCAATAGCAAAGTAGACTTAGGATACAAAACTGCTAATCCTTTTACCTCACAATACAAATGTAATACACATTAATCAATATTACATTTGTAATGATATACAAATATGATACCATACTATACAAATATATATATAATTGTATATTTCTTTATTATTTCACAATAGTAGAGTAGGGGATACCTTTTTATATACATGTATATTTGTATTACTTTATTATTGTATATGTATATTTATTCTTCGGCACACAACTATAATTATATTCTAATAACCAACACTTTACAAAAATAAAGTAAAGCTTATATACATGAATTAACATCTGTTATGTCTGTATTTATACTATAAAATAGAAATTAAACCCAGTCAATTATCAATACATCTATATGCCAAATTTTTAATGTAAATCATTAAAGTTTATTCCAATATATAGCCTTCTCTGTTTACATATATAAATTACACTTGTTAATACAAGGTTTACATTATTAAATTGCAACTTTATTTAATTTTATAAACGTATAATTTGCAATATTAAAATCTATCAATTACTTTTGTATATCGAAATTCTTCTAATTCCATTTGTAAATGAAAGACCGTATCGCTCAAATAATGCAAAAAGAAGGACTAAGTAACGTTGAATTTGCAGAAAAGATTGGCATTTCAACTTCTTCTTTATCACATATATTCAACGGGCGCAATAAGCCGAGTTTGGAAGTAGTAATGCGTATACATAAGGCATATCCACATATAAACCTCAATTGGCTGCTTTATGGAGAGGGTCCGATGACGGAAGAATCGCAAGAAGAAAAACCAGAGGCTATTAGCGGAATAGATTTCATGTGGGATAACACCTCAGAAAAGCCCGAAATTGCGGCCAATCCATCAGACGCTTCCGATTTTGGGCAAAAAAACGGGGGTAACAACCCCATTTATCCCACTAAAGAGATTGTACGTGAGGAAATTAAGTACATTGAAAAGCCACATCCCAAAATTACAGAAATCAGGATTTTCTTCGATAACGGAACGTACGAAGTCTTCAAGCCTGATAAATAAGAAAAAGACAGCTGAAAAACGTGACCTGTATCGCAAGCTAACGATACAAGTCACGAAAGGCAACGATACTTGTATCGATAGCTCACGATACAAGTATCGTTTTTGTTTTCTCTATATGTATTTAGGGTAAATTCGCTATCTTTGCAAGTAAAACGAACTTACCCTAATTTTTTATGAAAAAATACATCTTAGATTTAACGGTTACAGAGAACATACGTTTGCATGCCAACTATGTCCTCATTAAATTAACCCAGTCAGATCCATTGCCCGAAATGTTACCGGGACAATTTGCTGAGATCCGTATAGACGGCTCTAACACAACCTTCTTACGCCGTCCTATTTCCATCAACTACGTAGACCGTCGTACTAATGAAGTTTGGTTCCTCGTACAATTGGTTGGCGATGGTACCCACAAATTAGCAACTGTAAAACAAGGTGATACTGTAAATGTTGTTTTGCCTTTAGGAAACGGATTCTCAATGCCAGAAACACCAGAAAAGAAAGTCTTACTGATTGGAGGCGGTGTAGGCACAGCTCCTATGTTATATTTAGGAGAGGCCCTTCTTAAAATAGGCTGCAAACCAACTTTCTTGTTAGGTGCCCGTTCCAAGAATGACCTGTTACAATTGGATGAATTTGCTGCATTTGGTGACGTATACACCACCACAGAAGATGGAAGTATGGGAGAAAAAGGATACGTCACTCAGCATAGTGTACTGGCAAACAACAAGTTTGATATGATTTACACTTGTGGACCAAAACCTATGATGATGGCCGTTGCCAAGTATGCCAAATCCAACGATATTGAATGTGAAGTATCTTTGGAAAACACTATGGCATGTGGCGTAGGTGCTTGCCTTTGCTGTGTAGAAAAAACAGATGAAGGACACGTGTGTGTATGTAAAGAAGGTCCGGTATTTAATATAAAGAAACTATTATGGCAGATTTAAGCGTAAACATCGGTAATTTGAAAATGTCGAACCCGGTCATGACTGCATCGGGTACATTTGGATATGGACTTGAGTTCCAGGATTTTGTAGACTTGAAAAAAATTGGAGGTATCATTGTAAAAGGTACTACCTTACACCACCGTGAAGGAAATCCGTATCCTCGTATGGCAGAAACCCCAATGGGAATGCTCAATGCGGTAGGATTACAGAACAAAGGTGTACATTATTTCGTAGATCACATCTACCCGCAAATCAAAGATATCAAGACTAACATGATTGTCAATGTATCGGGATCTCAGGTAGAAGATTATGCTGAAACTGCACGTATCATCAACGAGCTGGAAAATATACCGGCTATTGAATTAAACATCTCATGCCCGAACGTTAAGCAAGGTGGTATGGCCTTCGGAGTAACAGCTCATGGAGCTGCAGAAGTAGTCAGTGCTGTACGAAAAGTATACAATAAGACCCTCATTGTAAAACTGTCTCCCAACGTTACTGATATTACTGAAATTGCCCGTGCTGCAGAAGGCGCCGGAGCAGATAGCGTATCGCTTATCAATACACTTTTGGGTATGGCTATTGATGCAGAAAAACGCAAGCCTATTCTTTCTACCGTTACCGGTGGTATGAGTGGAGCCGCTGTGAAACCTATTGCTTTACGAATGGTATGGCAGGTAGCAAAAGCAGTGAAAATTCCAGTTGTCGGTTTGGGAGGTATCATGAATTGGAAAGATGCAGTAGAATTCCTTTTGGCTGGTGCATCGGCTATTCAGATTGGTACAGCTAACTTTATCGATCCAGCCATCACAGTAAAGGTAGCAGAAGGTATCAATGATTACCTGAACCGTCATGGATATTCATCTGTACGCGACATTATCGGAGCATTAGAAGTATAAGAAAATATTTTACAACATTTGCTTTATAAAAGAATAAGCTCTGCATCCGCTTTTATGACAGGATGCAGAGCTTACTTTTTATGGCCAAAAGAAGAAAGCTCTGCATCTTCATTTTGACAACCTCTTATTTTTGTAAAGATTATTTCCCTTCCAGCAAGTCCGGACGCAAACGCTGTGTACGCTCTAAGGATTGCTGAAATTCCCACTCACGTATTTTTGCTTCATGACCGGATAAAAGAATATCGGGCACTTTCCAGCCATTGTACTCCGCCGGACGGGTATAGACTGGAGGAGCCAGTAAATTATCTTGAAAAGAATCAGACAAAGCCGACTGCTCATCGGATATTACACCCGGGATAATCCGTACAATAGAATCAGCTATAACCGCAGCTGCCAGTTCTCCTCCCGTGAGCACGTAATCGCCAATACTGATTTCTTTCGTAATAAAATGTTCGCGGATACGATAATCAATTCCTTTGAAATGCCCGCAGAGAATTATCAGATTCTGAGTCATCGATAACGTGTTTGCCATCTTCTGATTAAACTGCTCTCCATCGGGAGTAGTAAAAATCACCTCATCATAATGACGCTCTGCCTTCAATGCCGAAATACATCGGTCGATAGGCTCTATCTTCATCACCATACCTGCACATCCTCCAAAGGGATAATCATCTACTTTACGGTAGCGGTCGTAAGCATAATCACGTAAATTGTGAATATGAATTTCGGCAATACCTTTCTTCTGTGCACGGCTCATGATAGAATAATTGAAAAAACCTTCTATCATTTCCGGCAAAACCGTTATAATATCTATTCTCATAATGTCTTGTTATTTTTTGCAAAAGTAAGAATATTCCTCCGTACCCACATCTCCCCAAACTACATTTTTGCTATTTTTGCACGAAACATCATTCAAAAACATCATGACTGAAATAGAAAGAATAGACCAACTACGCGAAGAGTTGCATCTTCATAACTACAATTATTATGTTTTAAACGCCCCGGTAATTTCAGATATCGAATTCGATAAGCTGATGCGAGAGCTACAGGATCTGGAAGCCAAACATCCGGAGCATTTCGATGAGAACTCTCCGAGCATGCGCGTAGGAAGTGATATCAATAAAAATTTCACCCAGGTGGAGCACAAGTATCCGATGTTATCATTGGGAAATACATATTCGGAAGCCGAAGTAACCGACTTTTATGAACGGGTCAGCAAATCTTTGAATGAAGAATTTGAAATCTGTTGCGAAATGAAATTCGACGGGACTTCTATTTCTTTAACCTATGAAAACGGAAAGTTGGTACGTGCCGTGACACGTGGTGATGGAGTGAAAGGAGACGATGTCACAGACAACGTTAAAACCATCCGCAGCATCCCGTTGGTATTACATGGTAATGATTATCCTCAAAACTTTGAAATACGCGGTGAAATTCTGATGCCATGGGATGTATTCGAGAAATTAAACCGCGAACGTGAAGCACGTGAAGAACCGCTTTTTGCCAATCCTCGCAATGCTGCATCGGGTACTTTAAAATCTCAAAACTCTGCAGTAGTGGCTAGCCGGCAATTGGATGCTTATCTTTACTATCTGTTAGGTGAGAATTTGCCTTGTGACGGACATTATGAAAACCTTCAAAAAGCGGCCGAATGGGGATTTAAAATATCTCATATCACTCGTAAAGTACGGACTTTGGATGAGGTCTTCGAATTTATCAAATACTGGGATATAGAACGAAAGAATTTACCTGTTGCAACCGACGGTATTGTCTTAAAGGTAAACTCTCTGCGTCAACAACGGAATTTGGGATATACAGCCAAATCGCCCCGATGGGCTATTGCCTACAAGTTTCAAGCCGAACAAGCTCTTACAAAACTCATTAAGGTAACGTATCAGGTAGGACGTACAGGTGCTATCACACCAGTAGCTAACCTTGAGCCTGTACAACTCTCAGGAACTGTAGTGCGCCGGGCTTCTTTGCACAATGCAGATATTATTGCTTCGCTAGATTTACATGTAGGCGATATGGTATATGTAGAAAAAGGAGGAGAAATCATCCCTAAGATTACAGGGGTAGATGCAGCTTCACGCAAACCCGATAGTGAAAAGATAACTTTCATCACTCACTGTCCGGAATGTGGAAGCAAATTGGTACGTTATGAAGACGAAGCAGCTCATTATTGTACAAACGAAACGGCTTGTCCTCCACAAATCAAAGGGAAAATAGAGCATTTTATCAGTCGCAAAGCCATGAATATAGAAGGACTTGGGCCAGAAACAGTAGACCTGTTTTATCAGGAAGGAATGATACACAATGTAGCTGACCTTTATCATCTGCAGGCTACAGATATCTGCCAATTGGAAAGAATGGGTGAAAAATCGGCAGAAAACATTATACAAGGTATCCTACGCTCAAAGGAAGTTCCTTTCGAAAGAGTTTTGTTTGCTCTTGGTATTCGCTTTGTAGGTGAAACTGTAGCAAAGAAAATTGCCAAAGCCTTCCGGTCTATTGATGCATTGATGTCTGCAACTCTTGACGACTTAATTCATGTGGATGAAATAGGAGAAAAGATAGCCCAAAGTATCTTGCTATATTTTGCAAATGAGAAGAATCGTGCTTTGATCGAACGCCTTCGCGAAGCTGGTCTGAAACTGGAAGCTGATGAAACAGACTATTCAGGCTACACAGATAAGCTACAAGGTAAATCTATAGTTATCAGTGGAGTTTTTGCTCATCATTCACGTGATGAATACAAAGAAATGATTGAAAAACATGGTGGTAAAAATGTAGGAAGTATTTCCAAGAAGACTAGTTTCGTGTTGGCGGGAGAGAATATGGGGCCCAGTAAGCTAGAAAAAGCTCAGAAATTAGGCATAACAATTCTCAATGAAGATGAATTTTTAGCCATGATTAACTAAAAGCAGGCTTTTTAAAAGCAAAAAGATAATAAAAATAATAATTCAATAGAAAATATTCGTATTTTTGCATTTTGTACAAGAGTTTATAATTCATTTATGATACGAAGAAGACTTAGCGGAATGGGAGTAGCTCTGATAACTCCTTTCAATGAAGACGGAAGTGTAGACTACGACGCACTTATCAGATTAGTAGAATATCAAGTTCAAAACGGCATAGACTTTCTCTGCGTATTGGGAACTACAGCCGAAACCCCGACACTTACCGCTGATGAGAAAAAGAAAATAAAGCAGGTCGTTATTGAACGCGTTAATGGACGTGTACCTATTTTATTAGGTATCGGAAGTAATTGTACGCAAACTGTAGTAGACACATTGAAAAACGATGATTTTACAGGTGTAGATGCTGTTTTGGTTTCTGTACCTTATTATAATAAGCCCTCACAAGAAGGTATTTACCAGCATTATAAAGCAATTGCAGAAGCGACCCAATTACCGATCGTGCTTTATAATGTACCAGGTCGTACAGGGGTAAACATGACAGCTGCTACAACCCTTCGCCTTGCACGTGATTTTCAAAACATTGTAGCAATTAAGGAGGCTTCTGGAGACATTACACAAATGGATGATATCATTAAGAACAAACCTGAAAATTTTGATGTCATCTCTGGTGATGATGGTATTACCTTCCCGCTAATCACATTGGGAGCTGTAGGAGTAATCTCGGTTATCGGAAATGCTTTTCCACGCGAATTCAGCCGTATGACACGTTTAGCTTTAGCAGGTGATTATGCAAATGCCCTAACTATTCACCATAAATTTACAGAGCTGTTTAAGCTTTTATTCGTTGATGGTAATCCTGCCGGAGTAAAAGCCATGCTAAACATGATGGGAATGATTAAGAACCGTCTTCGTTTACCATTAGTTCCTACACGAATTACAACTTTCGAAGAAATGCGTAGAATTTTGGATGAACTAAAAATCAAATGCTAAAGCAATTCACTTTTAATATAAGAAAGCCAGAATTTTTTCTGAAATTCTGGCTTTCTTGTTTATTTGGAAATTTCCGCTCACTTCATTTTTAATCTTAATTTTCTTTTGAAAAGGGAAGATTATTAATGGAAATACTGATAACAATAATTAAACATAATACCAATTATAATATAAACATTCAATTATATATTTTATTGAATAATAATAATTCAATATCAATTAATTCCAATAAAAAAAGCTATCTCAAAATAAGATAGCTTTTTTATTATTTATTCTAAACTATATATTAATAACCTAATTCTTTTTCCAAAGCATCGTATTCTGCTTTATTCAACTTCCAATAGATATTCAACAAGAACTGACCCCATAATTGTTTGTTATCCGGTTTCAATTCTTTTGCTTTTTCATAGAAAGGTTTAGCTTTTTCATACAATTCCTTAATTTTAGCTTCATTTGTAGCATATTTAGGATCATCCATAGACAATTTAGAATTTTCTTCTACGATAACCTGTGCTGGGAAGAAATAACAATCTCCAATCTTAGAATAAGCTTCTGCCTTATAATCACTTTCCTGAGCAATTATTTCATTAAATGTTTTGATAGCAGCTTCATAATCCTGTTTTGTATACTGCAGTACACCTTTTACATACAAGAAATATGGGCTTGGATTTTTAGCAAGAATTGCGTCAATCTGAGTCAAACCTTCATCTACTTTATTCTTCTGAATATAGTAATCCATCAAGTTTGCTACGAAATATTCCTGAGTTGGGAATTTTTCTACACCTTCTTTGATTGTAGCCAACCACTGTACTGAATCAGCAGCTTCTTCACTCTTATACAACTCAGCCAAAGCCCACAATGCTCTAAAACCTTCTTCCTTGTGCTCTTTACCTACAGCTGCATATTTGATTACTGCATCTTTATCCTTGATTGAGTAAGCAGCATATGTAGCGTATGCAGCATAGAAAGGAACTAAAGTATCATTTTTTACAGCATCTTCTGTTTCAAAAATAGGGTTCTTAGAAGTATCAATGTACAATCCTAAAATCTTAACAGCATTTGCATAATCACCATTATTCAAAGCAGTACCACCAAGCACATACATATTTTCACGTACGCTAGGATCAGCCAAAACTTTTACAATTTTCTTTCTCAATTTAGGCTTTTTCAATTCACCACTTTTTACTTTAGCCTGCTCAATTTCATCACACTTCAAATAGTATTCATACATTTTAGTAATACTATTTCCCAATTTCAGAGTATCTACCGGGCTATCACTTGGCAAACCATTTCTCAAGAAATACAATTTCTGATTTTCTCCATCATAAATAGATTTCTGAAAATCACCAGCCAACTTCCAAGTTTCTGGATCATTAGCAGTAGATGGATCAACCAAAGCCGGCTCCAAAATTTCAGCAGCTTTTACGGGGTCACTCTTTGCAGATTTCGCTTCCTTCACAACGCTTTCCTGAGCGTTGGCTGCATATACAGAAAACAATAAAGCAGCTGCACTTAATAATACTTTTTTCATAATTGTGTTTTTAATTTAGTAATACAATTTTTCGTTTTAGTTTTTGTCTATATGCTCTTCATTCTGTTCTGGTAATACCTGTTCCGAAGAAGATTCAGCAACACTTTCTTCCTCAGCTTCAGAAGTAACTTTACAAACAGAACCTATCTGATCATTTCGCTTTTCAAGGTCAATCAGACGAACTCCTTGAGTAGCACGACCCATTATACGAACTTCGGCTACTTTCAGACGAATAGTAATACCAGACTTGTTGATAATCATCAAATCATTTTCATCTGTTACTGATTTAATGGCAACCAATTCACCTGTCTTATCCGTAATATTCAGAGTTTTCACGCCCTTACCACCTCGATTTGTTTTACGGTAATCTTCAATATCAGAACGTTTTCCATATCCATTCTCAGAAACAACCATAATTGTTTCTTTCTGAGGATCTTTAATACAAATCATTCCTATTACCTCATCTTTTCCATCCTCATCCAGTGTAATACCACGTACACCAGTAGCTGTACGTCCCATTTCACGCACTGCACTTTCATGGAAACGGATGGCACGACCATTGCGGTTCGCAATTACAATTTCATTGTTACCGTTTGTCATACGAACTTCAATTACGCGGTCGTCTTCACGTATAGTAATTGCATTAACTCCATTCTGACGTGGACGAGAATATTGCTCCAACAGTGTTTTCTTAATAACACCATTCTTTGTACAGAACAATACATAATGACTATTGATAAACTCTGTATCATTCAAATTCTTCACACGCAGATAAGCTGTTACCATATCATCAGCATCAATATTCAGCAAGTTCTGAATAGCACGTCCCTTCGATGTCTTATTGCCCTCCGGAATTTCATAGACCTTCAGCCAGTAACATCTACCTTTCTGCGTAAAGAACATCATCGTATTATGCATTGTAGCAGGATAGATGTGTTCGATGAAATCCTCGTCACGAGTTTCACTACCTTTCGAACCTACTCCCCCACGATTTTGAGCACGGAATTCAGAAAGCGGTGTACGTTTGATGTATCCCAAATGAGAAATTGTAATAACCATCTCATCATCTGCATAGAAATCTTCCGGATTAAATTCTTCCGAAGCATAGACAATTTCCGAACGACGTTTGTCACCGTACTTTTCTTTCACTTCTATCAATTCATCCTTAATGACTTTCTTACATAATTCATCATTAGTCAAGATTTCTTCGTAATATTGAATTTGCTTCATCAGTTCCTCATATTCAGCATGCAACTGATCCTGCATCAAACCAGTCAACTGGCGCAAACGCATTTCTACGATAGCACGTGCCTGAATTTCAGACAACTGGAAGCGTTCCATCAAATTAGATATAGCCTCATTAGGAGTTTTGGCTGCACGAATGATACGAATTACTTCATCAATATTATCCGATGCAATAATCAAGCCTTCCAAGATATGAGCGCGTTCCTTCGCCTTACGCAAATCAAACTGTGTACGACGAATAACCACTTCATGGCGGTGTTCTACAAACAGACGAATTAAATCCTTCAGATTCAGCAATTTCGGTCGTCCGTGTACTAATGCAATATTATTTACACCAAATGAAGTCTGCAATGCAGTCATCTTGAACAATTTGTTCAATACTACACTAGCGTTGGCATCACGTTTTACATCAATTACAATGCGCATACCTTCACGGTCAGATTCATCGTTTACATACGAAATACCTTCTATTTTCTTTTCGTTTACCAAAGAAGCAATATTTTCAATCAGCTCCTTCTTATTTACGTTATAAGGTATTTCATTAACGATTATTTTATCGTGTGTAGGGTGTGATTCTATATCTGTTTTGGCACGCATCACCACACGTCCCCTACCGGTTTCGTATGCATCACGTACCCCACTGATTCCATAAATGTATCCTCCAGTCGGGAAGTCCGGTGCTTTTACATATTGCATCAGGCCATCTACATCTATTTCATTATTATCGATATAAGCAACACAAGCGTCAATAACCTCTGCCAAATTATGTGTAGGCATATTGGTAGCCATACCCACAGCAATACCCGATGCTCCATTTACCAAAAGATTGGGTATACGGGTTGGCATCACAGTTGGCTCCTGTAAAGTATCATCGAAGTTATTCTGGAAGTCCACAGTTTCCTTATAAAGATCCTGCATCATCTCCTCTCCTATCTTTTTCAGACGGGCTTCCGTATAACGCATGGCAGCAGGACTATCACCGTCTACCGAGCCAAAGTTACCCTGTCCATCCACCAACGGATAACGCATTGCCCAATCTTGAGCCATACGCACCAATGCACCGTACACAGAAGAGTCTCCATGTGGATGATATTTACCTAATACCTCACCTACGATTCTCGCAGACTTTTTATATGGTTTGTCTGAGGTATTTCCCAGTTCCATCATTCCGTACAAAATACGGCGATGCACAGGCTTAAAACCATCTCTTACATCTGGGAGGGCGCGTGCTACGATTACAGACATAGAGTAATCGATGTACGACGACTTCATTTCCTCTTCGATGTTGATTTTTATAATTCTGTCTTGCTCTTGCATTTAAATTAATTTTATTATTATATCTCTTTAGTTCAATTGTTAAAAACCATGCTAAAGTACGACTTTTTATTGAATTGGCAAAACAAAAGCACCAAGTTTTAAAAAGCATTCTATTTTTCAAAAAAAGAAAGAAAAACACTGTTTACGAACATAAAAAAGAACTTCCACCATAAAAAACACGTACAATCTTTCCTATCCCGAAAATCTCGTTGCATAACAAACCACTTCATTCTAAATCATTTAAACATCTACACATAGAAAGTAAACAAAAGAGCCACTACACGAAGATCAAACAATCAAAAAATTAACTTTCAGAACATAAAAACGCAATTTTCAAATTACAGCAAAAAAAACAACAAAATGGCACACTATTTGTTAAACACAAATAATAGAACTTTGGTTCTATATTTATAATGTATATTTGCACATTGGAGAAACATGAATTTTATGGACAATCAAAATCAATTTACGCCACGAGTATCCGATATCATAGTATACAGCAAAGAGGAAGCTAACCGACTACGTAACAAGTATATCACCCCAGAACATTTGTTACTAGGTGTGATACGTGAAGGTACAGGAAAGGCTATTGAAATTTTACAAGATTTATACATTGATTTGAAAACTGTAAAGAAGGAACTTGAAGCCTCTTTGCGCGAAGAAGTCGATGAAACAGATACATACAACGAGAACATTGGTTTCAACGATCTTACAGCCAAATTACTTAAAATGAGCCTATTGGAGTCTCGCCTTATGAAATGTAAGTTCGCTGACACAGAACATATTTTATTAGCAATTATGAGAGAAAGCCAAAGCAAAGCATGTCAAATATTAGAAGAACATGAAGTTACTTATCAGAAAATAAGAGATCGTCTTATTCCTAAATCAGAACCTCAAAGTGGTCTTGATTTTGGGGAAGAAGATGAAGAAGAGGAAGGAATCCGCCGACATGGAAACGAGAACAACTCCCCTTTTGAATCTGATACACAACAAACTACCCGTACCCGCCAACAAAAACCTACTAACGATACCCCTGTACTCGATTCATTCGGTACCGACATGACAAAAGCCGCTTCAGAGGGCAAACTAGATCCGGTAGTAGGACGCGAAAAGGAAATTGAACGTTTAGCACAGATTCTAAGCCGAAGAAAGAAAAACAACCCTATTCTGATAGGCGAACCGGGAGTCGGTAAATCTGCCATTGTAGAAGGACTGGCATTACGCATTGTGGAAAAGAAAGTATCACGTATCCTGTTCGACAAACGCGTGATAGCCCTTGATATGACTGCCGTTGTAGCAGGGACCAAATACCGCGGACAGTTTGAAGAGCGAATTCGTTCTATCCTTAATGAGTTGAAAAAGAACCCGGATATCATCTTGTTTATCGACGAAATCCACAATATTGTAGGTGCAGGATCTGCTGCCGGGTCTATGGATGCTGCCAATATGCTGAAACCGGCGTTAGCCCGAGGAGAAATACAATGTATCGGTGCTACTACATTGGACGAATACAGACAAAATATCGAAAAAGACGGAGCTTTAGAGCGACGCTTCCAAAAAGTATTAGTAGAGCCTACTACTCCCGAAGAGACATTGCAGATTCTGAAAAATATTAAGGAAAAATACGAAGAGCATCACAACGTAAACTATACAGAAGAAGCTCTTGAGGCATGTGTCAAATTGGCAGACCGCTATATAACCGACCGCAACTTCCCCGACAAAGCGATTGATGCTTTGGATGAAGCAGGTTCACGTGTGCATCTGACCAATATCACCGCGCCCAAAGAACTGGAAGAGCAGGAAAAGCTGATTGAAGAAACCCGTAACCATAAAAACGAGGCAGTACGTTTACAGAACTTCGAATTAGCTGCCAGTTTCCGGGATCAGGAAAAGAAATATATAGAGAAACTGGAGGAGATGAAGCAAGCGTGGGAAGAGAGCTTGAAGGAAAACCGAGAAACAGTAGACGAAACACAGATAGCAGATGTTGTTTCAATGATGTCTGGTATCCCGGTACAACGCATGGCACAAGCCGAAGGAATCAAGCTTCGTGGAATGAAAGAGGAGTTGCTATCTAAAGTCATTGCACAGGATAAAGCCGTAGACACCCTGGTGAAAGCTATCCGCCGAAGCCGTGTTGGACTGAAAGACCCTAACAAGCCTATAGGAACATTTTTGTTCTTAGGGCCTACCGGTGTAGGTAAGACACACTTGGCCAAGGAATTATCCAAACTTATGTTTGGCTCTGCCGATGCACTGATTCGTATCGATATGAGCGAGTACATGGAAAAATTTACAGTGTCTCGTCTTGTAGGAGCTCCTCCGGGATACGTAGGCTACGAAGAAGGTGGACAACTGACAGAGAAAGTACGACGCAAACCCTACTCCATCGTATTGCTGGACGAAATAGAGAAAGCGCACTCCGATGTATTCAATCTTCTACTTCAGGTAATGGATGAAGGAAGACTGACCGACAGTTACGGACGGACAGTGGATTTTAAAAATACAGTCATTATTATGACTTCCAACATTGGTACCCGTCAACTTAAGGAGTTTGGAAAAGGTATTGGATTTGCTGCCCAAACACGTATCGACGAAAAAGAGCATTCACGCAGCGTAATCACCAAAGCACTCAATAAATCGTTTGCTCCGGAATTCATCAATCGTTTGGACGAAATCATCACTTTTGACCAGCTGGATATAGAAGCACTCCAGAAAATTGTCGAAATTGAATTAAAAGGGCTATATAAGCGTATTGAAAATCTGGGATATAAGCTTTCTATCGACGAAGAAGCAAAACGCTACGTAGCTTCTCAAGGATATGATGTACAATTTGGTGCACGTCCTTTGAAACGGTCTATCCAAAACAATCTGGAAGACGGTTTGGCCGAACTGATACTGAATGAAGACCCTCAAAGCGGTGATACATTACATGTTTACATGGATGAAAACGGAAAAGAAATCCGCATGAAGGTAGAGAAATAAGTTTTATTGGCTTGAATACAGACAAAATGTCAGACGATATTCGTCTGGCATTTTTTTTGCGATAAATACCACGTAAATTAGAAAACATAATAATTAAAACTTATAAAGATATGCAGAAAGGTAACATTGGGGTTACTACTGAAAACATATTCCCCATCATCAAAAAGTTCTTGTACAGCGATCATGAAATATTTCTTCGCGAATTAGTATCAAATGCCGTAGATGCAACCCAAAAGTTGAAAACATATGCTTCTAAAGGTGAATTCAAAGGAGAAATGGGCAATCTTACCATTCATGTAAAGGTAGACAAGGAAACAATTACCATTTCGGATAGAGGTATTGGTCTGACAGCTGAAGAAATCGAAAAATACATCAACCAGATTGCATTCTCAGGAGCCAACGATTTCCTTGAAAAATATAAAGACGATGCCAATGCCATTATCGGACACTTTGGTTTGGGATTCTACTCAGCATTCATGGTAGCCAAAAAAGTAGAAATCGTAACTAAATCTTATAAAGAAGGAGCACAAGCTGTAAAATGGACTTGTGACGGAAGTCCTGAGTTTACACTGGAAGAAACTGAAAAGGCAGACCGAGGTACAGATATTATCCTGTATATTGACGATGATTGCAAAGAATTCCTTGAAGAATCTCGTATTCAGGGATTGCTGAATAAATACTGCCGTTTCTTAGCCGTACCGGTAGCATTTGGAAAGAAGAAAGAATGGAAAGACGGAAAACAGATAGAAACAGAAGAAGATAATCTGATAAACGATACATGCCCTATTTGGACTAAAAAGCCAAGCGAATTGCAAGACGAAGACTACAAAAAGTTCTACCGTGACTTGTATCCAATGTCGGACGAACCTTTGTTCTGGATTCATCTGAATGTAGACTATCCATTCAACCTGACTGGAGTGCTGTACTTCCCGAAAATCAAGAGCAATATTGATTTACAGAAGAACAAAATCCAATTGTACTGCAATCAAGTATATGTAACTGATTCTGTAGAAGGTATTGTACCCGACTTCCTGACACTGCTTCATGGAGTAATCGATTCTCCGGATATTCCGCTGAATGTATCACGTTCTTACCTGCAAAGCGATTCGAACGTGAAGAAAATCTCTACCTATATCACTAAAAAAGTAGCAGACCGCTTGCAGTCTATCTTTAAAAACGACCGCAATGAGTTTGAATCAAAATGGAATGACTTAAAGATTTTCATCAACTACGGAATGCTTACTCAGGAAGATTTCTATGAGAAAGCAAACAAGTTTGCCCTACTCAAGGATACAGACGGAAAATATTATACATTCGAAGAGTATCAGACGCTGATTAAAGATAACCAGACAGATAAAGAAGGAAACCTTATTTATTTGTATGCAACCAATAAAGACGACCAGTATACTTACATTGATAGTGCAAAGAACAAAGGCTACAACGTATTAATTATGGATGGCCAGCTTGATGTTCCTATGATTAATATGTTGGAACAGAAGTTGGAAAAGAGTCGCTTCACTCGTGTAGACAGCGATGTAATCGACCGTCTGATTGTGAAAGAAGAGCAAAAAGGCGAAGAGCTGGCTGCCGACAAACGTGAAATACTGGCAACTGTATTCAAAGGACAACTTCCTAAGGTACAGAAAACAGAATTCCATGTAGAAACTCAAGCGATGGGAGAAACTGCAGCTCCGATTATCATTACTCAGGCCGAATATATGCGACGCATGAAAGAAATGGCTTCTATACAGCCAGGTATGAGTTTCTATGGAGAAATGCCGGATATGTTCAACCTTGTATTGAACAGCGACCACAAACTGATTAAACAAGTACTGGAGAATGCAGAAAGTTCTTGTTCTGAACAGTTGGTTCCTGTTGAATCGGAAATTGCGATGTTGAAACTGCGTCAAAGCGAGTTGCACAAAGCACACGAAGGCAAAAAAGACGAAGAAATTCCAACAAGCGAAAAAGACGAACTGAACAACATTGACAAGAAACTGGAAGAGCAGAAAAACCAGAAAGATTCAATCATCAGTGCTTATGCAGCAGGAAATAAGGTTGTACATCAGTTGATAGACCTGGCACTGCTTCAAAACAATATGCTGAAAGGAGAAGCTCTGACCAATTTCGTAAAACGAAGCATTGAAATGATTTAACAATATTCGTTTTGTGATATAAAGCATAAGAAAGACTAAGGTAAATCCCCTTACTTGATATGATATCTGTATTATCATGCTCAAGCAAGGGGATTTTTTTATCGTCTTTAATAAAAACCCGACATTATTTGATGTCTGAATCACTTTTTCACTATCTTTGGAAGAAACGTTGTAACTTACATTTTCCGAATGAAAAAAATACTCTATATTTTTTGTTGCCTGATACTATGCACATATTCTCTTAAAGCCCAAAAAGTTGGACTGGTATTAAGTGGTGGTGGAGCCAAAGGAATCACCCACATTGGTATTATCCGTGCTTTAGAGGAAAACAATATTCCGATAGACTATATTACAGGCACCTCCATGGGAGCGATTGTCGGTTCACTCTATGCAATGGGATACTCTCCCGACGACATGGAAAAGCTTTTAAAATCGGACGACTTCAAACGCTGGTATTCGGGTAACATTGAAGAGAAATACATTTACTATTTCAAGCGAAACGCTCCAACTCCTGAATTTATAAACATACGAGTATCTCTTAAGAACCCCTTAAATAAGGTAAAAGCACAGTTTTTGCCTCCCAGTGTAGTGGATCCTACACAAATGAATATTGCTTTTTTAGAGCTTTTCGGACAAGCAACAGCTTCTTGCCAGGGTGACTTCGACAAACTGTTTGTCCCTTTTCGCTGTGTAGCTTCGGATGTATACAATAAACGTCCGATTATCTTCCGAAAAGGTGATTTAGGGGATGCAGTCCGCGCCTCCATGAGTTTTCCTGCCATGTTTAAGCCCATTGAAATCGATTCTGTTTTAGCATATGACGGAGGTATCTACAATAATTTCCCTGTCAATATCATGACTGAAGACTTCCACCCGGATATTATCATAGGAAGTGTAGTCAGCTCCAATCCCGGAAAACCTGAATTGGGCAATATTATGGGACAACTTGAAAATATGATCATGCAAAAGACAGACTATACCCTTCCCGATTCGCTGGGTATTCTGATGACTTTTAAATACACAGACGTCAACTTAATGGACTTTAAGCGTTTTGACGAACTGCACGATATCGGATACAACCGTACTATCCAACTGATGGATTCTATTAAATCCCGTATTTCCCGCCGCACCAATTACAGACAATTGGAACGCAAACGTATGGTATACAAAAATTACATGCCCGAACTTCGCTTTCGGAAAATTATAATCCATGGTGGTAATGAACAGCAGAAAAAATATATTGCCAAAGAATTTCATTCCTCAGAGAATGAAATTTTTTCTCTGGAAGATTTTCGTGTAGGATATTTCCGGTTAATGTCGGACAATATGATATCTGAAATCATTCCTCATGCAATATACAACAGCTCTGACCATACTTTCGACCTTGACTTAAAAATTACCATGGCAGATGATCTTTCTCTTCGTGTAGGGGGAAATATAGCCTCCAATGGATCCAATCAGATCTATGCGGGTGCTACTTATTATAACCTGAACAATTATGCGAAAGAACTTTCATTAGACGGACATTTAGGTCAGATTTATAACAGCATACAAATTGCAGGAAGACTGGACCTCCCTACCCACCTGCCTACATCCTGCCGTCTGGTAGCTTCACTATCCTCTTTTAATTATTTTAAGCAGGAAAAACTATTCACTACTGGAAGTACGGCCGTATTCAATAAAAAGAAAGAAGATTTTGTCAAGCTCTTTGTTTCTTTTCCCTTTTTAAGCAGACAAAAGGCTGAGTTTGGTATAGGTATAGCCAAATTGCAAGACCAATACTTCCAAACCAACGTGATAGATTTTAATAATGCCCAACACGACCGTAGCCGCTACACTATTTTTGGCGGTTCAGTAGCTTTAGACGGAAACACATTGAATAGCCGGCAATATGCAACCGAAGGACGCAGAGAAAGACTTGTTGCGCAAATCTATACCGGCACAGAACGTTATCGGGCGGGAACAGAAGCCTCCGACCCATACAAAGGAAGCTATAAGTATATCCAGTCGTGGTTGCAATTGTCGTACGAAATGGAACGTTACTTCCCTTTAACATCGAAGTTTTCTTTGGGAAATTACATCAAGGCCTATTACTCTTCCCGAAACTTCAGTCACAACTATACGGCTACTATGATGCAAGCTGGAGAGTTTGCCCCAACTGCACATAGTAAAATTACCTACAACGAAGCTTTCCGGGCTAATCAGTTTATCGGCGCGGGTATCATGCCGGTGTATCAAATTACTCCGGTTTTCCAAGTTCGTACAGAAATCTACGGATTTGCCCCCATATTCCCTATAGAAAGAGACCAATCTTCGAATGCTACTTATGGAAATTTATTTCATCGGATAGAATATATGGGAGAATTATCTTTAGTGGTTAAGTTACCTTTCGGAGCTATCAGCGCCTATCTAAACCACTATAGCTCACCATCTAAGAACTGGAATATAGGTATTACATTAGGATGGCAAATATTCAATTCACGATTCATGGACTAAAAAAGTTCACAAAAAAGTTGCCTTAATATTTGGATATGTCATAAGAAGTCCATACCTTTGCACCCGTCAAACAAAAAGATATGGCCGCGTAGCTCAACTGAATAGAGTAGCTGACTACGGATCAGCCGGTTACAG
>ERZ857750.367-NODE-367-length-64252-cov-10.519261_pt1 | contig 64252 bp, 45 predicted proteins | sample MGYA00519915_ERZ857750 | MGnify/ENA primary metagenome ERZ857750 (study PRJEB31778, sample SAMEA3449358) | human gut metagenome | biome: human gut; feature: human-associated habitat; material: faeces | place: United Kingdom | collected 2010/2012 ...
TGGGTTCGGCGTTAGTCAAGGGAAAACCCGACTAATCCACTCGACTTTTCAGATTGTGGGACAAATTCACCAGAATTGCTTGCTCCACGTGCGTATGATTTGGGGCAGATAGTCCTGGTTATGTTGTCCCGGGAACGATGGGAGGGTAGGTATGCTCATTTCTTCTAAGGGCCGCTATGCCCTCCGACTGATGGTCTATATCGCGGCGCTGGGCGACGCCGAGGGTAAGATTGCCCTGCGCGAGGTCGCCGATCGCGAACGTATTTCGCAAAAGTATTTGGAGCAGCTGGTTCGTCCGCTTATGAAGGCGGGCCTGCTCAAGAGCGTGCGCGGCAAGGGCGGCGGCTACATGATGGCCAAGGACCCGGCCGAGGTGCGTGCCGGCGACATCTTGCGTGCCGTCGAAGGCAGCACGGCCCCGGTGGCGTGCGACGGCATCGACAACAGCTGCACCCGCAGCGACCTGTGCTCGACCGTTAAGTTCTGGCGCGGTTTGGACGACGTGATCGAAAAGTACGTCGACGGCGTGACGTTGGCTGACTTGGCCGCCGTCCCCGAGATCAACTTCGACATTAAGCTGTAAGTAGGTTTTCGTGAAGTCGTACGAAGCTTTTGATTCGCGGTTGGCAGTATTGGAAACGGCTCGATTCCAGGATCTTGATAACGACTACGTTGCCTCTGGCTGTGCTTATATCTATGAGCAGGTTTTTGGCATCTCAATTTCTCTTCTCAAGCGTCTGCTCGAGTATGAGGGCGCTACGCTTGCTGCGTCGGGATCGCCTCGAACTATTCTGAAGGAAGCCTACCGGTTTTATGACTTTATTGATGAGGCCGCCTGGCTGGATATGCTCAGGGATCGCAATACGAACGTTCATATCTATGACAACAAGCTCGCTCAAGATTTGATTCAACGCATCTTGAACGTCTACATCCCCGCTTTTTGTCAACTGAGAGACGGACTGTTGAAGCGCTACGGCGAGTTTCTCTTTGCTCCTGAAGATCAATTCGTCTAATTCCTTAAGATTTCGCGGAGGGTTGTTGCCGTTTGCCGAGTTGTTGTTGTGCAACAAACGTCGAGCTGCAATACTAAATCTATCTTTGCAAACTGCACTTTAACTACACCAATGCAGGGAGGATGTATGCAGCCCAAGCATTCCGCGATTGTTGCGGGCCTTACGCTGGCGCTTTCGTTTGGTGCCGTTGCCGCGCCCGCTACCGCTATGGCCGAGGAGCCCACGCCCGGCGTTGCCTCGGATGCCACCGATATCGATAAAGGCCTTTACACCCAGCAGTCCTTCTCGGGCGTGTTGAGGTCGGTCCAGGGTGTTTCGTTTGTCAACGTGACCGACGAGATGAAGTACTTCACCAAATACGAGAGTCATGGCAACTATAACCAGGGCTTTTCGTATGGCGACGGCTATAACGCGCTGGGTTATTACCAGTTCGACCGCCGCTGGTCGCTCATTCCGTTTATGAAGCAGGTCTACAACTACGATTCTGCTAAGTACGGCATGCTTAAGGCCGCAATCGATCGCGGCAGCGAGATTTCCAACGCGAACAACCCCATGTATGCAAACGGCCAGCTTACCGAGCTGGGTCGTATTGCGCAGGATGCCTTCCTGGGCGCCTATAACACCGACCCGGCTGAGTTCTCGGCGCTGCAGGACGCCTATGCGTACAACTCGTACTATGCGGTGACCGAGTCGTGGCTCAAGAGTGCGCTTGGCATTGACATCTCTGGTCGCGCCGACTGCGTCAAGGGCATGGTGTGGAGCATCACCAACATGTGCGGTACCGGTGGTTGCCAGGACTTTTTCCGCTGGGCGAATCTTTCCAACGATATGACCGACCGCGAGTTTGTGACGGCGCTCTCTAACAGCGTGGTCAATAACGTGGCGACCAAATATGCGAGCCAGCCCCAGTACCATGAGGGCTGGAAGAATCGCTACCGCAACGAGCTCAAGGACTGCCTGGTCTATATTGCCGAGGACGAGACTGCTGCGGCAACGCCTGTAGAGCCTGAGCCCACGCCGGCGCCTGGCCCGAGCATGGCGCCTGCCGCTCCCGTCGCGCCGACGCCTGGTACCGATGGCGACGTGAGTGACGATAACGATACGGATGCGCCCCCGACTGATGCGGGTAGCGATGGTGCCGGTAACGGTGGGGCTGCGTCTGGTGGTACTGCTGCCGGCGATTCGTCGACTTCTGGCTCTGGCAGCGCTGCGGGCGGTGCGGATTCTGGCTCTTCCGATGCGGGCACTCCTAACGGCACTGGCGACTCCTCTGCCGATGCTGGGTCCTCTAACGGTTCTGGCTCTGATGCCTCCGAGGGCGGCTCGAGCGAGGGTTCCGATACGGGCAATTCCTCGACGGATAATAAGCCTTCTACCGGCGAACAGCTTGGCTCCATGCTGGGGTCGTCTTTGATGGCGGGCATTAACGGCGGTTCTTCTTCTGATGGTGCCTCTGAACAGGGTTCCGGTTCCAATGCCGACGGTGCTTCGGATGCTTCCGCCGATGCTGGCGCAAAGCAGTCCGATGCCGATGCTCAGAAGACCGAGGACAAGGGCGGAGCTACGACCACCACGACGACTACCACCACGACCACGACCAAGGCCCCGGGTGGCAACATGCCCAAGACGGGCGACCTAATCGTGATGGCAAGCCTTGCCAGCGCGAGCTTGGCTACGCTGGGAGCCACGTCTATCGTGAGCGGTAAGCATAAGCTCGACCAGCAGAACAAGGCTGCTGGTGAGGACGGTACTGAGGAGTAGCCCTTTGAGTCGTCTTTATAAGAGTTCTGTATGGGGCTCGGTGCGTTTGCATCGGGCCCTATTTTTGTTGTGCAACGATTTATTGCGCTCCTTTGGGGTGTCTGTTGCTACCGTTGCCCGAAACGTTTGCGCGGGGATATCGTGATGCTATGGCTGCTCGGTACAATGGGCATCGTGTTGCGTTTAAGGGAGAAGTTACGGTGTCTGAACAGGCGATTTATGGTGCGGGCGCCAACGTTGGCGTGCAGTTGCTCAATCGTTTGGGTGATGGGCGGCTACCGGTCGACATGCATGATTTTGCTGAGGCCGCAAAGCGATGTGTCCTGGTCGATAAGACCATGTTTATTGCCGATGTGCTGGATTGCGACGCGTCCGTTGTGGTGTGCTGTCGGCCCGAGGGTTTTGGCAAGAGCATGAATCTGTCGATGCTCAGGGCTTTTCTGGAGCGTCCCGCGGTCGGACCCGCGGTCGATCGTGCTGGTCGGAGTTCGTTTGCCGATACTCAGATTTGGGATGCGGACGGTGGGAGCTATCGGGATGAGTGCGCGTGCTATCCGGTGATATCGCTGGATTTTTCTGGCGCTGCGAGGCGTGGCGCCACTGTTGCCGGTGTGGTGCGTGATGCGCTTTTAGGCGAGTGCGCTCGGCTGTTGGCATATCTGGAAGCTCCGGATCTGCCTCGAGGCAAGGTGCGTCACATCGAGCGCGTTGTGCGTGGCGTGGTGAGCGAGGACGAGGTCGACTCAGTGCTCGGTGTGCTTATTGAGTTGCTGGAGATGGCCTGCGATGAACAGGTTGTATTGCTTGTTGACGGGTACGACGCAGCGTGGTTGGGCCATGTGGGCGCGACGGACGATCGCGGCGCCGGTCTGGCGGAGCGACTCAATCGTGTGCTGTTCGATGCCATTGCCGCTGCGGGCGATTCGTTGCGGCTGGCGTGCCTGATGGGGGAGCGCCCCGGTCCTGCCGAGGCGGCGCTTTCTGCACGCGGCTGCTCGTATTGTTTGTCGACGCCGCTCTCGACGTGGTGTGACCGGTGGTTTGGTTTTTCGGATGCCGAGGTTCAGGCTCTGCTGAGCCATGCTGGATGCGAGGAATACCTGGATGATGTTCGCGAATGGCTCGAGGGATACCGGTTTGGCGGGGCATATTGCTCGAGCCCTGCGCGCGTGATCGGCTTTCTGGACCGTGGCTGCACGCCGCCCATGCGTGCCGACCTGTATGGGTATGCCGATTGCCTGAGTGAGGTAGTTGCCGGGTGGAATCTCGACCGTCTTTCGGCCTTGTTTGAGTTGCTCGAAGCCCATGGATGCGTTGGAGTTCCGCTTCGTTTGGGCGCTGCGGGGCCAGATGCCTTGCCTGACGACGAGCTCTGGGCGACGCTGTACCTGTCTGGTTTCCTGACGACGGATATGACCGAGGAACCGGAGAACGGCGTTCGTCTCCGTGCTCTGCGCCTGCCTAATAACGAGCTTCGCCAGGCGCTTCGCCTGGTGATTATTGAATGGTTTGAGTGCGCCGCCGAGGATGTGCGAGACGTTGATGCGTTCCACGACGGGTTGTGCCATGGGGACGAGGATACGGTGAGGCGGGCGTTGGACCGTATCCTGGGCGATGCGGGAATCGGTGCGACAGAGGAAGATTCGCCGTTGCCGTATCACCTGCTCTTGCAGGGGCTCTGCTTTGGCTTGCCGGGCTATGCCAATCCCGCCTCGAGGCGAAAGTGCGGCGCGGATCGCTGGGATATCCAGGTATTCCCTACGGGTAATGTGTTCGATGTGGCCGACACAATCGGCATGCTTGACGAGCGCCCACTGATAACGATCAACATGATGTACGACTCCGGTGTGGACGCGCTGGGGCTGGAGCTGCTGGCCGTTCAGGCGCTGCTCGAGATCGAGCGCAATGGCATCGATGAGATGCGCGTGCCACGACCCGGCGTGGGCCGCATGCGTTGGGGTTTTGGCTTTGATGGACGGAACGTGGCAGTGGTGTGCCAGCGGTTGTAGGGGAGGCGGGGGAAGGTTCTGACCCTGTTACTCCGCGTCCTTCGTGGGCGGCATGGGCTTCCAGCTGGGATCCTTGATGATCTTGCGAGCATCTTTCATGCCGCGGCGCAGCGCTGGAATGCCAGTCTTAAAGCACTTGTCGACCGCTGCCAGGCGAATGAACCGTGCCCGTGCTGTCCTTCCACGACGTCGCCGGGCTCGACGGGCGGCCGCTCGCCGACTCGCTTGAGCTGTCCGACGGGCGCCGCTGCCGCCTAGGCGTCCTGCAGTCCGGTCTGTTCGAAGACGACCGTGCCGCGTTGCTTCCGCCGTCCGCCGGCACGACGCCGGCCCCGCGCCCGCCGTCCGCGAGGTCGCCGCGGGACCGGGCGCCTTCGCGTCATGAATCTGAATCTGCTGTTACCGTCAATGGGAAATGGGTCAATATTCAGCCTGCCGTTGACACAAACAGTCTCGGATGATGTACTCGTTGAAACGCCAGGTGTTGAGCTTGAGCCTGGGCATGATGTTTGCCTTGTAAACCAGGAAGAAGTCGGAGAACTTCATGGTGGGCGAACCGGCGATCGTTGTGAGGAAGTCACGCTCCCACTGCACGACATCCGCCTTGCGTGCAAAGCCGCGCTTGGTCTTCTTGCGGCGCTCGCCGGTCAGGCGCTCACAGTACCAACATTGGACGGTGTAGGTGCCGTTCTTCTCTTTGCTGACGGAAATCTAGTCACCTCTCTTCGTGGTTTCGCCGGCATCGAAAAGTTCTTCTTGAAGTACTTGCGGCCAGTCCTTTCTTGCACCACCCTGCAACCGTTGGCCTTGAGGTCCGCGTTGAGCTAGCGGACAATCTTGTAGGCCGTGGCCACGGAGACTCCCATCAGCTCGGAGATCTCCCTCGTGTCTATCATCTTCATCGTGCTCACCTCCTTTGCGTATGTGGTAGTACGTTTGCGCACTGTCACAGTAACACAATTGCGCACTGAATTACAAGACATTTGCGCACTGTTGATGTAGAATGAAAAAGCATTACATGGTGTATTTAGTTTCCGCATGGGCGGAACAGTGCGTTGAACAGCGAGGATGCGATGGTTTTCAGGAACCCGTTCCTACCGAAAGACCGCCAGGAGTACCGCCTAGCGAAGAAGCTCAGAAGGCTCAGGGCGCAGCGGGGACTGACGCAGAAGGAGGTTGCGAAGGTCGCCGGCATCGACGAGTCCACCGTGCGCAACTACGAGCTGGCACGGCGCGTGCCCGACCCCGAACAGGTCCGTGGGCTTGCGACGGCGCTCGAGGTCATGCCCGAGGCACTGGTATTGTTCAACGACCACGCAAGCCACACCGGGCTGTTCCTGATGGCGGTCGAGATCGCCCGCCGCTACGGCTTCGAGTTCGGCTACAACAACGACTTCGCCTACATCACGCCTACCAGAGAGTTCTTCATCGAGGGCGTCGGCCGCTGGGCCAAGGCTTACGAGGCAATGTGCGAACATGAGGATTCTCTCCGTGAGGACTACGAACTGTGGAAGGACGAATTCCATGGGCACTTTAAAAAGTCGGACTATCTTAGCGTTTACCCCGACTACGATCCGATGAAGCCCGATGTCGAGAAGGAGTGGGTTAGCAGCCAGTTCGCCGCGGCGTTGAAGGATGCCCGCCGCCTGAGCGGCATGACGCAGGAGGAGCTGGCCGAAGAGGCCGACGTCAGCATGTTCACGTTGCGTAGCTACGAGCAGGGCAAGCGCCTGCCGCGTGAGAAGCAGATGGAGGCCATCTGCGATGCGCTGGGCATCACCGAATGCGCGCTGAGCAGGCACTACTTCGGCAGCCCTAATCAGGCCATGCACCACCTGTTCTCATTGGCGAATGCGGCCAATCTGACGCCTGATAACGGCGCAGAAGCCGGCCCTAGGCTTCGCACCCAAGGCAACATGATTGAGTTCGCTTTCGTCTGCATGGCCGACAAGGTTGAAGGTCTGGAAGCCGATCCTTCCGCAGCGAAGCAGGATGAGTTCACCAACTGGCTGAACACCTTCGACTGCGAGGACGATGGCACTATCCGTACCGCCCGTAAAGCAGGCCGCCTCTGGGGTGCCGACGGTAACCTACCTCCGAAAGCGTAGGTGAATGATGGCAGAAGGCGTATACAGCAGAAGAGAAGCGCAATCGGGTCGGATCGACTACTGCACCCCGTTCATTCTGAGCGAGACCTCAAGGACAAAGCTAACAGCAATTCCTTTCTTTATTCAGCACTCTGATCACAGCGAACTCGCACTGAAAATCCAAACAACGCGTAAAGCAAGTCCACCTGATAACTGGTTTGAGATTGAAGAAAAAACAATCTCGCTAAGCTCAGATGCAACTAGGATTCTCGCAAGTGAGCTTCCGAAGCTAGCAATGGTGGCAAAAGAAGAATCATCTGGCGATTACATAGTAATTAAAGCTTCTGACGGCACTGCAAACCTTGATGAACTCGATCCAGGCGAAGTAACAGACGCATTGCTGACCGTACTTGGGCAGGATTCAATCGTCTCGCATCTTCAAGGCAGGAATTTGAGTTCAAAACTCGTGGAGGCAATTAAGTACTCAGTTAGACTCGAAGAGATGAAAATTGCAATGGCAGAGTTGAGAGAATACCTCAACAGCGGCAACAATCTGGAATCAACATATCAAGGCTGGTGTGAGAGGCATCCTTGGGCATTTGGGAACCAATTCATCGTAAATGACGAAATCCGGAATATCACTATTCAAGATTCAGTTGATATCTTGATGCCGAGAATAATTGCCGGTTTTAGAGACATTGTCGAGCTTAAACGACCTGATAAAGAGGTCCTCAACTACGACGAAACGCATAAGGATTATTACTTTTCGGCTGAGGTTTCAAAAGCTATCGGACAATGCCACAGGTATCTTGACGTATTTAGCCAGGCGGCTGCAAATGGTCTGTTAGGACACGAACAGATTGTCGCCTATCACCCTGAAGCAACGATAGTGATAGGTCGATCATTTGGCTGGGATAGTGCCAAGATTAAAGCTCTTCATGGACTCAATAGCAGGCTTTCCGGAATAGGTATTATCACTTACGATCACCTTCTTGCCCAAGGGGAGAGTTTGGTTGACTACCTTTCCGGCTACGAAACCGACGATGGCGAAGACTGTTTTGACGATATCCCATTTTAGTAGACCGCGGAAAAGGAAAATGATGATTGGTTTTTACGGCCCCTCGTTCAGAAAGCGTAAAGTTATGAGGTGCCACAAAGTCATCTCACTTCTATTCCTGTTAGCAAGCACGCTCTGCCTAATCCTAGCTTTAGCCCCAATTCCCTCGCCGTTTGGAACGGAAATGGGAAACAGTATTGCGTTAACTTGTCTTAGCGCCTTTCTCTCGGTGGCCATGGTTGAAGGATTGGAATATCTCCATTGCTGCCACGAAACAATAGAAGATGCTTGGAGACGCCTATTTCGTCTTTACGATTACGCATATCGCTCAAACTGGTATGATCCCGCGCCATGGTACTTCAATGACAGCGACATGGTATCGAAGCTTATTGGAGAAGCGAATCCGACCTCGGTTTGCATACCCGGTATCCCTCGAAAAACAGACACCATTAGCGAGTATTGCAAGTTACGATCCATGAATGATGAGTTCTTCTCAAGCATGACAAAGGAGCAACAACTGGAAAGCGCTCAAAAGGAAATCGAGCGCTGGGTTCATATGATGGATGCCCCAATCAAGCACTACTGGTCCTTACGTCAGAGCGCAAGTGAATTCATTCAATTTAGCGAAGAGCTAGATGACTTACCCTTCTTCTTTGCCAAAACAAAGTCGCTATTCCTCGAAGCGGCAACCATTGCCAAAGAAATCGAATCCTGCACCAATCTTCATGTCGACGATCGATATGAAAGCCTTGGAGACAACGGATGGGGTTCCAAATCGCTCAATTACCTCGGGTTGAAGCAGTGTGATAGTCTGTTCGGAAAAGTAATTGAATGCAACTTTCAAGGTGTCGCATATTGCGGCGACGTCTACCAGCAAAAACTGTACTCGTGCATAGATAGACTATTCAAGATAAAAATGATTTACAAACCAGAAGACGACGCAGCAAGAATACCCTGGGGCGGATCGACGGTTCCCTCGGAAGACTATTTCAGTTTCACAATCAAAAACAAGACAAACGAATAACTGAGTACATAACGAGTACCAGTTGTCCGCTAACTAGGCGAACTGAGTAACCGTCTTTCTCCGTACCAACTGTAGCGCGCTTCAGTACTGCCGTCCAAAAACGTGAATATTGCCCTTCGGTACCGCCCGCGGCGGCTTGAGTACAGCTCGCCCCCGCCCCCGCCCCACCGGTCCGCCGCCTCTTGTTCTCGCGCTCGAGCTCGAGCAGGCGCTCGTCTTCGGGGGTCCTGGCCGCGGCCTCGGTGGTGACGCCGGCCTCGCCATAGCCTTTGATCCAGCGGGAGAGTGTGGAGCTTCCCAGGTCGTATTCCGCCATCAGCTCGCCTCTAGGCCTGCCTGCGAGGTAGAGCTGCACGATCTGCCGCCTGAACTCCTCCGTGAACTTCCTGGGATTGTTGGGGTCTGCCATTGCCGGGCCTTTCCCGAGCGGTTCCTCAGTCCCTCTCCGAACTGTCTAACAAAGTGTAGCAAATCCATAGTCGAACCCGTAGTGGGCGGAGAACGCGTCGAAGGTCCCGGCGGTGCGTACGGCGCCGCGCATGCGCCCGCCGACGCCCGTGGCGTTGTCGAACACGATCCGTGTCGGCACCCCTCCCACGTGCCCGAACACCTGCTTCAGGGCCTGGCAGACGCACTCCGAGTTCTCCGATGGGAACACCTGGGCGAACCCCATGTTGGAGTACGGGGAGGACAGCGCGAAGAAGCTGAGCCGCCTGCGCACGCCGTAGACGTAGAAGTCCGCCTCGCCGAAGTCGGCCTGGGCCTCGCCGGGTCCCTAGACGAGCTCGAGGTAGCCGTCGGCGGCCGGGCGGCGCTCCCTGCGCATCTCCGCGGCGTAGTGGCGCACGGTGGACTCGCTGCACGACACGCCGTGCTCGTCGCGCAGCCGCTGCCAGACCCTTCGCGCGGCGTGGCGCCGCTTGCGCCACTGCCTCGAGTCCTCGTCGAGCCAGGCGGAGATCACGCCCCTGTAGGCGTCGAGCATCCTGTCGCCCCGCCTGCGCATCGGGATTGGCGGCGTTAGGTCGGGCTCCTCGAGCTTGGCGTAGACGGTGTTTCGCGACAGGCCCATTTTCCTGGTGATCTCGGATATCGAGTCGCCCCGCTTCCTCATCTGCCGTATAGAATGAACCGTGGACATGCTGATCATACCTTTCCGACCTCCCTGGTTGATATTTCTTGGCAACAACCAAGTTAGTCGATTGTGACGGTCGGCATGTCTGCCTTTGTGCTCAAAGTGGTCAAGCCGAAGTGTTCAGTTTTACGCTACCACTGACAGGCCGCAGCCGTCGCGGCAGCGCGGCCACGCCGCCCGGCGCGGGCAGGCCGCCGACAGGTCGGTGCCGGCGCCGACGCGCTCGCCGCGCCTGGACTTGGGCGCCGTGACGAACCTGTGCGACGACACCTCGGCGCTCACCGTCGAGGGCGACCTGCCCGGCTCCCTCGTGATCTCCCTGCACGAGGCCCTGCGCCCCGGCATCCTCTGGACCGTGTCCCGCTCGTGCCTGGTGGGCCTGCCGTAGGCTCTCGGGACCGCCCTCGCGACGCCCTTCCCGCTCTTTCCGGACATGACGTCCTCCGATCTCCCGGGGCCGGCCGATCCGGCCCTCAGGGTATCGGACCCCACATTCATCCGTATATGTACGGATGAATGTGGGAGGTGTTCGGTTGAGGTTGATGTTCAAGGGTCGCGGCTGTCGCCCAAGCTGCTCTCCGCGATGTCATCCAATTGTGGGAGAATTGGTCAACAATAGCTGGGGGGGATGGCGGTGCGTATGGCGTCACCATATAAAAATATTCTTGTGACGGGTGGTTGCGGTTTTTGCGGATCAGCCTTCGTCCGTTTTGTCGTGGACAGCGCTCCCGATGTGCACGTTACTGTTTTGGATAAGCTTACCTACGCTGCAGATCTCGATAGCATCGCCGGGTTGTCTAAAGATAGGGTTGAGCTTGTCGTGGGGGACGTTTGCGATTCGAAGCTTCTCGAGCGATTGATTCCGGGCCATGATGCCATCGTCCACTACGCTGCCGAGTCTCACAATGACAATTCGATTGCCGATCCAGCGCCGTTTATAACTACGAATATTGATGGCACGTATATGCTCCTTCAGGCTGCCCGTGCGTTCAATGTACGCTTCCACCACATCTCGACCGATGAGGTGTTTGGAGATCTGGCACTTAGCGACCTGCGTAAGTTTACCGAGGATTCGCCGTATCGGCCTAGCAGTCCGTACTCCAGCTCTAAGGCCGCGTCCGATATGTTGGTGAGAGCGTGGGCGCGCACGTATGGGCTTATGGCGACGATTTCAAATTGCTGTAATAACTACGGTCCGCACCAGCATCCCGAGAAGTTCATCCCTCATTCCATTGCATGCATTAAACATGGTGAACGCCCCAAGTTGTATGGCGAGGGTCTTAATGTGCGCGATTGGATTCATGCGTGAGGATCACGCCCGCGCCGTTTGGTCTATTTTGACTAAAGGGACGGTTGGGGAGACGTATCTCATTGGTGCTAATTGCGAGCGCAGCAACCTTGAGGTTCTCACAACCATTCTTAAAGCAATGGGTCAGAGTGAGGGCTACATTGACTGGGTGAAGGATCGTCCGGGACATGATCGACGTTACGCTATAGATGCGAGCAAGCTTCGGCGCGAACTCGAGTGGGCGCCAATTCACGATGATTTTGCAGCAGAGCTTTCACGGCTATGTCGCGAAACGCCTCTTTAGTCTGATTGACCTTTCGGGGCCTAGCCGTTGCTGTTCACGAATCTCTTGACGACGAAGAATCCTTCTTAGCATAAAGTGTAATTAACTTCGCGAGAGGGGACAGCTATGGGCAATCGGAAAGCCTTATTTGTTTCGTTATTTAGCGCGCTTCTGCTGGGAATCTATCTTGTTCCTGCGTTTGCTGAAGATGCTGCGATTTCTAATCAAAATGAAAACCCTTCTATGGCTGTTGAACAGTCGAACGTGTCTGATGGTATATCCAGCGCCGATTTGGTCACAGATGAGGAATCCGATGCGGCGACGTCGGGTTCGGCTGGCACTACTACGCCGGAGAAGCTCAAGTCTGTCTATGATCTCGCTTCTGAACATGTCGACGATCTTGCGGACGGCCTGTACACACTTGGTTCATCGGTTAACGGTAAGTTTGTGCTGGATGTTCCTGGCGGAACGGCAAGTGCCGGTAAAAAACTGCAGCTGTACGGAGTCAACAATACGGATGCTCAGGTCTGGCGTGTGTCTCATGACCAGAACGGCTTTGTTGTCATTTCGTCTGTCAAGGGCTGCACGCTGGATGCTTCGGGCGGAAGTGCCAGTAACGGAACTCCTATTCAACTCTGGTCTGATAACGGAACCCTTGCGCAGCGTTGGATCGCAATTAAGGAAACCGACGGCAGCTATACGTTGATTTCGGCACTCGACCAGTCGTTTGCCATTGATGTGGCGGGAGGGGTCGCTTCAAATGGCTCGGCCGTTCAGCTGTATAAGGCAAATGGAACAGCCGCTCAGCGCTGGGTGCTAGCGCCAGCAAAGACCGCACGGCAGCAACTCGACGAAAGGGCTGCGGCACATCGCAATGACCTTTCCGACGGAACGTACGCCATCTTGGCCTCGAACGATTCGTTTGCACTGAAGGCGGCCGATGGGTCTCTGTCATTTAACAAGTTCTGCTATTCCGGCATTCAAACGTTCGATGTCTCAACAACGGAGGACGGTTATCGCACCATTGCAATATGTGGAACCACCGTGGTCCTAGATGCGGCTGGCGGCAACGATGCCAACGGTACGAGGCTGCAGCCTTACTCCGCCAATGGGACAAAGGCTCAGAAGTGGATTATTGAGAAAGACGGCGAGCGTTACCGTATTGTGTCGGCTTTGAATGGGCAAAAAGTTGCCGACGTCCCCGGTGGATCGGTTGCTTCTGGCGCGGGACTCCAACTCTATAACGCAAATGGAACGGCAGCTCAATCTTTCTACTTTGTCGACCTGAAGGCTGTCCGGGCAGAGCTCGATAAGCTCGCTTCCGAGAACCGAGGGGCCATTGAGGACGGCGATTACGCTATTGTCGCGTGGCCAGTATCCTCGCGTATGGTTCTTGATGTTGCCGGCGGCTCGAAAGATAGCGGTGCAAATGTTCAAATCTACCAATCGAATGCAACCGCTGCTCAGCGGTGGATTATTACGCATGACGATGACGGTTACCTGACTATTGCAAACATGAAGTCGGGAAAGGTGCTCGATGTTTCCGCTGGAGCTGTTTCTCCAGGGACTAACGTTCAGCAATATTCGGCTTGCGGCGATGCGAACTATGCTCAGAAATGGATTGCGATTCCAAATGGTGACGGTAGCGTTCGGCTTGTTTCTGCTGTTTGGCAACAACGCACACTTGATGTTGCCGGCGGAACTCTGAAATCCCAAACGAATGTTCAGCTCTATACCTCGAATGGAACGGCTGCGCAGTGTTTTACTTTTATTGCGGCAACTCCCGAGCCGGTTGGCCCCTGCGAGGACATTTTGAAAGATGCGGGCTGGTGCGTCATCTCGCCGTCTTCTAATAGCGCCGTTGCGCTTGACGTTGCCGGCGGTTCATTAAGCAACGGCGGCAACGTTCAGACATATTCCTGCAACGGCACGCTGTCTCAGCTTTTTAAGCCCGAGTATCACGATGGCTATTATGTCCTGCGTAATGCTGGCTCCGGCAAGGTGCTTGATGTTGCGGCGGGCGATGTTGTGCCGGGAACGAACATCCAGCAGTGGGACGAATATCCCAATGACAATCAGTTGTTTAGCGTGGTTGGCAATGAGGATGGAAGCTATACGTTCATCAATAAGGGCACGGGGCTTACGCTTGCCGTATCCGGCTCCAATGTGGTTGCCACTTCGCCTGGGGATTCTGTCCAGACATCGTTTGTTTTGACCGAGCAAGAAGATTTGCTGAACGAGGGCATTTACGAGATATATCCGTCTGCAAATTCCTCCTACGTACTTGATGTTGCGGGTGGATCTGCAGGCACTGGCGCCAATGTCCAGGTATATGCCTCCAATGGCTCTTTCGCTCAAAAATGGCTGCTTAAAAAGGTGAATGGAGCCAAGAACACCTATACGTTCGAATCCGTTTGTTCATCCAACAAGCTTGCTGTTTCGGGATCCAATGTTTGCACGATGACCTCGGCGGACGCGAAGGCACAGCAGTGGACGGTTCGGATTGACAAAACCGGCATCGAGTTCGTTTCCGTGGAAAATCAAAACCTATCGCTCGATGTGAAGGGCGGCAATTTCGCTTCGTCTTCCAATGTCCAAGTCTATACTTCCAACGATTCTGCAGCGCAGAGGTTCCGCCTGCGTTCGACTTCGGCGGATGTCGCAAACGGCACGTATTTTATTCGAATGGCGTCTCGTGCAAACTCGGTCTTAGATGTTTACGGTGGATCGTCCGCTGACGGTGCGAATGTGCAGATTTGGCAAAATAACGATACGGGTGCTCAGAAATGGAATTTCTCACGCAACGGTGATGGCTCTTACACAATCGTCAACGCCGCCAGTGGCAAAGCTCTTGACGTAAAAGATGCCGCTGCCTCCTCTGGGACAAATATCCAACAATGGTCCAGAAACGGCAGTGCTGCCCAGCGTTGGTATATTGAGTACGTATCCGGTGGCTTTAGATTGTCTTCCGCCCTTAACACGGCATTTGTTATTGATGTCTCTGGAGGAAATGCGGCAAACGGTACGAATGTTGCGCTATATGCGAGCAATGATTCAAAGGCGCAGCGGTTTACGTTCAAGGCAACTACGTATGTTCAGCCCTTGCCTGCGGATCAACAGGCAATGTATAACCGTGCGCAGTGGTACAACAGCAACACGGAGTGGTTGATCTTGACTGACACCGTCGGCTGCCGTACGGGTATTTTTAGGGGCTCTCGTGGCAACTGGAAGTTATGGTCTTTCTGGCAGTGCGCTCCTGGCAAAAATGAGTCGCCGACCGTGCTGGGCGAGTATTCCGTCTATGGAAAGGGACTTTCGTTTGGGCATGGATATACCTGCTGGTATTACACGCAGTTCTACGGTGACTATTTGTTCCACACGCAGCCTTGCTATACGGGGACGTTTAACGTGATGGACCCCACTATGGGACAACGTGCGTCCGCGGGATGCATCAGGCTTACGACCGACCATGCCAAATGGATTTACGACAATATTCCCTATGGAACGAAGGTCGTTAATTACTAAGTTCAAAGTAATTTTTAAGCTCAAAGGCGGCTCCCTTACGGTGGCCGCCTTTTTTGCGCAAAGATTTGCATGATGCGCTGGACCGCGATTAAATTACCAAACGCATAGCAGTTCCACTGCATAACAATTCATAAGATTTTCGATGGTCAAATGATGCGTTCGTTTGTGGTGACATGTGTTGTGTCGTTGGTGTTGACGAGGCTGTCTGGGGGATGTCGTGCGTCATAAAAAGCGCGTTTGCATTGCATTGCAAACAGGGCTCTTGTTGGGCCTACTTCTAATATTGCCCGTCGTTCTTAAATCGGGTTCGACAGCCTTTGCCGAAGTCTCTCCGGCTGCTCCTTCCGTGGAAGAAGCCGTGAAAACTGAAGATGGGAATGATTCTTTTCGGGATCCGTCTTTGGGCGATTCTGCTCAGGACGACAGCGTGAGCGATGACGACGCGGGTATCGAGTCTGAATCTTCTGCCGAGGCAGTTGATCTGTCTGCCTACTCGACCCTCGATACGGGCTCCTATTTCTTAACCTCGACTTTGTCGGGGCATCGCGTGCTCGACGTCGCCGGTGGATCGGTGGCCGACGGCGTGGCTATACAGCTGTATGGAAGAAATGAGACGGCTGCTCAGCAGTTTATTCTTGAAGACCTTGGCGATGCCCGATACGTCTTTAAGAACGTTAAATCGGGGCTGTATCTTTGCTATCCCAATGATGTTTCTTGTTTCTCGGATCATCCTCGTCTTACGCAGCGCGCTGGCGATAGCGATGCTTGGGGCTTTGCGTGGCATGCTCGACAGGTTGGTAATGGATTCATCTTTTCGCCTGTTATCGATGATGATTATGCGATCGACATCGCCGGTGCAAATGATGCCGATGGCACTCAAATTCGTCTATATCAAGCCAATGAGTCTGCGGCTCAGATTTTTTCGCTTGAAAAACTTAAGGCTACTATCATTGCCGAGCTCGCGGCTGCTCATGCCTCAGATCTTGCTGATGGTACCTATCTCATTCGTTCGGCAAAGAGTGGTTGGCAGACGCTTGATGTCGCCGGCGGATCCAAGTCTTCGGGTGCGAATGTTCAAATATATGCGCTCAATGCCTCGTCTGCGCAAACATGGACCGTCTCCCATAATTCGGACGGTTTCGTAACGCTAACCTGCAAGGGCTCTGGGCTTGTTCTCGACGTATCTGGCGGAAGCGCTCAGTCTGGAACGAATGTCCAGCAGTACGCATCTAATGGTTCTGCCGCACAAAAGTGGATTGCAGTGAAGGACGGCGATTCAATTAAGCTTATCTCTGCCCTTGACCCCTCAATTTGTCTTGATATCGCCGGGGGAAACACAGCTAACGGGACGAGCGTGCGCACATGGTCCGATAACGGCACGAGTGCCCAGCGCTGGTCATTTTATGATCTAAACGCCCGGCGTGAAGAGCTGGACATGTTAGCGCAACAGAATGCCGGCAATATCGCTGACGGGCGTTATATTCTGGCTCTTGGCGTTGGCAAGACCAAGGTACTGGACGTAAGCGGTGGATCTAAAGACAACGGCGGCAATGTTCAGTCCTATGCTTCGAATATGACGTCGGCACAACAGTGGGTAATTTCTCATGATGAGTCTGGCTATTTGATTATCAGAAACGTCTCTTCGGGTAGGGTACTCGACATTGCTGGCGGGTCTTGTTCGTTGGGGACTAATGTTCAACAGTATTCATTCAACGGGTCGCGTGCCCAGCGTTGGATTGCCGTTCCCTCGGCGTCGGCGGGGCTATTCCGGCTGCAGTCGGCACTTATGTCTGACATTGTTCTAGATGTTGCGGGCGGCTCATCCTCAAATGGCGCCAACATCCAAACCTATGCGAACAATGGAACTTCCGCTCAAAACGTTCGCTTTGTTTCGACTGCACCAGACGTAGAGCCGTGCAGTGATCTTGGCCTGGACGGCTGGTTTACCATTTCACTGGCGACTGATTCATCGCGTGTATTTGACATTGCCGGTGGCTCCTCTTCCAATGGAGCTAATGTTCAGACCTACGCCGCTAATGGTACGTTTGCGCAGGACTTTAAGTTTGTGTATGAGGGCGGATACTACCGGATTGTGAGTGCCCAGTCTGGCAAGGCGCTTGATGTTGATGGTGGCAATTTGTGCCCTGGAACCAATGTCCATCAATGGAATATCGGCAACAATAATGCAAATCAATTGTTTTCCATTGTGCGCAACGATGATGGTTCGTATACAGCGACCAATAAAGCGACCGGATTGGTCTTGACCGTTGGAAGTTCTAACGTTTTCGGAGATGCCCCGACTGATTCCGGCTCGCAAAGTTTGGCGTTCACAAAAGTGACCTCACTTTTGCCCGAGGGTTTCTTTGCCATTTCGAATTCCGCCTCTTCTTCTGCGGTTCTTGATGTTGCGAGCGGCTCTGCTGCTGACGGCGCCAACGTGCAACTGTATGGAAGCAACAAGTCGCTTGCTCAGAAGTGGAAAATCACAAAGGTTGCCGAACGGGATAACACCTATACCATTGAAAGTTTGGTATCTGGCAAGGTTTTAACGGCGGATGAGGGCGGAAACGTTTGCGTTCGGTCTCTAACCAATGATGATTTTCAGTTATGGACTGCTCAGATTAATAACGGCTGTGCTGTTCTTGCCAACGTGGCAACGGGAAAGGTGCTTGATGCCGCAGGGGGCGCAACAAGCAACGGAACTAATATTGGGACGTATGCTCCTAATGGTACCGCAGCGCAGTCTTTTAGATTGTCTGCCTGCTCGTTAGTTGATTCGGGCACTTATACCATTGTCGTCGCCTCCGATCGTTCTAAAGCACTGGATGTGGCGGGCGGCTCGCGTTCCAATGGCGCCAATGTACAACTTTGGTCTTCCAACGGCTCTGGCGCTCAAAAATGGAACGTTAGCGCCAATTCTGACGGAACTGTTTCGATTCAGAACTGTCGAAGCAAGAAGTATCTTGATGTGCTTAATGCCCAGGGCGTTTCGGGTACCAACGTTCAGCAATGGCAGGGAAATGGAAGCTCTGCGCAACGTTGGCGCGTTGACTACGTGGGTGGGGGCTCTTTCGTCATCCGCTCCGTACTCAACAAGACCCTTGTTTTGGATGTGAGCGGGGGAGCTTTTAGCGACGGTGCCAATATTCAGATTTATAACTCCAATAATTCTGGTGCCCAGGGGTTCACTTTTGTTCAGACAAGTTATACGCTCGAGGCGGTAGATCTGGCTGTCCCCGTTTATAATCAGTACTCCGTCGGACTGCCCAATGGTTGCGAATCGGCTGCCCTGACCAATGTTCTCAATTACTACGGTTTTGGTGTTGGACCTTGCGAGATGGCTGATCGCTGGATCCCTCGTAGCTCTTGGGATTTTGTTTGGTGCTTCTGGGGCGATCCCCATAGCTATTCCAACGGTAACGAGATCTGTGCTCCTGGACTCAATAAGGCCGCTAACAATTTCTTAGCGAGCCGGGGGAGTAGCTTGCGTTCGTACGACGTTTCGGGAACATCTTTGTATGACCTTTGTAAATACTTGGATGATGGCTATCCGGTCATTATTTGGACCACTGTCCATCAGGGCAACGTGGGTAACATTTATGCCCGACAGGGAGGTTATTTTGCCTGTGTTAACTCACATACGGTGGTTTTGAAGGGCTATGACCCTCAAACAAATAAGGTCATGATCTCCGATACCATCGATGGCTATACCACCTACGATCGAGATTGGATTGCCTGGGTCTACCAGCAACGAGGTGCGCAAGCGGTTGTTATTAAGTAGCCAATGGCTACGTTGTCACGGCTTGTATCAACTATTATAGATTCAATGTTAATTTGGATCGGGGGTTTGATATGAGCTGCAGTCGTAAAGCCCGTGGCCTTGCTGCTATTTCGGTAGTGGCTTTGGCTGCGGGTCTTTTTATTTCCTCCGTTGGGGTGTCTCCGTTATTCGCGGATGAGGCGTCCACAAACGGTTGCGATGTTGACCGGGTTATCGATTCTGACGCTACTAATGGTGGCGATGGCGGCTCCGCTCCGGACGGTTTGTCCGCCTTGTCTAACGAGGGGCAATCTGAAGACTCGTCGGCGCCTACTGCCGAATCGACTGATACGGCATCTCAAGATGCTGGGAGCATTGAGGACTTAGCCGTTAAAAACAAAGGGACACTTTCTGACGGTGCGACCTATGTTTTTGCTTGCAGTAATGCATCGCGCAGGGTGTGGGATGTTGCGGGCGGATCTTCCTCAAATGGTGCCAATGTTCAGATGTACGACTCGAATATGACTAAAGCTCAGCGTTGGTTGGTACATGAGGACGAGAACGGGTTTTTAACTTTCGAAAACACCGGTTCTGGCTTGGTACTTGATGTTTCAGGCGGTATAGCCGAATCGGGTCGTAATGTTCAGCAGTATGTGGCTAACGGTACGCGTGCGCAAAAGTGGGTTGCCGTTAAGGGCGCCGATGGGGGCTTGACGATACATTCCGCCCTCAACGTTGAGTACGTGCTTGATATCGCGGGCGGTAGCTCTGCTAATGGAGCTAATGTCCAGTTGTATAAGGCCAACCAAACTGCCGCGCAGTTGTTTTTTCAGCTCGATTCAAATCCTGTCGTTGACTCCATGGGCCAGAATGCTGCCGACGGTGTTTATTGTTTTGAATCTGCCGGTTTGGCACTCGACGTAAAGGGCGCTTCTGCTGAATCCGGTGCCGCTCTTCAGCCATATAGGAAGAACGACACCGTGGCGCAGGCTTTCCGTCTTACATATGACGGCGCATCCGGTTATTACACGATCGCTTCGCTTGTTTCGGGCAAGTTGATAGACGCCGATTACGGTAGTGTCGTACCCAGCGGCGCTGCTCATCTCTATGGATCCCTTGATGATGCTAGCTCCTATACGAAGAATCGCTTTTGGGTCCTCGAGCCTTCCGGTGAAGGCTTTGCCATTAAAAACGCCGCTAATGGGTTATACCTTTCATTTGAAAGCGGCGTTGCCGTTACCTCGACTGATGCTGTCACCTGGACTTTGACCCAGACCAACAGTTTTACCTGGACGCAAACGGATGTCGATGCGTTTGCCGCTGCGCAGGGGCTACAGGTCGAAGACGGTGCCTATGCTCTCTGCATGGAGCCATCACCGCGGAGCGTCTTTGATGTCTCTGGCGGCTCTGCGGCAAACGGTGCCAATATCCAAATCTATGCTTCTAATAACACTGCCGCCCAACGTTGGGCTATCAAAAATATTCTTGGCTCGGATGGGCAACCTACTGGTTATGTAACGATCGCTCATGCGAGGACCTCTATGGCCCTTGATGTTTCCGGCGGAAGCAAAAAAGCTGGTGCTAACGTTCAGCAATACGGTGCGAATGGCACCGCCGCGCAGCGTTGGATTCCTGTTAAGCATGTAAATGGATCGTTTGTGTTCTATTCTGGTCTTGGACGCAATCTTGTTTTAGATGTAAGCGGCGGTAGCGTCTCTAACGGTGCCAATGTTCAGATTTGGTCGGCAAATGGTTCTGCAGCGCAGCGCTTTATTGCCATCAACGCAAATCCTCATGTTGAGGCGGGCACCCAAACGGTTGCGGATGGCATGTACCAGATTAATTCCGTTTCGGATCCTTCAAAATGCCTTGACGTGGCAGGGGGCTCTACCTCGAATGGTGCTCGCGTTCAAACGTATTCTGCAAATGGCACGCTAGCACAGTGCTTCAAGCTTTCATATGACTCTGCTACAGGTTTTTACTCGATTCGCCCTGCGAGGACTGGTAAGGGACTTGATCTTGATAGCGGCGATATTATTCCTGGCGCAAAAGTTCAGCAGTGGGATTTCCCCGGGATTGGATCAAATCAGCAGTGGCGTATCGAGTCTGACGGAGATGCCTATTTAATCCGATCCGTTGCGAGTAATTTGGTACTGGAGCGAAAGTCCGACGGATCCGTAACGACTGCAGTTGAAAACGGTGGCGCTTCGCAGCGCTGGACCTTTGATTCCTTTACCGTGTCGCTCAGAGAGGGCTGCAACTCAATTTATTCAGACTCGGCAGGTAAATACGTTGATGTCTCTGGTGGCTCTTATGCAGAGAGCGCTCCGCTACAGGTTTATGCGGGGAACGGGACTTTGGCTCAGAAGTTCTGGGTTCGTGCCGACGAGCAGGGATACTACTCGTTCCAGTGCGTTAATTCTGCCAAGTACCTCTCGGCGCGTGATTCTGACGGCGCTGTTCTTCAGATTTCGGATAAGGATTCCGATGAGGCCAAGTGGTCGCTTGGTGTCTGTTTTGGCAATGGCATCGAGTTAAAGAACAAAAAGACCGGTAAAGTCTTGACTGCCCCGGGATCTGGCAGTTCCATTGTTTGCACCGATAAGAGTGGTTCGGCAGCGGAAGGGTGGGCAATCACATCCGTCTCTCTGATTTCCGATGGATTTTACGAGTTCGCTCCCATGCATGCGACTGGGCAACGTTTTGATGTGGCTGGTGGCTCTCGCTCGAATGGCGCAAACGTCCAAATATATGCTTCCAACGGCACGTTAAGTCAGCGCTTGTGGGTCCGCAGCATCGGCGGCGGCTGGTATTCGCTTATAGCTTGCTGCTCAGCTTACCCTCTTGACGTCTTTAACTGTTCCGATGTGGATGGGGCCAACGTTCAGCAGTGGCAGTGGAATGGATCGAATGCGCAAAAGTGGCGCTTCGAAATGGGAGAGAATGGAATCAAGATTATCTCCGCCTGCGGCAATAAGGTTCTTGATGTAAGTGGTGCAGCTACCGAGAATGGATCCAATGTCCAGCTGTGGTCTTATAACGGATTCAACGCTCAGAGCTGGCGTGCTATTTCTGCAGGGCGTCCTGCGAAGATCGGTTATCAGAATCCCGCGAACTATCTGCAGGTCAGCAGCTTGACGGTTAAACTGCCGAGTTATTGCAGCGGTGAGTTTACCTATGTGACGCCATCTCGCATTGCAATCGATGCCACGCGAGACGATTGCGTTAATGCCTTTATCCAGCGCGCCTATGAGTATGTTGGTACACGTTATATTGAGCCGTACTCTACTGCCCCTGGCGGTGCCGTCGATTGTTCGGGCTTTGTATTGCAATGCCTTTATGCTACGGGTATGGACATGGGGATCTACAACCCCTACAACCATCGCTGGCTTGCGTGGCAAACCTACAACTCTATGAATTGGTATAACAACGGTACGTTTATGCCGGTGAGCGTTGGCGGCATGCAACGCGGAGACGTCATCTACTACCGCGGTCATATTGCCATCTATTTGGGCGGTGGGCGTATGATTGACTCTTGGCCAAATCAGGGCGTCGGTGTTCACGGCGTCTACGAGCGCGGCAACCCTATAGGTGCTGCTCGCCCGTTTGTTTAATCCTATTCCGTTAATCGAGGTTATATGTCTCCGACACGTTTTGATCTTATTGCCACGATGGCAATCGAGCTAATTTAAAAGTTGGTATGATTGTTGCTGTCCCGTCCCACTCCAATACGTGGGCAGGTTCCATTTGGGGACATATCGCAATATACATTGGAGATGGCAAGGTAATTGAGAATATCGGGCGAATTAATGTCCGTGGACTCGACGACTGGGTCAACTATTATGGAACAACGTATACGCCGCTTCGGGGCTGGTACCGCAATATCGCCCTTTGCTAGTCTGGATTTAGGTTGATGGATATGCGCAAGAAAACTTGTCTTGCATCGTCGCTACTGGTTGCCCTTGGTCTGCTCTGCAGCCTGGGGGCAACTCCTGTTCTTGCCGATGATGCTACGCTTCCTGTTGATGCCTCTCTGGAGGAACGTCTTGCCTATGGCAAGGCGCACCCCGACGAGGATTTGGGTACCTACACTGCCGGCAGCTCAATGGAAGGGGAGTCGCTCGTCGCTGCGCTTGATACTCGTTCGGCTAATGGCTCTCCCTATTGGGGTGGCACTAACGCCTCTAAGACGTTCTATAACGGATATGACGAGGTCTTTGCATCTCCTGCCCTTAAGGTTATTGACGTCTCGGAATGGCAGGGGACGATTGACTGGAGCAAGGTTAAAAACTCTGGCGTCGATGCCGTTATCTTGCGTTTCGCGCATTCAACGAGTCATTTCGATAAACAGTTTGAGCGCAACTTGAGCGAAGTGCGCCGTTTGGGCATTCCATTTGGCTTGTATATCTTTAGTACTGCCCAGAATTCGAATGATGCTACAAGCGAAGCATACTTTACCCAGCAAATCGTGAGCAAATACGGTCTGTATGATTTGTCACTCCCAATTTTCTATGACCTTGAGAAGTTCTACGACAGCAACGGAAATGCAATATCGCCCAATAGTGCTTCGGCATACGAGGGCATCGTGAATGCGTATTTTAATACGCTGTCTGGTTTTGGCATTAACAACGTGTCCATTTATTCCGGCCGCTGGTATACGGATACCTATCTAAAGGCCGCAAGTGTGCGTCCTCGTGTGTCCTGGGTTGCGGAATATGGCCCTAAACTCAAGACTTCATTTAGCTGTGCTGGCCAGTATGGATGGCAGTATACATCTTCGGAACATCTTGATGGCATTACCGCTAATACGGTTGACATGAGCGCGTTTTCCTCAGCTGATTTTGTTAACGTTCTTAATATGCCTGACTTTTCTCTTGCTGATGGAACTTACTACATCGATTCGATTGCAAAAGATTCCTCGAGTGTTACCGTTGCTGCCGACACCAGTCTTTCTTTGTATGGGGCTCAGGGAACGGCTAATCAGCGTTTTAATCTTGAGTCGGACGGCTCTGGGGCATATCGAATTAAGAGTGAGTCCACTGGGCTATATCTTTCGGTTGCGGGAGATAGTGCGCAAAGTGGATCTTTGGTCACTCAGGCCGCTTATGCCCAGGACGAGCATCAGCTTTGGCATGTCCGTGTTGCCGATAGTGGATTCTACATTCAGTCCGCTTTGGGTAACTGGGTGCTCGATCTTAATGGTGGGAGTACTGCGGATGGAACTTCGGTTCGCATCTGGGCCCCAAATAAGTCGAATGCGCAGCGCTTACCTTTGCGTCCGCTTCAACCGTTAAAACCGACACGGCTTTTGCTATAAAGAGCGCGTTTAACCCGCAGCTTGTCATGGATATTTACGGTGGCTCTTCTGACAACCTGGCGCGTCTCCAGATTTATAACGCCAACAATAGCCAGGCTCAGATGTTTTCATTTAAGCAGGTCGGTAATGGCTTGTATGAAATCGTAAATGTTAACTCCGATAAGCCCTTTGAAGCGCAGGGCGGTTCCGTCTCCAATGGGGGAGCGATCTCCCAGTACGCATCTAACGGCACGTGCGCGCAGCATTGGTCTGTTATTGATCACGGCAATGGCGAGTACTCGTTCATCAATTCAAAGTCCGGTAAAGCTGTTGACGTTCCTGGCGGCAATGGCGTGAGTGGGTCTGCACTGCAGATTTATACGTACAACGGATCTGATGCACAGAAATGGACGCTTGCGCCAGCGCGCACCGTTCGCCAGGAGCTCAATGATCTCGCTGCTTCGGGCAAGGGTCTGGTAAAAGAGGGCGTTGAATATGCTATCGGCTCTGTCTCTGAGCGTCAGGTATTCGATATTGCCGGCGGATCTATAAATTCCGGTGCCAATCTTCAGCTATATGCATCTAACGCAACTAAGGCTCAGCGTTGGACGTTTTCCTATGACAAGAATGGTTATGTGACCATTACGAATGTGAAGTCGGGAAAAGTTTTAGATGTTTCTGCCGGCAGCAAAAAAGCAGGTGCCAATGTTCAGCAGTACGCGTCCAATGGCTCTTGGGCTCAGAAATGGATCCTTGTTGATTGCGGTGACGGCTCTTTCAAGATTTGCTCTGCGATTAGGACTGGCTTTGTCTTGGACCTTGCCGGAGGCTCCTCTGCAAATGGAGCGAATGTCCAGGTTTATGACGATAACGGCACCGCTGCACAGCGATTCCGTTTGTATACGGCCGGAGAAGTTTCTAAGGCTCAGACAATTGAATCTCAAACTGCTGTTGTAGCGGCTTCTGATGGTCGCGTATTTGATGTGACTGGCGGCAGCATGGACAGCGGAGCTGCCCTTCAGCTTTATAGTGCCAATGGGACTATTGCGCAGTCGTTTGGCTTTGAATATGAAGCTGAAAAGGGTCTTTATGCGATAAAGTCTGCGAAATCCTATCGCTATCTCTATGCTCAGGACGGGGATATTGTCCCCGGTGCCGCGGTTAAGCAAGGGAGCGTTTCGCCCTCTTCGCCGAACTATAGCTGGGGTATCGAAGACGCTGGCAATGGGTCCTATCGCATCGTTAACGCCGCTAATGGTTGTGTTTTGGGCGCGAACGCTTCCGGTAAGTTGGTTACGGTTGCTCGAGGTGACGCTCGCGAGCTTGTGGTTACATTTGCATCATCTGACTTTAAATGCCTACGCTCTGAGCAGGACGCTGATGCTGCGGCTCATGTGTCTGATTTAGCTGACGGCGAATATCTCTTAAGCTCGAGCAAGAACTATTCGTTCGTTTTGGATGTTTCTAGCGGTTCGAAAGAGAATAGCGCCAATATCCAGCTATATAAGTCCAACATGAGCAATGCTCAGCGGTGGATTGTTTCCCATGACGATAAGGGCTACGTTACGTTTACCAATGCTGGGTCCAATAAGGTGATTGATGTTGCGGGAGGAAACGCCTCTGCAGGAACTAATATTGCCCAGTATGCCTCCAACGGAACATTTGCTCAAAAATGGATCGTTGCCAAACAATCCGACGGCACGTATCTCGTCGAGAGTGCACTTAAACCTGGGTTCTATCTTGGCTCTAGAGGAGGAAGTGCGTCCAATGGCGTGAATGTTGAGTTGAGCACCAACGAGAGTAGCTCAAGCTTTGCGCTGCTGAGCACGTCTCCCTCAGTTGCCAAGTGTGAGGACTTTCTTCCAAAAGGATATTTCACGCTGAGCCCTGCCTGCAGTTCTACTGGGAAGGTCATCGACATTGCCAGTGGCTCAAGCTCCAATGGGGCCAATGTTCAGCTTTACAACAGTAACGGCACGCTTGCCCAGCTGTTTAGCTTTGAATATCACGACGGTTATTATGTTATCCGTAACGTCAAGTCTCAGAAGGTGCTCGATGTCGCCGGCGGCGATCTTATTCCGGGTGCTAATGTCCAACAGTGGGATGGCGATTCGATCAATAACAATCAGTTGTTTGCAGTTATTGACAACAGCGACGGGACCTTCTCTTTCGTAAATAAGGCAACTGGTTTGGTCCTCAACATCGCAAACGGTTCCGATTCTGCTCGAGCGAATGTAAACGGATCTTTATCTAATGGCCTCGCCGCACAAAAGTTTACACTTCATCAGGTTACCGAGTTTTTGAGTGAGGGTGCGTCCACGCTTGAATCGACGACGGCTTCGAAAGTCTTGGATGTTGCCAGTGGATCCACGGAAGATGGTGCTGCCATCCAACTCTATGCTGCAAACGATACACTTGCTCAAAAATGGTATGTGAGCAAAGTGGCCGGGCTGGATAACACCTATGAGATAGAGTGTATCGGTTCGGCGAAAGTGCTTTCCCTTACCGATGAGGGCAAACTCGTTCAATTGACGTCTAGCGGTGCCGATTCTCAGCGGTGGCACAGTGCGCTGTCTGGCGGCAAGATAGCGTTGCAAAATGCGGCTACAGGTCAGTATCTCTGTGCCTCTGGTTCATCTGCGACTTTGGGTATGGTCGATTCGCCTGAGCTGCCTGGTGTTCGTTTTAATGTAAAGAGCGTTGGCGTTCTGTCTGAAGGGTCATATACCATTCAGCTTATGTCGAATCGGTCTCAGGTATTCGATGTGTCTGGCGGCTCAGCGACCGCTGGCGCATCAGTAGGTTTTTATGGTTCGAATGGAACGGCGGCCCAGATTTGGGATGTTCGTAAAAATTCTGACGGCACATATGAGATCTCGAGCGCTAAATCTTGCAAGCCGTTAGACATTAAAAACGCCAATCAAACAGTCGGCAATGGCGTACAAATATGGACCCGAAATGAGGGTGCTGCCCAAAAATGGAAATTGGTATACAACAGGGGAGAGGGCTATACCATTCAATCGACTAGCGGCCTTGTTCTTGCTTCGATCAATGGCTCGCTCGCGCTTTGTGAGGATAGCGGTTCTGCTGATCAGCGTTTTGCTTTTGAGAAGGCAACTTACATTCCTCCAACACTGACTGGCGTTCAGTGGAAGGGGTGCGCCCATTACTCGTCGACCCGTTATGGCGAAGACTGGAGCGTGATCGTGATCCATATTTCAGAGTGCACGTCGCTTTCGCAGATCGACAATACATTCTGGGGTACACGTGAGGCATCGGCTCATTATGGCGTGGCGCCAGGGCAGATTCACCAGTATGTTGGCCTCAACGACACGGCATGGGCGGTAGGCAACTGGGAGTGGAATAAGCGTTCGGTGTCTATTGAGCATGTGGGCACTACGGCTAATTCGCCCTCGTATGCCACCCTTGATACGAGTGCGCAGCTTATGGCCGCGCTTGCACGATCTAAGGGTTGGAGACATCTAACGATGGGTGATAACGTCGGAATTCACAAGTGGTATTCATCGACTAGTTGCCCTGCTGGAACGGATGTCAACTGGCTGGTCGCGAAGGCAAATCAGTATTTGGGAAACTAGCCTGTTATTTGAACGCCAATGTAATTGGCTACGTCTCCAATTATCATATATCCGCAAGCTTAGGAGAGATTGGTATGTCAGCAAGTGGTATCCATCCTGGCTGTTGCGCGTTCGTTTGTGTAGAGGGGTAAATGAAAAGGCCTGAAACCATCTGGTTTCAGGCCTTTTCCTATTCTAAATTGAACGGTTAGTTTTTTCTGCCCTCTTGGAATACTCGGTAGACCTGAAGCTCCCATTCTTTTCGCTCAGTTTTGGCGACGTTGTCAAGGATGAGGCCGGTAGCAAGCGAGAGCCCGCACAGGAACATGAAGGCTACCGCAAGCACTGCAGTGGGGAGCCGTGGAACAAGACCGGTTGCGAAGAATTCTCCAATGACTGGAAGGCCGAGAATCAGGCCAACGAGAGCGAGTACCAATGCGATAAGGCTGAAAAACTTGAGAGGACGATAGTTCTTAAATAGGCTGGCGATGGCACACACAACTTTTACACCATCTCCAACGGTATCGAGCTTGGACTCCGAACCTTCTGGGCGGTCGCGATAATCGATGGGGACGTCGGCAATCCTCCAGCGTCGATCGACCGCATGAATGGAGAGTTCCGTCTCAATCTGAAAGCCTTCGGAGAGGACTGGGAAAGTCTTTACGAAGGGGCGAGACATGGCCCGGTAGCCGGTCATGACATCGTCGAAGGAATAACCATAGATCCAGCGAATCATTGTGCGGACGAGGTCGTTACCAAAGCCATGAAAGGCGCGTTTGTTCTGCTCTGCGTAGGTACCGTTAGAGAGTCGATCGCCCACGGTCATATCCGCTTCACCAGAGAGGATTGGGGCGGCGAGCGCTGCGGCAGCTTCCGCCGGATAGGTGTCATCCCCATCGACCATGAGGTAGCAATCTGCGTCAATATCGCGGAACATCTGCCTCACGACGTTGCCCTTGCCTTGCCTGGGTTCGTGGCGAACGATTGCGCCCGATTCCTTCGCAAGTTTTGCGGTTTCATCGCTTGAGTTGTTGTCGTAGACGTAGATGGGTGCGCCTGGCAATGCGGAGCGGAAGTCGGCTACTACCTTAGCGATAGTGACGGCTTCGTTATAACAGGGGATGATGACGGCAACGCGTGATGCGTCGATGGAGATAGTCAAGGAGGTACCTTTCAGAGTGGAACAAACCTGCTTAAGAATATACCGTTATTTCGCCTTGCATGCTATCTGCGTAATTACGTCACGCCTCTCGGTCTTGTTCCATGATGATGTGAATCCGAGCTGGATTATAATTCTGGAGACTTCGTCATAATGAATGGAAGGGCTGATCGTCGGATGCGATTGTGTCTGACATCAAGAAGTTCTATATGCATGTGGAGGCTTATGTTTTTTAAGGAGCGCATTCGCGAAATCGATGTTGCTGCGTTGGTTGCAGCGTTTCTGATTGCAGTTTGCTTTGTTGTCGGGCTTCAGGTCTATCATTCCGTATATTTAAATGAGTCCTTGATTCAGGGTGTCGGCTCTATCGTCTTTTGCATTATCGTGATGTCCTTGCTCGTCCTTGTTCTATATGTCTTGATCGTTTGCGTCTTTACTTGGGTCGACGCTCACTCAGGAAAATCTCTGGATGAGGACGAGGTTCGCGGTCGCTCTCCGTTTTCTTGTGTACTTAAAGCAAACTTGCTTCGTTACTCTTTAATTGTGCTGGCATGCTGGCTCCCGGTCATGCTCATTCGTTTTCCTGGAAATATAGATCCGGATACGTTTTGGCAGCTCCTCCAGACCCGAGGCCTCGCTTTGACAAGCGATCACCATCCTTGGTTTGACACTGTCTTGTTTGGCCTTTTTTGGTCTATCGGGGATGTTTTTGGCAGTCATGCCTTCTCGCTCTTGGCGTATTCTGTGTCGCAGGCTGTGCTCACTGCGATTTCGTTTGCTGTCTGTTTTTGTTATTTTAGATGGCTGGAAGTACACAGTATTTTGCGGAGGGGTATTGTTGCACTCGTGTCTCTTCTCCCGTTTTTCCCAATGTTTGCACAAACAATGGCGAAGGACACGTTATTTGCTGCGGTTTGGGTTCTTTTCCTTCTGTTCTACTTTGAGACCGTTCGCACAAAGGGGGAAGTGCTTAAGAACTTTCGTGTGGTTGCTGGTGGGTTTTTGCTCTTGGGTCTTATTGTGCTTACGAAAAAGACCGGAATATATTTGCTCGCGCTTTCTCTGGTGCCCCTGATTCTTATCTGTCGGGCTAATAAGGCTCGGCTTCTTCTGCTCACGGGTTCCGTGGTGTGCCTGTTTTTTGTTTGGACCAACATCGCACTGCCTGCTTGGGGCGTTGTGAAAGGCAGCTCTGCTGAGATGATGTCGATTCCATCGCAGCAGGTGGGGTATTACCTGTCTAGATATTCGGACGAAGTGACGCAGGATGACTGGCGGGTTCTTGAAGGCGTTTATGCTTCACCCGAAGTACTTGGGACTGTGTATCAGCCTGCGCGTGCTGATGCAACGAAGATGTACTGGAAAGGGTCGTCGACCACTGAGGCAAAGATTGAATTTCTAAGTTGGTATTTCAGGACGGCGCTCAAGCATCCGAAGACATTTCTCGATGGTGCTCTGGCAACAATGCTTCCCCTGTTCTATCCAGATGGGGTTACCGAGGGTGATGAGAGCTTCATTTTCTATCGAGATAACCTTGCGTCGGCCGCTACCGGGGATCCGGGGCTAGTGGGGGCTATCCAGTCTTATTCTGGCGGTTCGGCTTCCGCGAGCGATATGGATTCTTTGTTCGCCGGCTCGTTCCGTATTCCGGTAGTTGCTCGAATTTCCGACATTTTTGATAGCCTTTACCTCAAGATCGCCGAGCTGGTTCCACTGCTATTTCATAAGGTTACGTATGCCTTGTATATTCCAATAATCGTGCTCTGCTACTGCATGTCTAGAGCAAGAATGACGACTGAGCGATCTCCTCTGGAGGTCCTCCTCTCTTTTGCGCCGGTTATTGCTGTGTACTTGTCTCTGCTCGCAGGTCCAATTGCGTTACCTCGTTACATGGCAACCCCGGTATACGCTACGCCGTTGTTGTTGGCGCTGCCTTGGGTTCTCGGGATGGCGAATTCTGGGAAGAGCGGTCATGATGATGAAATCGCCGATGCGGAAGCGAAATTAATTTTTAGAATGGTTGATCCTGGTTTGAGCGAGAACGTTGGTGAATGATATGGCGAAACGACTTACCTCTTTTGATATCGCGAAGGCGGTCGCTTTGATTGCAGTTGTCGTTGGGCACTGCAGCTTTGCCGGTGTGCCCCAAGGCGTTGTAAAAGCGTGCTACTCCTTTCACATGCCGCTGTTCTTTATTGTGAGTGGCTACTTTTTTAAACAGCAGGAAGACGAGAGAGCCCTGCTTCGGAAGAGTGTGAGTGGGTTGCTAGTTCCATATCTGGGGACAAGCCTCATCCTGATTGTTTTAATGGTATTTAGAACCATATTTGACGGTGGGCTAGTTGTCGAAACTGTCCGCTCCTGGACCGTGGCGGCTTTATACGGATCCGGGGCTGTTCTTGACTCTATGCCGGAAGGGGTAATGGCTATTGGGGCTATTTGGTTTCTACTTGCGTTATTCTGGTCGCGGTTGTTGCTAAATGCGGCGTTGAAGACTGACTATCCAGCCTTGGTATGCCTCGCCCTCTTTATCGTTGGCATTGGTTCTGCGGACTCCATCTGGTTGCCCTTGGCTGTTCAGCCCGCAATGTGCGCCGTTCTGTTCTTATATATTGGGTTCAAGATCAAGGAATCGTCTCTTTTGAGGCGGGGTGGCATGTCTCCAATTCTATGGGGCTTTTCCTTCTGTATTTGGTTGTATTGCGCTAGATACCATGGTGTTCTGTACATGGTTTCCAACACGTATGCTGCAGGGGCAATGGATGTTATTGGTGGAGTGTGTGGCTCCATCTGCCTCCTAAAGTTTTCTGAGGTATACATTTCTAAAATTCCCGTCTTGTCCAGCATGTTAAAGTTCGTGGGAAAGAACTCTCTTGCCTTTTTCTGCATGCATCTCGTTGAGTTAGATGTGATTCGGTGGGATCTGATTTGGGAGATCATGTCTCAGATTCCGCATGCATGGGTTCTTATGGTGTCGATGCAGGTTGCGTGCACGGGGCTGTTCGCTGGCGTGGTTTATTGTTTGCCGTCTTTCCTGTCTGGTTTGTTTTATCCGGCCAGACGTGCGAAGTCCGCATAGTTTAGTTTGGAGAACTTGATGACTCCTATAGAGTGCGCGAGAAATTACATTGAGCCTGTTAGCCACGATGGTTCCAGCATTTTGCAGAAGATTCTTCGGTATTTTGCTATTTCACTTATGATTGCAATGGCCTTGGAGATTCTCGTATTCAATTTTCCGTTCTGGGAATCTTTGCTATTTGGGAACGCGAAAGAAGTGGATTGGAGCCTTGGTCCTGGATTGGAGATTCAGGATGACAGGACGATTAAGGTCGTAGATCCCGAAACCGCCTATATTGAATTCGATGCCGATGGATGTCGTGTCGAGAATCTTTACCTTGATATCGCTGTTCCAGGCTGGACATCTTCGTCATGGAGAACGTCGACTGGCCCTTATTTAGCAATAAAGGTTCTTGCTACTGACGAAGCGAACTCATCTTTCTTTGAACTTCCTTCTTACAATTACTGCGGCGGTATGGAAAGCTCGAAATACCTTCGCCTGCATCTTTCTGGGGTTTCACATAGGATGCGGGTGCTTATTCAAGAAGAATCGGGGTTCAGCTTTGATTTTCGAGGCGCGTCTATTAATGCCATGAGGCCGTTTTGCTTCGAGCTCATCCGATTTGGGATTGTTGCATTATTGGCTTGTGCGCTCCTTGCTTTCCGACCCTCATCTAGTCTTTACAGGACTAGATTGTTTCCAATTCGCCCTGTTGTTATCGGATGCATTGTCGCGTTAATGACCGTTGAGATGGCGGGATCTGTTGTTGTCAGCCGATTGTCTGGGGTTGTTGACAATCCAGCTAACGGTCCAACAATTAGCGGGCCGGTTGCATTTGACTTCAATCAATACAATCATCTTGCGGATGCGTTTTTGTCGGGCAAGGTTTCCTTAGACCTTCCCGTGTCCGCCGTTCTCTCTGATATGGAAAACCCGTACGATACTTCAGCTCGAGCTCAGGAATTATCTCAGGCTGGTGAGTATTACTACCTCGACTATGCTTTTTATAATGGGCATTACTACTCGTATTTCGGTGCGCTTCCGGCATTGGTTGCGTTTGTTCCCTTCAAGTTGTTAACTGGCCGTGATCTTAGAACGGATCAAGTCGTTCTCGCTTTGGGGGTGATCTTCATTTGCGCTTTCAATGCGTTGCTGTATTGCTTGGCAAAGCGCTATCGACAAGATGTCTCCCTTGGTCTGTTCGCACTTTCTTCAGTGTCATTTTTTGTTGCGAGTGGACTGCTGTACCTTGTTTTTCTCCCACAGATTTATTCTGTCCCTATTTTATCTGGCTTAATTGTTGTGTTCTTGGGCTTGTCGTGTTGGATATCTGCGGAGCGTTTGGATGGAGACTACGGGGGCTTCAAGAAGAGCTACCTCATCCTTGGTTCATTTCTGATTGCCCTGTCATTGGGCTGCCGGCCCCAATACGTGCTGGTCTCTTTGCTTGCCTTCCCGATTTTTTGGAATGCGATATTTCGGGAACGTCTGTTTTTCTCAAAAAAGGGCGTTGGCAACACGGTGTCGGTAATTGCGCCATTTATTCTCGTTGCAATTCCCGTCATGCTGTATAACGGCGTGAGGTTTGGATTGGTCTTTGATTTTGGTGCCGCATACAACCTGACTGGTAGCGATATGACTTCGCGAGGAATTGACCTATCGCGGTCCCTTCCCGCTTTGTTCCAGTATTTGGTTCAGCCTTTGAGTATTTGCGCACGGTACCCGTATGTTTTCGGTGTAGACATGGCTGTTGATTTCCAGGGCTATTGGTTTTATGAGCCTTATCTTGGAGGATTGCTGCCCATCGCTCCGTTCTTGCTCGTGGGCCTTGCTTGCATTCCGCCCGTGTTCTCCAAGAGCAAGCAGAGTCAGAAGGCTGCCATCATCTTTTCGCTCATTGTCGCATCGGTAATCCTTTTTGCGGATTTCCAGATTGCGAGTATTACAATGCGGTACTTCAGTGACTTCTCATGGTTATTGATTTTGCTTGTGTTTGGAGTGCTGCTTCAGACTCCTGGTTTTGTGGAAGGTAAAGGTGTGATTTTTGGGATTACGGTTGCACTTATCGGACTGACAATCCTCTTGGGGTTTTGGATCTTGTTGTCTCCCGATCGTTATGGCGCTCTGGTGAGCACATGTCCGTCCGTGTTCTATGGTGTGGCTCAGATGCTATGTCTTGTTTGATTTCATTTCGCAAACAAGGGAAGTCTAAGTCTCGTTATAAGCTCGGGCGATAGGGAAAGGCGCACCTTGTCCGAGAACTTCGAACCCACCAACATCATCGTCACGGGCGGCTGCGGCTTCATCGGCAGCAACTTCGTGCACTACGTCGTGAACAACCACCCCGACGTGCGCGTCGCCGTTCTGGACAAGCTGACCTACGCCGGCAACCCCGAGAACATCGCGGGCCTGCCCGCCGACCGCGTGGAGCTCGTCGTGGGCGACATCTGCGACGCCGCGCTGCTCGACAGGCTCGTCCCTGGCCACGACGCCATCGTGCACTACGCCGCCGAGAGCCACAACGACAACTCCATCGACGACCCCACGCCGTTCCTGCGCACCAACGTGGAGGGCACCTTCTGCCTGCTGCAGGCCGCGCGCAAGTTCGACGTGCGCTACCATCACGTCTCCACCGACGAGGTCTACGGCGACCTGGCGCTCGACGACCCGGCGCGCTTCACCGAGGAGACGCCGTACCGCCCCTCAAGCCCCTACAGCTCCACCAAGGCGGCCTCCGACCACCTGGTGCGCGCCTGGCACCGAACCTTCGGCGTGAGGACGACCATCTCAAACTGCTCCAACAACTACGGCCCCTACCAGCACGTGGAGAAGTTCATCCCGCGCCAGATCACGAACATCCTGGACGGCGTGCGCCCCAAGCTCTACGGCGACGGCAGGAACGTGCGCGACTGGATCCACACCGACGACCACTCGAGCGCCGTGTGGACCATCCTCACGAAGGGCGAGATGGGCGGGACCTACCTCATCGGCGCCGACGGCGAGAAGTCCAACATAGACGTGCTGCGCGCCATCCTCGAGCGCATGGGCAGGCCGGCAGACGACTTCGACTGGGTGCGCGACCGCCCCGGCCACGACCGCCGCTACGCCATCGACTCCACCAAGCTCCGCCGCGAGCTGGGCTGGGAGCCCAAGCACACGGACTTCTCCGAGGGGCTCGACCAGACCATCGCCTGGTACACCGAGAACCGCGCCTGGTGGGAGCCCGTCAAGGCCGCTACCGAGGCACGCTACAAGGCCCAGGGCCAGTAAGTTACCACTGATTGAGGGCGCCGTTACGAACCACTCGCGGCGCCCGAGTACGAGAGACGCCTTCTCGGCCCGTGCGCGCCCTTGCGGACCTGGGGATGACCCCCGGGGAAGCTCACCGCGCACGGGCCGGGGCTTCGATAAGATATCGATGTTATTGTTGCGAAGGTCGCTTATGCGCGGCACTTGAAATGCGAGAAGTGGCGCTGAGTGCTTATATTCCTGCTAACATAAATACGTTGGTTCAGATTAAAGGATGGTCGTTTGAATGGCTGAAGCCCCTGCAGTCTCATTGTTGGTTCCAATTTGTAATGTCGAAAAGTATCTTCGCCAGTGCCTTGAGTCGGCTCGCGAACAATCACTTTCGAACATCGAGATTATATGCATAAACGATGGGTCGACGGATAGCTCCCTCGATATCATCAATGAATATGTCGAAGCCGATCCTCGCTTCCGAGTTCTTGACAAGCCTAATTCTGGCTATGGCGACTCCATGAACAAGGGTCTCTCGATGTGCACCGGTGAGTACGTCGGCATTCTTGAGTCGGACGATTTCTTGGACTCAGGTGCATTGGAAACAATGTATCGAGCAGCCAAGCAATGCGACGCCCAGGTGGTTAAGTGCGACTTTTATCTGTACTGGTCTCTTCCCGAAGAGCGCAATGAGAAGTTCGGCTGGGTCGATGCGCTTCTTGAAGGCCATGTGAACCCCCAAGTGGAGCGAGAGGTGTTTTATCGAAAGCCATCGATATGGTCGGCTATCTATCGAAGGGATTTCTTGGAGAAGAACGATATTTCGTTCCTGCCTTCGCCGGGCGCTTCGTATCAAGATGCTGGCTTTAACTTCAAGGTATGGGCTTCGTGCGATAACGCGGTCTTGCTTAATGAGGCCTTCCTACACTATCGCCAGGATAATGAAAAGTCCTCGGTCAATTCTCCTGGCAAGGTTTTCTGCGTCTGCGACGAATACGAGGAGATGCATCGATACCTCGATTCGCATTGTCAGGCCAGGATATATCTGCGATCCGTCCTAGCAAAAATGCGCTTCGATAGCTATGAGTGGAACTATGACCGGCTGTCTCCTGAGCTTCGAGAGCAATTTGTTCCTCGGATGGTTGAGGATGTGAATTCTGATCTACAGCAAGGCTATAGTGATCTCAACATTTTCGAGCCCTCCAAGCGGCTTAATCTAATTCTTCTGCTTCACGATTCCAAGTTGTATGGAGTGCTTCGGTCTTCGGATGGCTCACGTACTCGAAAAGAGCGCTTTGTTAGGCTGATGCGGGCGGGGGGATTGCTGTCTGCAATTCGATTGGCTTTGTTCCGATTGACCCACTAACTAATTCCGGAGAAGCGAATGACCAAGCTGAGTATCATTGTTCCCGTCTATAACGTTGAACGGTATCTCCCTGTCTGCCTTGATTCTATTCGAAACCAGACATTTAGGGATATCGAAATAATCTGTGTTGATGATGGGTCAACCGATAGATCTTCGAACATTCTGGAGATGTATTCGAAGGTCGAACCTAGAATGCGAATCATCAGTAAAGAGAACGGGGGGCTGTCTTCCGCGCGCAACGCCGGTATTCGCTGTGCCACGGGTGACATTGTTTGCTTTGTTGATTCTGACGACTTCTTGGACAAGACGGCTGCAAAGCGTATAACTGACGCCTTTGATTCCACGCATGCTGATTTGATTACGTTCGGTGGGCGCGTGTATCCTCAATTCCTTTCTAATTGGTGGCTGGATAAAGTACTTTCTCCTCGCGACACAATGTATGCGTCATTCGATCCGTCTCTTTTTGCTCTCGAGGCTGCTGAGCCGTTCGCTTGGAGAACGGCTTGTCGTCGCGAATTTCTAATTGAAGAGCGACTGTGGTTTGATGAGGAACTTCGGTTTGGAGAGGACAAGTTATTTCATTACATGGCTTATCCTCGGTCTCGGAAAACCGTGTTTCTGTCTGACAAACTGTATGACTATCGGGTGAATCGAGCCGATTCCCTTATGGCAACCAGAAATGACGATAAGGTCTTGAGGATATATGACCATCTACGAATCTCGGATCGTATATGCTCGGATTGGAAACAGTCTGGGAATGCTGAGCGCTTTGGATCTCAATTGCTCAGTTTAATTGGTGAGTTTGTGTTCATGGATGTCATGACAGCTCCTGTTCAGGATAGGACAATGCTCGCCAATTTTCTAAAGTCGATCTTGGAGACGTACTTTTCGGACGTTCAATTAAAAGCGCTCCTCCATGATAGAGAGTACGGTGCGATGGCTCGTGCGATACTAATCGATCGACGTCGCCTATTTGGACCACGTCGAAAGATGATGTTCTATCTTGGAACTCTTAGGAATAATCCCATTGACTTTTTGCGACGGGGTCGAGAGAGGCTCGCTTCATTGGGCGCTGTTCTTAAGATGCGCCAGATGGCGGGTCGGATTTTTCCTCCGTCGTCTCGGACTGTCGCGCTACGTCATCTTGAATCAGAATTTGTCCAGAAGGAAAGCGTCGCGCTTCTGAACTCTATCGAGCTTCTACGTATTGAGCTAGGGAATGTTGAGTCGGAGAAGTAGCGTATCAGGTACCAGGCCGTATCTCTTTGGCTGTGAGGCTGCGGCAATCGGAGGCTCCGTCAGGATCTGACGGAGCCTCCGTGTTTCTTCTAGCTCGTTTGTTGTCCTATGAGAAAGACGGGTATTTCATTGGCTAAACGGTATCAGGATTCTCAAGATGAAGAGATTCCAAATTGCTGTCAGTTAAATCGACGTGAGCAAAGTGCGTTGAGATATCGTCAGGTAATGAGTAGATGTTCCCATACACTTCAGTTAATAACTTTTCAATATTTGCCGGTGCTTCACATGGCGCACCTTCAAACGCGATGCGTTGAGTTGGAAGAACGTCGGCTTTCGAGCATATCCAATCATATCCATTGAGATCGGTCAGATTGTCGATTCCCCAAATGAGCCCACTGCCGTTGGCGGAGATGATTCCATCATCTTCCGCTTGGTTTAAATAGGCATCAAAGATGGCTGCGGCCTTTTCTCCTAATATTGAATTTTCGGAAACATACCCCGCTGCTTGCCACTCTTGATACCAATCCTGAGAGATGAAATGTTCGATCATTTCGCCTCTCAGGGCAGCCTGCTTCTCAAACGTTGCATGTGTGACGTCGCTGACCTCGTCAAAGAGAAAAAGGTCAAGGAAACAGGGAATATTCTCGTTGGAGTATTTGAAGCGAATCTGTCGGCAGAAGGCAAATGCATCGTAAATGACGGAAACTGAGTAGCGTGAATCGTCCTCAACTATTTCTACCAATTTTTTAATATCTGCTCGAGTCATCCCGAGGTCCGTATCATCGTCCCATGGAATGAAACCTCCGTGTCTGACAGCGCCCAGGAGAGTTCCAAAAGCAATCCAGTAGTCAAGATTGTGTGCTTTACAGAGCTCATTGAATTCTGACAATAATTGTGCGCAGCCTAGTTGATGTAGCCGTAATGGGCCTGTGGCGGGCGGAATGCTTTTGAAGAAACGTTTTCGAGCATCTTCTGGCAGCTCTCCGTCTTTCCTGTAGAGTTCCCATAGCATGATGACGGTCTTCGAATCGTGGGCTTTAATCGCCTTTTCAAGCCGTTCGAATTCACAGGTAAGATGTCCGTTAATGCCGATGTCTGCTTGTTCGGTTCTAGAAAAAACGCGGTCATATTGGGCCGTTGTTTCGCATTTCAAAGACTCGATCGAATCCCTGAGGGATTCGATCGAGTCTTTGAGTGATTCTATTGAATCCCTCGTGTTTCGCACTGCGCGCCGTGTCGATGGGAGTAGATCAAGAATGTTCACTGCTTATCCTTTAAGACTCGTCTTAATGTCGCTGGTAGAAATACCGGGCGTTCGATTTAGGTATTGAACCTGGCAGATATCCCTCAGCGATTCAAAACGCGGATCGTTTTCCCAGTCACTTCCCATGCAGACTGTATCAATCTGAAAGGTCTCTACGTCTGTTGCTTTTTGTTCCCAGCTATTTTCAGGGATTACAAGGTCAACGTAGCGTATCGCTTCGAGCATTTCCTTTCGCACGTTATACGAATAGAAGCTTTTCTTTCCCTTTAGTGCGTTGAATTCGTCGGTGGAAAGGGCAACAACGAGGTAGTCTCCAAGGGCAGCCGCCTGTTGAAGCAAGCGAATATGACCATAATGCAAGAGGTCGAAAGTACCATAGGTAAGAACTCGACGGAGCCCCGATTTCCCTCGCTGGTTGGCTTGCTGATGCAAAATACCCGCGCTTGTGATTGTAACGCTGTGGGGTTCTTCTGATATTTCGTGAATCGGAGGATGCCTGTGAGCTTCAGCTTGCGGCTCGATTCGTATCTCGGTGTTTATTTCAGTCCCATTCATTCCTTGCACTCCCCGCGCCCTGTTGACTTGCTGTTTATATTAGCTTAATCAACGGTTTACGCCCCTGTGGATATCGACGTAAACACTGCGTGCCGTTATGCGGTTTTCAGCTTGTCTCGCGGTGCCGGCAACGGGTGCATGGCGTCTTGTTCAATCGATTCGATTTTGCGGCGGGGTGCGCCGGGTGCGATCGCGAGTGGAATCGTAGCCGGCGCTGTCTGGCTGGAGATAAGGGGAGGGTCTCCAATGTGCTAGATGTTTGGCTGACGGTACCGGTTCATGAGACTGCTGGTGTTCGACGGCACGGCCGAGGCGCACGACGATGGGGAGCCCTTTAGCCCGCTGTTCGTCTACGGCCAGAACAAGACAGCGGGTGACATCGCCGTGGCCGGCTGCCCGCGCTACTACATCATGCGCTCCAGTTGGGTCATCGGTGAGGGACACAACTTCGTCAAAACCATGAAGGGTCTGTCCGACCGCGTCGCCGACCCGGAGAATAAACTTACCCAGATTACGGTCGCGGACGACAATCTGGGCCGCCTGACCTTCACGCGCGACATGGCCGCGGCCATCTTCCACGTGCTGGACGCGAAGGCCCCCTACGGCACCTACGGCTGCACCGGCTCGGGCGCCGTGAGGAGCTGGTCCGACATCGCCCGCGCTGTCTTCGAGGCCGCTAACGGCAACGGCGGGAAGGTCGTGCCGGTGTCGACCGCCGACTGCTACGCCAGCGCCGCCTGTCCATAAGCGCACACCCGACTCTCCTATTTGTATGCAGCTTGTCGAGGCGAGAAATTGCGTAAGCGCCCCTGTGTTATCATTCGTTATTCGGCAAGGGCGGCATCAGCCGCTAACGTGCAATCAATAGGGAGGCGTCGTCGGTGTCCTCACAGACTCTTGCAACCGAAAAGGCCCCGCGTCCGTATAAGAAGGACCTGCTCATCCTCGAGCAGCTCGTCACCAAGGACTTCAAGCTCAAGTACCGCCGCAGCTTCCTCGGCGTGCTGTGGAGCGTTCTCAACCCGCTGCTCATGATGATCGTCATGTCCATCGTGTTCTCCTACATGTTCGGCAGCAACGTTCCCAACTTCCCGCTCTACCTCATCGTGGGCAACGTCACGTTCTCCCTCATGAGCGACTCCACCAACGCGGCGCTCACGAGCATCATCAACGCGGCGCCGCTGCTCAAGAAGGTCAAGGTAAACCGCTATATCTTCCCGGTGCAGAAGGTCCTGTTCGCGCTCGTGAACTTCGCGTTCTCGCTCATCGCGGTTGCCATCGTCATGCTGTTCTTCCAGGTTATGCCCACGTGGCACTTCATCTGGCTACCCCTGTGCCTCGTGCTGCTCATGCTCTTCTGCATCGGCGTGGGCATGGCCATTGGCGCGCTCTCCGTCTTCTTCCGCGACATCATCCACCTGTGGAGCGTCGTCATCATTGCGTGGACCTACCTCACGCCCATCTTCTGGGACCTCTCCCTACTCATCGACAAGGGGGCCCCGCACTGGATCATTATGCTGGTGAAGATCAACCCCATGTACAACTACCTGGAGTTCATGCGCGACATCTTCCTGTGGCAGCAGAACCCCACGCCCACGGTGCTCCTCATGTGCATCGCGTGGGCCATCATCGCGCTCATTATCGGTATCTTCGTGTTCAAGAAGACCGAGCACAAGTTCATCCTCTACGTCTAAGGCGGCACCATGGCAAACGCTACCAACACCGAGTACGCCATCGAGGTCGACGACGTCACGATGGTCTTCAACATGGCCAGCGAGCAGCTTAACTCCCTCAAGGAGTACTTCATCAAGCTCGTGCGCCACGAGCTGTTCTTCAAGGAGTTCCATGCGCTGGAGCATGTGAGCTTCAAAGTGAAGAAGGGCGAGGTGATCGGTCTCGTTGGAACCAACGGCTCCGGCAAGTCCACCATGCTCAAGATTATCGCCGGCGTGCTCGAGCCCACGCATGGTTCCGTGACCGTACGCGGTAACATCGCGCCGCTCATCGAGCTGGGCGCCGGCTTCGACCTCGAGCTCACCGCGCGCGAGAACATTTTTCTCAACGGCGCCCTCCTGGGTTACTCCAAGCAGTTCATGGGGGAGCACCTCGACCAGATCGTGGACTTCGCCGAGCTGCGCGACTTCCTCGACATGCCCATGAAGAACTACTCCTCGGGTATGGTGGCGCGTATCGCGTTCGCCATCGCCACCGTGGTGGAGCCCGACATCCTCATCGTCGATGAGACGCTCTCCGTGGGCGACGTGTTTTTCCAGCAGAAGTGCGAGCGCCGCATCCAGAGCTTCATAGATTCCGGCAACGTGACCGTGTTGTTCGTGAGCCATTCCATCGAGCAGGTGGAGCGCATCTGCACCTCCGCGGTGTGGATCGAGAAGGGCCACGAGCGCATGATCGGTCCGGTGGACGAGGTCTGCGCGGCTTACAAGGCGCAGTTCGACTAACATGTCCGGCGCGTGCGACAAGGCGGCGGAGCGGGGCGTCGACGCCCGGCCGTTGTTCTCGATCATTATGCCGTGCTACCGAGTCGCGGCCTACCTACCCTCCGCCATCGCGTGCATCCGCGCGCAGACGTGTGCGGACTGGGAGCTCATCTGCGTGGACGACGCTTCTCCCGATAACGTCGCGGAGCTCGTCGAGTATGCTGCCGCCGAGGATCCGCGCATTCGCCTCGTGCGTCATAAAGTTAACCATGGTCTCGCCGATGCTCGCAACACCGGCATCTCCGCCGCCCGCGGACGCTACGTTTGGATGCCCGATCCGGATGATGCGTACGCTCCCGACCTGCTCGAGCGCTGTGCCGAGAAGATCCGTTCCCAGGCCGATGCGGAGGCCAGGACCGACGTCGTGGTGTTCGGACTTACCGAGGAGCTCTTCGATGCGGACGGTTCCGTATACGGTGCGCACGACATCGTGCCGGCGCTCGACGGGGCTTTTTCGGGCTCCGATGCGCACGCGCAGGTTCTCGACCTCGAGGACCGCACGCTTCTGGGCTATGCGTGGAACAAGGTCTACCGTGCGGAGGTGCTGGACGGCATCGCGTTTGAGACCGTTCCCCTCATCGAGGACATCGTCTTTAACGTTGCGGTCTTTAACCGCGTTGAGAACCTTGCGCTCGTTGCGCGTCCCTTGTACCGCTACGAGAAGCGCGTGGCCGCCAACCTGACGGCCAAATTCGTGCCCGAGTACTACGAGGTGCATCGCCGCCGCATCGACGATGTATACCGCCAGCAGGTGTCGTGGGGCCTCGATTCCGCCGATGTCCGCTCCCGTCTCGGGGCTCGCTATGCGCGCTACATCTTGTCCGCGCTCGAGCGCAACTGCGATGCGCGCGCGGGGCTAAACTATGCGGGCCGCGTGGCCTTCTGCCGCAGCGTCATGGACGACGATCTCTTTGGTGCGCTTGTCCTGAGTGCGCGCCCTCGGGGCGGGGCAGCCCGTGTGGTCGTGGGCCTCCTCAAGACGCGCAGCGCCCTGGTGTGGTGCGCCGTCGGTCGGATCATCCACCTCGTGAGGTCGCGCGCCGGCCTCGCGTACCGTAAAGCCACGTTCTCCCGTTAGGAGCCCTCGTGCCTAAGAACACGTTCGACGCATCTGCGCCACAGCTCACCATCGCCGTTCCCGCGTACAACGTTGAGTCCTACCTCGCCCGCGGCCTCGAGTCCTACCTCGACCCGCGCTTCGTGGGCAATCTCGAGGTTATCGTTGTGGACGATGGCTCCACCGACGGCACCCGTGCGCTTGCGGAGGAGTTCGCTGCGCGCAGCCATGGCGTGATCCGCGTCATCTCCAAGAAGAACGGAGGCCACGGTTCGGCCGTGAACGCCGGCCTGGCCGAGGCGCGCGGGCGCTATTTCCGCGTGGTGGACGGCGATGACTGGGTGAACGCGGATGGTATGGCCGAGCTGCTCGAGCGTCTTGCCGACCTCGATTGCGACCTTGTGGTAGACAAGAAGCGCGAGATCGACATGGCTTCTGGCGAGGGGCGTCTGTTCCCGCTCGCCAAGGGCGTCGTCACGGGTCGTGCGCTCGACTTCTCCAGCGTTCTCACCAACGGCGACACCGTGTTCCAGATCATGATCCACACGCTTACCGCTCGTACGGACTACCTGCGTGGTATCGGCATCCATCTGCTCGAGCACACCTTCTACGAGGACTACGAGTACGTGGTCAAGGCAAGTGTGCCCGCCTCCACCATCTGCTACCTCGATATTGAGGTGTATCAGTACCTGGTGGGCAACGAGAACCAGTCTGTGAGCCAGGCGAACTACGTGCGCCGCTGGGACGATCACGACCGCGTGGTCATGGAGCTCCTGGACTACCTTGAGCGCTGCGAGTACGGCGAGGTGTGCGCCGCGAGCGGGGAGAAGCTTTCGAATGAGTCTGTCTGCTACCTGCGCGAGAAGGTCCACCTCATCGTGGACACGCACTACAACATCGCGTTGCTGTTCGATGAGGACCGCAGCCGTGGGCGTGCGCGCGCCAGGGCGTTCCGACGCGAACTGAGGCGTGCGGACATAGACCAGTGGGCGCGCGGCGAGCAGCGTTACCGTATGGCCACGCTCCTCAACCGCTTGAGCTTCTCGTACAACTCTATCATGCGCTTGGTCTCCAAGCGCCGTCACTAGCACGCTACCAAGGGATGATCCATGAGCCGCAAACCGCGCATAGCCATATTCAGCGCCGATGCCAAGCTTGGCCACGAGGTCAAGGGTGCCACGCGCTACACGTTCCTCGCGACGCTTCTCGTGGAGCGTGGCTTCGAAGTCGACTTCATCACGAGCGGCTTCCAACACTGGGAGAAGCGCCAGCGTGATTTGGCGACGTTCGACACGAGTATGCACGCGTTCAACGTGAAGTTCATTGCCGAGCCGAGCTATCCCGCCAACATGTGCCCCCAGCGCATCTGGGCGCACCATGTGATGGCCAAGCGCGTGACGGCGTACTTCGATGTGGACCACGACTACGACCTCATCTACTGCCAGATTCCGCCCAACGATGTGACGCTCGCCGTGGGACGGTCCGCGAAACGCTACGGCATCCCCTTCGTGGTCGACGTGAACGACCTGTGGCCCGAGGCCTTCCGTATCGCGCTCGACGTTCCGGTGCTGTCCGACATAGCCTTCGCTCCGTTCGAGCGCCAAGCTCGTCGCGCGTACGCGTTGGCGGACGCCGTGGTGGGTACGTCCGACGAGTACGCCGCGCGCCCTTTCCGCGACCGCGCTGAGGATATCCCTAAGCTCGTGGTGTACGTGGGTAACGACCTCGAGGAGTTCGACGCGGGCGCCGCTGAGAACGTCGGCTCCGTGGAAAAGCCCGAGGGCGAGGTCTGGGTTGCTTACGCGGGTAATATCTCGGCACTATACGACTTGGAGACGCTCGTCGAGGCTGTTGCGATAGCTGCCAAGGCGCATCCCGAGCTCAGACTCAAGATTCTTGGCGATGGCCCCGAGCGCGCATCCGTCGAGGCGGCGGTTGAGCGAACCGGGGCGCCTGCTGGGCTTTTGGGCTACATGCCGTACCGTGTCATGGCGGCTTGGCTCAAGGCGTCCGACATGGTGGTCAACTCGCTGGTGGCGAACGCGCCCCAGAGCGTGCCCACCAAGATAGGCGATTACTTGGCCTCGGGACGCCCCATGATTAACACGTCCATGAACGTTGAGTTTCGCGAGAAGGTCGTGCGTGACGGCTTTGGCGTGAATGTTGTGCCGGGTGACGCCGAGGGGCTCGCCAGGGTGATCTGCGAGCTTGTCGAGGACGAGGCGGGACGCGCGCGCATGGGTCGCGTGGCTCGCGAGATCGCGGCGGCACAGTTCGACCGCCCGCATTCCTATGAGGCTACCGTCGACCTCATTCGAGGCCTGATCTTCGAGCGCACGAAGTAGATTGCCCCCGTGAGGCGTGCTCGTCCTATACTCGGACTGATAGGAGAGTGCATGGTGTGTCGGGGTTGGGCGAGGCCGCGCTTGAGGGGGCGACCGACCGCAAGCTGTCCGATGAGCCGGCAATCGTGGAGATGGCCCGCTCTATTTCCGGGTTGCCCGACGATACCAAGTTGACGCTCGTTCCAACCGGTCTCTTGACGAACATCACGCTGTTCCCATGTACACACTCGGGGCGTGCCGATCGTATCGACCGCATCGTCCTCATGGGCGGCACCACGGTTGGCGGAAACGCGACCGTGTACGCCGAGTTCAACATATGGGACGACCCCGAGGCTGCGCAGATTGTGGTCTCGAGCGGGCTACACATCGTTATGTGCCGCCTCGATGTGACCCAGAATGGCGGTTGCGGCTTTGCCTTTCCGCCATTCTGGGTCACATCCGGAGTACTGGTTATGAGACGCGCTCGGCGAACTTCAGGTATTGCGTGCGGCGCCACTTGTCCATCGTGGCGGCGTAGAGGCTTTCGGTGTTGTCGAGCTCGTACCAAGCGCCGTCTGCGCCTACTCGTTGTAGCACGGCACGACGATGGAAATGCGCGGTGTGGCGGTTTACCTCGCGTTCGTGTTGTCGTTGCGATATTCACCGAAGGCGTATTTGCTATACACATTGACTTCCCACTGCTTTTTTTCGACCTTTGCCACGGAGTCGAGGATAAAACCAGTCGCGAGACTTAAGCCACACAGGAACATAAACGATGCGGCGAGCAGGGCGGTTGGGAAGCGCGGAACAAGACCGGTCTGGAAATACTCGACAATGATGGGAATGCCCAGGACAAGACCGATTATTGCAAACAGGAGCGCAACGAGGCTGAAGAATTTGAGCGGGCGGTAGTCCTTGAACAGCGTGCCGATCATGGCGACAACTTTGATGCCGTCGCTGACGGTGTTGAGTTTGGACTCGGAACCCTCGGGGCGGTCACGGTACTCAATAGGCACATCTTTGATGCGCCAGCGGTGGTCGACGGCATGGATGGAGAGCTCGGTTTCGATCTGAAAGCCCTCGGAAAGCACGGGGAACGTTTTGACAAAGGGGCGGCTCATGGCGCGATAGCCTGTCATGACGTCATCGAAGCTGTATCCGTAAATCCATTTGATCATGGCGCGAACCAGATTGTTGCCAAAGCCGTGGAAGGCTCGCTTGTTTTCCTCGGCGTAGGTGCCGTTGGACAGGCGATCGCCGACGGTCATATCGGCTGTACCATTAAGAATGGGCTCGCAGAGGGCTTTTGCTGCTTCGGCGGGGTAGGTGTCGTCGCCGTCGACCATGAGGTAGCAATCGGCGTCGATATCGCGGAACATCTGACGGCAGACATTGCCCTTTCCCTGTCGGGGCTCAAAGCGCACTGTGGCGCCGTGTTCCGTTGCGATGCGCGAGGTATCGTCTGACGAGTTGTTATCGTATACATAGACCGTCGCCTGCGGAAGCTCGCGGTGGAAGTCGTCAATGACTTTGCCGATCGTGAGGGCTTCGTTGTAGCAGGGGATAATGACGGCAATAGATTCAGAATTCACTCAATGCTCCTTTGATATTCAATCGTAGAAAGTATAGCCGTTTGGCCCTGGCATCCTGAGATGTAGCCGTCTTCCACAAGTCCGAGCGCAAATTCATCTTCTACATCTAAAGGAATGCTGTGATGACTGAATCTGTTGTTGATTACAACGAGCAGCCTCTGGCTGTCGAGGTCGACGCCACCACCATGATCTTTAACATGGCGTCTGACTCGCTGACCAGCCTCAAAGAATGTTTTATTAAGCTCGCTAAGCATGAGTTGTTCTTTGAGGAGTTTAGGGCGCTTAAGCACATCTCGTTTGATATTCACCGCGGTGAGGTCGTGGGCTTGGTCGGTACTAATGGTTCCGGCAAGTCCACGATGCTCAAGATTATCGCTGGTGTGCTCGAGCCTAGCGAGGGCAGCGTTAAGGTTCATGGCAACATTGCACCTCTGATTGAGCTTGGAGCTGGCTTTGATCCCGAGCTGACGGCACGCGAGAACATTTATTTGAACGTTGCGCTAGTCGGCTATACCAAGGTATTTATCGATGCCGACTTTGATGGCATTATCGAGTTCGTTGAGCTGCAGAACTTTGTCGACATGCCGCTCAAGAACTTCTCTTCGGGTATGGTTGCGCGCATTGCTTTTGCAATCGCCACCATTACCGAGCCCGATATCCTGATCGTTTATGAGATGCTTTCCGTCGGCGACGTGTTCTTCCAGCAAAAGTGCGAGGCCCGTATTCAGCACTTTATCCAGAGCGGTGACGTGGCGGTTTTGTTCGTGTCGCATTCCATGGAGCAGGTTGAGCGCATCTGCCAGCGTGCATTTGGATCGAGAAGGGCGACCTTCGTATGGACGGCCCGGTCGATGAGGCATGCAAGGCATACCGCGAACAGTTCAAGTAGGTTATACTTATTTGCGCTTGGCGGGCTCGCGCTTGCTTGGCATGCGGTTGTTTGCTCCATTAGCTCAGTTGGATAGAGCAGGGGACTTCTAATCCCAAGGTCGACGGTTCGAATCCGCCATGGAGCACCTTTTGTTTAATAAGCTCAGCTTTTGCTGGGCTTTTTTGTTCACAAATGCGAAGTTGAGCTACTCTGTTTCTGCGGGCTCCACGATTTATGAGTTATGTAGCAATTCCAGATTCTAAGACAGGGGTCGTTTGCGTTTGGCGGTTAGCCATCGGCATCTTTACACTAACGCTGACTCGAAAGGCCTTATCTCCTGCCCATTTTTCTCTGCACAATTGAAGTCTGAAGTGGTTGGCCATACGGCGTTGTTATGATCGATGAGGTCGACCTTCATTTGCATCCCCGCTGGCAGGCGCGGATTCTCGAGGACCTGGTTCGCATATTTCCTAACGTTCAATTTATAGTTACAACGCATTCACCTGTTGTGGTTGCGTCGGTACCTCGCGGTAACATCCGCATTCTTGGAGAGGACGCTGCAACGGTGCCTGCTATGGAAACGCGTGGACGCGATGCCGGGGATATTCTCAACACCGTCCTGAGCGCATCCTCTCGACCTGAAGAGGCGGGTCGATTGTTCGATTTGTTCCAAGAGGGCCATATGCAACACCCCCGATACGACGTTTAATTTCACAGAGTTGCGCGGAGAGAGCAAGCGAGAAGTTCTGGAGGCCTTGCTTGCGGAGCAGGGCCATCTCTGCATTTATTGCACGTGCAGGATCGGCGTTGGTGATCGTCTGGCTACGATTGAGCATTTATCTCCACATTTTTGTTTCGTTGGGTTAGTTTTGCCTGAATGTATCCCCTAATTCGATGAATTCTCTTTACATTATCGATTGTATAGCCGCTTATAAAGCTATATATACATATATACTAATTTATAAATCTATATAAGCGTCGTTTGCCTGAGGATTCTAGTTATGGACAAAGCCAAGTTCTACAATCCATTTCGTCCGACCGCCGGTGCGGAGCCTCCTCGAATCATCGGTCGTGATGATATCTCTCTCGAGTTCGTGGAGGGTCTCATGTCCGGCGTTGGCGCCCCCGCACGTCTTATGCGAATCACAGGCCCGCGCGGGTCGGGGAAAACGGTTCTTCTTTGCGATCTGCGCGACCGAGCGATTGAGCTGGGTTGGAAGGCCGTTGTTGTTTCGGCTGGTCCGCGTTTGTCGCACGATCTTATGGAGCAGATTCAAGACCAACTGACTTTTTCCTCCGCTTCGCTTGGCGTTAACGTTGGTATTGCTTCTGCCAAGTTGGACATTTCTTCAAGCGAAATGAGCCTTCGAGCAAAACTAAAGCAGATTGCACAGGGCTCAAAGGGCCTGTTCATCGCTGTTGATGAAGTCCAAGATGCCCCAGTTGAGGAAATGCGTATTATTGCCTCAACAGTTCAATTACTCATTGGGGAGAAAGCCAACATCGCTCTTGCCTTTGCCGGATTGCCATCGGGCGTTATGGATCTCATTAACGGCAAGGCACTTACTTTTCTTCGCCGCGCGGTTCCCGAAGACCTTGCTCCTATCAATCAAATCGAGATTGCTCTTTCTTTGAGTGATAGCTTTAACGCGACCGGTCTTTCTCTCGACGGGGATTTGCTATCAAAAGCGGCGAGAGCAACAAAAGGTTATGCGTATTTAGTTCAACTTGTTGGGTATTCAATCTGGCAGCGCGCCAACCTTCATCGGGAGAAATCAACTCTCGTTACTGGGCGCGATGTTGATGAAGGTATCCTACTCGCCGAAGCGCGTTTCCACGACGTGGTTCACGAGCCTGCAATTTCGGGTCTTTCCCGTAATGAAATCAACTACCTGTATGCCATGTGCGAGGATAGTAGGCAATCCAAGACCTCGGATTTAGCCAAACGCCTTGGTAAAAAAACGAGTGAGCTGAGTTCTGTTAGGGCCAAGCTGCTTTCACGAGAAGTTATCCAGGCGCCTCAGAGGGGCTATGTTCAATTTACTGTGCCGGATTTGGACGAGTATCTCAAAGATAATAGAGATGAGATTCTATCGAGGTATTAAAGCTCCAGATTAAATCCTCGAGATTAACCGTACAACGATTGAAGGCGGCCCCTGCCACCCCCCTCATCCTCTAAAAAAGTCCTTAAGACAGCCTTAATGGCGCTTCGGCTTGCGTTGACAGCGTACAATACGCATGTTTGACTATGGCAAAAGTGGAATTTAAGGGAGGGGATGCGTCATGGAGGTGCTGGTTGTTGGCAACACCGCATATGTTGACGACGACTTTTGTACCAAGGCGTTTCCCGGTGACCATGTTCAGGTTGTAGCTGCCGACGATGCGCAGCGCGAGTCATCGTCCCACGGCTCGTGGAAAGAGCTGCTGCGCCACCTGGACCAGGCTTATGAGTTCGACCGCGTGGTCTACCTCTCCACTTATCTCACTCCGCATACCGAGACTTTTGGCGACATTGAGCTGCTGCGCTCGGTGTTTCGTGCCTGTATGGGTCGCCGTGTGCAGCTGCTGTTTGTGGCGGGGCCTGCGGGCGCGGAACGCACCGGCGGCGCGGCGAGCAATGCCGACTCGCTTGATGCCACAGATGCTGCCGCCCAAACGGGCAAGGGCATTATCGCCCGCGCGGCCAATGACCTCTGTCGCTACTACGCCTCGCAAGATGGCATCCAGGCCAAGATCCTACGCACGCCCTATCTTTATACCGCCTCCGCGGCGCTCAACGACCCCTTCTTGGTGCCGCTGTTCGAGGCGTGCTCGACCGGATCGGTCGCGCTCCAAGGTGCCGCGGACGCGCCGTTTCCCCTGCTGTGCGCGGAGGAGCTAGCGGTGCTGGTGCATCGCGTCTTTGATAGTTGGGATGCGACCTTTGAGACGCTCGACGTTGCAGATGCTTTCCATCGCACAGCGGGCGACTTGGGCGGCGCACTCCAGGGTCTGTTCCCCGGGCTGTCCGTTGCCTATGGCGAGTCGACCGGCTATGCGTTGCCCGTAGGTGATGTCGTTCGCAAACGCTATGGCTGGTTTCAGCGTTACGACCTTCTGTGTGACCTTTCGACCATCCACGCCCGCTGGGCTAACACCCGTACTAAAAAGGTCAATCCCTTGCGTGCGGCCATCGATCGCATTCAGCTGCGCGCGCTGCCCATTAAATGCCTGGAGACGGGCTTCGCTTGGGTGCTGTTCGAGGTGCTGGAGCATCTGTTCTCCCAATCTGCCCAGCTCAACGTTCTCGACTATCGTTTGCTCTATGTGGTCCTGATTGGCACGCTCTACGGGCTCGACTTTGGCCTGGTCGCCGCACTGCTGGCGTCGATTGGTCTAGCGGTGAGTTATTTTGCCCTGTACGGTTATACCTTTCAGGGCTTGTTCTATGAGCCTTCCAACTGGCTGCCGTTTATTGCGTACTTTGTGGTGGGCGCCGTGTGCGGTTATGTACAGCTGCGCAACAGCGAGGCCATTAAGTCGGAGCGTGACGAGAACGAGCTTGTGCGAAACCGCAACACGTTCCTAACGCGGCTCTATCACGACGCGATTGAGGACAAGCGTGCCTATAAGCGACAGATTGTGGGGCGCCACGACAGCTTTGGCAAGATCTTTGCCGTGACGCAGGAGCTCGACGTGCTCAACCCGCGTGATATATACCGCAAGTGCTGCGAGCTGTTGGGCGAGATTCTCGAGAACGATTCGGTGACGATTTACCATGTTTCGGGCGGGGCATTTGCGCGCCTGGTGGCGGCGAGCCCGGCGATTTCCAACAATGTGCCGCGCTCGCTCTCGCTCGATGACCTTGCGCCCGTGTTCCAAGGTGCGATCTCGGGTTTGTGGGTGAACCGCACGCTGACGTCGGGGCTTCCGATGTTTGGCTATGCGATTGAGCGCGATGGAGCCCCCGCCGTGTTGATCTTCGTGCGTCACGTGGCCGAAAGCCAAATGACCCTGTACTACCAAAACCTGTTCCGCATCTTGTGTGGCCTGGTGGAAAGCGCGCTGGGACGCGCCTTCGATTACGAGGCCGTGGCGCAGGATAAGCGCTGCGTTGCCGGCACGTGCGTTCTCAACCACGATGCCTTTTGCCAGGAGCTCGCCGCCGAGCAGGCGCTTGCGGACAACAAGATGGGGAGCTTCTTGCTCCTGCGCGTGGTGCCGGGCATGGAGCCTGTTGGCGAGCTGGTCGGCGCCATTGGGTCGGCGATTCGCGAGAGCGACGCTGCAGGCTTGGTCGATGGAGACACGCTTTACCTGCTCATGCGTCAGGCGACCGAGGCAGACTTGCCTGTTATTTGCAAGCGCATGGCCGCCAAGCACATTGCGGTGGAGGCCGTCGACAGCGAGGATGTTGTGGCCCTGCTACAGCGCATCGCGCCCGCTGGCAACGGTGAGGGGGAGACCGTTTGATCTCGCTTGTCGTTGCTGCCGTACTGCTATTAATTCATGCGCTGGTGTGTCTGGTGCTGTGGACGCTTATGAAACTGGGCTTGCTGCCGGTTCGAGGGCACATGCTTGCCGTAATGGTGCTCGTACCGCTGTGGGGTCCGTTGCTCGTGGTACTGCTCTCGGTGCGTAGCGCGGTGTTCGGTGGCGACCTTAAGGACGCCACGCTGGAGACGCTGCGCATTAACGACGACATGCATCGCAGTATGCTCGTGCAGGGACGCGAGGGCGATGATGGCGTGGTGCCGCTCGAGGAAGCGCTGATCGTTAACGATCCGGGCGACCGCCGCCGTCTGATGCTCTCCATGCTTACCGAAGATCCAGATGCGTACCTGGCACAGTTACAGGCAGCAAAACTCAACGACGATGTTGAGGTCGCGCACTATGCCGCGACGGCGGTGGCGCAGATTTCCAAGGAGTCCGACCTTAAGCTCCAGCAACTGGAGCGCGCGTTTAAGACCGATCCCAGCTCGCATAACCTGGATGCGTATTGCGATTTTCTGGGCGCCTATCTGGACTCGGGTTTGGCAGAGGGCCGCGTGGCGCAGATTCAGCGTCAGCAGTATGCACGCTTGCTCGCGCGTCGTTGCGAGCGTGAGGACGGGTCGGCGCTGCGCATTCGCTATGCCACGGCGCTGGCTGATGCCGGTGAGATTGATAAGGCAGAGGACGTCGCTAGCCAGTTGGTGATCGATGCGTCAGACGATCAGGACGTGTGGATGCTCTGCTTGCGCTTGGCCGTGATTCGTCGCGATGGACAGGCGGTACGGCGTGTAATCGACGCGATCGACAAGCAGCATGTGTATTTGAATGCCGAAAATCGCGAGAGGTTGTCATTTTGGCGTGAAGGAGAGGAGGCCCGATGAGCGTGGTGCAACTTATCCGCGAGCGTGCGGGCCATTTTCGCTGGATGGGGCTGCTCGTGGTATGGGCGGTCTTTATCGCCATGGCGGCCGTGCTGTTGATCGAGCGTGCCGGCGTGCAGTACAGCGCCGGGCAGCATAAGCTGGGCATGCTCGCTGCCAACGACGCGGTGCCGGCAAGCTCGGCGATGTTTGGCCGAAAGCCCACGTGCTTGGTTATTACCGACTCGGGCCAAGATGGCGTCGAGGACGTCAAAGAGCAGTTTGACCAGATTCTGCTCGACATGAAAATTGCCCACCGCGATGTGGATATTGCCACCGATGGTGCTGATGCGATTCCTTCCCTCACATCCTTCGACCGCGTGATTTTATTGATGCCTTCGATTGATGGGCTTGGTACGCACCTCTCCGACATTATGAGCTGGGTGAGTGCCGGCGGTTCGCTTATGCTCGCCATGCCGCCGGATAACTCGAGCTATCTGCAAGTGATTGCCCCCAAGCTTGGCATTGAATCGGCCGGTTATGACTATGCGACGGCAGAGAGCATCGAACCGAGCGAGGACTTTATGATCGGCGGTGGCCAGCGTTATGAGCTCTCGGATCCCTTCGATTCGTCGCTCTCGGTTTCGCTGCGTGAGACTGCCCACGTGTGGGCTAAAACCGGCGACACGGGTACTCCGCTTATTTGGTCGAGCGATTGCGGCAGCGGCCGTACCGTGGTATGCAATATCGGTATCTACGACAAGGTCATGCGCGGCTTCTATGCCGCGGCCGTGAGCCTGTTGGGCGATGCCACGGCCTATCCGGTCATCAATAGCGCGGTGTTTTACCTGGACGATTTCCCGAGCCCCGTTCCCTCGGGCGATGGCACTTACATTAAACGCGACTACGGCCTTTCTATCGCCGATTTTTATGCCAAGGTCTGGTGGCCCGACCTGCAAAAACTCGCGCAGCAATATGACATTCGCTATACCGGCGTGATGATCGAAAACTACGAGGACGCGGTTAATCAGGCTGAGCCCGCGCGTCAGCCCGATACCACGCAGTTCCGCTACTTTGGCGGTATGCTACTGCAGATGGGCGGAGAGCTGGGCTTTCACGGCTACAATCATCAGCCGTTGGCGCTCTGGGACACCGACTATGGCACGCTGTACGACTACAAGACGTGGAAGAACAAGGAGACGCTCGTTGCATCGCTCAACGAGCTTATCGCCTTCCAGGACGAGGTGCTGCCCAACGCTCACGGTTCGGTCTACGTGCCGCCGTCGAATATCCTTTCGGCCCGCGCCCGCAAGATTATCGGCGAGGACGTGCCGCGCATTAAGACCATTGCCAGTACGTACTTTGAGGACGGAACCGACCTGCCCTACGTGCAGGAATTTGGCGTGGCGAGCGATGGCATTGTGGAGCAGCCGCGCGTCGTTTCGGGCGGCATGGTCGATGACGCCTATATGCGTCTGGCCGCGGTGTCCGAGCTCAACATGCACTACGTGAGTACGCACTTTATGCACCCGGACGATCTGCTGGATCCCGATCGCGGCGCTACGGAGGGCTGGGGGGTCTACAAGGGTGGCCTGGTCGACTATCTGGACTGGCTTGCTACGTCCGCTCCCGACCTGCGACACCAGACGGGTTCGGAGTGCTCGGGTGCCATCCAGCGTTTTTCCTCCGTGACGGTGAGCGTGGATACGAGCGATGATGCCTGGACGCTCAGCCTGGGCAACTTCCACGATGAGGCTTGGCTTATGTTCCGCGCCAATAACGGCAAGCCGGATGCGGTGTCCGGTGGCGAGATTAAACACCTGACGGGCGATCTGTACCTAGTCAAAGCGACGGACAAGACCGTGACGATTGAGCGTAAGGAGGGTGGCGACCGATGAGAATCTGCTTGGTGCTCGAGGGCTGCTACCCCTACGTGCACGGAGGTGTGTCCACCTGGATGCACGGCTATATCACGGCCATGCCCGAGCATGAGTTTGTGCTGTGGGTGATTGGCGCTCACGCCGAAGACCGCGGCAAGTTTGTCTACGAGCTGCCCGGCAACGTCGTCGAGGTGCACGAGGTGTTCCTGGACGATGCCCTGCGTCTTTCGGGCGAGCAAGAGGAAGTCGACTTTGACGACCGCGAGCGCGAGGCATTGCGCCGTCTGGTTTCGCTCTCCAATCCCGATTGGGACGTGCTGTTCGACATTTTCCAGCGCCGCCACGTGCATCCGCTCTCATTTTTGCAGAGCCGCACGTTTATGGACATCTTCCGCGACGTGTGCCTGGCCGAGTACCCGTACACGCCCTTTGCCGATGCATTCCACACCATGCGTTCGATGTTGCTGCCCGTGCTCTACCTGCTGGGCAGCGAGGTGCCTGTGGCCGATGTGTACCACGCCATCTCGACCGGCTACGGCGGCCTGCTCGCCTGCCTGGGCTCAAGCGTTCACCATGCGCCGGCATTGCTGACCGAGCACGGCATCTACACGCGCGAGCGCGAGGAGGAGATCATTCGCGCCGACTGGGTGGTGCCCTCGTTTAAGGACCGCTGGATCCGCTTTTTCTACCTGCTTTCGGAGGAAATCTACCGCCGCGCCTTCCGCGTGACGAGCCTGTTTCACAATGCCCGCAAGACGCAGATCGACATGGGTTGCGATGCGGACAAATGCCTGGTCATCCCCAATGGCATCCAGTTCGACCGCTTTAAGGACATTCCCTTAAAGCCCGATGACGGCTGGGTGGACATTGGCGCGGTGGTGCGCCTGGCGCCCATCAAGGACGTCAAAACCATGATCTACGCCTTCTTTGAGTTACATGAGCGCTTGCCGCACGTGCGCCTGCATATTATGGGTGGCGTTGACGACGAGGAATATGGCGCCGAGTGCCATGCGCTGGTGGAGACATTGGGCGTGCGTGACTTGATCTTTACCGGCCGCGTCAACGTGGTCGAGTACATGGAAAAGCTCGACTTTACCATTTTGACGAGTATCTCGGAGGGCCAGCCGTTGAGCGTGTTGGAATCGCTGGGCGCGCGTCGCCCCTGCGTGACGACTGAGGTCGGCTGCTGCCGCGAGCTGCTCGAGGGCGCCCCCGGCGACGACTTTGACGTGGCTGGATTCGTGAGCCCGCCCATGTATCGCAAGGGTCTGGCCGATGCCATGGAGCGCTTGTGCGCGAGCCGTGCCCGCCGCCTGGAAATGGGGGAGCGCGGTCAGCGTCGCGTGGCGACCTACTACCTACACGAGCAGATGCTCGCCAATTATCGCGCGCTGTACGACGAGACGGCGCGTGCGTTTGACCTGTCCAGAGAGGGGGAGTAGCCGGTGGCCGGAATCGGTTTTGAGCTCAAACGCCTGTTTAGGCGCAAGGGTCTGTTTGCCACGATGCGCGCCTATGGTTACGCCGGCATTGTATGTACGGGCCCCATGCTGCTGGGCGTACTGTTGCAGGTGGGCATATTGGTGCTGTGCAGTCTGTGGGGTGTGGGCCGTGCCAACCAGGACTTGCTGGTGTGCATGGTGACCTACACGCTGCTGGCGTCGCTTACGCTCACGAGCTTTTTCACTATGCCGGTCACGCGCTTTTTGGCGGACATGCTGTTTGCCGAGCGCGAGACAGAGATCCTGCCCTCGTTTTGGGGCTCCAACGCCATCATGCTCGTTGCAGGCACGGTGCTCTACGGCCTCTTTTTGCTGTTCTCGGGCGCCACGCTGTTGCAGGGGCTGCTGTGCCTGTGGTTGTTCAACATTATGATCGTCAACTGGAACGGCATGAGCTACCTCACCGCTATTAAGGATTATCGCGGCATCCTGTGCAGCTTTGCCGCGGCCATTGGCGTGGCGTGCCTGTGCGCCCTGGCAGCTCTGGCGCTGGGGTTGCCGCCGGTCGAGGGCCTGTTGGCGTCAATCGCCCTGGGCTATGGCGTCATGCTCGCATGGGACGTGGTGCTGCTGTTCCGGTATTTTCCTCAGAGCGATCGCAGCCCCTGGCTCTTTTTGCGCTGGCTCGACCAATTTATGCCGCTCGCGCTCACGGGCCTGTTTACCAATTTGGGACTCTTTGCGCACCTGGTGATTATCTGGGCAGGGCCCATTGGCGTGCAGGTCAAAGGCCTGTTTTACGGCGCGCCCTATCATGATGTGCCGGCGTTGCTTGCATTTTTGACCATTCTGGTCACGACCGTCAACTTTGTGGTCTCGGTCGAGGTCAATTTCTATCCGCGCTACCGCGACTACTACAGCCTGTTTAACGACGGCGGTGTGGTGGGCGACATCGTGGTGGCCGAGGAGGAAATGCTCGCCACGCTCAACCGGGAGCTGCGGTTTTGCGCGCTCAAGCAGCTGTTTGTGACAGCAGCAGTCATCTCGCTCGAGACCACGGTGCTCTCGGCCCTTCCACTGGGCTTCAACAACCTGATGCACGGGTATTTCCGCACGCTGTGCGTGGGCTATGGCCTGTATGCCGTGGGCAACACGATTCTGCTGATCTTGCTGTACTTTACCGACTACAAGGGCGCCGTGCTTGCCTCAGGGCTGTTCGCGGGCGTGGCGGGGCTGGCGACCATCGTTTCGCTGTTCTTTCCGCAGCAGTTTTATGGCTTTGGCTTTTTGCTCGGCGCTGCGGTGTTTTTTGTTGTGGCGCTCATGCGGCTCGATACCTATACCGCCAACTTGCCGTATCGTATTCTGAGCCAGCAGCCCATTGTGGCGACCGACAAAACGGGTCGCTTTACGGAGCTTGGCTACTTGCTCGATCGTGTCGAGCGGCGTTACGAGGAGCTGCGTCTAGAGGGCGAGCCGCATGGTGCGTTTGAGCGCACGGTTGTTCGCGTGTTTCGCAATCGTTGGGGAGGTCCTGATGACCAATAGGATGATATCGCGTCGCCGCTTGATCGAGGCGGCTGCCGGCACATTGCTGCTTTCGGGCTGCTCTTCGCAGGACGAATCCTCGACAAAAAAGACCAAGAAGCAGGACAAGATTAAAAAGGCCGATGCGTCTAGCGAGACCAAGCATCTTCGCGACAAGGATGAGCTGTACGAGGTTTACGACGACTCTGGCATCGTATGCATGTACCTGACGGTCTCGCGCGGCAATAGCTCCGAGAACACCGATCATAGCTGGACCGAGATCAATACCTACTCGGTCTACGACTATGCCGACATGGGCGTGACACGCTATCAGGTTATGGGCCTGCTGCAGCCAGGCGATGATAAGGGCCCCGTTGCTGGCGAGGTGGGCTATGGCGAGGAGGCACCCAACGCCACGGTGCAGGTGCGCGGTCAGACGTCGAGTACCTATACGCAAAAGAACTACAAGGTCGTGCTCAAAAAGGGCAAGGGCACGTGGCGCCAGCAGCGTGCGATTGCGCTTAACAAACACATGGGCGAGGGCATGCGCTTTCGTAACAAGATGGCCTACGATCTGATTCGTGGCATTCCCCAGATGATGGGCCTGCGCACGCAGTTTGTGCACTTATGGGTGTGCGACCAGACCGAAAAATCTAACGACACCTTTGAGGACTACGGACTGTTTACGCAGGTCGAGCAGCTCAACAAGACGGCGCTCAAGGCCCACGGTTTGGATAAGAGCGGGCATCTCTATAAGGTGAACAGCTTCGATTTCCATCGCTTCGAAGACACCATTAAGCTCACCGATGACCCCGACTATAACCAGACGGCGTTTGAGGGCATGCTCGAGATTAAGGGCGATTCGGACCATACCAAGTTGATCGAGATGCTCGACGCGCTCAACGACGATACGCAAAAGATCGACGATGTGCTCGACACCTACTTCGATACCGAGAACCTGGTCTATTGGATGGCGTTTCAGATCTTGACGGGCAATTGCGATACGCAGAACCGTAACTGCTATCTGTACAGCCCGCTTAACTCCAAGGTCTGGTACATCCTGGATTGGGACAACGACGGCATGCTGCGCAAGTTCGAGTTGAGCCTGACAGGGTTCTCGGATTATGCGAGCTGGGAGCGCGGCGTGAGCAACTACTGGGGCAACGTGCTATTTAACCGCGCGTTGCGCAGCAAGTCGTTCCGCAGCGAACTCGATAGCGCCGTCAAGGACCTGCGCTCGTATTTGACCGAAGAGCGTCTGAGCAAGATGGTCGAGCATTATCGTGAGGTCACGGAGCCGCTCGTCTTTGCTGCGCCCGACCTCGATAACCTGCCCGTGACCAAGGACGAATACGAGCAGATTGCCGCGGCGATTCCTTCCGAGATCGAGGAGAACTATAAGAGCTTTCGCGAGAGCTATAAAAAGCCCATGCCGTTCTACATTGGCGTGCCGCAGATCGATAACGGTAAGCTGCGCATCAACTGGGATGCGTCCTACGACTTTAAGGCGCGCGACATTCGCTATACCGTGGAGCTTGCGCGCGACTATGCCATAAGCGACGTGGTCTTTAAGGCCGAGGACGTGCTGCTGCCCGAGGTGACGTGCGACGCGCCCGACACCGGCCAGTACTTTGTGCGTGTGCGCGCCACCAACTCCGACGGCTATACGCAAGATGCGTTTGACTACTACGTGACCGATGACGGCAAGCAGTACGGCATGAAGTGCTTCTACGTGCAAGACGGCGGTAAGGTCGTGGAGGACACGTATGAGGAGGGCTAGCGCGCTGCTTGAGCGCCTGGCGGCCCCGTCTGCGCGTGCTACGCAGGAGCGCTACCGCCACGAACTCAAATATCTCATTAACGAGGGCGAGCACGCCGCGCTTGCCTGTCGCATGTCGCCGGTCTTTAAGCTGGACAAGCATGCACGGGCGGGCGGTTACACCATCCGCAGCCTGTATTTTGACGACTACTGCAACTCGGCCTACGAGGAAAAAGACGCCGGTATCCTGATGCGCAAAAAGTATCGCGTGCGCATCTATAACGGCAGCGACAAGGTGATTAAGCTCGAGCGTAAAAAGAAGTACGGCAGCTGGATCTACAAGGAGGATGCACCGCTCACCCGCGACGAGTTTGAGCAGGTCCTCGCCGGCGACTATGACTTTTTGCTGCGCAGCCCGCATCAGCTCTGCCGTGAGTTCTATATCGAGTGCATCTGCAACATGATGCGCCCGCGCACCATCGTGGACTACGAGCGCGAGCCGTGGGTGATGGACGAGGGCACCGTGCGCGTTACGTTTGACATGAACGTGCGCGCCGCGGTGGGAAGCTTCGATATCTTTGATGCGACCTTGCCCGCGCTGCCGGTCTTGGAGCCCGGCAAACTAGTGATGGAGGTCAAGTTTACCGAGTTTTGCCCGCAGCTGGTGCGCGATTTGGTGCCGCCGGGTGCGGCCGAGCTCACGGCGGTTTCCAAGTACTGCCTGTGTTACGAAAAGACCGCCTACCTGCGCGGTTTTAATTACTGGGAATCGGATTTTGAGAACCGAGGGGATATTTAGACCATGAGCACCAGGGACTTTTTTAAGAACTCCGTCTTGGAGGCGTTTGGCCAGGTCGACCCTGCCAAGATCGGCCTGTCGCTGCTCGTGGCGCTCGCCATGGGCATCCTGATCTACTACGTGTACAAGCGCTTTTTTACCGGCGTGGTGTACTCGCGCAGCTTTGCCGTGACGCTTGTGGGCATGTGCGTGCTCACCTGCATGGTGACGCTCGCGATCTCGACCAACGTGGTCATCTCGCTCGGTATGGTCGGTGCTCTGTCTATCGTCCGTTACCGAACGGCGGTCAAGGATCCGCTCGACCTGTTGTATCTGTTTTGGTCCATTACCACGGGTATCACAGCGGGCGCCGGCATGTACGCGCTCGTAGGGCTTGCGGCAGTGGTGATCGTCGTGATGATCGCCGGCTTCGCTACGCACCAGGACAAGGCGCGCGTGTACATGATGGTTATCCACTATACGGGTCAGACCACGGGCGACGACATTGTGCGTGCCTTTGGCCGCACCAAGTTCACCGTTAAGTCTAAGACCATGCGCGGCGACAAGGTGGAGATGGCCGTCGAGGTGTTCTCGGACGGCGTGGACATGCCCTATGCCGACGCCATCCGTGCGCTCGACGGCGTGGAGGACCTGACGCTCATCCAATACAACGGCGAATACCACGGGTAACTATGTTCCGGCGTTTTAACAAACGCCGGACCGCTCGACGCTGCGCACGCATCTGCCGGGCGATCTGCCGCTCAAACCGTCGCTCGCGTACATGAAGTACGCGTCGCTCCTCTTTCGCGGCACCTCGCCACGGCAGCTGCGCGCTCGCTGACGTTTGCTTGACCTGGGCGGGTCGATTTGGTCCGCAGGCCGTCTTCACGGGTATCATGGTGAAAGCGATTTCAATGACAGGGGTGCTCGTGGTAAAGATGAAAGATGTGGCCGAGCTGGCGGGCGTTTCGAGCGCCGCCGTCTCGCGCTACCTCAACGGTGGATATATCTCGGCGGACAAGGCCGAGCGCATTAAGCAAGCGATTGAGCTGACCGGATACGTGCGGTCCAGCCAGGCTCGCGCGCTGCGCACCGGCTCTACCAAGCTCATCGGCGTCATCGTGCCCAAGATCAACTCGGAATCCGTGAGCCGCATTACCGCCGGCATCGGCCAGGTGCTCGGTCGTCGTGGCTACCAGATGTTGCTTGCCAATACCGACAATGCCCCCGATCGCGAGCTCGAATACCTCGATTTATTCCAAAACCACCCGGTCGATGGCATTGTGCTGGTAGCAACCATGATTACCGACGAGCACCGTCGGGCGATTGAATCGTGCCGTGTGCCCATCGTGCTGATCGGTCAGAATGTTGAGGGCGCGGCGTGCGTCTATCACGACGATTACGAGGCCGCCTTTGAGCTGGGCCATGCGCTTGCGGGTCGCGTGGACGGCAAGATTGCCTATATTGGAGTTACCGAAGAGGACCGCGCGGCCGGTTATGACCGCCGTCGCGGTTTTGAGGCCGGCTTGCGCGCCGCGGGTAACCCGCTCGATGCCGCCTTGATTCGCCTGGGCTCGTTTACGCTCGACTCGGGCTATGGTGCGGCGCGTGAACTGCTTTCCGTCGACCCCGATGTTTCGTTTATCGCGTGCGCGACCGACACCATGGCGGCGGGCGCGCTGCGTGCCATCGATGAGGTTCGCGGCATGGGCGAGGGTATACACCGCGTGAGCGGTTTTGGCGACAACGCGTTTTTGCGCGCGCTGACGGGCGGCATTCCCACCGTGCATTATGGCTACCTGACCAGTGGCGTCGAGGCGACCAATATGTTGCTCAACACGCTCGATGGCGTGGAGGGGGAGAGCGGTCTCAAGACGCTCAAACTCGGCCATCAACTTATGAATGTCTAGGCTTTGGGCATGTCTGCCTGCCTTTGAGGCCCCTGTTTTTGCGGTAAAACTACCATTCGCCGGCTTTTTCCTACCGTTCACCCTACTATGAAAACGATTACAGACATATGAAACTGAAAACGATTACAGTGTAAGTGTCAAAGGTAGTCGGGTGCGCATGCACCCGTTGGAGGAAAGGGAAGTCATGGACTACCGCAAATCAGCGCAAGAGGTGCTCGACAACATCGGTGGCGCCGGCAACGTTGTTTCGGCCGCGCACTGCGCCACGCGTCTGCGCCTGGTGATTGCCGATAACGCCAAGGTCGACAAGGAGGCCCTCGAGAATATCGACGGCGCTAAGGGCGTCTTTGAGGCCCAGGGCCAGCTTCAGATTATTTTTGGCACTGGCACCGTCAATAAGGTCTACGACGAGTTCATTGCGCTCAGCGGCGTCGAGGCTGCCACCAAGGCCGAGGTCAAGGAGGCCGCGGCGCAGCAGCAGAACATCTTTATGCGTGCCATTAAGGTGCTCGGCGACGTCTTTGTCCCCATCATCCCCGCCATCGTGGCTTCGGGTCTGCTGCTGGGCATTATGAGCGCCCTCAACTTTATGGCCTCCAACGGCTTTATCGCGCTCGACACCAATAACTTTATCTACAAGATCGCCGACCTGGTCTCGGGCACGTCCTTTGGTATTCTGCAGATCCTGATCGGTTACTCCGCCGCTAAGGCCTTTGGCGCCAACCCGTACCTGGGCGCCGTCGTCGGCGGTGCGTTCATCAACTCCTCGCTGCAAAGCGCCTACACGGTTGCCTCTGAGGGCGTGCAGACCATGGTCACCGTCATCCCTGGCGTATACAGCTTTGAGTGGGTCGGTTATCAAGGCCACGTTATCCCCATTGTCATCGCCTGCGCTATTCTGGCCTTCCTCGAGAAGCGCCTTCACAAGATCGTTCCCGAGATGTTCGACCTCTTTGTGACCCCGCTCGTCTCGGTGTTCGTGACCGTGCTCGTGACCCTTGTTGCCGTCGGCCCATCTTTGTCTGGGCCGAGAACGCCATTCTCGGTCTGATTCAGGCCCTGCTGACCCTGCCTTTCGGCATCGGTTCCTTTATTGTCGGCCTGTTCTATGCCCCCACGGTCGTTACCGGTATCCATCAGATGTACACCGCCATCGACCTGGGCCAGCTCGCCCAGTACGGTGTGACCTATTGGCTGCCCATCGCCAGCGCTGCCAACATCGCCCAGGGTGGTGCCGCGCTCGCCGTTGCCTTTAAGACCCGCGATGCCAAGATCAAGGGCCTGGCGCTTCCTTCGGCCCTGTCCGCCTTCATGGGCATTACCGAGCCTGCCATCTTCGGTGTGAACCTTCGCTTCTTTAAGCCTTTCATCGCCGGCTGCATCGGCGGCGGTTGCGGTGCCCTGGTTTGTGCGCTCACCTCGCTGGCTGCCTCCGGCACGGGTGTTACCGGTATCTTTGGTATTCTGCTGTGCCTTGCCCAGCCCGTGCAGTACGCGATCATGTTTGCGGTCGCCGCGCTGGTTTCCTTTGCCGTCTCGTTTGTCCTGTACAAGGACGAGCCCAAGGCTTCCGAGCAGGCCTAAGAG
>ERZ857750.378-NODE-378-length-63066-cov-6.826602_pt1 | contig 63066 bp, 71 predicted proteins | sample MGYA00519915_ERZ857750 | MGnify/ENA primary metagenome ERZ857750 (study PRJEB31778, sample SAMEA3449358) | human gut metagenome | biome: human gut; feature: human-associated habitat; material: faeces | place: United Kingdom | collected 2010/2012 ...
ATTTTACCACAAGGGTTCGCTATGGATTTTTAAGTGTTCAACTTAATTATACAATCCGCCTCGCTTATTGAACATTTGGTTCTATTTACAAATAAGTTCTTAAGGAATATAATAAATATCAAATATGACATGATGATGAAGAATGGTTTCTTTTGATGCTGATCAGAGACCTGGCGGCTGGTGTGAGTCAGGGCGGAGAAAGAAGCTTCCACTTCGGAGTGGCCGGTGATGAATCGGACGGCTGGTGACCGATAAAAACCATGAGCTGGCTTTTATGCAAATTGGGTGGTACCGCGATGAACTTCGTCCCATGTTGGGATGAAGTTTTTTTATTTGATCATCATTTGCCGTATATGCCAATTTAAAATTTTATTGCATTGGAGAGTGTTAACTATGTTGGATATGAAGTTCATTAGGGAGCATGCTGAGGAAGTAAAGGAAAACCTGGTTAATAGACATAATCCCTTTGATTTGGATCACGTTCTTGATCTGGATCAGAAGAGAAGAGAACTGCTTCAGCAGACAGAAGTATTGAAGAGCCAGAAAAACGCTGCATCCAAGATGATTGCCCAGGCAAAAAAGGAAGGCAGGGATGCTTCCAAGGATATTGAGGATATGCGCGAAGTAGGAAAAAAGATTTCTGCCATTGACAGCGAACTGGCATCTATTGAAGCTGAACTGAAAGAACTGCTGCTTCATATTCCTAATATGGCCGATAAGTCTGTTCCTGTGGGCAAAGATGATTCTGAAAATCCGGAAGTCAGACGCTGGGGAGAAATCCCGACCTTTGATTTCCCTGTTAAAGCCCATTATGAATTAGGCGATACCCTTGGAATCCTGGATTCTGAAAGAGCAGGAAAGGTTTCCGGAGCTCGCTTCTATTTCTATCTGGATGGTGCTGCACGTCTTGAAAGAGCTGTTTATAATTTCATGCTGGATGTCCACACACAGGAAAATGATTTCATCGAAGTCATTCCTCCATACATCATCAACGGAAACTCCATGCAGGGAACTGGCCAGCTTCCTAAATTTGCTGATGACATGTACAAAGTCGAAGGCGAAAACATGTACATGACACCGACCGCTGAAGTTCCGCTGACCAACTTCTTTGCTGGAGAAATCATCGATGGAGATAAACTTCCGGTGCATTTTACAGCACTGACACCATGCTTCAGAAAGGAAGCAGGATCAGCAGGCAAGGATACACGCGGCCTGATCAGACAGCATCAGTTCCATAAAGTGGAAATGGTTAAATACTGCAAACCGGAAGACAGCTGGGACGAACTGGAATCCCTGACAAAAGAAGCTGAGAAGATCCTGCAGCTCTTAAAATTGCCGTATCATGTCGTCTGCCTGTGCACGGGAGACATTGGATTCTCCTCGGCTAAGACTTACGATATCGAAGTCTGGATGCCAGCGCAGAATAAGTACAGGGAAATCTCCTCCTGCTCCAACTGTCTGGATTTCCAGGCCAGACGCGCTAATATCAGATTCCGCAGAAAGACCGGAGAAAAACCTGAATTTGTTCATACATTGAATGGTTCCGGACTGGCTGTCGGACGTACTGTAGTTGCCATTATGGAAAACTATCAGCAGGCTGATGGAACAATCAGAGTACCGGATGCATTGGTTCCATATATGAACGGGGTCAAAGTTATTGGTCAGAGAAAGAATTCTGGCAAATAAAAAGTAAAAGAGCAGAAAAATCAGCGGGATGCAATCTTCCGCTGATTTTTCTGCTCTCCTGACTGGTTCCGCTGAGGAATTTTTCGTGAATGTGTAAATGAAATCGCGGCAGGCCTAGTTACCATATTGATTTTTATGTATAATTAATCTTAAGAGGAGGTGATTTGAGTTGAAAAATCTTAAAGTTCTTCTTGCTTTTTTTATCTCTGCATTCATGCTTCCCTGCACGGTTCTTGCCAGTGATGGAGGAGTGGCGGCGTCGATTATTAAAGATCCGGTTGTGGATACTTTATTTTCAATCATCATCATTTTATCCATCGTGATCGAGATAAAGACGGCAGGTTTTTCCGGAGGAAGCCTTATAGCCATTCTGGCGGGCCTTATCCTCATAGGAACGAACTGGTACTATGAAGGCGGGCAGTCTCTTGAATTTGCGCTTTATTTCGGCGGCATCGCATTGATTATTCTGGATATTCTCGTGATGTATACGGGCATATTCATAGGCGCCGGTTTCATCGCAGTTATGGCAGGTCTCTTTTTTACTTTTGGCGGAAACATGACGGCTCTTTATATTCTTCTGTTTGCAGTACTGGCTTCCTGTGTCGGGGCTTATTTCCTTTTCAAATACCTTCCCGACAACCACATCTGGCAGAAGATTACACTTCATGCCAGACAGACGAATAAAGAAGGTTACTTATCTTCCTCAAAGGACCTCAGCTCATTTGAAGGAAAGTCCGGGATCAGCGTCTCAACATTGAGGCCCACCGGAAAAATTTCAATTGACGGGGATATTAAAGATGCAATTTCCGAGAACGGGTACATTGAGAAGAATTGCGAAGTCCGTGTAGTGAAAGTTGAAAACAATTACTTGATTGTAAGAAAAGCATAGCAAGGCTGGCCTTGCTTGTATTCCATTAGGAGGTACTTATGGATCCTTTCGTTTTCCCTGTGGGAGTTTTAATTCTGGCTGTGCTGGCCGGTTCCATCTTCTTGCATTTCGTCCCGGTCGGGCTGTGGATTTCTGCCCTGGCTGCCGATGTAAATATATCCCTGTTCAATTTGGTAGGGATGCGGATCCGCCGCGTTGAGCCAAGGATGATAGTTCTTCCCTTGATCAAAGGAATCAAGGCGGGATTGTCCTTAAACAGCAATCAGCTGGAAGCTCATTATCTGGCTGGCGGTAATGTTGATAATGTGGTGGATGCATTGATTGCAGCACACAGAGCACAGATTGCTTTGTCCTTTGAACAGGCAGCAGCTATCGATCTTGCCGGCAGAAATGTACTGGAAGCCGTGCAGATGAGCGTTAATCCGAAGGTCATTGAAACACCGACGATTTCTGCTGTTGCAAAAAATGGCATCGAACTTAAGGTAAGAGCAAGGGTCACTGTTCGTGCCAATATCGATCGTCTCGTCGGCGGTGCAGGTGAAGCAACGATTATTGCCCGTGTCGGTGAAGGCATCGTTACAACGGTAGGCTCTTCTGAAAAGCATACCGACGTTCTTGAGAATCCGGATCATATATCCAGGACAGTGCTTGGAAAAGGCCTCGACTCCGGCACGGCTTTTGAAATTCTCTCCATTGATATAGCTGATGTGGATGTCGGAAGAAATATCGGCGCACAGCTCCAGACTGATCAGGCTGAAGCTGACAAGCAGATTGCACAGGCAAGAGCAGAGGAAAGAAGAGCGATGGCAGTTGCCAAAGAGCAGGAAATGCGTGCGTATACGCAGGAAATGCAGGCAAAGGTCGTAGAAGCGCAGGCAAAGGTGCCGCTTGCACTTGCCGATGCTCTTAGAGCCGGAAATCTTGGAGTCATGGATTATTACAATATGAAGAACATTGTGGCCGATACTGAAATGAGAGAAAATATTGCAGGCAGCAGTGAGAAGAAAAACTGATTCTGCCATTATAAGGAGGTACACTGCAAGTGAATGAATACTTGATTGAGCTAATGTGCATCCTCGCCATAATGGTCTGGCTGATCCGGCGGTACCCTTTTGCGCGACTGTCCGCGGTGTTCTTAGAAAATGGAAATTCATCCGGTCTGGGCTCTTTCAGGAAGAGGGAAGGAGAAAGCCATATAGATCATACCGTCCATGTAAGCTACTTCAAGCACGGATCTTCCGGTGCAGAGGACGGCCTGGGGACACCGGATGAGGATTATGATTACAAGGCGCTCAGGAAAAAGATCCTTGAAACATGGGGACAGAGCACGCCTGAGGGAAATGGAGAGGAAGATAACACTTCTCCTGATACAACGTCTCCGGATAGTTCCATCGGCCGGAAAGCCCAGGATGAGTCCTCTCAAAATGAAGCGCCTGTTCAAGATCCTGAGCCTGTTAAGAGAAGGAACGTATCTGAGCCTGAAACAGCTCCGGCTCCAAAACGTGAATATGAGCCCGCCCGCGTAAAAACAGTTCCAGAGATAAAAACGCCGCTGCCGGAGAGAAAGATGCCTGACAAGGCAAAGGCACATGTGAAGAAAAAGATTGCTGAACCAGCTCAGATGGAGGCCAGCAGCAACCCGGACAGTGAAGGCTTGATACCTAGACGCTGGTCGGAAAAAGATGCACAGCGATGGATGGTATACGATGCAGTTTTCGGGCCTCCCAGGGGAAGGGCAGGATGGAAATACCGCAGATAATTGATCGGCCTTGCTGCCGTGCATTTTGGGGAGGTTTATGGATACTTTCAAAGAAGAGGTATATGGCAAAATCCAGTGGGAATGCTGCCGTGCGAAGATTTATATAGTAGCTATGTCCTTGTTTTATGTTTTAATCTGCGCAACGATTATTACATATGCCATGGAATATGGAAATATTTTATATGTAGTGGCAGCCTGTGTATTTTGCTTTTCTGTATGGAGAATCAACAGGCTGCACACACCGGTAGCACTCGTATGCGAGAAGAAGCTCCTCGTATCGGTTCCATGGTCATTTTTAAATTCGGACTTCGACTTTTCTTTCAAATCTTTATACATGCCTATAGAATATTCAGAGATTACGGGTGTTTCCAATTGCTGGGATCATCTTTATATAGGTGCCAGAGTAGCAGGAGGAATCGTGGGCCTGCCTGTTCAGATGTCATGCGTTTCCAGGAAGGATAAGAAAAAATTTAAATTCTGGATCAGCAAAAAGCAGGAGGAAAACAGGCATGTATCCAGACTGACCTTTTAATCATGGATAGGGCAGAGACTCAGGCGGGTCTGTTGATTTACAAAAGACCTTATGATACCATATAAAGCATATTCATGATTTTAAGAGGTGAAGTTGAATGGCTGCTAAAATTACATACACGATACAAAAGGAATTGGGCGATTTGTCAATTGCGCCTAATGGATGGAAAAAGCAATTGACTTACACAAGCTGGAATAACCGGGAAGAGAAATTTGATCTGCGTTCTTGGAATGAAGATCATACAGCTATGACAAAGGGAATTACGCTGACTAAGGAAGAAGCCCTTAAGCTGCGTGATATACTGAACGAAATTGATTTCGATGAATTATGATGAAACCTAACAATATGCCAAGCAGGTATTCCGTAAGGAGCGGCCTGCTTGGCATATTGTGCATTTAAATATAAATTAAGGTATGCTTTCTACATTTCTTCGCAAAGGGTCATATTATGGAACTGGGATTTCTAAAAGATAATCCAAGAAGCAGTAAGGCAATGCTTACTTGCGCTATTGGTCTTGCAGTTAACTTTATATTAGCCTCCGCCAAAATCTTTGCCGGCTGGTCGAGCGGTTTCTTATCTGTTATGGGAGACGGGTTTAACAATTTAACAGATATGGGATCAATCATTTTATTGATGATGACCTTCTATTACGCTGCAAAACCCTCGGATAAAGAGCATCCATTTGGCCACGGGCGCCTGGAATACATCAATGCTACCGTTATGGCTGCCATTATCCTATATGTCGGCATTACGCTTTTCATAGAATCAGCGCATAAGATTTCCAATCCGACAGATACGGAATATTCTCCTTTGATCATTATCAGCTTAACACTGGGCATCATCGGAAAATTATTTCTGGCATGGCAGTATAAGAAGACAGGGAAGGAGATCAATTCTGAATCATTCAATGCTTACAGCGCGGATTCTTTGTCAGACCTCCTGTCCACCTCAAGCGTCTTGGCGGCAACTTTAGTCGAGTCTTTCTTTCATTACCATATTGACGGATACATGGGCGTATTGATGTCGCTGGTCATCCTATGGACAGGATATACGATTATGAAAAAAGCGGTGAATTCAATTATGGGTTCTACGCCGGATCCCGAGATTTATGAAAGCATAAAAAACTGCATCCTTGGATGCAAGGGCGTGTATGGTGTGCATGACCTGATTGTGCATGATTACGGTCCTGAAAATCATTTTGCTACAGCGCATGTAGAGCTGGACAGCTCATTGACCTTTATGCAAAGCCATGAGCTTTCAGAAAATGTCACGACTGTTCTGCGTGAAAAACTGAATATCCAGGCGGTGATCCATGCCGATCCTAAAGCGGTATCCAATCCAAGGGAGGCAGAATATCAAAGAGATCTGGAAGCTGCCATTTACCGATCGGGACTACCGCTTTCCTATCATGACTTTTTTGTTCAGGAAAAAGAAGGAGAAATCGATCTTTCCTTTGAACTGGCGCTGACAGGCTACTGTAAATTGAATGATGGGGAAATTTATCATGCAATATCTGATGAATTAAGGAAAATCAACCCGGCCTATCATATCGAAACGATGATTGACAGAAACTTTATCAGCGGAAAAATCTATGGAAATGATTGATAAATTATCAAAATTGATCGGATGCTGAATAACACTTGCTGATGATTTTATGATAAAATACATAATGGAAATCTAACGAATATATGCATCGCTGAATCGATGATGCATGCAGATTCTTTTAGCAAAAGGAGAGTCTATACACGTATCAATGAAACTATGTTTTATGAAAAGTCATCGTAAATATGTAAATATTTAAGGAAGTGTGTGTATGAAAATAAAAAAGTACACAGTTTTAGCGGCCTGCCTGTTGGTTTTTGGAACTTTCAACGTATCTTATGCTGATTACATGATGGGTTCCCATGGGAATGATGTCAGGATCCTTCAAAGACGTCTTGCTCTCTATGGACTGAATGTAAAAGCAAACGGCACCTATGACAAGGCAACATACAAGGCTGTCGTGAAGTTCCAGAAGAAAAGGCATCTGACAGCGGATGGAATCATCGGTCCTGCCACTTATAAAGCATTGACCGGCTATTCTATGAAAACGGCTTCAAAAACCGGCTCAGATGCTCCCGCTGCCGTAAAGAAAAGCAGCAGTGCCCAAATCCAGAGTACGGGAATCAATGATTTCCTGGTACAGTGGCACAGCTCGGTGATAACAAACAGCACTGTTAAGGCGATTACAGAAGAAGCGCAGAAGTACATTGGAGTTCCGTACCAGTTCGGCGGTACGACGCCGAAGGGATTTGACTGCTCAGGTTTTATTCAGTATGTTTTCAACCGGAAAGGGATTGTCCTTCCCCGGTCAGCTGACGAGCAGTATACTTCCGGGAGAAAGATTTCAGTGAACGCACTCGAACCCGGCGATCTTGTTTTCTTTAAAACGTATGATCAGGGAATCTCGCATTCCGGATTGTACTTAGGGGACGGATATTTCATCAGCGCGACCTCGAGCAAGGGCGTGGCTGTAGCAACGATGAAAAGCGGCTACTGGCATGACAGATATGTCGGCGCAAACAGGGTTCTGTAACGGGATCGCGCATTTTAGCTGGCAATCGTCATGAAATAACTGAATCAAGAAGCGGAAAATAAAGTAATGTTGAAATAAGGCTGTAGATTTTTTGTTTTGCTACAGCCTTTTTACAATGATAGATGAATACTAAATTTATGAATATTAATGGATGGTGCAGCTCTTATGAAAATAGCCATGATCCAAATGGAAGTTGACTCAGGGCAGAAGGACAGAAATATACGGCATGCATTCCAGCTCTTGGAACAAGCAGTTCCAAACAGTGACGTTCTGGTGCTGCCGGAATTGTGGACAATCGGATATGATTTTCACAATTTAGATAAAAATGCAACAAGGCTTGGGGACAGTTTGATCTCTGGATTATCCTCATTTGCCAATTATCATCATGTTACTTTGGAGGCGGGGACGCTTCCTGTAGAAGTCAATGGCAAGATCAGCAACATGGGGATCGTGTTCGGCCCGAATGGGGAAATCCAGGCACAGTACAGCAAGCGTCATCTGTTTTACGGATATGAGGAATCAAAATTGATGGTTCCCGGAAACAGTTTGATGAATACTGAAATCAACGGTGTCAAAACCGGAATGGCTGTCTGTTATGAGTTCTATTTTCCGAGAATGTGGAGAAAAATGGCAAAGAGCGGAGTGACATTAGTGCTGGCTCCGGCTTCATGGCCTGCCGTCCATATTCCTCAATGGGAAGTCCTTACAAGAGCCAGGGCTATAGAAAACGGGATCTGCGTCTGCGCGGTCAATATGGCAGGAGAGTACCACGGGCTCAAGCTTGGCGGGCATTCTCTCTTTATTGACCCGACAGGGAAGGTAGAAGCGGAAGCAGGAGATGGCGAGGAAATCCTTTATGGAGAGTATGATGAAATCCGGTACAGGGATTTAGGAAAGCAATTGGCGGTCATACGCTTATAAGAATGATCTTATCATTCCGTTTCTCAAAGAGATTGGGCTTAATCACGTGAAGTATGCTAATCCATATTTGCATGGATTAGGCAAGTCATATATAATGAAGGGGCAATTAATTAAGGGGGTCTATCATGAAGGGCAATGATATTCGCGAGTCGTATCTTTCGTTTTTTGAAAATAAAAAAGATCATCTTAGATTAAAGAGTTTTTCCTTGATTCCTAAGGATGACCCGAGTCTTTTGCTGATCGGCGCCGGAATGGCACCATTAAAACCGTTTTTCACAGGCAAGGTTGAACCGCCGAGACATAGAATCACAACAAGCCAGAAGTGCATCCGCACTGGTGATATCGGAAATGTAGGATATACTGCAAGACACCATACATTTTTCGAAATGCTGGGAAACTTCTCCTTTGGCGATTATTTCAAGAAGGAAGCTATTTCCTGGGCATGGGAATTCCTTACTGAAGTAATCAAACTTGACAGCTCCCGCTTGTATGTTACAATCTATCCGGATGATAAGGAAGCTTATGATTACTGGCATACGATGATCGGACTGCCGGAAAATCATATTTATCCTCTTGCCGATAATTTCTGGGAAATCGGTGAAGGCCCGTGCGGCCCTGATTCTGAAATTTTCTTCGATCAGGGAGAAGAATTCGGAACAGACCCGGAAAATCAGATGGGCGGAGACGGTGATCGTTTCCTTGAAATCTGGAACCTGGTATTCAGCCAGTATGACCGTCAGAAGGATGGCTCCTATCTTCCTCTGGCAAAGAAAAACATTGATACCGGTGCAGGTCTGGAACGTCTTGCAGCCGTACTGCAGCACAAGAAAAACAATTTCGAAACAGACCTGTTCTTCCCGATTATTGAAGAAGCATCTACTCTCTCCGGTGTTTCCTATGGAAAGAGTGCACAGGGCGATGTTGCATTGAAAGTTATTTCGGATCATGCCAGAGCCATTACCAATATGATTGCTGACGGCATTCTGCCTTCCAATGAAGGAAGAGGTTATGTACTCCGCAGAATCCTCAGACGTGCTGTACGTTTCGGAAAACTGCTTGGCATTCAGGATCCATTCATGGGTCATATGATCGATGTAGTCATCGATATGATGAAACCTGCCTATCCGGAATTGCTGGATAAACAGGCATACATTAAGAAAGTAGCTGGAATGGAAGAAGAAAGATTCCAGACAACATTGAATGCGGGTATTGATCTTCTTTCCGAAATGATAGAAGATACCCAGAAACATAATGAAAAAAATATTTCCGGGGAACGCGTTTTCAAATTATATGATACCTATGGATTCCCATGGGAACTAACACAGGAAATCGCCGCTGAAAAGGGACTTTCTGTTGATAAGGCCGGTTTTGAAGCTGCAATGGCTGAACAGAAGGAAAGAGCAAGAGCAGCCCGCGCTAAGGTTTCTGCCAAGGTGGCAACGCCTGATACGACAAAACTGGATATTTCTTCTTTATCAACCATTGATGAAGACGGGACAACGAAACTCCTTCTCGTAGGCAAAGATGGCAAAGAACTTGCTTCTGCCGCAGATGGTACAGAAATCACAGCAATCCTTCTCAATACTCCTTTCCACGCTGAAGGCGGCGGACAGATTGGTGATACAGGCATCATTACCGGAGCTGAAGGTTCCATTATTGTTGAAAATACCAAGAAGCTTCCTGATGGAATCACTTACATTATCGGTGAAGTTAAAGAAGGCATCATTCGCGCAGGCGAAGAGGTCAATGTAGTTGTAGACCGCGACAGACGTGAAAAACTGGCCAGAAACCATACGGGCACGCATATGCTGCAGGCTGCACTTAGAAGAGTACTCGGCGATCAGGTCAATCAGGCAGGTTCCCTGGTACTTCCTGACAGACTGAGATTCGACTTCACCTGGCCGGAAGCATTATCTGCAAAGCAGATCAGGGAAGTTGAAGATATCGTCAATGCTGAAATCATCAAGAACACATCAGTGTCCATTAATGAAATGCCGATTGATGAAGCTAAAAATCTGGGAGCGATGGCTCTGTTCGGAGAAAAATACGGCGATATCGTCCGTGTCGTTTCCGTTGGTGAATTCAGCAAGGAATTATGCGGTGGTACGCACGTATCCAATACCGGAGAATTAGGATCCTTCAGAATTATCGGAGAGTCCGGTATCGGATCCGGTGTCAGAAGAATTGAAGCTGTCACAGGCTGGGCTGCTTATGAAATGATGCAGGAAGACAGAAAGCTTATCAATTCTGCTGCAGATGCATTGAAATCAAACAGCACAGGGATTCTGGAACGCATTGAAAAACTGCAGGCAGAACTGAAAGACGCTGAACATGAATTATCCGCCCTTAAGAAAAACAAGGTCCAGGACGAGCTGAAAGAATTGATTCAGAATGCTGAAGTTAAAAATGGTGTTTCCATACTGGGTGCAGTTGTTCATGTTGATAATATAAATGAATTGCGTGAAGCTGCAGATTTTGTAAAGGCCAAGCTTCCTGTTTCTGCAGTCATACTCGGCACAGCTGCAGGTGATAAGGTCAATCTGGTAGGCATGGCTTCACCGGATGCAGTCAAGGCAGGCATCCATATGGGCAAGGTTATTTCCCAGGCTGCCAAGATCTGCGGCGGTGGCGGCGGCGGAAAGCCAGCTAATGCGCAGGCAGGCGGCAAGGATGTATCCAAGCTTGCTGATGCTGTAGCCCAGGGCGTTAAAATTATTTCTGGAATGCTTGATTAAGGAGGGATATATATGTCAGTCTCTGATGAAACAATTTTATTTAATAAAAATGCCGACGAAGGTGAAAACACACAGGCATCTATGATTTTGCAGGAAGTGTATGCTGCTCTTAAGGAAGCCGGGCATAATCCAACCGTTCAGCTTGTCGGATATTTGGTATCTGGAGAACCGACATATATTACCAGCAGGCATGATGCAAGAAAGCTTATCTCAGGCATTGAAAGAGATGAACTTGTAGAAGAATTAGTCAGATTCTATATAAAGCATAAGGGTCTCTGATATGCGTATTATGAGTCTTGATGTTGGTTCTCAAACGATCGGCGTTGCTGTAAGTGACCTTTTTGGCTGGACGGCTCAGGGAGTTGAAACCATCCGGCATACTACGAGAGAAAAGGATTTCGCAAGACTTTGGGAGCTCACGGATCAGTATAAAGTGGAAGAGTTCGTATTGGGCCTGCCTTTAAACATGAACGGTACTAAAGGTATGCGCGCTGAGCGTACTGAAGAATTTGCCCATGAGCTGGAAGAGGCTTTTCCTGACATTCCCTGGAGATTCTGGGATGAAAGGCTTACAACTGTTATGGCGCAAAAAGAGCTGATTGCTGCGAATGTGAGCAGGAAGAAGCGGAAGAAAGTTATTGATAAAATGGCAGCAGTAGTTATTCTCGAGGATTACCTGCATTATCTCGCTCTGAATGGCGGGAAAAAGTAAAGGATGCATTATGGAAAATAAAACCGAAGAATCAATCATCGTGACAATCGACGATACGGAAGGGAATTCCAGAGATTTTGTGCAGGATATGGTAATACCGTTTGACGGCAAGGAGTTTGCCGTTCTGGTATCGATTCCTGAAAGCATGGATTCTGAAGAAGAACCCGATATCATATTAGCCAGAATTGACAAGGATCAGGACGGAGAAGTCGTTTACGTATCTCCAACTGATGAAGAATATGACGCTGTCGCTGAAATCTATAATGCCATGTAATTATCATTAAATGGCATAAATTGAAATGGCTGATCACTGAATGTTAGATTTTGTTCTGACAGGCAGAGGTCAGTTTTTTTCAATACCAGGAACTGTACCTGGCCCCAGTCACTTTTCTTCAGGAAGAATGACAGGCGCTTTTGGGTACGTATCTGAAAATAAGCGTCCTGGTTTCGGAGAAAGTTCAAATTCTAGATAAATCAAAGCAACTTTTAAATGTTGCGGCTTAGATTTGTGTTAGAATAAAGAAAATTTGTGTTTTATCAGGAGGAATCATGGGAAAGCACTTTTCTTTTATACATTGTGCCGACTTGCACTTAGGCGAACCATTTGGAGATGTACGCCTTGGCGGCAGTGGTCCATGGAATGAACAGATCAGCAAATCGACCTTTAAGGCATTTGAGAAGGTTGTGGATGCTGCGATCGATAACCGGGTAGATGCTATTTTGATTTCCGGTGATGTATATAATAGTGATCATCATAGTCTGGCAGCGCAAATGGCCTTTGCCCGTGAATTGTACCGTGCGGCTGAAAATGGCATTGAAACTTTTATAGTACATGGAAATCACGATCCGGAAGAGGCCTGGCGTGCCGATATCCCGCTGCCGGATATGGTGCATATTTTTTCCTCCAGCGAAGTGCAGGCTCTGCCATTGATGAAAGATGGAGAAAAAGCTGCAACTATTTATGGAATCAGCTACAAGACAAGACATGTGGGGACTGATCTCGCTCAAGGATTTCATCATAATCCGGAAGACGGATTTGCAATCGGCATGCTCCATACAGATGTTGGATCGGCATCAGGGAATTATGCGCCCTGCACGATTGAAGAACTTAAGAATTCCGGGATTGATTACTGGGCACTGGGTCATATACACACAAGAAAAACTTTGTCAGTAAAACCGTATGTCGTGTATCCCGGCAATATCCAGGGACTTAACATAAGTGAAATAGGGCCGAGGGGCTGTTACCTGGTCGATGTGGGCGCCTATGGAACTGTAACGCTGAAATTCATTGAATCAGACGTTATACGATGGATGGATATGGTCATAGATATATCCAATTTAAAGCAGATTGGAGAGCTTATTACCGAAATATCCAGAAGGAGAGCCGGCCTTAAGGAACTTACAGGCAGACCCAGCATGGTGCGCATTGTGCTTACAGGAAGCGGTCCTCTCCATGAGATGGTATCAAGCGATGATGGGCAGGAATATATTCTCCAGACATTGAATGAAAAAGAGCAATTCAGATTCCTTTTTGCATATTTCATTAAAATCGATGATAATACACGCCCGGATATCAACCTGAAAGAAAGAAGACAGATACCAGATATTGTTGGCACATACCTTCGTACGTATGATATCTGGAATGATCTCCCCGCCGAGGAAAAGAAAAAAGCATTAAGAAAAATCGTTGAAGAACAGCCCGAAATCATGAGGTACAGCAAGTTGGTCAAATCACTCAATGATGATATTCTTGTCCGTGCTTTTCGAAAGGCAGAGCTCTTAGGCGCTGAGATGCTGACTGAGGAGGAAGCAAATAATGAAGATCATTGATTTGCGGTTGGATCATTATGGCATATACAGGAAAGCATCCTGGAAGCCCTCTCAAAATTCGCTCAATGTCATTATGGGAGAAAATGAGAGCGGCAAGACCACCATGCTCCGTTTTATCCGTGACATGATATTTGGTTACGGCAGAGGAAAGTGGCAGGGCAAGACAGGAAGTATTGAATTTGTCAGATCGGATGGACAGGAATATAAAGTCATCCGCGATGAAAAGGAACGCTGGTTTGAAAATTCAGACCATGTAAAATTTGAGGAAGAACTTCCTGCCCTGTGGTGGCATGGCCTGAACCGTTTCATGTATGAAAAAATTTTTGCCATAGGTCTTGAAGATCTGCAGGGCTTGTCCTTCTTGTCCAATGATTCTGTAAGAAGCCGTTTTTTCATGCTGCAGGGCGGAGATAAAATTTCTACAGTGAAGAAACTGGCTCATGACAATAAGGAAAAGCTGCTGGTTTCTTCCCCGCAGGGAAAGAGAAAGATTAATTTGCTGATCGGGGAGCTCGATGATGTCAGCCAGCAGCTCGATGCTTTGGCCAATCAGGAAAAAGACTTTTCCGATCTGCAGAAAAAGCAGGATCTGCTGAAGAAACAGATTGAAGAACTTCAGCAAAAACTGAATGCGGATAAAGAGAAAGATAGAACATTAGAGAAAAGGCTGGGCGCCTGGGAATATTATAAAAGGGCCTGCGAGATTAAAAGACAGCTGGATTTATCCATGCAGGTCAAAATGTTCCCGACGAACGGAAAAGACAAGTGGAACGAGATCATGAACCGTATGAAGAGCATTCATAACCAAAAAGAGTCCCTGCAGGCAAAGCTTGATGAATATACACCGATTGAAAAAGAGAAAGTCATTCCCTGGGCGGGCATGGCAGACGAACTTGAAAAGCTCTATGTAGATATCGGACAGTGGCGTCAGACAATAGAAGATGCAGATCGTCTTGAAAAAGAGCATAAGAACTGGGAAATTGATTTCGTCAACATGGGTTACCAGCTGCCGCTCTGGGATCATCCGCTGGATTTAAAGGAACCCTGTGTCAATGTCAATTGGGAAGAAGGCCGCCGTTTAGCACAAAGTGTAGGCGTCAGGAAAAACGAGCTGTATTTTTGGCAGCAGAGAGAGCCTGAAGTTGAACAGCTGGAAGATAAGCCGGAAAATTCCGATACGGAACAGAGCGAAAACGAGTGGAAGAACTTTGAGGAAATGGCCAAGAGCCTTGAAGGAATCCTGCATCAGAGAACGGATATCAATCATTCGATAGAAGAAGCGCAAAGCAGAAAAGACAGAAAATACACTGTCTGGTTCTGGATCGGCATATGCCTTATTGCAGCCTCTGCGGCTTCCGTTGTTGCTTTCTATATGGCCATGATTGGTTATGCAGCTCTTTACGGAGCGGCAGCAGGAATCGTTCTTGGAGCGGTTGCGCTTATGGTCAACAGCCATATTGTGAATAAAAAAGCACATCTCCTGCAGAAGTATAATGATGAGCTGGCCGATCTTGAAGCGAAGCGGAAAGACATTGCATCCCATTTCCCCGGCCAGGTTCCTGAATCCGTAGAGGATCTCCAGGCTTTCCAGAATCTGGTCCAGCAGAAGCGGACTGATTTCTATAAGGACCAGGCCCGGCGGCAGGCTGTTTCATGGAAAAGGGAGACCGTGCGCAAGCAGCAGGCCCAGCATGAAAAGTGGGTTACAGAGGGCAAAGAGCTCAATGAAAAAGCACAGCAGATCAATACGGAGTGGAGCAAATGGCTGAAAGCCAATAAACTTCCGGAAACGGATGCTGAAAATTTGTCCCTGCTCCAGGAACAGTGGCAGAGAATTTTCTCTGAAGAGGGGAAAGGAAAGATCCTTGCACTTCGTCTGGAACATATTGATGCAAAGCTCGATGCTTTTGCCAAGAGGGCGGTATCTATCATCCGGTCCTCCGGTATTGATTATCCTGTGACACCGGACAGCATTGCCGATATTTATGAAGAGAATCAGAGAAGAATGCTTGAATGGCAGGGGATTCTTGAGAAAAACCGCCAGCATGAAGCATATCAGAAGGAAATGGCAAAGCTGAATGATTCCTGGAATTCCTGCCAGAATGAAGCGAAAGTGCTGATGGACCTGGTCAATGCAAAGAATGCGGAAGAGTTTGCTGAAAAGGTTGAAGCATATGAACACCATGACCAGATTTTGAAGGAGTGGAAAACGGTTCAGCAGGATCTTCGCCTGTATGCCGGAAGCGAAGAGAGCTTCACTCAGTTATGGGATTCCCTGAAGACCGGGCAGTATGATGACTGGATGAGCGAGCATCAGAAGCTTTCCAAATGCATTGCCGAGGAAGACAGCGAACTCGGTGAACTCCGCAAGAATCAGGGCGCAGTTGAGAATGAAATCTTCAGGCTGGCCGATGACAATACCATCACTGAAACTCTTCAGAAGAAAGAAAAAATCGAGGCTGAACTTAAATCAGCACTCGAGGAATGGCTTGTCTATATGTATCTAGAGAAGGTTCTGGAAAAAACGCAGTCAGCGTATGAGTCCGGCAAGCAGCCGAAGATCATTGAAAAGGCGAATGGTTTCCTGCGTGAAATGACTCACGGCAGATATACATTGACGGTTTCCAGTGATGGAAAAGACATTGGGATTATTGACAAGGATAATCAGGTGAGGGATCCTAAAATCTGGTCCTCAGGAACAGGAGACCAGGTTTATCTGGCGATCCGTCTTGCCATGGCGTTGTCATTTGGTGAGCAGATTGAACCGCTTCCCATTGTCCTGGATGATATTTTCGTCAGATTTGACGAGAAGCGTCAGGAAGATACCCTGCGTTTCCTGATGGATCTCGGAAAGACACAGCAGATCTTCCTTTTCACCTGTCATGCACAGACGATGAAGATTGCAAAGCGCATCGGGGAAGAAAAAAATACGGGCAAGTTCATCTATCTCAAATCAGGTGAGATATTTGAACTTGCCCAGGCATAAGATCGTTTAGTATCTGTGCTGTTGAATACCGTACTTGGTAGACTAGATAAGTTTATTGAAGTACGGTATTTTTTTTATGAAGTAAGTGATGATGATTCCCAGCGCATAAGCGAGGCATATCCAGATAACAGCATCTATGAACGGGATGCGGGGCAGGTATGCAAGCATTTTTCCGAATATGGGATGTGTCAGATTGCGTGTTATTTCCTCAAACAGCATGACACCAAAAGAAACACTGCCAAGGAAAATCAGCCTGTTTCTCCAGGCATCAGAAATGGTATGGGTAGAGAACCACCATTTTGAAAAGCAGAATACAAAAGCGGTATTCAGGAAAAGGAAGCTGTCATAAAATCTTTCGGAAATCGCTTCTGTAAGGCCGCCTGCGATAATTCCATGATAGTAAGTCATTCCGGCAGCTATTACGCTGCCAAGGAGGGCGGCTAATCCCAATTTGAAAAGATTTCTGGGTGTGATCCAGGAATCCGGGAGTACATGCTCGATCCAGTATCCGATCAGGAAATAAAATGTCGGTTCACTGACCGCAAGAAGGGGGTTCAGGAAATAATTGATTTCTGCTGTTCCCTTGAAAATCAGCATGGAAATAACTGGGATGCACCCGACGAAGACCAAATTCAAAAGGATCAGGTACAAATAAAGTTCCTGCGTCATTGCGCGGACCAGCTTTCGCCAGATTGGGAGCATGAGAAGGAAGGAAACATAAATATACAGGAAATAATAGGCCGTTGCCATGGTAGAGGAGTAAGTCATGGTGAAAAATTTGGCAATATGTCCTGTGATGGAAAGAGGCAGGTTATGATAAAACCAGACATAGTTGATCAATGAAAAAACAAAAATAACCTGAATAAAACGCCAGACTCTTTTTTTGAATATCCGCGAAATGGATTCTTCTTTTTCCAGCAATAAGGCACCGGAAATCATGAAAAATATAGGGACTGCCGTTTTTACCCAAAATGGTACTGCGATATAGAGGGGAAAGAAAAATGATGCAGGTCTTTCTAGATATAAAGAGAAGCCTGAGGTGGAAGTATGTGTAAACATAACGAGCCAGATGCAAAGCGCTCTTAAAAATTCAATATGGATCTTTTTCTTTTTGGCTGCACCTGCCATAGTATCTTTTACGTTATTTACGCTTTGTGAGTTCATGTGATTATTCTCCGCTGTAAAATCAGCAAAACCATTCAATTGACGAATATAAACCTGCTTATGCCAAAGGCATAATGCCGCACCCGTCAAACTGCTTTAAAAATCAGCTTGTGCTGCATATACATTTTAATATACCATAAACTATTATACCTATGTGCGGAAAGTAATAAAATTCCCGGCTGATAAAATTCCAAAAAAAGCTATTATGCCGGGGCGGATTCCGTATCAAATGAATTGTTTTTGAGGCTTGCAATTATAACAGTTATTTGTTAAACTATACAGGCATGAATACGCATGTCTGTGGATTTCACATCTGTGCCTAAGGGTGGCTGTGAAAGAAGAAGCAGGCAGAGGTTAATAACAGGAGGTTATATTATGGCAGTTGTATCCATGAAACAGTTACTTGAAGCAGGCGTTCATTTTGGTCATCAGACCCGTCGTTGGAATCCGAAGATGGCAAGATTCATCTTCACAGAACGCAACGGAATCTACATTATCGACCTGCAGAAGACTGTAAAGAAAGTTGAAGAAGCTTATGCTTTCATTCGCGATGTTGCAGCAAAGGGCGAACCGGTTCTCTTCGTAGGAACAAAGAAACAGGCTCAGAACTCTGTAAAGGAAGAAGCTACACGCTGCAACCAGTTCTATGTCAATGAACGCTGGCTCGGCGGCATGCTGACCAACTTCCGCACAATCCAGACCCGTATTGCACGTCTGAAAGAACTGGAAAAGATGTTTGAAGAAGGCGCCACTGCTCAGTATCCGAAGAAGGAAGTTATCCTGATGCAGCGCGAACTTGAAAAGCTCGAAAAGAACCTTGGCGGCATTAAAGATATGAAACGTCTTCCGGGAACAATTTTCATCATTGACTCCAAGAAAGAAGAAATCGCTGTTGCAGAAGCTCATAAGCTGCACATTCCGGTTGTTGCAACCGTTGATACCAACTGCGATCCGGACGTTATCGATTTCCCGATTCCGGCAAACGATGATGCTATCCGCGCAGTAAGACTGCTCACCAGCAAGATTGCTGATGCTGTTCTTGAAGGACGTCAGGGCCAGCAGGAAGAAGCTGCACCGGCTGAAGAAGCTGCTGTTGAAGAAGCAGAAGCAGAAGACAAGGAATAATTATTTATTAAGGCTCTGCGGATCCTGCTGATCAGGATCCGCCCTGTCCTTTTTTTCATTAAGACAAACACCTTATTTTATGATGGAGGTCATACGATGAACATTACAGCTAGCATGGTCAAAGATTTACGTACCCAGACCGGGGCCGGCATGATGGACTGCAAGAAGGCACTTGTTGAAGCTGAAGGCGATATCGCAAAGGCTGTCGACATTCTTCGCGAAAAGGGATTATCCCAGGCTGCTAAGAAGGCAAGCCGTGTTGCTGCTGAAGGCGCTGTTGGTTCTGCTGTTTCCGAAGACGGAAAAACAGGAACCATTCTGGAAGTCAACTGCGAAACTGACTTCGTGGGAACCAACGAAGACTTCAGAAATCTCGCTGCATCCATTGCAGACCAGATCCTGGCAGTTAACCCAGCTGATGTTGAAGCACTTCTGGATTCTGAAATCGACGGAAAGAAAGTACGCGATCTTGTTACTGAAGCAGTTGCAAAGATTGGTGAAAACATTTCCGTTCGCCGTTTCGTTCGTTATGAAAGTGCTGAAGGCAAGGTATACAGCTATATCCATGGCGGCGGCAAGATCGGCGTTCTCGTTGAGATGATCGGTGCTGATGATGAACTTGGCAAGGATATTGCAATGCAGGTAGCTGCTGCTAATCCGTCCTATCTGGACAGAACCCAGGTTTCCCAGGCTGAAATCGACCATGAAAAGGAAGTTCTTGCTGTAGAAGCTAGAAACGAAGGCAAGCCGGAAAACATCATTGAAAAAATGGTTATCGGCAGAATTAATAAATACTACAAGGAAGTCTGCCTTGTAGATCAGGAATTCATTAAAGATGGCGATCTGACCATTTCCAAACTCCTGAAATCCAAGAATGCTTCCGTAGTACGTTTCGCTAGATACCAGCTCGGTGAAGGCATTGAAAAGAAGCAGGATGATCTGGCTGCAGAAGTAGCAAAACAGCTGAACCAGTAATAAAGTAAACGATGAGAGAACACTGAATTTTTTGGTGTTCTCTTATTTTGTAAATGAACAAAATATTATATAACAGTGCCAATTAGCAATTTTCCCCGTATTTATCGAATATTTTTATCAGACGGCAGACAGACGGCAAAAATTTCAGCTTCCGAAAATTTCTTCTATGTATCCATCGGCCTTCTTCCGGATGTCCTGGGTATAATGGATGTAAGTGTTGTAGACTGTTGCCGGGGTATCACCCAGCACGGCGGCCACCAGGTTGATGTCCTGTGTTTCTGAGAGCAGGAGGGTGGCAAATGTGTGCCGGAGGGAATGCATGTGCATCCCTGGCTTGAATCTTGAAATTGCCCGATTGAGGGAGAGCTTCTTCCGCTCGAGCTCCGGGAGAATTCTCCCGTCGATAGAGCGGGGACTGCTCTGATTCCACTTCTGAAGTGAGGCAGCCAGCCGGGCGGTAAGGTGTAATGTTCGGTAGCTGTTGCGGCTCTTTGGCGGCTTGAATCCTTTGCTCCCGTCTTTTCGGGTGCCCCATTGTTTATTGACTGTTATGGTCCTTTTGAAGAAATCGATGTCGGACCAGGTAAGGCCTGCAATTTCAGCAAAGCGCATCCCGGTATTTAAGGAAATAAGCACGGCAAGGCGGAACGCCGGATTGTCTATAGATTCCACCAGCTGACTGGCTTCTTCTTTCGTGAACGCTTTTATTTTCTTTTCCCGCTTGTCCTTTTCTATGTCTACGGCAAGGACCGGGTTATCGGGGCGGATATGGTAAGTGCGTACGGCGTAAGAGAAGATTGTTTTTATTTTAGCCAAAGTTTGATTTCTGGTGCTTATCTCCAGCTTACCCGCGAGCGCGTTGTAGGCGTTGATGACTTCCCCTTCTGTAATGTCATGGAGCGGTTTATCTGCGATGGTTGGCACTCTGGCGATGGATTGACGGTATAAAATTGCGGTCCCGTACTCAATAGAAGTCTTCTTGTCTCGAAGGAAAACCTTTTCTGTGAAGTCACGGAGGGTGATGTCTGCCAGCTCCGGCGAGGCTCCGCTTTCGGCTTCCTTCCTGGCGGCGGCCAGTAAATCATCCTGGGCGGCGCGGGCCTCTTTCTTTGTCTTGAACCCCTGGCGGGATTTCTGCCTCCACTTCCGGTTGATTTTATATGAGAGGATGAGGCAGATGCTTCCATTCTTTTCCCTGGTGGAAAAATGATATTCCATGAAAAAATCAGCTCCTTTCTGCTGAAAGTGGGCTGATTTTAGGGTATAATTAAGTTGGTAATCAGACCACAATATGTTGTACCGAAACATTAAAAGCGCGATTACTGGCGTCCTCTGGCTCGAGGGGGCGTCTGGCACTGCCTGATCTAATCAATCAGGTGGTGCCTTTTCTATTGGGGAAAATTAACCATGCAAATAATGGGCAAATGCTAATTTAGCACCTTTGAGAAACCCATTAAAATGTTCAGTTTTAGATTCCCCACCCTTTGCAAGTTCTACAGCTTTCCAATGCCTTAGTCCGTCGCTCGAGACGTAAATTATATCTTTTTTAATAAAAGGCGGTAATTCATATACATCCCCACCCAAATTTATGGAAGTAACTTTTGTATAGGAGCCCATTGGCATAAAATACCAAATTGTTCTTCTGCCGGCGCCTTTCCTAAAAAGGTCATCCGATGTTGTCGGCTCAGGTATAAAACCAAAATAGATTTCATCCTGGGAAAAGAGCATTCCGACATTATTGTTGTTGTATTGTACGGTTGGTGTTCGCCTGTCCAAATAATACGAGGTCCCTGCTATATCTGCTAAAAAATCAAATTCCTCTGCCTGACTTATAGATGAAGGGAATAATGTAAACATTGAAATCATTAGGGTAATTATAAATGCGCAAACCTTTCTCATGGACACTTACCTCACTTTATTTCTCCCTGCTTAATCACTGCCCTGCCCAGAATGCGGATATTTTCACAATTGGACTGATTAAATACCATGGGCGCATACTTCGGGTTTGCAGACACCAGGGTGACTGTATCACCGGATTTGTAAAAACGCTTGAGGCAGATTTTCTCGTTGTCTATTTCAACGACGGCTACCTGCCCATTTTCTACAGTTGGGGTAGATTTCACGAAGACTATATCACCGTCATTAATGCCAAGATCCTCCATGCTGTCTCCACTGATGGTGATGCAGAAATCCACATCATACTTCCCTTCCACATTGATGAATGGGGTATCCTGGTTTAAATCTTCCAGAGGACTTCCTGCAGCTGCGTATCCCATCATTGGGACGCGCTTCCATTTCGGAGCGAATGCTCCTTTAGGAATATATGTTGTCTTGTCTGATTTCCCCAATAGATAATTCATGTCTACATTGAAGAAATCAGCCAGTTTTTCCAGGGTTTCAAAGTTGGGCTCCCGCTCCCCTCTTTCGTACATGCTGATGGCGCTTCTGGTAAGACCGGACTGCTTTGAGAATTCGTCCTGCGTGAGCTCCTTTCCTTTTCTCAGTTCTCTCAATCTGTCATTGAATTTCATTTTTCTCTCCTTCCGTTTCTTAATTTAAATTATCTGCCCACATTTTAGCACGAAACGTATTGACACGCAATGTGTTAAGTGCTATACTTTACGCATGACACGAAATGTGCCATAGAAAGGAGGGAAGAGCTATGCCAACGCCGAAGGAAATCGGTCAACGTCTTAGGGAGCTTCGCGGAGAAACACCAAGAGAGAATGTGGCTAAAGCCTGTAATGTCTCTGTTTCTGCGCTCTCTATGTACGAAAACGGCTCCCGCATTCCGCGGGATGAAATCAAAATCCGTATAGCTAATTACTACAAGCTTTCGGTGCAGTGTATTTTTTTTATGAATCAATGGCACGTTTAGTGTCAGAAAGGAGAAGAGAAACATGAATGAAATCCTGAATATCAGAAATGTTCATGGCTACATGGACAATCAGACTGCTACGGCCTATCTGAATGCCGAAGATGTAGCAAGAGGACTTGGATTTACGACCGTTGCCAAAAGTGGCAACGAAGTCGTCAGATGGGCAAGAGTTAATACTTACCTTCATGAATTTGGGTTTTCGCAGGATGTTGCGAAAGATGATTTCCTCCCGGAGAACATGGTGTACCGCCTCGGCTTCAAAGCCAGCAATGGAGTAGCACAGAAGTTCCAGGCTGTGCTGGCAGATGAAGTACTTCCCACCATCCGCAGACATGGGGCCTATATGACTGAGGAGGCTCTTGAGAAGGCGATCACAGAACCTGACTTCTTAATTCGTCTCGCAACCCAGCTGAAGGAAGAGAAGGCGAAACGCCTGGAGGCGGAGAAGCAGATTGAGGCCGACCGGCCAAAGGTCACTTTTGCTAATGCTGTAAACGTCTCTAAAGATGGGATGCTCCTTGGAATGCTGGCAAAGCTGCTCCATCAGAACGGCGTAGATATCGGGCAGAAACGCCTATTCCAGTGGATGCGTGATAAGGGATATTTGATGAAGAACGGCACGGATAAGAATATGCCGACACAGAAGGCAAGGGAACTGGGGCTGTTCAAGGTCAAAGAACGTGCCATTGATAATCCGGATGGCTCTGTCAGGCTGACCCGCACGACACTTGTAACCGGGAAAGGGCAAGAATATTTCATCAACAAATTTCTTGGTGCCTAAGGAGGCGACTGAAATGGCCTGCAGAACATTTTCCACCGCCGAGGTAGCCACACTGTTCGGCATTTCTGCCGATTCCGTCAGAAAGATGGAGCAGGATGGCATTCTGCGGCGGCTGAAGGTGCCGGGCATCCGCTACAGCCGGAGTGAGGTGTACGCCGTCCTCCGGGAAGGAGCGGAGACCTGCACTGTGGCCTCCGTCCGGAGGCTGGAGGAGAAAATCCGCATGAAGGATGCGGAAATTGAAAGGCTCCGCGGAGCTCTCCGCACGATTGCGGAAGAGGCGCGGAGCCAGGAAGGAGAAACAGGATGAGAATTAAATGGAAGAAAATCATGGCCACGCTGGCCATTCCGGCGGCTATTGCTGCCGGTGCCTGGGCCTATGAGCCTCCGGCGGAGGTGGTGGAGTACCGGGCCGAGGCGGAGCAGGGGGACACCATCTGGAGCCTCTGCGCCAGGGTAGCAAGTGATGAGGACTGCATGGAGGAGCTGGTGTATCGGACCATGCAGGAAAACCACATCAAGGATCCCGCGAACCTTCAGCCCGGCCAGCTGATTGTGATTCATGTGAAGCCTGTGAAGGGAGGTCAAAAATCATGATTAAGACAACTATGTACAATCCGATGAAGGTTATCACTGGCCCGAACACCCGCTGGTCCTACGCGAACGTCTGGGAGCCGAAGTCCATCAACGGCGGAACGCCGAAATACAGCGTAATCCTCATCATCCCGAAGTCCGACACCGTGACGGTCGCCAAGGTAAAGGCCGCCATCGAGGCTGCCTATAAGGAGGGCGAAGCCAAGCTCAAGGGCAACAGCAAGTCCGTTCCCGCACGGTCCGAGATCAAGACGCCGCTTAGTGACGGCGACGCGGAGCGTCCGGATGACGAGGCCTACCGCGGCTCCTACATCGTGAATGCGAACACAACGACCGTTCCGGGCATCGTGGACGCGGACCTGAATCCGATTCTTTCCCGCAGCGAGGTGTACTCCGGCGTGTACGGCAGAGCCAGCATCACGTTCTACGCGTTCAACTCCTCCGGGAACCGCGGCATCGCCTGCCGCCTGAACCACCTGCAGAAGATCCGTGATGGCAAGCCGCTCTGGGATATCTGCTCTAAAGTCAATGCTGATCATGAAGACGTGCGGAATGTGACTTACAGGACAATGAAGGGAAACCACATCACGGACCCCGGGGAGCTCCAGCCGGGGCAGCTCATTATCATCCATGTAAGGAGGCTGTGAAATATGGAATCAACTGACTGCACTCGCTGCCCATTCGAGAAAGTGTGCCCCATGGCAGAAAAGCACCAGCGCCTGCCATTTGATGAAGGTGGCATTGGGCTCTGTCCGAAGCTCCCGGAAATGAAGCTTCTCCGGTGCCGGAATTGCCTTTTTTGCCATAGATCCAAAAGCATTGGAGGCTCCGGCGAATATGCCGTGGAAAACGGGCATCCCATTTACACCTGCGCGGCGATGCATTACGTCCGCATGAGACCGGACGGGAAAATCCCGGCGACCACTCCAAGGGACTGTCCCATCAAAGAGGCAAAGAGAAAAGGCCTCTGACGTCTAGCACACGTCAAAGGCCAAAGGCGGAAAAAGAGATTTCCCGCCATCATTTTACCACAGAAACAGGAGGAAAAGTAAATGTTAGAAATTAACGAAGAATTGTTCAAAGCCAAAAATGGCGGGGAGTATTCCCGAAATGATATCAGCAATGATTTTGCTATCCCCGGTGAAATCACGGTAACCATCACACTCAATGAGTACAGGGCCCTGGTTTCAGCAAACGCCATTTCTGAGAAAAGAAGCTCTGAACTGAATTCAAAGCTCTATGATGCACAGGCTAAAGCCAACGCCCTGAAGCAGGAGAGGGAAAAGCTTGTTAAGGAAATCGCAGAGCTGAAAGTCAAGATTTCCGACCTGCTCATGGAAAAGCACACGCCTTCCCAGGATGATAAGGGCGAAGAAGAAGAGGAGGAGAAATATTAAATGGTCAAACGTATTAGGGAAGACATAAATTTTGACGCATACGATTTAATGGACATCTGGCGGCTGGCATACCGCATTGGCTATATTGCAGGCTATGACGACTGCGAAGACGAAGCGGAGTGCAAACCCAGTAATGATTCAATTCCTGAATTCATTAGCAAGCTTTTGGAAGAGGAGGGTAAAGACTAATGGCATACCGCGGCTGTGACCTTATCCTTTCCTGCCATGATGCAGAGACGGACCACGCAAAGTGGCTCGAGACCCGCAACGCGGGCATTGGAGGCAGTGACGCCTCCGTCATCATGGGATTGAACCCTTACAAATCGCCGTACCAGCTTTGGCTTGAGAAAACAGGCCAGGCGGAGGCGCCGGACCTGTCCCATGTCCAGGCGGTGTACTGGGGGAGCAAGAACGAAGCCAATGTTGCCGACTGGTTCCAGGAAACCACCGGCAAAAAGGCACGCAAGCTGGGCACCCTTCGGAGCCGGGCCTATCCGTTCATGTTGGCCAACGTTGATAGGGCCGTCATGGGAGAAGAGGCGGGCCTTGAAATCAAGACCGCCGGCGTCTCCCAGGCGAAGAAGTGGAAGGGCGACGAAATCCCCGACGCCTACTATTGCCAGTGCCTGCACTATCTGGCAGTGACCGGCGCCGACCGGTGGTATATTGCCGTACTCATTGGCGGCAATGAGGCGCTTTACAAAACAGTGGATCGCAATGAAGACGACATCAAGGCCCTCATCCAGGCTGAGGAAGATTTCTGGAACCTGGTAGAAACGAATACCCCGCCGCCGGTGGATGGCTCTCCCAGCTGTGCGGCGGCTCTCTCGACACAGTACAAAGGCGGAGACCCTAATCTTACCATCCTGCTCCCGTCGGATGCGGACGGCGTGATTGAGTCCCTGGAGAATGACAGGGCCATCATGGACGCACTGAAGAAGCAGATTACCGAAAAGGAAAACCGGCTGAAGGCGCTCCTGGGAAATGCCGAAGAAGGCTCCACGGACCATTACCGCGTGCTCTGGAAGTCTCAGGCGGGCCGCTCTTCGGTGCCGCTGTCCAAGATTAAGAAGAATGCCCCCGACATCTACCGGCTGCTGGAGGATAAAGGGTACATCACAATGGGCAAGCCCACTCGCCGGTTTTCAATCAAAGCCAATGACTGAGGACGATTTCAACCGGCTCCAGGTGGGCGACCCGGTACACTGGGACGCCCGGGAGTTGAACGGCAGGGCGGCAGACATACTACATGGATTCTTTGATAAAGCAATTCTGATTTCTTCCGGTGACGTCATCATATGGGCGTCTTACCAGAATGTTGAGAAAGGAGAAAAACACTATGAACACGAAAGGCGGACTTACAGAAAGAAAGGCAAGCATGCAGCAGGGCGGTAGCGCTATGACTACCATGCAGGGGCTCATCAAAGCCATGGAGCCACAGGTCCGAAAGGCTCTGCCCTCAGTTATCACTCCGGAGCGTTTTACCAGGATGGTGCTGACGGCGCTTTCCACTACTCCGAAGCTGCAGACATGCACTCCCCAGAGCTTCCTGGGCGCCATGATGCAGGCTGCCCAGCTGGGCGTAGAACCGAACACGCCGCTGGGGCAGGCGTATCTAATTCCCTATGGGAATGTGTGTCAGTTCCAGCTGGGCTACAAAGGCTTGATTGACCTGGCATACAGAAGCGGCGAGGTGAGCTCCATCCAGGCCCATGAAGTGCATGAGAACGATACCTTCGAATACGAATACGGTCTGGAGCCGAAGCTGAAGCACGTGCCGGCGCAGAAGGACCGCGGCAACGTCATCATGTACTACGCCGTGCTGAAGCTGAAGAATGGCGGAATCGGCTTCGAAGTCATGAGCCGTGAGGACGTGGAGAAGTTTGCCATGAAGAAATCCAAGGCCTACCGCTCCGGCCCATGGCAGACGGACTTCGACGAAATGGCCAAAAAGACCGTACTCAAGAAAGTCCTCAAGTACGCGCCGCTGAAAACGGAGTTTGCCCGCGCCGTGGCCACGGATGAGACTGTAAAATCCACACTCTCCGACAATATGGCCGATGAGCCCAATGAAGTGTTCACCACCATTGACAACGAGCCGAACGAGTCCGAAGAGGTTCCGCAGGGAGTGAATCCCGAAACCGGGGAGGTGAAGGAATGATGGCTGAAACTCTGACGGATAAAGAAAAGGCCGATGTTTTGGCACAATGCAAAAACATTCTGGTTAGTGCAGGATTTGACAATATTATTATTCTGGCAAATGATGGCGGCACTAATGGAGATATCCGCATTGCCGGCCGAACAAAGCCCGCATTATTCAGGTTACTTCTGGCGACCTATTTCATGGATGATTGCATGTCTCGCATGGTTACGAATGATTCAAGTGGAAAAGACTTATGGGACCCTTTCTGTCATGGTGTATTGGCTTACATCGTTCCGGAAATTCGGAAAATTGAAAATACGATGAAAGACTAAGGAGCCGCGGCCATGGCAGAAGGAAATTGGATAAAACTCTATAGGAAGATGATTGACGACCCCGCCTTCGTCAATTCAACCGGTCCACAGGTGAAGGTCCTGCTCACTGTCATGTTTCTGGCCGCCTGGACGCCGAAGAAGTGGGATGTGCTGGGCCACGAATTCACTATCCAGCCCGGGGAGATTTTTATCAGTACTCGTGACCTGGCAGACCGGGCGGGCGATGGAGTGAGCCATAAGATTGTACGCGGCGCGCTGGAAAGATTTGAAAAATTGGGTTTTTGGACACTCAAAAGGGCACACACCGGAACCCTGATACACATAGTAAATTGGCGGAAATATCAGCTTTATGAATGTGTAGAGGGCACAGGCGAGGGCACAGCGAGGGCACAAGCAGGGCACAGCGAGGGCACAAGCAGGGCACACGAAGGGCACAGCAATAAAAAAGAAAGTAAGAATAGTAAGAATGTAAGAAGGGAAGAATGTAATACCCCCCTACCCCCCAAAGGGGGAAAGGGCGGGGTGATTTCCCTCTTCGAGAAGTTTTCCGGTGACAATCAGGAACTGCTCAGCGCTCTGAAGGAATGGCAGGACATGAGGAAGAAAATGAAGAAGCCGCTTACTGAAAGGGCGGCAGAGCTCAATCTCAATGACCTGCAGAAGCTTTCCGGCGGCGATGAGCGGCTGATGGTTTCCATCGTATTGCAGAGCATTAAACGCGGGTGGCAGGGTTTCTACGCTTCGAAAGAGGCGAAGGCCCCACAGGCTGCTCCGCAGAGTAATGGAAGTGTGGAGGATTTAATCAATGACTTATCAAAATTCGCAGATACCCTCCCCGAAGATAACGGCCATTGGGATGCTTAGGGCCGCATGGCCAAAGTTTACAGATGAGCAGGCAAGGCTCTATCTGCTGATGACGAAGGACATTCCGGAGCCCATCCTGGTGAAGGCCATCGAGGCCCTCATCAAGGAATCGGTCTTCCTTCCGACTGTGGCGGAAATCCGGAGCCGTGCGGAGGCCCTTTACAAGTCCGCCCAGGGCGAGGAGCCTCCGGACGCCGGACGTGGATGGGGCGAAGTGGTGCGGGAGATTTCCCGCACCGGTTACTACGGCAAGCCGAAAATCAGGGATCCCACGGCGGAGGAGGTGGTCCGGCGTATGGGATGGAAGGAAATCTGCTCTTCTCCGGCGGATGAGACCGGAGTTCTGAGGGGCCAGTTCATGAAGATGTACGCCATGCTGCAGGAATCCCGCAGGGAAGAGCGCCACAACCGGTCGCTCCTGCAGGGCGGCAAGGTGAAGGGCTTCATCGCTTCCCTCTCCGGAAGCATGGCCCTGGAAGGAGGTAAAGGATGAGGAATAAACGGAGGCGGAAGATGCGCGAAAGGAAGAGGGCGGAAAGGTTTGCAAAGACCAATTTCAACTTTGCGTTTGCAAACTTTTCGGAAAAGTTTATCCGGAGGCTGAAATACGGCATTTCTCCCGGCGTACCTCTGCGGATGCGGGAGTACATCAGGGCCAGAAACAAGCTTTCCGGACATCACAGAATCTGAAGGAGGCAGTTATGGAAGAACATGAGGTTATACCAGGGAGAATCACGAGCCTCAAAGAGAGTGAGACCCTGCGGGTTAAGTGCATCAGCGGCAAAGGCGGAATCCTGCAGTACATGGCCGTCCCTGCAAGCACTCCCTACAGCCGTGAAGAAAGGGAGATTGAAAAGGAAATGAAGAATTTTATCTATGCTGACGAAATCCACCATCCCGAACACTACACATGGAAGGGCGTGGAGTGCAAGGACCTGATTGAGACCATTTGCAAAGAAGGAGGAAAGCGGACATGCTGAATGATAACCAGTGCTTTATCAGCGGCCGCCTGGGCCGTGACCCGGAACTGAAATACACCCAGAGCGGGAAAGCGTACTGCCGCCTCTCTGTGGCGTGCTTCTACAAAGTGAAAGAAGAGGAGCGCACGGACTGGGTGCCGGTACAGGTATGGGGGCCATTGGCGGAAAACTGCGGGAGCAACCTGCAGAAGGGACAGCGCGTGATGGTAAGAGGCCGCTATTCCTCCTCTTCTTACGAGAGCCCGCAGGGAAAGAAGTATTTTACCCAGGTGGTGGCGGACCTGGTGGCCATCTGCCTGGATGGGAGCCCCTACGCTAACGGCGGACAGGGAAATGGCCAGTGGGGAGGCGGACAGAATCAGCAGCAGGGCCAGCCGCAGGACAGGGGAAACTTTTCCCGCTACGGACAGCCGACGCCTCCGCCCATAGAACAGCCCGGTTTTTCGGACTATGCGAACCAGCCGCAGAAGAATACTTCCGGCGTGATGCACGGGCAGAATAAGAAGGATGAGGACATCCCGTTTTAACAGGAGGAAACCATGACAAAGAAAGAATGGAAGGCACTCAAGAAAGAAAAGGGCATGAAGGTTTATGTTTTACGCTACGGCGGAGGAAGAGAGCACATGACGCCGAAGGACGCTCTTGAGTACACGATTGATACGATATACCCGAGGGCCGCCACGGTCCGCCGGAAGAGTGGATGGGTTTTTGATGAATATTATTTCTTTCCCTGCGAGATGCTACATACGGCGGAAGGATTGAAAGAGAAATGGGGGATTGAAGTATGACTGGGAAAGAACTCATTGTGGACATCGCGCTGGTGGTCCTCATCTGCTTTATCATTGCGGCCATTCTGGGAACGCTCAGGGAGTGCAAGCAGGCGGAAGACGACATCTGGAACCATGACATCCATGAGGCTATCCTCCGCGACAGGCTGGAGAAGCAGAAGAGCCTCAGCCGTCAGATGGAGGAAGACATGAAGAAGCTCAGGGAGGAAAACACGCGGCTCTGCAAAGAATGCATTGTGCTGCACAGAGAAAAGGAGGCCGAAGATGGGCAGAAGGAACGGAACGAGAAGGTTTAACCGCCGGCACGGAAACCGGGATGACGGCTCCTGGGCCGACGGGCTCATGAATGAGCTCCATCCAAGGGAGACCCCGCCAGAGAAGCCGGAGGAGCTCTCCGCGAAGGACCTGGAACCCCATGGCAGAGTGGGACCGCCGCAGGAAAGGCCGGTGCCCCGTAGGCTCTTCGAGCCGCCGGAAGGAAACTGCGCATACTGCGGCCGCCCTCTCCGGAAAGGGGAAGGCCATTGGGTGATTGATGAGTGGGGGCAGCTTGTCAGAAAATGCAATGATTCCCGTTCCTGCTACGAACGCATGGGCGAGGATAATCAAAAATCGCTTAAAAGGGCCCTCAGGCACTTCGGAGCAAGGGGAGGTATGTAATTGTACTTTTTCGTTGAAGGAAAGCCGCAGGGGAAAGCACGGCCACGATTTTCGCAAAAATCTCACACCGCTTATACCCCAAAAAACACCGCTGACTATGAAAAGCGCATCCGGAATGCTTTCCGTGAATGCCAGGGCGACTGGCAGAAGCTCCCATCTGACTGCTACGCCTACGTTAGAATCCAGGCCCAGTATCCCATCCCAAAATCCTGGAGCAAGCGGAAAAAGAAAGAAGCCATTGCGGGGCTCATCATGCCGACAACAAAGCCGGACGGCGACAACATCTTGAAAGTGGTGTTAGACGCTTTGAACGGCCTGGCGTACGATGATGACAGGCAGGTGGTGAAAATGCGAATTATCAAAGCTTATGGAGTCAACCCGGGCCTCATGGTCCAGGTGAGTGAGTACAAAGTGTAAGGAGGGACATCGTGGGGAAGCACGGAATGAAAGAAAGAGTAACAAAGAACCCGGATCCCACGTTTTCGAAGGTTCTGGGCATATTCCGGGAGGAGGCCCGGGAAATCAAGGAGAAGCAGAAGGCGGAGGATGCCTTTGCCTGCCTGAAGGCGGTGCGCTTTTACCTCCGCGGAAATGGCTTCGAGCTGGCGGATGATCTGGCCATCAGGGACGTCTGCACGAAACGTGTTTTCCGCTCCATGGTGCCGGCTTCCAAGCTGGCGCCCAGGCCGAAGGAGAGGTGCTAGCGGATGACGGAAGAAGAAGTTAAACTGTTTTTTGACAAAGTGCGCCGCTGTCAGAATCTCTATAACTCCATCGTCTACGAGCGTGACCACATTGAAGATGACCTGGCGGCGGCTAAAGCTATTGACTACAGCAAGCCCCACGTTTCCGGCGGGACCTCCTCCGATCTGGCGGACGTAGTGATGCGGATCCACGCGGAAAAGAATGACTGCGTGCGGGAGCTCACCATGCGCCTTTGGGAGCTAGAGTGCTACAAAGAGGATGCTATACGGCTTCTCCGGGTGCTCAAGAACCCGGACCAGGAATCACTCATGATGGACCGCTACCTCCGGGGGATGTCGTGGAAGACCATTTTCAGGGCTCACCACATCGAACGCACGGAAGGATTCCGCCGGCATCATAAAGCTATCCGCTGTATCGCGGAGGCACTGACGCCCCCGCCTCCGGAAAAGAAAGAAGAAAAATTCCCGCCAAAACAAAGTGGGGACTAATTGGGACTTTTGTTTCTGCTATAATGCTAGTGTAGGAAATCAGGAACAGGGATTCGGATTTCGCACGGAATAGAAAAACCACACGTTCAGCGGCGTGTGGTTTTCTATTACTTATTTTTTGCGGGCCCATACAGTCTTTCCATGCCGGCCCTGGTGACGAGCCAGACTTTTTCGGATTTCCGGCATTCTTCCGGCGTAAACCTCGGAGGCGTTCCGTGCTGTCCAGTGCATGCCTGGCGGATGGTCACTGTAGAAACCCCGTAGATTTTTGAAGCCTCATTTAATGTGAGAACATCGTCAAGATTGATTTTCATTTTTTCTTCCTTTCATTTCTAAGCTGCCTATGCGGCATTCCGGGCGGAACCGAGCGCTGGGACCGCCAAGAAAGCGCTTGCCCCGCAGATTGTGCAGATCCGCGGGGCAAGCGTTGTTCCTGGAAGTCTGAGGGAGCTATTCGTCTTTTTCGTATTTCCCGAAGTCACGAACTCCAGAAAAATCAGAAATGTAATAGCGGTAGTCGTCGTCCGGGGAACTGGTCCAAGCATTGACTTTGCAGCAGATTCCATCAACGACTGTGAAATTGCGTCCGCAATTTCTGGAATCTTCAACATCCTTGCGGGATGCTCTACCGGCGATAATATTTCCGGAATTATCATAGCAGTGATCCTCAATCCAAGCTTTGCGAGCTGCTGCAGAGTTGAAAGCCATGAATACATAGCCGTTGCCTCCGACGAAAGAGCTGAATGAGATGTTGCCGTAAGTATTGTACCATGCATAAAATTTTTTCATTTTGAATCATCCTTTCTGATTTTACTCTTCGGGATTCGCTCCCTTGAACTGTCTATAGCTTACATCAACACCGATGTAATGTCAAGGGGGAAAATGAAAATTTTTTAATTTTTTTCGAAAGGAGGCGGATGGCATGGCGGCCGAAGACAGATACCGGAGATTTGTAATTGAATATTTTAATTGCGGCGGTAATCAAACGCAGGCTGCTATCAATGCTGGATACAGCCCGCGAAGCGCTTACATGATCGGCAGCCGTCTGATGAAAAATGATAAAGTTAAAAAATTGATGGAAGAATACAAAGCAGACATATATGGAAATCTGCGCACTAGGATGGCAGCTGGTGCGATAAAGGCTTATGACACTATACTCAGCATTGCAACAAATCCGCATGCAGACGACCGGGACAGGCTGGCGGCGGCTAAAGACGTCATGGACCGAGCTGGATATAAGCCGGTTGATAAGACCGAGGTTTCCGGCGGCCTTTCCGTAACACTGGAGGTGGACGATGACGTCAACGCGCAGGATTAACCTCATCAACGACTTCATCAAGCCTACTCCCCGGCAGCGGAGCTTTATGCAGACTGTTAAAGATAATACTTATATCCTCTATGGAGGCGCGGCAGGCGGCGGGAAATCGTACATACTCCGATGGGAGCTCGTCTATCTCCTGCTAGAGTGGTACAAGCACACCGGCATCAAAGGAATTCGGGTAGGCCTCTTCTGCGAAGACTATCCCTCGCTTAAAGATCGTCAGCTCTCCAAAATCCGCATGGAGTTTCCGGGGTGGCTGGGCAAGTACAGAGAGACGGACCACGATTTTATCCTGGCCGACAGCCTGGGCGGCGGCGTCATATGTTTTCGTAATCTTGATAAGCCTTCTAAATACCTTTCTTCTGAGTTTGCGGCCATCGCTATCGACGAACTGACACTCAACGATCAGATCGTTTTTGACTTTCTGCGGATGCGTCTTCGCTGGGTAGGCATCAATGACACCAAGTTCATCGCCGCTACGAACCCAGGTGGACGCGGGCACATGTGGGTTAAAAATCTATTCATCGATCGCAACATGCCGCCAGAAATGCAGCCGTTCTCCTCCCATGTGGCATTCGTTCCGGCCACCGTGGACGATAACCCTCACATTTCCGATGCTTATAAGGCCCAGCTGGACACGCTGCCGGAGAAGCTCCGGAAGGCCTACCGAGACGGAGACTGGAACATCTTTGAAGGCCAGGTCTTCGAAGAGTTCCGGAACGATGAACACGTCATTCATCCCTTCCCAGTTCCCGCAGACTGGCCGCGCTACCGGTCGATGGACTGGGGATACACAAAACCATACGCTATATATGAGTACGCAACAGACTATGATGGCGTGGTGTACGTTATCGGAGAGTGGTACGGATGCAAGCCCGGTACGGTCAACACAGGGACGCAGGAGACCGCCCGGGAGGTGGCCAGAAAGGTCAAGCATCTGGCTGGAGCCTTTGGCATTGCGGACCCTGCTATCTGGCAGCGCACAGGACACGACGGGCCGACCATCGCTGAAATCTTTGCTAATGAAGGCGTTCCTTGGACACCGGGGGACAATGACCGAATGGCGGGGCTTATGCAAGTGCATATGAGACTTAAAGAGCATAAGCTTAAAATCTTCTCATCCTGCCACCATCTCATTCGTACTCTGCCGGCGCTGACATACGACAAGCACAAGGTGGAGGACGTGGACACAGAGGAAGAGGATCATGCTTATGACTCTCTCCGATATTTCCTGATGTCCAGGCCGATGAGCCCGGACATCAGCGAAGTACGCACGATTGATAAGTATAGACCGGTAAGACCGGACAGGGAGGAAGGAACTGCATGGGGCGTGTGATTGCTGATTTATCGTCTATCAAGTTTGTGAGCCGGAAAGGCCTCCGGGACTACGCTTTCAAGGTCCTCAAGGGCGAGGCAGGCGAACATGTGAATAAAGGTGTGATTATCCCGGGAAAATACACAGATCGGGAGCTCCGGGCGTTCGTTGAGCAGATGCCGGATTGGCAGCTCAGGCAGATGTACGACCTGATGTATGGTTCCGAAATGGTGGAATGAGGTGAGAACATGACAGGATTAGAAGAAGAAAAGGACCTTCCTCAGCAGCAGGCTGGCGGCTTTGATTTCGAGGCCGCCAAAGAGCGAGTAAAGGAGGCACTCCGACTGTCGGAGACCTGGCGAGACTACGCTAAGCAAGATTATGAGTTTGTTCAGGGCAAGCAGTGGACTGACAGCGATCTGAGCAATATGCGGAGAGCCAAGCGCCCCGCTATTACTATCAACCGCATCCGGCCTATTATTAATCTCCTCTGTGGCTATGCTGCCCAGAACGAGACGGAGCCGGATTTTCTCCCACGCTCCGAGGAGGACGACCGGGTGAGCCGCGTGGCCAAGGGCATCACGAAATACGTTTTTGATAAATCTAAATACCAAAAATCCAAGAAAAAGGCCTTCCGCGATGCCGTCACCTGCGGCGTCGGCTATTACTGGATAACCTATGCTTTTGACTACAAGAAGATGGATGGCACCATCAAAATCGAAAACGTCAGCCCCTTTGATGTGTTTATCGACCCGGAAAGCGTGCAGGATGACCTTTCCGACGCCGCGTTCTGCGGCCGCTACACATGGGAGTCTCCGGACAAGCTCTGCCTCATCTATCCTGATCATGCCGACGAAATCCGCACCATGGTGCATGACTACGATGAGACCGAGCTGGAGACTGTGGAGACAACTCCCCTCTGGTACTCGCAGGAGCTTAAAAAGCTCCGTGTTGTGCAGTACTGGTACAAGCAGTACGGCTCCAAAAAAGTATTCACGGCGGGCTCTGAAATCATATCTGACCCCGCCTCTCAGGAGTATATGGCTCTTCTGGCCGCCGGAGCCCAGGCGCAGAACGTGCCGGATGAGCACATCCGATATGCGACCTTCTGCGGCGATGTGCTGCTGGAAGAAGGCGAAAGCCCATACAGTCACGGAAAATTCCCGCTGGTGGCCCAATACTGCTACAAGAGTGGATGGGAGAGCGACAAGGACGAAGGGCTGGAGCCTGCCGGCGTTGTTCGTGACCTGAAGGATCCGCAGAGAGAGCTTAATAAAAACCGTTCCCAGCGGATGCACATCGTGGATAAGCAGGCCCTGGGCGTCAGGTACTGGCAGGGACAGGCCGACGCGAAAGTAAGGCGCGACATCAAAGAGCATTCGACCACGCCGGGGGCCAATATCTTCCTCCCGCCGGGTATCACGTTTACCGACGGCCTTCCGGCATCGCAGGACATCGGAAACATTGAGCTTGAGCAGCAGTCAAGTAATGACTTCTACTCCATCTCCGGCGTTACTCCGGAAAGTCTCTCCGGCTCTGTGGGCCAGATGAGCGGCAAGGCCATCGACCTTCGGCAGACTGTGACGACCGTGCAGACGGCGGAAATCTTCGACCATGTGAAGGATGCAGAGCTTCAGATCGTTCAGATTCTTTGGGGCGATAAGGGAGAGCCGGGACTTATTCCCCAGTTTTTTAACCATGAAAAGGCCCTCCGCATCCTGGGAGAGGACGGCAAGAAGGAATTCATTCAGATTGAGCCGGGTATGGGGAAGGCCATGACGGTACAGCCTCAGCTTGACCCGATGACCGGCCAGCCGCTGATGGATGCGGACGGCGACCCCGTGGCCAAGGTGCTCTATGACCTTTCCTGCTTTGATTTCGACATCGTGATTACTACGAGCTCCGCCAGCGCAACCGCCCGCCAGGCTAATCTTTATCAGCTTCTGGACGCTAAAAAGGCAGGGGTAGACATCCCTATGGACATTATCCTAGACTTCATGGACTTCCCGGAAAAAGAGACGGTCAAGAAACGGCTGCAGGAACAGGCCGAAGTGCCAAAGGTTCCGGATGTCAAAGTCTCCGGCACGCTGGACCAGCTGCCGGCCGAAGCGCTTTCCCAGGCTCTGCAGTCTATCGGCGTGACCATCTCGCCGCAGCAGATTATGGCGGAAAGAATGGCGCTGAAGGGAAAGGCGCCGGTTCCGGCCATCGCCGCACCTCAGCAGATGCCACAGACCCCGCAGGGAATGCCTTCCGGACTGCCGCCTAACATTCCAATGAATCAGTAAGCACGATACGGGACACTCGACCCGGCTAATGTCGTTAAACCAGCCGCCCGTATCTTCGGCCTGAGCAATGCCGTGAAACCGCTTACATTTGCGTCCGGCGAACGACGTTAAACCGCATAGGAGGACATTTATGTTTGACAAAGACGAAGACAACCAGCAGATGACCAATGCAGCCGATTTCGGATTTACCGAGGACGACCTCAAGGGCTTTGTCCAGGGACCGAAGCAGGGGAACTCCCCTGCAGGGGAACCGCAGGCAGAGCCTCAGCAGGCCGCCCCGCAGAACCCGGAACCGGCTGCAGACGATGAACCGGAGCCGCAGGCAGAACCACCGGCCCAGCCGTCCGACGACCAGAACGTCGATAAACCTCAGGATGGTGCTGATGGCCATGGGGACCTGGGCAAGGCGCTGGCTGAAGAAAGAGCCCGCCGCAAGGCGATTGGCGATGAGCTGAACCAGCTCAAGTCTCAGCTCTCACAGATGAGGCAGGCGCAGACGCAGGCACAGGCGCCGGCCGTTCCTCCGAAGACCAGACAGGAGATTCTCGCCTATGCGAAACAGGAAGCGGCCCGCCGCATGAATCTTTCGCAGAAAGACATTGAGGACCTTATGTTTACTGAGCCCGCCAAGTACGAGGATTTAGTCCGTCAGCAGGGGGCCATTGCATGGGAGCAGGAAGAGCAGGTCAAGCATGCCATGCAGCTCAGACAGCAGAACGTGAATTTCGTCCAGGCTAATCTCTCCAACCTTCCGAACATCCAGGCGATTTATCAGAAGGGAAACGAGATGCTGAACGACATGAAGCGGGGAGAAGCCAGAGAAATTGATGAAGCCTATAGCCGTGTAGATAACGGCGTGGGCACGGAGAAAGATTTCAAAGTGCTCCTCTCCTTCCGCGATAAGATTATCGCGGCAATGCAGGGCGCTCCCGCCGCTGCAGGTGCTCCGGCTCCGGCCAATCCGGATCCCGCTCCGCAGGCATCCAACCCGCTGACACAGGCGGCAGGACTGCCTAAAGCGGCGTCCCTTACCGGCGCCAATCCGGCGCAGCCCAAACTGTCTAATGAGGACATACTCCGGGCTGTGCGTGAAGGCAGGGAAAAGGACCTGCCCAAGGGCATCCAGCGTGCTATTGATGAATACTGTGGTTAAACAAGAAAGGATGTAAGCTATCATGGCTAAAGAATTCCAGATTCCTTCTGCCCTGGTACCGAAGGTATGGGCAGCAAAAGTATGGCGTGAAGGCAATAAAGCCTCCTATTTTGATAAATTCACCTCCACCGACGGCTCCAAGCCGATTCAGACCAATAAGGACCTGAAACGTGCGAAGGGAGACAAGGTAACATTTGGTATCGCTATGAACCTCACCGGCGACGGCGTGACCGGCAATAATGCTCTGGTTAATAACGAGGATACCCTCACCATGTACGATTTTTCCGTCACCACCGAACAGGTGAGAAACGCAGTGGCTCGTTATGTGGGCGATGACAATAAGTCTCCCTACGAAAACCTGCCGCTCATTAAATCTGCACTGGTGCAGTGGCTGGCTGACTGGAAGGATAATACCCTCATCGCCAAACTGACCGCTTCCCCGACTACAGGCGAAGTGATGGGCACTGAGGCCTCCATCACTGCGGATAATAAGCTGACCTGTGCGATGATTTCCACCGCCAAGCGTAAAGCTATGCTGCACGCTCCGAAGGTGAAGCCGATTAAAATCGAAGGCCAGGATAAATACATCATGTTAATCGGACCCTATGCGGCTCGTGACCTCAAGACCGACACCGCATGGCTGGAAGCGCAGGAACATGCAGGCATCCGCGGCTCCAATAACCCGATTTTCACTGGTGCCCTGGGCGAATACGACGGCGTGGTTCTCTACGAATACGAGAGAGTATCCACCACCAAGACCGGTGCCTCCAGCGCCAATGTGGTGCATAACCTTCTCCTGGGACAGCAGGCGGCCTGCTATGCGGTCACCCATGAACCTGATGCCATCAAACAGGTGGACGACTATGGCAACCGCGAAGGCAACGGCATTTCCTTTAATGCCGGCATCGAAAAGGTTGTTTTCAACGGCAATGACTACGGCGTAATCCAGGTTATGACCGGCGGCGCTGCAGACTGATTTTCATTAATTTCATATAGTTTCGACGTTCAGGGAGTGGCGATTCGCCTCTCCCTTTTCGTTTGAAACGAAATTGCAACGGAAGGAGGCGGGAACATGACCATCAAACAGTTAATCAACCGGGCCTACATGCAGGTGGGAGACACTTCCCACGTCAACTACACGCCTTTCCAGTTTCTTGAATACTACAACGAGGGCAACCAGCTCCTCTGTCATCTCATCACCAAGTACATGCCGGATGAGGCAGTGGATGATTCGTACAAGGAAATAGATGACGAGAGCGGATGGGACAATTTCGAGGAGACCATGCTTGTGAATTACATGGTTACCAGAATCCTGAACCTGGATATGGCGGCCCTGCTGCAGGAATGGGAGAACTGGATAGCCGAAAAATCCCGCTCTGAAGGAGGTTCCAATGTAGTGATAGCAAGGGGGTACTGGGATTATGACGGTGAACGAACTGATTACCACCATCAACCTTGATACGAATGAAATCCTGGATGATGAGGCGGAATATATCCCGTATATCAATACGGCAATTGATACACTCTCTATGATTCTGGCGCCCATGCATGATCCCGAGGTGACTTCCTGCCGGGATGTAGCCAACAATGACGCAATTCCCACCAATTTCCTCCAGTTCATGCCGGTTTCCGGATATCCCATCACCATGAAGAACGGAACGTTCCAAACGTACGACGGAAAGACGGTGCCGGACGTGTACTATGCCATCAAGAAGCCGCACATTGCCAGCATGGACGATGCGGTGCCTTTTCCGGAGATGTACACTTTCGCCCTGGTGCAGATCGTCTCCTACCTGGTTAAAAAGAAATCCCTCATGATTGATTTCGCCAATGCGGATAATGCATTCATCCAGCAGCTGACGGAAGCCATCAAGGGCGCAAGGGCAAGGTGAGGACATGGCACAGGTATTCCAGACCGCCAGCACGCAGGGATTCCCCCTGGGCATCGACTGGAGCAAACCGGCCGAGGCGGTAGACATCAGGGCTCTGGTACAGGCCCATAACTGTGAGTATTCCGGCACTGACGGCGCTCTGCAGACGGTGCCGGGCATCCGCATTCTATATACGGCGGATAAAGACATCACCTCCATCTACTACGACGTGAACAGAAAATGCTGGTATTTCACCAGTGATGGAAAGATGTACAAAACGGAGGACTGGAAAAGCGCCACGGAGCCGGGGGATCTTACCGGAACGGACCGGCCGAGGTACTGCACTTTCGGCGGCGACGTCCTTGTCGCTTCCGGAGGCAAGCTGCAGACCATAAGCGGGGCAGGAGATACGCTTTTGACTGTTTCAGGCTCGCCGGATGCCTGCAATTTTGTGAGCTCCAATTCCGGTTCTGTGATAACGGCGTCCACTTCTGACCACCGGCTGCACTGGAGCGCCATCGGCGACTACACCAGCTGGACAAGTGACAGCAATAACAGTGCTTCGGCGCAGTACGTAGACGTGGGCTACAAAGACCAGGGCTGCATTATCTCGGTTTCATTCCTGTCCAAGGCCATCATTGTCTACAAAGAGTACGGCAGGGCCTACCAGGTTGTGGGAAATCCGCATAGCGGCACGCTTGCCGTCTATCCGCTGTCGGAGACGGCGTACTGCTCCGGCTCTTCTGTTTCGCTGAATGACCATTCTTACTACATCGGAAATGCGGGGCTTATGTCCTTCATGCCGACGAATACCTACGCGAACATCCAGCCGGAGGAAACGGGGCTCAACATCAACGCCCAGCTCATCCGCATCACGGACAAGACGGCGGCCATGTGGTACGTGCCCACAAGAAAGCAGATGTGGATTCTGCCGTCGGAGAAGTCGGAGTACATTTTCATCTACCACTACCTGCCGCGCTTTGCGGACGGCCGAGGCGTGTTCACCACCCGGACGCTCTCCCATGCTCTCCACGACGTGGAGAACCTTGACCATGATGTGTACATTGCCTACGGCAATAATATAGGCATCCTTGACGAGGCTATTGACACGGACGACGGGAAGCAGATAGAGACGGCAGTCACGTCGGGGAACCTTCTGGCGGAAAAACTTTTTATCCTGCTGATGAATTACACATTCGTAACGTCTAACAAGATAGCAGGCTACGGCATAGTGGAAATCTCCAATAAGAAAGCCAAGGCGCTGCAGTTAAAGGTTTCGGAAAAGAGGCTCTATGACGACACGGGGCCGCTTTATGATGCCAACACGGCGCTGGCGAATGAATCGTTTACGAAACTGCTTAAGATTGGCGGCGGGCCGAACCGGTCACTGCAGATTAAAATCTACATCGCCAAGGGCTCCGTGGCCATACGGCAGTTTGATTACACCTATTCGGAGGTTTAACACTCATGAATTACGCAGAAACGTACCCCTTGAACGTAACGCCCCAGGGGGATTCTACCCGCTCTGCCGTGGAGAAGAACCGAAAGGAAATCCTCTCCCTGGTAACGGTGCTGAATGCCCAGCCAAGCGGGGCGGTCGGAGGAAGCCGCCAGCGAGTACTTTCGGCGGCCATGCTCTCCGGAGCGTGGAATTTCCTTTCCTCCGACGGCCTGGCGGTGATTATTAACGGCTCTGTGACGCCTGTCATTATGAGCTTCGCCGACGGCTGCGGGGAAATCGGAAACATCGATTACATCGGCGTGGTGCGGGACAAGCTTTCCGCATGGCAGCTCCCTGCCAATAACACCAGCTATCTTTACATCGAGCGCTCTGACGCAGGGGCTCTGACCTACGGCTCTACCACCATCGCGCCGGTGGAGCAGGACAGTACGCCATCCGCCGGAACCAATGACGTCGGCCTGTGCTGGTTCTCCACGCTTGAATCCAAGATGTATGTATGGACCGGCTCCGCCTGGCAGCATAAGGTTCGGCTCTTCGTGGGCACTGCCAAAACGGACGGCTCCACGGTGAATAGCATTACTTACAAGGAATACCCTCAGCAGCTGGCACCTTCCCTCCAGCAGAAGCTGAAGGAAATCGAAGCAGAGGCCACGAAGAATGAAAACTGCATTTCAGCAATTAAAATCGGCGATGTGACAGTGACGGCCAACGGCCACCAGGACACCTTCACAATCACGGCGGAGGGGCTTATTGCTCTCTCTGCAGATTCAAATACAAGGACCATCAAGCTCTCCACTCCGGACCTCTCCAAAGTGTACGCCCAGGCCAAGCTGGACGCCCATCCGGTGGGCTCCATCTACGAATCCACGAACAGCACTTCCCCGGCCACGCTCTTCGGCGGCACGTGGGAGGCCATGGATGCGGGCCGAGTGCTGGTGGCACAGGGCACAGCGTCGACCGGCACCACCTTCACCGCAGGGGCTACCGGCGGAGAGGAAACGCATAAACTCACCACGAGTGAATTACCGGTTACAAAGGTAACCGTTTCGGGGACTACCAACGCAGCAGGTAATCATAGACATTCAATTTCTACAAATAAAGATGAATCTTCAAATGATAATCCACAACCCGCTTTCGGTAATGGGGAATCAAAAATAGGCTATACGGATTATGCGGGGGATCACATTCATTCATTTACAGGCTCAGGAACCTTTGGTGGCGATGCATCGCATAATAACCTCCCGCCATACACGGTAGTTTATCGCTGGCGCAGAACCGCCTAAGCTGTCCTCTTCCACCGGAAGATGACTTCATAAGGCTGCATATTATTATGCGAAGCATCCCCGCCTGCGGTGGCGGTTGTGCCCGAAAAAGTATGCGTATGGTTCCCGCTCCCCGGTGTTGTAAAGGTTTCCGATGTACTGTTGTCTGAATTATGTACGTGCGCAGATGCGCCGTGCGAACCGGAAAGAGGGAACGTGTGTGTATGCCATCCGGATTCGCTGGTTGTCCCTGAGAAGTAATGATTGTGAGCAGGTAATTCACTCGTGGTTATTCCAATAAGGAGTGACAAATGAACATTGATATTTTTAACAGTATTTCCCAGACAGCCGCCAGGCTTGCAGACCAATGGGTTTTCAAACTGGCGGCGTCGTGGATTATCGGGATAGAGCTCCATCTGGGGCTCTTTTCCATTTTCGCCATTCTTGTGATGCTTGACCTCTTCACCCGATGGATAGCGATTTCTTACAAGCGCCTCTATGATGCGGGCCTGCCGGATGACCTTTACAGCTCCGTGAGGGGGATCCCCGAGGCCCACCGGGAAGGGCTTATCTCTTCCTGCGTCATGAGGCGGCAGTTCTGGTCCAAGATGCTGACCTACCTTCTGCTGGTAATGGCGGCAGTGCTGGTGGACAACGGCCTCATGCTTCTGGGCAGGAGCGCCATGGCTACCACGCTGGTGGTGACTTACCTTTCCATGACGGAGCTTCTTTCCATGGCGGAAAACCTGGATGAGGCCGGCGTTTCGGCCCTTCATCAGTTGACTGAAATCTTGAGAGGACGGCGGGGAAGATGAAACTGGATTCACTGCATGACATGGTGAGGGACTACGCAAGGCGCACCGGTGAAAGGGTGAACCTTGACGGCTTTTTCTGGGATGATAAGAAGGGCGGATTCCACGACGGATATAACGAGTATTTCAAATTCTTTCCGCACGTGGGATTCCTCTTCTGGTCCGTCGTCGAGCATGAGGGGAAAAGGTATTTTTCCATTAACCAGACCTATGGGAAATTCCATGAAATGTGCCCCTACATGAGGGAGGTGATGCACCTGAACGGCCTCACGGAAATCATCACGAGGACCACCAGACCGCCCAAGGTGCACGAGCGCCGGTGGGGCATGAAGCACCTGAAAGAACTTGACTACACCTTTCAGGGGCGCCGCTACCACGTCATGCTCAGTGATATCACCCATCTGAACTAATGAAAGGAGAATTCATCATGCTGAAATTTGATTTACAGCTCTTCGGAGGCGGTAAGAGATCCAAGGTTGTGAGCACCTCCGCCAAGGTGCCGGAGGCATCCAGCGAGGAAAAGCAGGCGCTTTCCAACGAAATGGACTGGCTCTCCAATGCCCTGGGCGTCTCCAAAAACCTCATGAACCTGGCGAACGGGCAGATTAACAACAACCAGGTGACGCCGGATTATAACGGCCTCCTGCAGAGCGCCCTTTCCGGCACCCAGCAGGCAGGGCAGACGGTTTCCGGCCTACTTCCGCAGGTGCAAAGCGGCGTGACCGGCGCCAATGATGCCAACAACGGCTACATCAACGGCATCGGCAATGCCATGGAGACCTACCAGGAAGGAAACAAGTATCTGGATAGCGATTACCAGAAGGCTCTGGCAAACAATGCGGACACCATGAGCGGCCTTCTCTCCGGACAGCTTCCTTCTGCCTATGCCCAGAACCGGCAGAAGGCTCTGCAGTCTGACCTGGATTCCACCATGGGAAGCACTCTTTCCTCCCTGTCTGACAGGGGAATCATCAATTCCTCCGTGGCAGGGCAGGCCATGAATGATATTTCCAAGAACGCCGCCAACTCCCTGGCGTCCAGCTACACCAATGACATGAACACGGCGTCAGGCCTTGCGAATAATGCCTACAACAACCAGCTGAATGGCCTTAATGGCAGGGCGGGCCTTCTCTCCGGCCTCTACTCCGGCCAGCTTTCCGGCATCGGCCAGCAGGCAGGACTTACCGGAAACAACGTTTCCAACATCCTCAACGGAGCCAATGCCCAGGGAAGCCTTGCGGGCCAGCAGGCGAGCCTTGCCAACCAGCCGATTAATACGGCGGCGGCCGCCCAGAGTAACGCCGCATCTACTCCCCTCAACTACTTAAATGCGGCCGTGGGACTGCAGAGCCCTAACCTCAATCTCTATAACAGCATGAGCGGCCACCGGTACGCAGCCGCCACCCCGGGGCAGACCTACGTCAAACAGGGAAGCGGAGGATGGTTCGGAAACCTTCTTGGCACGGCAGCCAACGCTGCAGCAGCCTACTACGCCTGCTTCCCGGCAGGCACATTGGTGCCCACGGGGTATCAAGACGTGCCCATCGAAAAGATGAGGGAAGGCGATACCGTGGTCATCCAGGGCGGCCATCTGGCCCATGTAAAGAAAGTGCATGACATGGGCGACCAGGTGACCTACAACGTGGAGACGGTGCCAAGCATCGACGGCACAATCAGGAAGGTAACCACTACGGCCACCGAAGCGTTCCTCACGCCGGAAGGCAGGAAACCGCTCTCCGCATTGAAGGCAGGCATGAAGGTATGGACCGTGGACAGCTTCCGCAGACTGGCCCACGTGACAAAGAACAGGGCGGCTGAAAGGGTGTATGAACTGGAACTTGATGACGACAGCGCGCTCTTCTACGCTAACGGATTCGCTGTCGAACCGCTGACCGCCAAGGATAAGGCGGCCAACGGGAAGGCTGATAGAAAGGAGGAGAAATAACATGGCAGTTGCTTATATTCCTGCAGATAACATGGGTGTCTGGCAGTCTCTGGGGAATGCCCTGGGGACTTACCTGGGAAAGCGGGCTTCCGACATCCAGAAGACCCATGAGGCGAATGAATACGCTAATGCATGGTTCCAGAACCTTACCGGTTCCCAGCCCCAGGAGGCCAAGACCATGGCGGACTATCTTCCCCAGGATACAACGCCGACGCTTCCCCGCCTTTCCGGCGGCGGGCTTTTAGGAAATGCCTTCTCCGGAGTACAGAACGCCATGCCTTCCATCACGGCCAACGCCCAGCCCATTACCGGCACCACCACCAGCGGTGGCACGGTTCCCACCGGCATTCTGAGCGGCGTTTTCGGAAATGGCCAGAATGGAATTCAAAACGGCGCAGGAGCGTCGGCAGGAAACGAAGGTGTAACTATACCCAATGCCCTTGCAAACTCCGCACAGAGCTATATGGCCCAGCCCAATTTCAATTCTGCGTCCCAGGAGCAGACGCCTTCTAACGGAGAACAGGGAGGAAACGATCTCCCCTCTGCCCCCGACCGGCAGGCCATCCGTCAGAAGAACATGGCAGACAACGGCGTAACCTACCGGGACCTCTACGTCTCCACTGTGAAAGCCGGGTACTCCCCGGAAGAAGCGAGGGCCATGACACTCGCCAGGGTGAAGCAGGATGAGGACAGCGCCTACAACGCCCAGAGCAAAAAGTACGTTTCTAAGGTGTTGAACCCCATGAAAGAGCAGATTCTGAACGCCCTCATCTTCGCGAAGGGCAATGACGGCAACACCGTGGTGGATACCTACCGCCCTTCCAAGCTGCTGGGCCTCATTCCGGCCATCAACCGCTACAACGAAATGGCGGCCAACGCAGGGGCCCAGGGGATTGACCTGAACAGCCTGAACAGCATTTCTAAGCTGACCAAGCCGGATTATAAGTACATGCAGGGGAAGAACGGCCACATTGTCCGCATTAGCGGGGATAGCGGGGATGTCACCGACGCCGGAGATTTCTCTGATCCGCGAGACCAGTACATCAGAACGACTGCAGGATTCTGGGATGTGAAGAACAGAAAATTCATCACAGACCCTGCCACCATGAAGAAAATTGATATTGACCAGCAGAGAGCCAACGCACAGGACAGGGTGGCCAACTCCAACATCGCCATGAACAACTACAGAATGACAAATCCTTCAGGAGGCGGCACCAGCGGTCTTACTTCTCAGCAGATTTCTTCTCTGCGCCAGCTGCACATTAGATGGGTGAAGGACAATCCTGACAAGGATGAATCGGACAGCCCATACTACTCTCCCCTCATGAGCGCGCTGCCTTCCACCGGCGGCTCTTCTGGCGGCCAGCAGGACCCGGTGGACGCCAGAATCGATGAACTCCGGCAGCAGGGGTGGTCCCCTGAAAAAATCATCGCAGGGCTGAAGGCTTCCGGAAATGATGCCTATGTATCTCATGTTTGGTGAGGTGATTTAGATGAACTATGGAGAAACGGGATTCGATGACCTGGTGAACTATAGCCAGAACACGGGGAGCGGCCTTTCCGGAGCCGGCGATACCGGCTTCGATGACCTGGCGAACAATTCCCCGGCCCAGCAGGATGATTCTATCCTGGGCAAGCTGAAATCTTTCGGGCAGGATCTCTATGACCAGGCAGACAGGACTACCACGAATATCGAAAACGCCCTCCCGAACTACATTGGGAAGGTGGAAAAGGCGGCTGACGCCTACGGGCAGGAGGTTTCCCAGTCGGCCACCCGTGCTTATGAGGCACGAGCCGGAGGAGAGGAAATCAATGATGAGGACCCGACAAGCGGTTATGAAGGGCAGAACTATGACACGGCCAAGGCAGGCCTTTACGATGCGGCCGTGGGCACTCCTGCCGGTTATGTGGCCATTACTCCCTTCGTGCCGGCGCCGGTACGCGGGGCGGCTGGCCTTCTGGCGGCGCCCACCATAGTGAACGGCACCATGAACGCCTATGACCAGAACGTAGCCAATGATGACGGCACTCCGGTGGTATCCACTGCCAAGCAGACGCTCCTGGACCCTGTCATCGAGCCGGTGAAGGAAGCGGTGACACAACCAGGGAAGTACGTGCAGGAAATCGTAGACAACCCTCTCAACGTGTGGGACAAGGTTTTCCTGCCTTATTCCATGGCAGAAGGTGCCGTCAAAGGCGGCGAGAAGCTGGTTCCGGACAGGGTAAAGGAAAAGGCAAAGGCCGGGATGGACAGCGCCGTGGATACCATGGACGCTCTGGGAAGAGACCTCCGGGGTGAGGATGTTTCCAGGGGAGGCTCCACAGGCTTTGACGACCTGGCAAACAACGGCGAGGGCGTGAAGGCCATGAGAAGTGACGTATACGACCCCTTTGGTGACGTTGAACCGGCTTCCCGAGGAGGTTCGACAGGCTTTGACGACCTTTCCAGAGCGTCGAATGATAACGCCGCATCCTATGACGCTCCTCCTGCTGATGTTTCCGCTCCCGTGTTCAACGTGGCAGGCGATGCTGACTGGGCGGGCATGAATAACTCCACCAAGGCGGCGTCCAATGAGCTGGTGAGCCGCTGGAACCAGGCCCACCCGGAAGCGCCTGTCACCATGACAAGCGGCAAGCGTTCCGGAGACGGCACCTCCCACCACGATGCGGGGGAAGCCGTGGATTTCGTCTCTGATGCCTTTGAGGGAGAGGCAGGGCAGCCGCTCCGTGATGAATTTGGCCGCATGGCCAGCGACATGGGCCTTACTCCTTTCGATGAGTACAACGGCAGCGGTAATGAGGCCTACGCCAGAGGCGAGAATTTCCACGTCTCTGTGCCCAAGGACTGGCAGGGAAGCAGCCGCAGCGTGGCCGATATGGCGGATGATACGGGCTATGGATTCGATGACGGCATGAGGGACGCTTCCAACCTGGCTGATGATTCCGACGGCGGCATGTACGAAGAGACCGGAGACATGGCCACGGATGTATACAACCGCTACCGTCAGGACGGCCTCACCGACGCCGAGGCGGCAGGCATGACGGGAAACATTGCCCAGGAAAGCGATTTCAATACCGGAGCTGTTTCCAGCGACGGCTACGGCACAAGGGCCCTCATCCAGTGGGACGGCGACAGATACGCCAGCTTCGAGAAGTGGTGCGAGGACAATGGCCGAGACCCTTCCGACTGGCGGGCACAGGTGGACTACTCCGTGGAGGAAATGAATACCACGGAGCCCGACGCCCTCCGCCGGATGCGGGAGAGGGGCGACGACCTCACGCCGGAGGAAGCGGCCCAGATTATCCGAGAGGACTATGAAAGGCCGGACCCTGCCCAGGCTAATGACGCCCGCCGCATGGACGTGGCCAGAAGGGTGTATGACCAGGGCGGCAGGCGGCAGAGTGCGCCACTGGACGATGGAGAGGCCTCCCGCTCTTCCGGCAGCGAGGATGACGTCATTGAGACCGGCGACAGGGGCGGGAACCTCAATTTCGATGAGCCTGCTCCTTCCGACAGAGCGCAGGTCATGAGGGATGCTTACGACCCGGTGCAAGACCACAAAGAGGCACAGCTGGAGCTTATCCTTCGAGAAAATCCTATGCAAGATGACTATCACACAGGAATCCGCTCCGTGAAGGACATCAATACGGCAGAAGAGGCTTTCCGACAGGCTATTGAGGATGGAGAAGGTACAAATCCGGATTTTACTACAGATATGATGGAGGATTCACTTCGAAGCGGCCATGTAACTGTTTACAGCTCCGGACCTATAAAGAAAGGATCTTTCATCACTCCCTCCCGGATGATGGCAAACGATTATGCAGGAGGCGGCAGAATCTATTCCAAGCGTGTACCGCTGAAAGATGTGGCGTGGATAGATGACGCTGAAGGCCAGTATGCGCCTGTAAAAGTCTCCAGCACTTCCCGCGGAAACATCCAGGCTATGAGAGACACCTCCCAGCCGCTCAGCCAGGCAGACCTTTCCCCCAGATTAAAAGGGGAAGCTATCCGGGATGACGCTCCCCGCAGGTATGACGTAACTGGGGAAGGCAACGCCCAGACTATCCAGCGCATGGATACCATCCGCAGTATGCGAAATGACGTGGACTATACGGCCCATGAGAACAGCGGCGTGCCGGTTACCAGGCAAGGCATTGTGGACTACGTGAACCGGCTTTTCAATGCCACCATCCGCACCGGCCGCCTGGAGAAGGGGGCAAGGGGCCAGTTTGATACGCTCTCCCACGTCATCCGCACCCAGAATTTCGCTGAGCCCCGTGTTATCGCCCATGAACTGGGCCATTTCCTGGACGAACGTTTCCAATTCTCCACGGCTCCTGCTTTTTCGGGCGAACTTCTCCATCTGGTGAAGGATAGATTCGAAAGCGGCTATGACGACCTGGACGTTTCCGGGAAAATGGGGGAAGGCTTCGCTGAATTCTTCCATGACTATGTGACCGACAGGGCGCAGGCACGCAGGAACGCTCCGAAATTCTACGACTACTTTGAGAAACAGCTTCACCAGGACCCCAAGCTGACGGGGGCAACGAACAAGCTGACCAAAGTCATGTACCAGTGGAACCATCAGGGCTCTGTGGCGAGGGTGAAGGGCCATATTTCCTTTGCCTCCGACTCCACCGGCTTCCAGGGGCTGAAGAACATGCTGAAGGATGGAACCTTTGGAGAAGCCGGAAAGAAGGCATGGAGCCGCCTCTATACGGAAGGCGTGGATGAGCTCCATCCGCTGGCGGATGTGGTGGCGGCCGTGGAGAAGAAAATCGGGAAGAAACTGCCATTCTCTTTCAACCCCTTCCTGAATGCCTGGGCCGCCAGAGGATGGGCAGGAAAGGCCATCACTCTCATGCAGCATGGAGACCCGGAAAGGGGCATCCCTTCCCTGAAGAGCATTTTCCAGAAGGTGGGAAAGGACAAGCTGAAGGATTTCTCTGCCTTCCTGGTGGCCCTCCGTGAAAAAGACATCTACGACTTCAACAGCAAGCTGCAGAAGGGGGAAGAGGGGGCCGCACTGAAGGCGACCATGGACCCCATTGATGCAGGCATGACCATCCGTGAACTGGCGAAAAATCATCCGGAATTCGTGGAGGCCGCTAAAGAGCTCTACCGCTTCCAGCAGCATCTGATTAATGAGCTGGTGAATGCGGGCATGCTGTCAGCCAAGGCGGCGGCGGACATGCGGAAAAGGTGGCCGCACTATGTCCCCTTCCAGCGCATTGTGGACGGCATCGATGCGCCCAGCGTGGGCGGTAAGAAATTCGTGAACGTGGGGAACACCATCCAGAAGTTCAAAGGCTCCTCCCGCGACATCGTGGACCCGCTGGAAAGCGTCATTTCCAATACCTTCCGTGTGGTGAGCGCCATTGAGAGAAACAAGGTGGGCCAGTCTTTCGTGAAGCTCTCCAGGATGAAAGGCATGGGGGACCTCTGCGAAGAAGTGAAAGGCACACCCAGAGCCACGGACAGCACTTTCTACGTCTGGGAAGGCGGCAAGAAAAAGACCTACGCCACCTCTCCGGAGCTGCTCTCCGCGCTCAAGATGACCAACAAGGAAGGCATGAACATGCTGGTGAAGGTTCTCCGTGTTCCGGCGGGATGGCTCCGAAGCGGCGCCACGCTGTCCCCGGAATTCATTCTCAGGAACCCCGTGCGAGACATGGTTTCCGCTTCTCTTTATTCCAAGCATGGATTCATTCCCGTGTGGGATACCGTGCGAGGGCTCTCTCTCTATCTCAAGAAGGGGAAAGAGTACTGGGATTACATGAACAGCGGGGCTGCGCAGTCGGCCATGGTTTCCCTTGACCGTGACTATCTCCACGGACAGATGAGGGACCTTCTGAAGAAGAAGAGCGTGCTTTCCATGTGCGCCAATCCCATCGAAGCGCTCCGGGCTTTCTCCGAAGCGACGGAAATGGCCACAAGGATGGCAGAATTCGACCTGGCAAAGAATGGCTACACCGGCATCGGAAACAGGCTTTTCGGAAAGGACAGAAAACCGCTTTCCAACACGGAGGCAGGCATTGAGGCCAGGGACGTGACACTGGACTTTGGCCGCCACGGAAAGAGCACCCAGAGCTGGAACCAGATGGTTGCTTTCTTTAATGCCTCTATCCAGGGCACGGACAAGATGATCAGGGAATTCAAGGAACATCCCGCACAGATGACCATGAAGACTTTCATCGGCATCACTCTTCCCTCCGTGCTTCTGTGGTATCTCAACAAGGATGACCCGCGCTACCAGGAGCTCCCGCAGTGGCAGAAGGATATTTTCTGGGTGATTCCCGGGAAGGACACACTGTACAAGATTCCAAAGCCCTTTGAACTGGGGATTCTCTTCGGCACCGTGCCGGAGAGAGTAATGCAGTACATGTACGACAAAGAAAAGGGCAGGAACGGCCCAGGATTCAAAGGACTGGGCGAATCAATCACCAGCAACCTGCTTCCGAGCGCCATCCCTACCGGATTTCTCCCGGCTGTTGAGTGGATTTCAAACTATTCCATGTTTATGGGCCGCAACATCGTTCCCCTTTCCCAGTCGAAGCTTCCGGACCGCCAGCAGTACGGTCCATATACTTCCTACCTGGCGCGCAAGGTGGGAAATGCCTTCGCCCTGTCCCCAAGGAAGATAGACAACGCCATCCAGGACGTGGGCGGCAATCTGGCGGCCCTGGGGAATAGTATCATCGACCAGGCGGCAGGGCTGGCAGAGACAAGGCCTGCCAAGAGGGCCAGCGAGATGCCCGGCGTGAGAGGATTCACCGCCACGCCCTACGCCTCTTCGGACAGCGTGCAGCGGCTCCGTGATGATTTCAGCCAGCAGGAAAAGCTGTACAACGAATTCAAGATGACCAAGCAGAAGCCGGAAGGCTACGACGGCGTGAAGTACATGAAGTACAAGGCCGCCATGGATGCCATGAACAACACTTACCGGGCTGAAAAGAAAATCATGGATTCCAAGCAGCTTGACAGCCGCCAGAAGCGGGAGCGGATTGACCGCATCAAGATGCAGCAGACAAATATTGCCAGAAGGGCCCTTGGACTTTCCAAAGTTTCCAACGATTAGGAGGAAAAATTATGAAAGGTGTAGACGTTTCTTATGCTAACGGCCATGTGAATTGGTCAGACGTGGCAGCGGCAGGCTTTGAGTTCGCCATGGTGCGGCTGGGCTATGGCCATGGTCACATGGACGAAAATTTCTACGAGAACATCAACGGAGCCATTGCGGCAGGGCTGAAGGTGGGAGTATATTTCTACTCCTACGCCGTGACGCAGGAGGATGCGGACTATGAGGCAGATTTCCTGGTACAGACCCTCCAGGACTGCGGTCTTACGGCTGAAAAGCTCCCCATGGGGGTATGGATTGACGAAGAGGATGCCGACGGCTGGCGCCGCAACCATGGGCTTGATGTGTACGGTGACAGCCAGCTTGTCACCAACATGGCCACGGCCACCATCAACAAGCTGTGGGATTCGGGATTCACTCCGGCAGGGGTGTACATGAATTGTGACTGGAAGGAAAACGTTATCGACATGGAGCAGACCGGAGGCGCCGGCCTCTGGCTGGCCCAGCCGGGGGCTTCCTCTCCGGATTATGACTGCATGCTCTGGCAGTACACTTTCACGGAAAACATCAATGGCCACGAGTTTGACGCCAACATGGTGATGGGAGGTTTTGACAATGTTTAAATTAATAGGCGACAGCATCAACATCACGAGAGGCGATACCGGCATGCTCCAGCTGGAGCCCGCCCTTGACGGGGAGCCCATGGAGAAAGGCACCTATACGGCGGTGCTCTCCGTGAAGGCCGACATGGATGATGAGGCCTACCTCCTGCAGAAACAGGCTGATGATGACGGCCGCTTCTTCTTCAGCCATGATGACACGAAGGACATCCACGAAGGGACCTACGTTTATGACATTGAAATCCGGAGAGGCGAGCAGGTGTGCACCATCGGGCCGTCCAAGTTCAACGTAAAGGGAGACGTGACACGGGATGACTGAGAAAACATTCACTGCGGCCACCATGAAGGTAAAACTGATATCGAAGCAGACACTTTCCGCCAAGCTGACGGCAGATGCACTGATGACCGGGAAAGTTTCCCTCATGTTCAAGGGCGATAAAGGGGACAAGGGAGACAAGGGGGACACCGGCGAAACCATCGCCTCCGCGTACTGCAACCCCGACGGCACCATGGTGCTCACCATGGATTCCGGGCGGCGTGTGGCCACGAACCTCCAGCCGCTGACGGACAGCATTGGTTATGCGGAAAGTGCCAAAGAGAGCGCTGTCGCGGCAGCAGCTTCCCAGCAGGCAGCATCCGGGAGTGAAAGTGCGTCGGCTTCCAGCGCATCGGCCTCCGCCGCCTCCGCCTCGGCAGCGAAAACGAGCGAGACGAACGCCAAGACCAGCGAAACCAACGCGGCGGCTTCGGCCTCTGCGGCGGCGGCTTCCGCACGGACACAACAGGCGGACTGGACGGAAACTGACGGTACTTTGCAGAGCTTCATCAAAAATAAGCCGACCAATCTGCTGACTACCAACACCACGCAGACCATTACAGGATATAAGGAATTCACCGGAGCAGTAACCATGGCGGCGCCCACCATAGCGTACGCCACCATAGTCGATGCAGATATTGCCAACGCCACATCTCTCTCGGTCACAGGCTCCACGTCTGTCCCCACGGCCAACGCTGATAACAACTCCAATACCGTGGCGAATACGGCCTTTGTGAAAACGGCTATCGCAAATCTCGTGAACGGCGCGCCTTCCCAGCTTGACACGTTGCAGGAACTCTCTGCGGCATTGGGGAATGACGCCAACTTCTCCGCCACGGTGGCAAAAGAAATCGGCGAGAAGCTGGACAAGGCAGGCGGCACCATTACTGGGCCCATTCTCTACGACAAGACGCCGAACGATGGTTCTGAGCTTCCGAACAAATCCTATGTTGATGCCGCCATAAATGCCCTGCACGACACGATTAAGACCGAGATGCAGACCGCCATGCTTGCCCTCTTTCCTGTTGGCACCATCCTTGAGACTACCAATTCCGCCAACCCCTCGACCTATATCGGGGGCACGTGGGAGCAGTTAGATGCTGGCCTTACCACCATTACAGCCGGCACGTACAAAGAAACCCACAACGGCACAGAGGATACATACGTCTTCACTGCCGGAAGCAGTAACTTTACCCGAAACGGCGTGAGCATGTCGGGGGAGGCAGAGCATGTAATCACCGAAGGAGAAATGGCGAAGCATAAGCCTAAAGTAAATAATGCAGCAAATCCATCAAACCCTGACATTTTTTCCGTATATTTAGCCACCGGGAAAGGTCAAGTAAACTCTCTCTCTAATAGCGGTAATGCATGGGGTTCCTCAACCTCGGACATAGGCACTACAACTTTTGGCTATGTCGGTAATGACAATCCGCACAATAACTTATCTCCTCTATATGGTGTGTACAGATTCAGACGTACTAACTGATGCGTCTATATTTGTAAACGCCATAAACTGGTTGAATGGAGTTGTGTGGCTGGTCTCCCCCTACAGTTTTTGTTGTCGAATACCAAGAATAATAGGTCTTTAAATCCTGTGATGTCCCAATTTGTACTGCAATAGCATTAGGGAATGAGAAATCAATTTTTCCATCCTTGGGGTCTGATGTTATATCCGTATTCTCAATAGCCAAAGTGTGATAGTGAGATTTCATTTCCCCTTCGGGCAAAAGTCAAGAGGAACAAGGTGGCAAAAGTTGGCAGAAGAGTACAAATTTTGTACTCTCCATGTCACATGTCACTCACAAGTCAAGCACATGTGGGCGCCCACGCCGCCACGCTCCTATCGCTTTTCCCTCAATCGGTTAAGCACAAGTCAATCACACTTTGTTAATGGCCTTTTTCAAATCCGCCAAGGTTTTATGGGTATAAACGCCTTTTGTCACTCCCGTTCGGGCGTGGCCGAGTATCATCTTGACGGCCGTTTCATTAGCTCCTGCCCTGTCCAGCATGGTGGCCAGCGTGTGGCGGCACTCATGGGGCGTGTGGTGCATGTTCAGCTCTTTTATGGCGTGGTCAAAGAGACGGCGGAAGGATTCGTAGTTGTCACAGGGGCAGATTTTTCCTCCCGCTTTCCGCTCTGCCAAGATGGGCAGGATTTTCTTGTGGATGGGAATTTTTCGGATTCCCGCCAGCGTCTTGCTCTTCTTAATGTTGATATACTGCTGGCGAAGGTTCACATCACCGGCGGACAGGGAGATGTATTCTCCGGCCCTCATGCCTGTGTAAATCAAGATGAGCACGTCTTTCACGCATTTCACCGTATCAACAGATTTCCATAGTTTTCCTATCTGGCGGGCAGTGAATGGCCTTTTGACGTACACGGGGATGTGCCTGGGCAGCTCCAGAAAGCGGCTGAGGTCCGTTTCCACGATTTCATTCTTCATGGCATATTGGTAAAGCTGGCTCAGGAGAACGCGGCATTTCTTGCGGGTGCAGTATCCGGCATCGATTTCGTCGAGAGCACTCTGCAGGTGGTGGTAGGTGAGTTTTCCGAAGGGCATGGAATGGAGGGAAGAAAGATGCTTATAGCTGATTTCATAGGCCGAACGGGAGGACCGGCCGATGGTTTCGAAATGGCGGCGGCTCCATGCATGGTAGACCGCAGAGAATGTGATTTCTTTTCCCGGCGTCATGCGGTTCACGCTGACGAGGAAGGAGAAGGCCTCCTCTCTTGTGGCAAAGTAACCGAGAGGCTTCTGCCTCCCGTCAATCGTCTTTTTGACCACCCACGGCCTCCGCCGGTTTCCCGTGAGCTTGTACACTGTCCCATATCCATTGGGGAGTTTCATTTCATTCAAATTCCTTTCTTTTTAAACCATCAAGAGGAGGCTGAAAAATGCCTGATTTCAAATTATCCGATACGGCCAAGAGCTGGATTATTCCCATCCTCCTCACGGCTTTTCTAGTTTCGCTCTACTTTACCGGGCGATACTTTTATGAAAAATACCAGGATGAGAAGCCGAAGGTCATTACCGCGGAGGAAGTGCATGATCCGGCCAAGGTGGCCAAAGAGATCCATGTCACCACTCCGGCTGCACAGACCATCGTGAGGGAGATAGAACGCTCCGGCAGCTCTACTCCGCAGATAACGTACTACGTCACAGCGCCGTCTGTAGAGAAAGGGGCGGAGACGGTGGCGAAACAGATTGAGGAAAAATCTCCGGAGGCTCCCGCCGGCGTGCTGCAGAAGTCTGACCGGACCATCGTCACGCCTAACACGGAAAAGCAGAAGGTTGATGTCTATAAAATCAACCTCCGGAAGGCCCACAAGCTGAAGGCGGGGGCAACCTATGTAGATGGACACGCCTACCTGTCTACCGGCTACCAGGCGGGAAAGTGGGAAGGGCTGATTCACTTTGACAACCGAACGCTGGAGCCTAAAGGTGGGACTATCACCTACACTGTGCTTGAGTGGTAATTGATTGCCACAATTAGACACTTTAGGAAACCGTAGGAAAAATAGGAAAAGCCGCTTCCCCTTGATAGAGGAGGCGGCTCTTTTCCTTTGACGGCAAAAATACGGCAAAAATTTAAGCCCATTTCAGCCTATTTCAGCGGATTATAAAATTATGGCAATGATTTAAAATGCCCGATAAATACTGATTCAACGGTTTTCGGCCTATTCTACTCGCACATGCCAATGATTTATTATATAATAGAATAGTATGGTTAACTTGATGGTTGACTCGTTTTGCTTAGGAGGACAATAGGATTGGCTACGGAAAAAAGAAATTATAAAAGAGTAATGCTTAAATTATCTGGTGAATCTCTCGCCAATGACAAAGGTTTTGGTATTGATCCGGAAGTAGTTTATCGTTTAGCTGGTGAAATTAAAGAAGCATGCGAAACAGGAATCGAGGTTGCTGTAGTAGTCGGCGGCGGTAATATCTGGCGCGGACTGAAAGGCAGCCAGGGCGGCATGGACAGAGCATCAGCTGATTACATGGGCATGCTTGCTACCGTTATCAACTCAGTGGCTCTTCAGGATGCTCTTGAAAAGCTTGGCGTCAGCACCCGCGTACAGACCGCCATTGAAATGAGACAGATTGCTGAACCGTATATCCGCAGAAAAGCTATCCGTCATCTGGAAAAGGGAAGAGTTGTTATCTTCGGTGCAGGTACCGGCAACCCGTACTTCACAACAGATACGACAGCAGCACTCCGCAGTGCAGAAATCGAAGCAGATGTTATGCTCATGGCTAAGAAGCAGACCGACGGCGTATATGATGCAGATCCGAAATTCCATCCGGAAGCAAAGATGTTCACGCATCTCACCTATAATGATGTTTTGCAGAAACAGCTGGCTGTTATGGATAACACAGCCATCACTCTGTGCATGAACAATTCTATACCGATCGTTGTATTCAATATTGATGTACCAGGAAATATAGTCAAAGCATGCAAGGGTGAAACCTTGGGCACTTTAATTGAGGGGGAATAATTACTATGTATGAACAGGAAATGAATCAGCTTTCCGAAAAGATGGACAAGTCCATTACTGCATTGAAAAACGAATTTACAACAATCCGTACCGGCCAGGCTAATGCCAGCCTCCTCGACAGGGTTTTCGTGGAATATTATGGCAGCCGCACACCGGTTACACAGGTTGCATCTGTGACTGTTCCGGAAGCAAGACTCCTCGTAGTGCAGCCTTGGGATAAAACTTTGCTGAAAGATATTGAAAAAGCAATCCTTCAGTCCGATCTCGGGCTGGTTCCCATGAATGATGGCAATCTGATCCGCATGGCCATCCCGCAGCTGACAGAAGAACGCCGCAAAGAACTGGTCAAGATCGTTAATAAAAAATCTGAAGAAGCTAAAGTTGCAATCCGCAATATCAGACGTGACGGCAATGATTTCCTGAAGAAGGAAGAAAAGAACAGTGATGTTTCCAAGGATGTCATTAAGGGAATGGAAGAAAAAGTCCAGAAATTGACTGACAATAAGATCAAGGAACTGGAAACCGTTACAGAAAAGAAAATCAAGGAAATCATGTCTGTTTAATCAGCATTCCATTGATTAAAAACCAAATAAAACAGATTCTAAGGAAATCGTATCTTCATGGTACGATTTCTTTAACTGATATGGATTTTTAGCGGGCGCGGCAGGAAAGCTTCATTTACAAATCATGAAGCATCAGTACTGCCGCAGTGCTAAAGTCTGATTACAGCTTTATTGATAAGGAGTTATTGTATGAGTGAAAAAAAGTCATTTCCAGAACACGTTGCGATTATTTTGGATGGAAATGGACGCTGGGCCCAGAAAAGAGGACGGGAGAGAACCTATGGACATCAGATTGGCGCTGCCAATGTGAAGAGGATTGTCCGTTCTGCTGGAAATATGGGAATAAAAATACTCACTCTTTATGCTTTTTCGACAGAAAACTGGAAACGGCCTTCTATCGAGGTCCGGTTTCTCATGAAACTTTTTAAAAACTATCTGATCAGCCAGCTGCGCGAATTGATTGATGATAATGTACAGGTTCACATTGTAGGAGATACCAGCGTGCTTTCGGATTCTTTGAGAAGGGAAATTGAAGAATGCGAGAAAGATACGGCCAAAAATGATGGTTTGATACTGAATGTGGCCATCAATTATGGCGGCAGGATGGAAATTGTCCATGCTGTCAAATCAATAGCCGAAAAGGTAAGAAATGGGGAACTTCTTCCTGAACAAATTACGGAGGAAGATGTTTCCAGTGCGTTATACCCTTCTGATCAAATGGATGTCGATCTTCTCATCAGAACGGGAGGAGAGTACAGAATATCGAACTTCCTTCTTTGGCAGGCTTCCTACAGCGAGCTTTATTTCACACCTGTTTTATGGCCTGATTTCACTGAGGAAGAGCTTAAGAAAGCTGTTGACTGGTTTGAAGGTAGAGATCGCCGCTTTGGCGGGCTGACGGAGGAAACCTGATGAAAGTAAGGGTTATTACTGCAGTTATCGGGATTATTGCTGTATTATTGCTTGTTTGGCTGGGAGGAGTGCTCTTCTCAGGCGCAGTTCTGGCTGTTGCCCTTCTTGCCGTACATGAATACAATAAGATGCTGAAAAATATCAATGTTCATGTGGTGGTACCTCTGATTGCAGCCGCACAGCTGGTTCTGATCGGGGCTGCGTCTTTTGGATCACTGAAGGTCTTTCTCGGAATGATTCCGCTTTGCCTGGTTCTTTTGCTCTGTCCTATCCTGAAGCTCAACCAGGATAAAATGACATCATTGATTTATACAGTATTTGGATCATTTTATTTTGGGATAGGCTTTGGCGCGCTCATTCTGCTGCGCCGCAATGCTGATCTGATTACGCAGTCTTCTTTATGGATGGAACCGGGAATTTTTCTTGTCATGTTTGCTCTTGTTGATACATGGGCAAGCGACTCTTTTGCTTATCTCGTCGGCCGCCGCTTTGGCAGGCATAAAATGGCACCGCATATCAGCCCGAATAAAACAGTGGAAGGACTTTTGGGCGGAGTTGCCGGATGTATCATCCTGGGGACTATTGTTGCATGGGCCTTTGGGTACAATGTTTTCTACGGGTTTATCATGTCATTGATGGCTTCAGTCATGGCACCGATAGGAGATTTGTTTGAATCCTACATGAAAAGAGCTTGTGACGTTAAGGATTCGGGACAGATTCTGCCGGGGCATGGTGGTATGATGGATCGTTTCGACAGTATTCTTTTTGTAGCCCCCGTATTTGTCTCCACATTAATACTCTTTGCTCATTAAAATGAATTTCTAAATAAGGGAGACCGTATGAAGGAAATAGCAATCTTAGGAAGTACAGGTTCTATTGGAACACAGGCACTTGAAGTGATCAGACTCCATCCGGACCTTTTCCATGCACAGGTTTTGGCTGCGCATGGAAATGTTGAGCTGCTTCTAAAGCAGGCACATGAATTCAACCCTTCTGCTATTGTAATAACAGATAAGGACGCAGGAGAAAAATTCAAATCATCATATAATGGCAGCGCTGAAGTCTATATCGGCGATGGGACGCTGGAAAAAGCCGCCGTACGCGATGACGTCGACATAGTCCTTGTTTCAGTCGTCGGTATCAATGGCCTTCTTCCGACTCTGGAAGCAATCCGTGCGGGTAAAGAAATTGCCTTAGCCAATAAGGAAACTTTAGTGGCCGGAGGCGCGCTGGTCATAGAAGAAGCGAAAAAGCACCATACATTGATCAGACCTGTTGACAGTGAACATAGTGCTATATTCCAGTGCCTCCTCGGACAGGACATAAAAAAGATTCATAAGCTCATATTGACATCTTCCGGGGGTCCTTTCCTGGGAAAGACCAGAGAGGATCTGGAAAATGTATCGCTGTCTGATGCATTAAAACATCCTACCTGGCATATGGGCCAGAAGGTTACGCTTGATTCAGCCACCATGTTTAACAAAGGGCTGGAAGTGATAGAGGCTCATTGGCTTTTTGGTGTTGATTATGACGATATCGATGTTGTCATTCAACCGCAAAGCATCATTCATTCGATGGTAGAGTATATCGACGGATCGATTATCGCGCAGATGGGAAATCCGGATATGAGACTTCCTATCCAGTTCGCATTTACGTATCCGAAACGAATGGAAACACCTTCCCATGAATTCATGGATTGGAAGAAATTATCTGCCATCAAAATTTTGCAGCCTGATTATAAGGTGTTCAGATCACTTAAGCTGGCCTATCAGGCTGGCAAGGCAGGCGGTGATATGACCACTGTCTTCAATGCAGCCAATGAAGAAGCAATCAAAGCCTTTATCAGAAGTGAAATAAAATTCCTTTCTATTTTCGACGTTGTAGAAGAAGTTCTGGACAATTGGGATGTTCATGATATTCATTCCATTGAAGATGTAATAAGCGCAGACAAAAATGCACGAATCGCCTCCGCATCTGCCATCCAGAGGTTCAAATGCTGATTCACTATATTCTTGCGCCTATCTTTGCACTGACTGTCGTTATTCTTTGCCATGAATTTGGCCATTTTATCTTGGCCAAGTGGACGGGAATGCAGGTGGACGAATTTTCGGTGGGAATGGGACCGCGTATTGCTAAGATAAAATGGCATGACACGGTATATTCTCTTAGAGCGATTCCTATCGGAGGCTTCAACCGCATAGCCGGAATGAATGATGATAATCAGGGAAATCCCAAATCATTTTCGAGCAAATCAGTTTGGGCCAGGTCAGCGGTTGTTCTGGCAGGCGCTTCATTCAACGTTTTACTGGCATTTTTCATTTTTGCCGGTGTTATTTTTGTCTCCGGATATAGTACCGTATCCAGCAGTCCTGTTATTGGAAATGTGATTTCCGGCATGCCTGCTGAGCAGGCAGGACTGCAGGCAGGGGACAGAATCATATCTGTAAATGGAAATCCTGTAGAAGCGTGGACAGATGTAAGCCGTTCGACTTCGGATTTAGGAGAAGGAGAAGCGGCCCGTGTCATTGTTTCAAGAGCGGGCAAATCTGAAGAATATGATATAATGCTACAGAGAAGTGATGACGGAAGACTTCTGCTTGGAATTGCTCCGTCCATTGAAAAGCATACGGCCTCGTTGTCAGATGCAGTATCCATGGCTTCAAAGTACTGCATCAATGTCTTGAAAATGACCGGTCAGGGGATTTATGCAATGATCGGCGGCAGTACGGAAGGCATTGCAGGGCCGATTGGCATTGCAAAAATGTCCGGTGCGGCTGCCAGTGCAGGTTTCGGTGCACTTCTCCTGTTTACAGCGGTTTTAAGTTTGAATATAGGATTGCTGAATCTTCTGCCTATACCGATCCTGGATGGGGGACTGTTTGTCCAGATCCTTGCAGAATCGGTCATCGGACACAAAGTGTCACAAAAGACCGGCTACTATATCCAGACGCTGGGACTATCCATAATATTGATGATATTTATTTTCGCGTTGGCGAATGATGTTTCAAATTTTTAACTAAAATTGCAAGTTCAAATTGAACACCTTTAACCAAATAATTTAAGCTGCATAGACGGTATCTAAATAAGCTTCAAATAAATCATCAGGCGTATCATACCCAAGGGACTTTCTAGGTAATGAATTCATAT
>ERZ857750.381-NODE-381-length-62959-cov-8.566864_pt1 | contig 62959 bp, 71 predicted proteins | sample MGYA00519915_ERZ857750 | MGnify/ENA primary metagenome ERZ857750 (study PRJEB31778, sample SAMEA3449358) | human gut metagenome | biome: human gut; feature: human-associated habitat; material: faeces | place: United Kingdom | collected 2010/2012 ...
ATAGTTTATATTGTAATAATCGCAGCATTCTTTTAAATCTGTCCACCTCACTTTCCTCCTTTATTACAAAATATTGCAAAATGGTATAGAATCAAAAAGTCCTTGCCGGACATCTCTGCCTGACAAGGATTTTTTTGATACTTTTTATTACTTCTTCTTTAAGAGGACATTTATTTGATTTATTCTCGAGAAACTTCCTACGCTTCTCTTTCCATTCCCATTCCTTCTGCAAGTTTCTTGCTGAAAGCGAGTACGACTGCACCAAGGATAGCTACAACTGCACCGATTCCGATGAAGAACGGCACTTCGCTTCCTTCTTTATAGAAGTTAACGAGGATCATGTTAAGAGCAGCTCCTACTGACTGAGACATTGACCATACAGTCATCATCTGTGTTACAAAGGCTTTTGGTGCTGCTACTGCTGTAATGGAGTAACCGATCGGGCATGTAAATCCTTCAGCAAACATCAGTACTGCATAGAACAATACGATCCACCATGCATTTACTTTTGCATCGCCTGGGTAGATGATATAAAGGAGTGCAATGATCATTGCTCCAAGTCCCCACAAAATCGTTCCGAATCCCATCTTCGTTGTTCCGAATGGCTGTTTCTTGCCAAGTTTTGTCCAAAGCATGGTAAGAAAACTACCGAAGCAAACCGCAAAGATTGCCGGGATTGTCTGGAATGAAGCTGCCGGAATTTCTACTCCGAAGATCACACGGTTTACTTTTTCTTCATAGAAGATAGCAAGGATTGAAATTGTCTGTGTCCAGATCAAAAGTGTAACGGCGTTACAGATAAATGGTGGAAGCAGACAAAGTACTTTCTTTTTCTCGTGCTTTTCTGTCTTCTTGCTTGAGTAGATGAAGACAAGATAAGCAAGCGGGATAAAGATGGAAATAGTACTTACTACGTTTGCAAAGGAAGATATTTTCAGCTTTCCTGTTGCAAATGAAACTGCTAAAGCTGTTCCTACGATAGCAACAACAATAAGCATTTTTACAACAAAAGAACGTTTCTTATCTGCCGGAAGCGGATCATCCGGTTCCAGACCGATATTTCCGAAGAATTTTTTGTAAGTAGCAATATAAGCAACAGTACCTAAGAATGAGAGAACTGCTGATAATGCGAACGCTGCGTGGTATCCGCATTTCGCTGCGATTACACCTGCAAGGGCCGGAGCTGCTGCACCGATATTGGAAATTACGTAAGAAATTGTGAAAGCACTGTCACGTCTTCCATCGTTCTCATCGTAGAATTTACCGATCAGAGTTTCGATACATCTTCCTGCGAAGAGTGAACCGAATACCATACATCCCATAGCTGCTGCATATCCTACTACCCCAAGTGGAAATGCAAGTAAAGTATAACCGATAAATCCGGTAACTCTGGCTACAAGCAGTGACCTACGACATCCAAGAATACGGTCGCAGACATAGCTTCCGATGATGGTTGTCATTCCGACTACAGTTGCATATAAAGAAATCAACTGTGCTGCATCCGCTTTATCGAATCCAAGACCTGCAGGTGCATTTGCATACAGGTAATAGATCATTACGGCATTCATTGCGTAGTTCGAAAAAGACGAACAAAGCTGTACAAAGCTGAGAGTCCCCACCCCCCCCTAGGCTGACCCAAAAACGCGGTCTCCTTTTTTAAGGCTTCATCATATTGATTCATTTTTAGTTTTCCTCCAAATAACATATACTTCTCATTCAATAAAAAACAGTTTATATTTTCCCCGATTTTTCTTGCTGCCCTCCTTTTTCCATGATTATATTCACTTGTTTTTTATCTTGAACCTTTCTTGTATCTTACTGAATTCTTCGAAAATTGTCAACATTTTACATTTAACAAAATGCATTTATGCTCATTTTTGTAAACATCCACAAAAAAGATGAAAAGAGTTTGGTTTCCCACGACTCTTTTCATCTTAATTTCGTCATTTTTCACATATAAAAAATGCTTAAGTCCCTTTTACAACACATGAAACTCCGGCTTTTCCTCCCCATATACGCCCCAGAGCACCACTCCTCCAAGGACGATCGCAAGGCATAAAAGTCCTGAAAACATCACCATAAACGGCAGGCAGATCTGGCCACACAGCTGGAACGGCTGATCCCGGTAATCCCAGATCCCGATCTTCAGCCATTTATTACAGATAATCCCCGTCATAAATTCCAGGGATGTCAGGAAAAGCACTGCCCGGATAATCTGAATCCACATCGGCTCAGACCAGTGCATTACCTCGCCCTGAAAACTGCAAAATATCAATGCAACTCCCCCAAGCACAAACATAGTCCAATGAGAAAATCCACGAAACCAGATCTCGATCAGATAATAGGTGCTTCCCCCTGCTGCTATCAGAAAGACTATCTCACTTACCCTTTTACTCACTCTTTTCACCATAAAAAACGCCCTCACTATGCAAATCTCTTACATAGCATGAGCGTTTCTTTTGGATTTTATCACAAATCATTGGATTTATTTACAGAGTTCTCCCATATAATAAAAGCCTTTTGCCTCTTTTAAGTAAACTGTCACGATCTTACCGATCATGCTTTCATCTCCCGGGAAATGTACCAGGAGGTTGTTGCTCATTCGTCCTGTCACCAATGACGGATCATGATCGTTGACACTTTCTACCAGCACATCCTGTGTGGTTCCCTGATGTACAGAGCATACTTCCGCCGAAATCTGCTGCACCTCTTTTAAAAGGCGATCAAAACGGTCTTTTACCACGTCATCAGGAACCTGATCTTCCATTGCTGCCGCAGGGGTTCCTGTTCTCTTGGAATAGATAAAAGTAAAGGCACTGTCATAACGCACCTGTCTTACAATATCCAGAGTATCCTGGAAATCTTCCTCTGTCTCCCCAGGGAATCCGACGATAATATCCGTTGTAAGGGAAATATCCGGCACTGCTTCGCGGATCTTTCTTACCACCTCAAGATAATGCTCCTTGGTGTAATGGCGGTTCATCTTCTGCAGGATCCTGCTGCTTCCTGACTGAACCGGAAGATGCAGATGCTTGCAGATTTTCTTGGAATGTGCCATTACATCAATCAGTTCATCTGATAAATCCTTTGGATGGGAAGTCATAAAGCGGATTCTCTCCAGTCCTTCAATCTTCTCAATCTCCTGAAGAAGCTGTGCAAATGTCATCGGCTCTTCCAGATTCTTTCCATAAGAGTTTACATTCTGACCAAGGAGCATAACTTCTACCACACCATCTGCCACAAGTCCTTCAATCTCGCGAATGATATCTTTTGGATTACGGCTTCTCTCACGTCCACGCACATACGGTACGATACAGTAGCTGCAGAAATTGTTACATCCGAACATGATGTTAACACCGGATTTGAAGGAAAATTTACGTTCGCTCGGAAGATCCTCCACAATCTTATCGGTATCCTTCCAGATATCGATCACCATTCTCTCAGATTCAAATCTTGTCACGATCAGTTCTGCAAATTTATAAATATTGTGAGTTCCAAAGATCAGGTCAACAAACCGATAGCTCTTCTTGATCTTCTCTACAACAGTCGGTTCCTGCATCATACATCCGCAGAGTCCGATGAACATATGCGGATTCTTTTTCTTCTTTGCACCAAGCTGTCCCAGACGTCCGTAAACACGCAGATTCGCATTTTCACGGACAGTACAGGTGTTGTAGATAACGAAGTCTGCTTTCTCTTCATCCGGCTCTTCCTTGTATCCGATCAGTTCCAGAACACCGACCAGCTTTTCGGAGTCACGAGCGTTCATCTGACAACCGAAAGTCGTCACGCAAAAAGTCAGATTTCTTCCGATCTCCTGTGCTTTTTCGCTTACATACTTCCGCGCTTTGGCAATGTAATAGTACTGTCTCTCCGGCTCAGTGACCGGAGCTTCTTTGGTAAGATCTATTGCATCAAAATCAATATTATTCATATGTTATTAACCTCTCTATACAAACTGGTTCAGCTCTGCATCATATTCATAATCAATGGATGCCAGTTTCTCTGTCAGTTCTTTTTTCTCAATCTGCATCTCCTGGCAAAGAGTATCCAGATCTGCATAAAAATCCCGTAATTTTGTATTGACCACACTCAGAAGGATCATTGGATCCTTTGGTAAATCTGCCATGTTTTTATCCTCTTTTTCTAATAATCTCTCGTTTTCAACACGGTATTCCGGATATAATCAAAAGTTTTCTCTTCCCCGTCTGCCGCGAGCATATAGAGAAGTTCTTCCAGAAGTGCCCTGGTATCCTTATGCATCCAGTCCCCTGCAATACCGTGAAGATAATATTCAAGCGGTGACGTATCCGTGTATTTATCTTTCATATAAATCTTGGATGCTGCGATCCGGTCCATTAACATCTCGACCACATACTTTTTGGGCATCTTCATCCCGGTAAGCATTGGTTCCCCTTCCAGTCCGTAGTCAATCCAGTATTCATAATGATGTTTATTGCGCCCTTTATGGTGCAGCCATGCCGAAGAATAGCCCTTTTCTTCTCTTTCTGCGTTATTCGGACTCCGGTTTCCCTGGAAATACCTGCACCCAACCCAGAACTCCGCCGGAGAGTACTTCGACATATCATGCAAAAGTCCCTGTCTGTAAAGTCCTACCTTAAAGCAGTTCTTCATAACCAGATATTTGTGATGTGTTATGGTGCAAAAATGTTTCCAGATTTTCATTCTTTAGCCTGCCTTCCAACAAAAACTTTGATCGTTCGCTCCTCCAGCTGAACCTTCTTATCTTTTACCGGAACTGCTTCTTTTTCATCCAGGACTCCTTCTTTTGTCCCTGCTATGCACACCCATTCCATTCCTTTTGGAAGAGAAGGAAGTGCAAATGAATGAGAAAGCCAGTGCATATTATATGCAATATAAAAGTCCTTCTCTGTACATTCTTCATGATAGAACACACCAAGCTGTCTGCTTGCACGCCCTGCCGGCATCTGCCACGCATCCTCCCCATGATAGGAAATCTGAGGGATTCCGCTTCTGCCCATCGTGTCTTCTGATTTTTTCGCTGTCTGCTTCATACAGGCTTTGCGAAGTGCAATCAATCGACATACAAATGTATATAATTCTTCCTGTCTGGAAAGCTGGTTCCAGTCAAGCCATGATATCAGATTATCCTGACAGTATGCATTATTATTCCCTTTCTGGGTATTCATAAATTCATCCCCGGAAAGGATACACGGCATTCCCTGTGCAAATAAAAGTAAAAAGAACGCATTAAATATCTGATTCTTCCGCAACTCGTTAACCGCCTTTTTCCGGCTGTTCCCTTCTGCCCCACAGTTCCAGCTGTAATTGTAATCCGGACCATCCAGATTATTCTCACCATTTGCTTCGTTGTGCTTTCCATCATAGGAAACTACATCACAGAGCGTAAATCCGTTGTGGCTTGCAATATAATTATACAGCTGTGTATCCTGATTCTTCAGCTGGCAGATCACATCCCAGATCATGCCCTCATCTCCCTTTAAGAAACGGCGCATCACATTCTGGAATCCGTCTTCTTTTTTGAGGATCTTACTTTTCGCAAGCACAGGATCCTTTGCAAGTTCATCCGGATTGCAGATATATGGATTCACAATAAATCCATCCACATGATACTGCATCACCCAGTAACGCAGACAATCTAAAATCAGAGAAAACGTAGTTCCTTCTGTGAAAGGCATCTCAAGAATAACTTCAATCCCCGCAAGATGCATCTGACGAACAAGTGACTTCATCTCATTCACCGGATCTCCTGCCGCATATGATGCTTTTGGTGCAAAGAAATATGCTTTTCCATATCCCCAGTAATTCACATGCCTCTGATTCTCATCAAATTCATAAACCGGCATCAGATGGATCTGGTTAATCCCCAATTTTTGAAGATAGGGCAGTTTCTCCGTAACTCCGTCAAACGTTCCTTTGTGTGCGACTCCGGACGAACTGTGTTTTGTAAATCCACGGACATGAAGACTGTAGGCGATCACATCTTCCTTTTTCAGATGTGGAAATTGCGACTTTCCCCAGTCAAATGTATCTGTTACGATCCGGGTACGCAGTTTTCTCTTTTCCTTTCCCTTTGACACAGACCAGTGTTCTCTGCCTGAAAATGCTTTTCCATATGGATCCGGAACTATCTTTCCACCGATTTTATAACAATATTCATAATCTTCCGGTTGTTCCAGCACCACGGAGAGAAAGTGCAGATTTCCTGCCACATCAGAGTATGGCATCTCCTGTGAAAATGCTGAAGCCCTGGCACCTTTTTTATAAATGATCAGTTTACATGTCTGTCCTTCCGGAACTGCTACCGAAAAATTCGCTGTCTGTCCTTCCACAGTACATCCCTGTGGAAACGGAAATCCCACTGCTGTCTTCATATCCACTGTTCCCCCTGTTACTGCCATCCGTCAACTCCATACATATCTACATTCGAGGCATCAATAAAACATACATCCAGATACGTTGTCTTTTCATACTCATCCCCGTTTAAAATAGCAAAACCGATTTTGGCCGATTCTTTTCCGAGTTTGATCGGTGATTGCGCACTTGTTCCGCGAATCAGGGAATCCGTCTTCTGAAGTTCTTTTTTCAAATCTGGAGAACCATCTACCCCGTAAATCTTTACATCAGTAAGACCGGCTGTTCTTGCTGCAACCAGTGCCCCAAGCGCAATCTGGTCATTCCCGCACATTACTGCCGTAACATCCTTATTCTCTGCAAAAATCTTGTTAGCTGCTTCTCTTGCCTCGTTCAAATCTCCACTGACATCTGCTCTTCCTACAATCTCAAATCCCTTTCCGGCAATTGCTTCCTCAAAGCCTGTAATTCTCTCTACAATAGAATTCTGTGTAAGACCTTCAAGAATTACAATCTTTCCACCATCCGGACTCTGCTGTATCAGATCTTCTCCACAAAGCTGTCCGGCAGCTTTATTATCCGAACCAATAAAGGCATCAATATAATCCGTATCCTTAACTTCCGTATCAATATTGATGATCTTAACATCGGCTTCCTTAAGCTCTTCCAGTGCAGGTGTGATCGCATCTCTTGATACCGGACACAGAAAAATGGCATCCAGTCCGTCTTTGATCATCTGATGGATCTGCTCGATCTGGGTGTCTACATTCAGTGCCGGATCTTTTGTCACCAGCGTACTTCCCTGTGCTTCGACTGCTTCTCTCAGTGCCTGCTCAAGTGTAATATAGTATGGATTTTCCATGGTAATACAACTAAATCCAAAACGATAGCTTTTTGCCTCTTCCTTGCTGTCATCGTCCTCTTCTGCTATTGCATTGTCCTGGCTTGTCCCAACATTCTTCTTACAGCCTGCAGTCATGCCAATACAGAGAACCATCACAAGAAAGATAGAAAAAATCTTTTTCTTCATATAGATAAACCTCCCTGAAACCTTTCTTTTATTGTATCTTTTTTACCGCTAATGTCAATACTTTTCCCCTTGCAAATATCCCCATACTCTGTTAGAGTGATAGTATCAGATTGAAAGGAGAACTGAACAATGGAAAAGGAACATAATCTGCTTGAATCCGATGTTGTCACACTGACACTTGATGACGATGTGGAAATCGAATGCGCCATTATCACAACTTTTAATATGGATTCTACCGAATACATTGCACTTCTTCCGCTTGATGAAGACGGTGGAAATGAGGACGGAGACGTATGGATCTATCGCTTTATCCGTGATACCACAGGCGGCTCCGATCATGATCTTCAGAATATCGAAGATGATGATGAGTATGACCGCGCTGCGGATAAGTTTGATGAATGGCTTGATACACAGGAATTTGAAGGCTTTGATATTGAAGAATAATTATTTTATTCTCTGACCTAAAAGCTCTTCCACAAAACGGGACGGTTTGATACTGTTCCCGTTTTTTTGTGTAATATAGGAAATACAGAGATTATTCTTCGCACGGGTTAGTGCTACATAAAAAAGTCTTCTCTCTTCTTCAATCTCGTCTTTCTTTTCTGCCTTCTGATGCGGAATCTCACCCTCATTGGCATGGATCACAAATACATCCTCAAATTCCAGTCCTTTCGCTGAATGGATCGTCATCAGCTGTACCTTATTCTCCCGCTCTCCTTTGATCTTCCTTGCCTTTGCCTGCTGTTCTTCCAGCTCCTGCGTATATTTTGCAATATGGATTTCCCATTCATCATAGGATTTGAAGTTTTTACTCCTCTCCTCAAGCTCTGCCATCACATCCATCAGCTGCTTCCACGAAATCTGATGTTTTTCGGCATATTCTTTCAGGAAATCATCATATCCGATCTTTTTTCGGATATACTGGATTGCCGCATAAGGTGCCATATTCTTCATCATACGGACATCCACATCAAACTGGTCAATAATATCCAGCATCCAGTCCTTATCGCAATAAAATTTACGCAGATCCTCAAAATTTACCTGCCGGTTCTCCATACTGTTCCGTGCCAGATACCTGAGTGGTCGGTTACAGATTGTCAGGAAAAGCGACCTGTCCCGCTTTCCTGCTGCCAACTGCAGATATGCCATTATATCTTTTACAATAAAATGCCTGTAAAAATTGGTCACATAATCTCGCATTTCAAACGGGATACGGTGTTCGCTTAATATTTCCGAAATCATTCGCGCCTGGACTGCTGCCCGGAAAAGTACAGCAATTTCTCCCGGCTTTATTCCCTGGTCCAGTTTTTTCTGGATCTCTTCCGTTACATACTGCGCCTCTTCCTGTTCATCCAGGACTTCCTGCACATGAACATTCTGTCCTCTTCCCCGAAATGACTGTACACGTTTGTAAAAACGGGTATCATTATGCAAAATCACTCTTGCCGCTGCTCCGGTAATAAATTCGGTAGAACGATAATTCACCGTCAGCGAAATGGTCCGAAGTGACGGGAATTCCTGCTTCATATAAAGCATCAGCTCCGGCTTTGCTCCACGAAATCCATAAATGGACTGATCATCATCCCCGACTACAAACAAATTGTACCTCGGTGCTGCAAGCATCCGGATCACTTCATACTGCACACGGTTGATATCCTGGAATTCATCGATCAGGATATACTGGAAACGCTTCTGCCATCCTTGCAGAATCTCCGGCTTTTTCCGGAAAAGTGCATAACACTGTACCAGCATATCATCAAAATCAAATTTTTTCAGTTCTTTTTTCTGATGCTCATAGCTGCGGAACACTTCTGCAAACTCATCTTGTGTAAGATACTTACTGTGAAAATCTTTCAGATGACAAAGTCCGTTCTTTACCATGCCGACTTCCCGCAGAAGTTCTCTCACCAGTTCCTCTTCATCTTCTACTTCAGGTGTTGATTCAATATCGGTCTGGTCTAAGACCTCCTGTAAAAGTACAGAGGACTCTTTTTCAGACATCAGATTATTCGCACCAATCCCATAGGCACATTTTAGAATCCCATAAAAAATACTGTGAAAGGTCCCAAACGTTACCGGATAATTTTTTCCGGCAGTCAGCCTTTCAAAACGTTCTTTCATTTCACGTGCTGCATATCTTGTAAAAGTAATTACAAGAATCTGATCCGGGCGTACTCCACTCTCCTCGATCAGATAACGGGTACGTTCTGTGACAATAAGCGTCTTTCCCGAACCCGGAGGTGCCAGCACCATACACGGTCCATTCCCGTGCTTTATCGCTTCATCCTGTCCTCTGTTTAGTTTCATGAACTCCCCTTCTCATATGTAATACAACAGAACGGATTCCTCTTCCGCATTACGCGAAAAAAGAAATCCGTCCCCCATGCATACTTTTATATCTGTATATTACCTGCTTAATAATTCTATTGCATTCTTGATTCTTTCTACAGATTCTGCCTTACCAAGAACTTCCATGATTTCAGTCGCTCCACCCGGAGTATTCTGCTTTCCTGAAACTGCAGTTCTTACCGGCCACATCACATATCCGTTCTTATAACCTTTTTCTTCTGCAAATCCCTTCAGCAGCCCGAATAATGCGTCATTACTGTAATCATCCCATGCTTCCAGTCTTGGAAGAATTTCTTTTAATACTTCCAGAGAAGTCTCTTCGTTAGTCTTCATCTTCTTATGGCAATACATTGCAGTATCATATTCCGGAACAGCTTCAAAGAAATCAATCTGGTCTTTGATATCCGGAAGGATTTCGATACGGCTCTTGATCAGAGACGCAATCTTTTTCAGATCATAATCCTTTGTGATCACTTTCTTGATATACGGCTCTGCAAGTTCATAGAATTTATCAAAATCCATAGCCTTCAGATATTCCCCGTTCATCCACTTCAGCTTATTGATATCAAATACAGCCGGTGATTTGCTCATATGATGATAGTCAAATGCTTCAACAAGTTCCGGCAGTGAGAAGATCTCTCTGTTATCCTGCGGACACCATCCAAGAAGTGCCACATAATTTACAATTGCTTCACTTACAAATCCCTGATCCAGAAGATCTTCGTAAGAAGAATGTCCACATCTCTTGCTGAGCTTTTTGTGGTTCTCATCTGTAATCAGCGGGCAATGTACATAGACCGGTACTTCCCATCCAAATGCTTCGTAAAGACGGTTGTACTTCGGTGCTGAAGAAAGATATTCATTTCCTCGGACAACGTGTGTAATATTCATCAAATGATCATCAATAACGTTCGCAAAATTATAGGTCGGATATCCGTCTGATTTGATCAGGATCATATCATCCAGTTCCGCATTCGGAACGGTAATATCTCCATAAATTTCATCATGGAAAGTTGTGGTTCCCTCTGTCGGCATATTGATACGGACAACATATGGCTTTCCGGCTGCAAGGTTTGCTTCTATCTCTTCTTTACTCAGATGCAGACAATGCTTGTCATAATTCACAATCTGTGTTCCATCCTCTGATACAGAAGTCTTCAAAGATTCCAGACGTTCTTTATCACAGAAACAGTAGTATGCATCTCCCTGTTCAATTAACTGCTTAGCATACTTCATGTAAATTCCTGAAGCCTGTCTTTCACTCTGAACGTATGGTCCGACACCGCCATCTTTATCTGGGCCTTCATCATGAACAAGGCCTGTCTTCTCCAGTGTTCTGTAAATAATATCCAATGCACCTTCTACATATCTTTCCTGATCTGTATCTTCAATACGGAGCATAAAATCTCCGCCTTCATGTTTTGCGATCAGGTATGCATATAATGCAGTACGCAAATTACCGACATGCATTCTACCTGTCGGACTCGGTGCAAATCTTGTTCTGACTTTTTTCATTTTAGTGTTCCTCTCTTTAACTTCTGTTTTATTTTCACTGTGAAAATAGACTATTCACAGTTCTCTATGACATTCTAATATATGTTCATCTTTATAATACTAACACATTCCCTTTTTTACTTCAAGCATTCCGAAGCCACTATTTTTCCCGTTTTTCTGTATTTTGCGGTTCCTCAGCTCCAGGAACGATCTTTCGGACATACTTCATGGAATTCTGCTTCCACTCACTCTTCTGAAAAGCCTGGAAAAAGGTATCCACGACAAAAATTGCAAGAGAGATCACGCCTGCGATCTCCAATGTCTGGATCAGATAAAATTCGGACATCGCCTCGTTCCCGTCGATCAGATAATGAACCGTCTGGTACATCCCGTTTCCGGGAACAGTCGGAAGAACCCCGGCAATCAGAAACAACGTAACCGGTGTCTTATAAACTCTCGCAAAAATATGCGAAACAACTGCAGCTGCAACTGCTGAATATAAAGATGCCATCATATCTCCTCTGCCAAAATGTATTGCAAGCAAATAAACAAATCCACCAATTGCTCCTACAATACCAGCCTGAAGAACAAAGCGGCGCGGAACCTGAAGGAGAACCGCAAAACTGTAAATAGACAAAAACGCTCCAAATACCCGGATGATCATTTCAAAAACAGTACTGTTCATTTTTTGCTCTCCTTCCTGCTAAAAAATCTTTGTGCAAAGCGCCAGCCCAATACCAATTCCAATTGCAATCCCAAGTGCTTTTAAGAAAGCTTCCATCACTCTTGCACCACCGGAAAGATAATCCCCCCGCAAGGTATCCCTGACAGCATTGGTGATTGCCATTCCCGGTACAAGAGGCATGAAACTTCCTATCATAACAGTATCCATATTCATCTGATCACCCAGACCTTCTTTTAGAAGGCAGCAGGCAAATGCAACACCAAATCCTGCGAAAATATCTTGAATAAATGGGTGAAATTTCAGATCCTGTCCCGCTGATACAAAGGCAACAAGAAAAAGTCCTACAACGATGGCCGCCCCGGTATCTGCAATGGATCCACCAAAAAAAATTGTAAATCCCACACCAACCCCCATCATTGCCAGGTTAGTTGTCTTGCGGCTGAACTCGAACTGTTTTAACGTCGAAAGCTTCTCATATGCCTGCTCTAGTGTCAGATCATCTCCACAATACTGCCTGGAAATCTCATTAACATCTACGACGAGCTTTAGATTGGTATCCCGTTCTTCTACTCTCTTTGTAACAGTAACTGCCTTTTCGTTCTCCAGTTTGATCGTCGCGGAAATTCCGGTCATGATCACCAGAACTTCTGCCATCTCGATGTGATCCGCCGTCTTCAGTATATGATGCATGGTATCTTCCACACGATACGTTTCCGCTCCGCTTCGCAGCATTATTTCACCGGCAAGCATCGCCGTTTTCAGTAATAATTGCGTATCCATGACTTTCTCCCTCTCACTTTTTCGGATTTATAACTGTCATGATACTATTTCCTATTCTAAAAATCAACCAAAAATTTTTCGTACACAAAACAGTACAATCATTACCGTTCACAGTATCTGTGACAAATAATGTATAATCTTTCTGCAAAAACAGTTTTTCGCAAGGAAAAAGGCTTCCCGGTCTTATGACCGGAAAGCCCATCTTCCTGAATTAGAGTGAGAGTGTTTATAAAAAGGCAGATTTTATTAGTTAATATATCCGCTCTTTTTCAGTTCTTCCTCAGCTTTTGCGAGGTTTGCGTCTGATACACGGATGATTGGTCCGGTGCATCCCATTCCGCTTTCTGCGTAAATACCGAGTTTCCACAGTACTTTAACTGCGTCTTCCAGATCCATAACTTCAATACCTGGAATCTGTGCTGTAACGACTTCCTTCGGTGGCTCTTTTACTTCTTCTTCAGCCGCTGCCGGTTTCTGAGAAGCTTTGTGCTCATCAAGGATTTCTTTTAATCCAGCTTTCTTAACAGCTGCAAATTCTTCTTTCGCTACTTCAAATACTTTTCCTCTTACCAGCTGTGCTGCGTAACGGATTGCATTTGCGATAACCGGTGCTCCGGATGCTCTGGATACGATCATGACAAGCTGTTCATATCCTTCTCCGATTCCTGGTCCATATCCAAATCCTGTAGCTTCAAAGCTTCCGCCTGTTGTGAAAGAAGAAAGCATTTTCACCATGATATTTCCTGTGAGGGAATCTGTTACCATGATGTCCGGGGATGCCTGAAGGACGTCATTTCCTCTCATAACGCATCCGCCATCTGCTCTTCCTGATTCTGCAAATTCGATCGGATACCCGTTCTCCTGCAGTTTCTTCAGAGCTTTCTCTGTCTGACGTGCACCGTCTACATTCAGGATACCAACGGTCGGATTCTTCTTGCCACAAGCTTTTGCAGCGATGATTCCGTAGATCGCATTTTTGATCATTCCTTCAATACGGTCTGTGCTGGATGTTCCTGTTGTATTAGCGATGAACATTTCTTTTGCAGTTGCCGGTGTTACACAGCGTCCTACTGTAGATACACCGATCGGGAATGGGAAGTGCATGGTTACTGCTGCATCTACTTCTCCATTCTTCAGCATTTCTTCCATCTTATCATGACCTTCTTCATCGTTAGCCACTTTAACAGTTGTAACGCCTTCTGCTTCTAATGTTCCGATATAATATACATCAATTCCGTCTTTTGCCGCTTCAATTGCCGCTGCCATAGAGTTTTCTTCTCCATGTTCGCTTCCCATTCCGGTCAGTGCAACTTTCGGGCGCTTTCCGAAGCTTCCTGTCTCCAGTCCCTGCGCCATCTCCATAAAGGTGTCGGCAATCATTCTTTCAATACTATTTGCCATTTTGTTTGTCCACCTTTCTTATTCTTCTGTTGCCATGAGTGATGCTGCAAAATCTTTCATTGCTTTTGCAATCAGTCCTTTTACTTCTTCTTCTGATACACCACTGTTATCTTCTGCACCGGTATTTGCCTGGATTACGAAAGATACACCATCGAAGAGGTTGGTCATACGTCCAAGGAACAGACTTCCTTTTCCGATGATCATGACTTTATTGATCTTTCCAGCAAGGATATCTTCTCTTGCAAATCCGATGTACGGTACACCTGAAGGAATATGTCCCTGAGTCGGAGCCCATCCTGTCAGTCCGTGTTCTCCTGCGAAGCTTGCAAGTTCTTTTCTGTCAAGTTCGCCTCTCTTAACTGCGAGAGCTGCGATCATCTTGTAGTTAGCAAGCGGTACATCTCCGGCTCCTGCCGGTTTTGTGATATCCGGGTTCTGCATTTCCGGAGAGAATTTATCGATATCTGTGATCTTAAGTCCTGCTCTTTCCAGTGGATCAGCTACAAGGCTTCCGATTACGTTCTGCGGAGCACTTCCTGTTCCTACTGTATGGCGTCCAAGGATATCCAGGTTGATTTCCGGGTTTACACCATCGTTTTCTGCGATGATTACACAGAATCCGCCAAGGCAGTCTTCCAGGATCGGAAGACCTTTCTTTACATGGTCTTTACCGTTCATACCAAGTTTTGCTGTACAACCACCAGCTGTTACAGCTACACATTTGTATGCGCCTGATTTTACGAGAGCTGCTGCTTCGATCAGTGCGTGAGATGGTCCGGCACAGAATCCACGTGAGTCAGAACCTGTTGCGTTCAAAAGTCCTGCAACTTCAGCTGCTGCTTTTGCGAAGTTACCACCGCCACGCTGGTTCATATCACCACAAGCTTCTTCTGCACAGTCGATGACATACTCAACGTCTGTCTTTTCGATTCCTGCGTTTCTTACACCATAGAGGAGGGCGAGCACACTGGATGCCTTACTCATAATGTTTTCATGCATAACATGTGCTGAAAGGTTTGCATCAATGTCATGCGCTCTCTTTACACAGCCTACCAGTTTGTTTTCATGATACAGACCTTCAGCATGCTCTTCATTTACAAAGTGTTCGATTTCTGAGATTTCAAATCCCTCGATTACTTTTTCTACGATATCATCTGTGATGATCGGATCTGCTGCAAATTTTTCTTTTGTAGCTGCTACAAATCCTTTTTCAAGCATAACAACTTCGAACATGTCGCATGCCTGAGCTAAAAGAAGGAATTCGTCTTCCGGCATGATCTCACCGTATTTTCCGTAACGCTCTGCACCTTCTTTTACTTTATCGTAGTAAGGAAATTCAACCTGGGCAAGGTCGTCCGGTGTTGCATTTCCGATATATACCTGATTCGGCCAATAATTTACACATGTATCATATGACCGAAGATGATCTCTAAGTTCTTTTAAATATTCTGATTCCGGATTAACAACTCTTTCTGTTGTCTGTGTTGTTCCGTTGTAAACTACCATTTCCGGGGTATGTACGAGTACATATCCTGCTCCTTTAATTACACTGTTCATCGCTGGTTTCCACCTTTCCTGACATTCTCTTTTTACGAGTGTCACCATCATTCATTTCTCCGTGATATGCGCGTATAATCTACCTGTCCTGATTTAAAAGATTTTGGGCAGAATGCGCTAAACAAGCTTTTATCAGAAGCGCATCACTGGCACGCTTCCGAGATGCTAGGCAATTCACTAATGCAATACCAGCATGTTCCCGATATGCCTGGCAATAAAACAGGCGACAGGAAGAATCCTGCCGCCTGTACCTCTATCTCAGATATTCCGCTTCGAAGGATAAATCCCTCTTTATCTTAGAGGTATTTGCAATATTCGTTGCGGATTGCTGACATTTCGTCTACGATATCATCAACATCAAGGACCATTTCCATCATGCCTACCTGTTCATCGTAAACAGCCGGGTCAAATTCTTTTTTTAACTCTGGTTCACATACGTGATAAGTTGTGAGTCCAAGCTGGACCCCTGTCAACGGACCTGCGAATGTCGGGTCTCCTGCTGTAACGGTTTCTGCAGCAAGTCCTGCTGCTTCTCCTTCAGCTGCGCCTACGATTACGACTACGTTTTCCGGGCCGTACTCCTCAGCAAATTCTTTTACCCTTTTCTGATTCTCCAGATCCATTGCGCCTGCGCTAGTTCAGACGAAACATTCTGTTGAAGAAAAAACTACATCTCCGCCAGCTGTCTTAACGCATTCTGCGATTGCTGGTCCCGGTACACCGTCACGGTCACCGATAATAACAACTTTTTTATCTTTTAAAATTGCCATGATGTCTTTTCCTCCTTCCTTTCTTTTAAAATTTTGTTTTGATAATAGTTTTACACGCTTTACGCGATTATATATTGTGAGCACACAGCCGGATCTCTGCCGGCTGTGCGCGGCTCACCTAATTAAATAATGATTAGATATATTTCTTAATCATTGCTTCGATGCTTTCCTGTGTAGCATCGTCTTTTACTACTTCTTCAACTTTTTCGCCATCTTTGTAAATAGCCATAACCGGAAGTCCAAGGATCTTCTGTCCGATAGCAAGACGACGAGCTTTTGTTGTATTCAGAGATGTGAATTTGATCTTATCTCCGTATTTATCTGCCATTTCGTGTACGAACGGCATCAGAGCCTGGCACGGAACACATCCATCACCAAAGAAATCTACGAATACATAACCTTCTGCTTTTAAGACTTCGTCTTCGAATGTTTTCTTATCTACTTCTAACATGTCAAATGTCCTCCTCACTCTATTAAAAAGTGTTTATTATTTTAATTCGTTAATATACTTTTCTGCCTGTGTAGCTGCGATTGCTCCATCAGCTGCAGCTGTAACAACCTGTCTTAAGCTCTTAACGCGGATATCGCCTGCTGCGAATACGCCTGGGATATTAGTGTGCATATCTGCATCTGTCGGAATATATCCTCTTTCATCCATCTCAAGGCCTGTTCCTTCATAGATCTTTGAGTTTGGAAGTGTTCCGATAAATCCGAATACACCAAACATTCCGTCATCTTCATCAGCTACGATCTTAGTGAGTTCACCTGTTTTCACATTTTTAACAGTCATCTCAGAAAGGATTCCGTCACCGCCAACTTCTTCTACAACCGTATCCCACATAAAGTGAAGTTTTTCGTTCTTGAAAGCTTTTTCCTGGATGGATTTTGCTGCACGAAGCTCATCACGTCTGTGAATAATGGTAACTTTTCTTGCAAATTTTGTAAGGTACATAGCTTCTTCTACAGCAGAGTCTCCTCCACCTACTACGTATACTTCAAAATCTTCAAAGAAGTTTGCATCACAGGTAGCGCAGTAAGAAACGCCCTTGCCCATGAACTCTTTTTCGCCTTTGCATCCGATCGGTCTTGCAAAAGCTCCGGTTGCGATGATAACCGTCTTTGACTGATATTCAGCCTTCGCACTCTTCAGTACTTTGATATCGCCGTCCAGGTGTACTTCGTTAATTACATCTGAGGCTCTCTCAACGCCGAATTTTTCACACTGCTGTGTCATTCTTGCGATAAGAGAAGGACCGCTTTCCCCTTCTACGATCTGTCCAGGATAATTTTCGATGTCATCTGTGATTGCGATCTGTCCGCCATCTTTACCTTTCTCAATAACCAGTGTTGAAAGACGGCTTCTTCCTGCGTACAGACCTGCAGCTAAGCCTGCAGGTCCCGCACCCAGGACGATCACGTCATAAACTTTGCTCATAACGTTCTCTCCTTTTTTAATAAAATTACATGACCTTCTAACTATGATTTAGTTGTCAAAGATTGTCTGTCCGTCTACTTCTGTTGTAAGAGCTTTCAGAGCTTTTTCAACAAGACCCTTACGAAGAGCATACTCTTCATCTTTTTCAAGAGCCGGATTTCCAAGTGGATGAGGAATAGCAATCGTAGGAACGATTCTGTTCGCACCAACTGTCATGGAAATCGGAGTTACTGTACACATATGAACTACCGGGAGTCCAGCTGCTTCAATTGCTTTTACCATTGTTGCACCGCAACGTGTACAGGTACCTCAAGTAGAGGTCATGATAACTGCGTCAACACCGTCTGCTATAAGTTTCTGAGCATATTCCTCAGCGAAAGCTTTTGCAGAAGCTACGGCTGTACCGTTACCAACCGTTGTATAGAATTTGTTGTGAAGTTTTCCGATAACGCCTTCTTTTTCGAATTCACGCATAACGTCTACAGGAAGTACACGGTCTGGATCTTCGTTTGCATATACCGGGTCATATCCACCATGAGCTGTTTCGTATGTCTCTTCTGTAAGATCCATAACACCTGTGATGTCATATTCTCCGTAATGTGAGGCATTTGAACTTTCGATGTGGTCCGGATTTCCTTTCGGAACGATTCCACCTGAAGTACAAAGTGCGATTGTAGCCTTGCTAAGATCTTTGATAGCTGGCTGTGGATCAACACGGTCGAATGTTGGCATTGGATACTCTGTCTCAAACGGCTTGTCTGCCAGTTTCTTAAGGAGCATCTTAACAGCTCTCTTAGATCCACGTTCTTTTTCGAAGAAGTTTACACGAACTCCGTTCGGCATGTAACCTTCCTGGCAAGAAGCACCGATTTTTTCGCCTTTAGCGATCTTAAGAGCAAGAGGAGCAAGTTTCTTAACTGCGTCTCTCATACCAGCTGCACTGTTCTTTGTAGATACTGTGTAAACTTTGTTCTTGAACATATCAGCACCTGGGTTTTCAACGTACATACCAGTTACTGCCGGGATTCCGAGTTCTTCCTGTACTGCATCACAGATAGTTCCGCATGCAACACCGTAACGTCCAGCATTGAAAGCAGGTCCAGCGATGAAGATATCAGGATTCTGGCTCTTAACCATTTCAAGAATATCAGCTTTTGCTTTGTCAAGGTTTTCATTGAAGTAAGAGTCACCGCAAACGATTGTAGCTATGATCTCTGCTTCTTCTCCAAACTGCTGTGTCAGAGCCTGTCCAGGTCCAACGATTTCGCCTACGCGAAGTTCAGCAGGATAATCAGCTTTTTCTTCTCCACCAATCTGAGCGAAGAACTGATTGATATAATGTACAACTTTAATTTTACTCATTATCTTTACGTCCTCCATTCCTAGCGTGCACTCAGATATCCAAATCCGGTTTCATTTGTAGCACCGGTAATGGCCTGAATTTCAACTTCGATTGTTCCATCTTCACGACGAGAATGTTCATTACCACCAGCAATGGTTGTAACAAAATCTTCTGTTCCGATTACTTTATCCATCTTAGGAAGTACGATTACCTGGTTAGCATTTCCACCGGTTACAACTGCGTCTGCAGCCGGATCAGCATCTGCCAGTGACTGAGATTTTCCGTCACGTCCGGCATATTCGTCTGTAATGATTACAGTCTTAACGCCTTCAGCTTCGATCTTCTTGCAGTTCATGATAAGGTCAGTATCCGGGTTACCGAATCCTTCCTGAGATACGATAACTGCATCAAGGTCTAACAGACGGCACATCTTAGCTGTCCAGTCAGATGAACGCATCTTATCAGCAAGGTATACGTTTTCGTTTGTAAGAATCTGGCAAACGAAGTTGATTGTTTTTCCGTGTTCTTCGAACAGGTCATGTACAACCGGGTTGTTTTCATGAACATATGTTGGGTTCTTATCGCAAGCGGATACACAGTTACCAGATACGATAGCTCCGTCCATAACTTCTGTCGGGTTCATGATTGTAGAGAGTGTTCTCTTAGCATCAACACCGTATACATATGTGTCATGGAGAAGTCCCTGGCTCTGAAGCATCTGTACATAAGCAACTCTCGGAAGGTTCGGGAATTTTTCTTTTCCTTCCATGATTCCGTATGTCTCATATGTCTTTGTCTCGTCTGGTGTGAGTTCACGAGCAAGTTCTCCAAGGTAAACTGCTACTCTGAATCCAGCAAGACGAACAGCTTTTTCATATTCATGCTGTTTGATTCCTTCAACTGGTTCGCAAACAACTACTAAGTTGTTAAGTTTAGAGAATGGTGTATATTCTGCACCCGGGCCAGACATATCAATGATACCTTCCTGGAATCCCACGATCTTACCAGCTGTTACAACAGCCATTCCTTTTAATGCATATGTCTTACCACTACCTACAGTGTCAACTTTTGCGATAACGCCTGGGAAGACTCCCCCTCTTCCTTCAACTTTAACACGTGGTTCAATAACATCTTTAACCGGAGTGATACGAACGCTTTCACCTGGTTTTGCGATATCAAATTTAACATCTTTGATTTTTTCGTCCTCAAGAACGATTGCCTTTACAGCTTCTTCGTCAACATACAGAACACCATTTTCGATCTTTGATTCAGATGCGAACTGAATGTCGTTAATAAAAATGTGACCTACTTCTAATTTCACTGTAAATTCCCTCCTTTTTTGAATGTGTTTGTTGTATGCTCAAAAGTACACTAAACCGCATGTACTTCTACAGCCTTTTTTTAGCGCCAGCTTTCCGCTGACGGCAGAGCGCTTGAGATCAATGTGTAATCTACAAGCTGAAAGTCTGCATAAACCTGAGGTTTATAAAGATCAGACTTAAACTGAAATTTACCGCACGCCTGAATGGCGCTTGCAATGATCTGCATCGCCTGTGCATCCAGACCTTCCGGCGTTTCTGAGAGCATAACCGACTTATATGGAGTCTCATTCGGTTTTACGCTTCCGGACAGCGGATGTGTCAAAAGCCGGTATCCCTGGAAGATCATCTTCTGAACTTTTTTAAGTGTGTCCTCATAAGAAAGTTCTTCGTATTCCACATGATAATCTTCCCCCAGTTTTTCTTTTACCAGTGGATTATTTGTGATAATCATAAATCCAGTATTCATAGCCGCTTCTTCCTTTCGTCCCCTGTCCGTTTATGCGGTCTTTTTTGGCTCCCTGTGTCTGAAATACTCCAGATATTTTTTTAACATATATCTGGTATCAAAAAAGGACGCCAAAACAACTTCTCTGTTTTAAACGTCCTTTCTGTCTCCTTGTAAATTCGGCAATTCCGGATTCAGAGTGTAGTACCTTTCCCGATCCTTTTGCCTGAAAGTTTCACCATTCAACGAGCTTTACTGCTCTACGGTTTGCATCTTCGGCGACCATTTATCAAATATCTTTATAAATGATTCTCTCGCAGGAAATATCAACCTACTATCTAATTGACTGCATTTTTTATACATTTTACAGCATCTTTCTTGCTGACATGATTACTATAGCACACATTTATGCAAAATGCTAGTCTTTTTATAGATTTTTTTGTATATTTCTTATTGTTTTTTTCTATAACTATTTTTCAGTTATTATACAAATTATCTATTTGCCTTTTTTCTGATTTGGCAGGAAATTATTATAGTAATCGTCATGCGTCTTCTTAACAAGACCACTGAGTGCTACCAGTGCAATCGCATTCGGGATAACCATCATACTGTTAAAGCAGTCTGCCATATTCCATACAAGTTCTACTTCCTGAAGTGATCCAAGTGCTACGCAGATACATACAATGATTGAGTAAATTTTAACAGCTTTTGCTCCAAACAGGTAACGGATGTTTGCTTCACCGAAGAAATACCATCCGATGATCGTTGAGAATGCGAAGAATAACATACAGATCGCGATAAAGATCTCACCGAACTTACCATATAATGTAGAGAAAGCATACTGGCTCAGCTGTGCGCCTGTAAGACCAGTCGTTCTTGAACCGGTTGTGATAATAACAAGTGCTGTCAGGTTAAGAATTACGAATGTATCAATGAACACACCGATCATAGCTACAAAGCCCTGTTCAACCGGATGTTTTACTTTTGCTACTGCATGTGCGTGTGGTGTAGAACCCATACCAGCTTCATTGGAGAAGAGACCTCTTGCCACACCTTTCTGTACTGCAAGCTTCAAGGTTGCGCCCATTGCACCACCTGCTACTGCTGCCGGTTTAAACGCACCGACAATAATGTCATGGAATGCTGCCGGGATTGCTGTAACGTTTGCAAAAATTACGATCAAAGAACCTACTATATAAAATGCTGCCATGATCGGCACGATCAGTTCAGTAACTTTTGCGATTCGCTTCATACCACCTGTGAATACAAACAGAGAAACAACTGCTACAAAAATACCCATTGCAATCTTCGGAATTCCGAATGCAGTGTTCCATGATGCTGCGATTGAGTTAGACTGAACTGCATTGCCCATGAATCCAAGTGCAAAGATAATCAGGACTGCAAAAATAGCTGCCAGAACTTTTCCGAACGTTCCTTTAAATGCTCCTCGAATGTAATATACCGGACCACCGGTTACGGTTCCGTCATCACTGACCTGCTTGAACTTCTGAGCCATAACCGCTTCTGCGAAGATCGTTGACATTCCGAGGAATGCGCTGATCCACATCCAGAAGATTGCTCCCGGACCACCGACTGCAATTGCAGTTGCAGCTCCGGCGATATTACCGGTACCAACCTGAGCAGCAATCGCTGTTGCAAGTGCTTGGAAAGAAGACATTCCGTCTTTTCCGGCATCCCCTTTCTTGCTAAAAAGTCCGCCAAAAGTTCTGTTCCATCCATCTTTAAAACCACGGATCTGGATAAATCCAAGCTTAAATGTGAACAGCAAGCCAATACCTACAAGTGCTATGATCAGCACCGATCCTGTTAGGACATCATTTACCTTTAATACTAAATCGTTAATACTCATACGGTAACCCTCCTTTTTAATAGACATCCCTTATAGTTTTTATCTGTTGAATCTATAATAACCTATTTATAGTTTTTATGCAATATTTTCAGTTAACTTATTTATTTTTTGTGTATTATCACCATGTTATTACGATAACATAATAAATTTGTTCTAAATAAGTGCGTTTTTTCGCGCTTTTCTGTGTTTGTCAAAAACTCAGTTTTCATATTTTTCGTCAAATTGTCTAATTAATGACGATTTAATATCTATGCATTTCCATGGGATTTATAGATTCTTTCAGATGAACGCATTAATTCTTTACTATATTGATATTTCAAAGAAGTTATTTTCAGACCATGAAACATAAATAAAAAGCAGGGAGCAATCTTCCGTCTTACCCGGAAATCTGCTTCCTGCTCTTCCATTCTGTTTATTCAGTTATTCTATACATTGATCTCTGCTTTTACACCAAGCAGCTCTTTATTTTCATCCAGGATCGGCCGGATCACATTCTTAAGGAATGCTTCGACCTGTTCTTTGGAACGTCCTACATATTTGGATGGATCCATTGTTTTCTGAAGATCTTCCAGACTCAGATTAAATGCATCATCTGACGCGATCAGTTCAAGAAGGTTGTTGTCCAAACCTTTTTCTTTAACATTCTTTCCTGCTTCCATCGAAAGTTCACGGATTCTTTCATGCAGTTCCTGACGGTCTCCACCAGCTTTTACTGCATCCATCATAATATTCTCTGTTGCCATGAACGGAAGTTCAGACATCAGACGTTTTTCAATTACTTTCGGATATACAACCAGTCCGTCAACGACATTCAGGCACAGATCCAGAATACCGTCAATCGCAAGAAAACCTTCCGGTACACTCAGACGCTTGTTCGCAGAGTCATCCAGAGTACGTTCAAACCACTGTGTAGCAGAAGTGATCGCCGGGTTCAGTGCATCAATCATCACGTAACGGGACAGAGATGCGATTCGTTCGCTTCTCATTGGATTTCTCTTATATGCCATTGCAGAAGATCCGATCTGTGTCTTTTCAAACGGCTCTTCCACTTCTTTCAGATGCTGGAGAAGACGGATGTCATTGGAGAATTTGTGTGCACTTGCTGCAATTCCGGCAAGAACATTCACAACTCTTGTATCCACTTTACGGGAATAGGTCTGTCCGGATACCGGATAGCATGCTTCAAATCCCATCTTCTTAGCAATCATTGGATCGATCTTATCAATGGTCTCCTGATCTCCCTCAAACAGTTCCAGGAAGCTTGCCTGTGTACCGGTTGTTCCTTTTGATCCAAGAAGTTTCAGGCTTCCAAGCACATAATCAAGATCTGCAAGATCCATAGAAAATTCCTGCATCCACAGAGTTGCTCTCTTTCCAACCGTTGTCGGCTGTGCTGGCTGGAAATGAGTAAATGCAAGTGTCGGAAGATCTTTATACTGATCTGCGAACTTTGAAAGTTCATCCAGAACATTAACCAGCTTTTTCTTAACAAGTTTCAGAGCCTCTGCCATGATAATGATATCAGTATTATCACCTACATAACAGGAAGTTGCTCCCAGATGAATGATCCCTTTTGCTTTCGGGCACTGCTGTCCATATGCATATACATGAGACATCACATCATGGCGCACTACTTTTTCACGTGCTTTTGCGACATCGTAATTGATATCCTCTGCATGCTCTTTCAGTTCTGCGATCTGTTCATCTGTAATATTGAGCCCCAGCTCTTTTTCTGTCTCTGCAAGTGCGATCCAGAGTTTTCTCCATGTCTTAAATTTCATGTCCGGAGAAAAAATATACTGCATCTCCTTGCTGGCATACCGCTCTGAAAGCGGACTTACATACTTGTCGTATCCCATAGTCTTATCCTCCCTATTCTTCTGACTCAAACGCGTGGGAAATATCTTTTCCCGGAACGCGCATCGGGTAATTTCCTGTAAAACATGCATCGCAGTATCCAAGATCTCCAACCATGTCTTTCAGCTTATCTATTTCCATATATCCAAGAGAATCTGCTCCGATCATTTCACGGATCTGCTCCGTTGTATGTGAATGAGCAATGAGCTGATCATTCGACGGTACATCTGTACCAAAATAACAAGGATGTAAAAACGGTGGCGAACTGATTCTTACATGAACTTCTTTTGCTCCTGCTTTTTTGAGCATCTTGATGATATTTGCACAGGTCGTTCCACGGACGATGGAATCATCTACCATAACAATACGCTTGCCCCGTACAACCTCTTCAATAACATTCAGTTTGATCTTCACACTGGACTCTCTCTGACTCTGTTTCGGCTTGATAAAGGTTCTTCCTACATAACTGTTCTTGTGGAATGCCATACCGTAAGGGATTCCGGAATATTCCGAATATCCTTTTGCCGCAACCAGTCCGGAATCCGGCACACCGACAACCAGATCAGCCTCTACCGGATAAGACTGTGCAAGAGCCTTTCCTGCAACAATCCTTGCATGATATACATTGATGTTGTCGATTACGCTGTCCATACGTGCAAAATAAATGTACTCAAAAATACAACGTGCCTGCTTTTCAGGTGGAATCTGCATACTTTTGTCCGAAGATACTCCATGCTTTGTAAAGCTGACAATCTCTCCCGGTTCCACGTCACGGATAAAGTCTGCACCAACTGCTGCAAGGGCACAGCTTTCCGATGCCAGGAACCAGGTATTATCTCGCTTGCCGATACAGAGTGGTTTGAGACCAAATGGATCTCTCGCTCCGATCATCTTACGCGGGCTTGATACAACCAGTGCATATGCGCCTTCAATTTTCTTCATTGCATTCCTGACCGCATCCTCTGCCTTTGAAACCTTCAGACGCTCTCTTGCAATATGATAGGCAATCACTTCCGAATCAATCGTTGTCTGGAAGATTGCTCCGGTATATTCCAATTCATGACGAAGCTCGATCGCATTCGTCAGATTACCATTATGGGCAATCACCAATGTACCTTTCACATAATTCAGAACCAGTGGCTGTGCATTTTCCGCACGAGTTCCCCCTGCTGTCGAATACCGCACATGTCCGACGCCAAGGTTTCCCTTTAATTTGCCAAGTTCTTCCTCATCGAATACTTCATTGACTAGTCCTAGTCCCTTTCTGAAATGAACTTTCCGCTTGCCATAGGTATCTGTCACTGCAATTCCGCAGCTTTCCTGCCCTCTGTGCTGAAGGGCAAACAAACCATAGTACACTGACGGCGCAACATCGCCACCATCCATATCATAGGCACCGAATACACCACATTCTTCACCTAAACCAGTCTCTACTCTTTCAAGTTCGCTCATCGTTTTGTCTTCTCCTATTTGTTGTATCCGCTTAATTTTTACATAGAGAGTATAATACATGATTTTCCGAAAATCAATACACAGCCTTGAACTTTCTCCCGTACACTATGCTCTTCTGTACTCTTTTTTCCATTCTTCAAACAGTTCCTTTGACGGTTCGATGTTGATATTTTCTCTCACTTTTTCTATCTTTTCTGTAAGTTTGTTGTCAATTTCCAAAAGGATTTCATTGCCCATGACCATCTTCTGATATTCATCCTGCGGCATGTATCTGGAACTTGCATACAGGTAACCTTCGAGCATTTTATTATCTTCACAGATCTTATACGCCTTCTCATACATTCTCGCCGACTCTTCATACAGAAATGCTCTCCCATATGCTCCGGCAAGACACGCAGACACGCGACCATAAAAACGCTTATCTACCGAATCATCCTTTTCTCCGTTGACGATCGACATGTAAACCAGGATTGCCGATTCCAGTTCTCCACTTTCCATCAGCTTATCTGCTTTGTATTTCTGACGTTCTACTTCTTTCTGGTTCTTGAGTTTCTCCAGAACATTCTGGATGTGTGCCATTTCACCCGGTGTGTAGATTCTGGATTCATGTAGCACAAGAACCACAAATTTCTCCACGGAACCATGATTCCGGATCAGTTCCACCAGCTTTACTGCAAGATCCTGCATTTCCAGTTCATCTGCGATCCATCTGCAGAGCTGCTCATTCATGATCGTATAATCGATCAGATACAGATTGTTGCACAGATAATAACACAGCTCTTCCAGTGTACTGATCCTTGTATGGATCCTCGAAATTTCATAGGGATGTTTTGCCTTTTTCTTATGACAAAGAATTAAACTGCCCATTGCTGCCTCCTAATTCAATGATCTTCTCCAACCGGAATCCTGATGGCGCAAAAAATTCGCCAAATCCCATATCTTCAAAAATAATATGACAGGTCTTTTCATCCGAGAAGAATGTACTAATTTTCAGACGAAGCGCATAGTTTTTCCGGTCCGGCATACCTTTCAGAGAAACCGACTCCACAAGATGCCTGCCGGTCACCAGAGAATCTACATGGATCTCAATATCCTCTGTATCACCAAGAAGCACCTCGAACTGTCTGTCTGATTCGTACCAGTGATTGCCCCAGGATACCAGTGGGTACCAGCCTTCTTCTCCATTCACGCGCATCCGCACGGAAATCTGCTCGGTCAGTTTTGTCTCATCCAGGTAGACTGGTGCATCTGACTGTTCCTCTTTTCTGCGCTGCGCTGTATAACACGCTCCTTTACTGTACAGATTATTTCCCATAAACGCACGGCGTCCGTTACAGAGAACGCGCAGAGAATTCGGATACCAGTTATTTTCAAATCCATCTCCTGTCAAAAAGACAGAAGAGATCATCTTCTTGTTGAATACACTCTGGATAAAACGTTTAAAATGCTCATCTGCCGCTTTTGCCTTCTCAACATGCAGCACCGGATAAACTGCTTCCAGTTCTTCCATACGTGCATCTGCCACCTTGTCCACCGTCACAAAGCTTTCTCTGCTTTTCTGCGAACTGTTCTTCAGTTCCCGCAACATATATGCCCGGATCACATCCTCGTCACAGTAAAAAAGTGCCGCTTCATACTGCCATAATTCTTTCGGCTGGTTAAACATATAATGACAGAAGCTTTCCTTGTAGTCCTGAACATAAATATTTTCCTTTGCCACTCCGAGTTTCTGTCCGATTCCCTTCAGCAAGACGCGGATGTCTTCGTTTTTCTCCGGGACTGTAAACGTGATGCTTTCAATTTCTTCAAATCCGTTCAACGTGTACTTTACAAAATCCGCCAGCAGCTGGACGCCTTCATATTCCTGTCCGTCTACCTCAATTTTCCTATTGCCAAGCGCACACTCCCAGATCCCTTCCACGCAGATACTGTCCCTTACCGTAGACATCCTTCTTGCCTGTCTTCCGTAAGTCCAGGTCTCTTTATAATAGTTCATCACCAGAGGAATCTGATTGTTCTCTTTTTCAATTCCGGTATCCACCGTCTCCGGTTCCTGTGTTTTTTCATTATAATAACTGATCTGACACATCTTTGCATTGATGTCATATCCTATAATACTTCCATGTGTCATGAAGTATTTCCTCCTTTAGTAAGCAACAAAAATATCCTCAGCAAGCTGTTTTTCTGTTGCAAATTCCTTCATCGCGATTGCCAGTGCTTCATTCTTCAGTGATGTCATATCATTCAGTCTTCCAAATTTTCCGATTGGTCTCACCTCACGCGGCTTATAGTCACTTTTTTCCGTAACCGTCACCTTATCCTTATTCGTCTCTGTAAAATAATAACGCAGAGATTCATCACCAAACAAAATAAAGCTCTTGATATAAGTGTCTTCATATGCCGGAAGCAGTATTTCTTCCTGATAATTCATATTATCACTTTCGCCTTTCCGTATCTGGTAGGAAATTGCCACTTTGCTTCCAGGTTTTGCGTGATATTCGATCATCGTCTTATCATAAAGCTGCACTTCTCTGAGCCAGTTCTCCGGATACTTCAAATAGAAAGAAAAATACAGCTGTTTTTCACACATTTCGCGCAGGAATTCCCGTAGCATCGGTTCCAGTTCCTGATGCACTTCCCTGCTGGAATAATATTTTAGCAGGGCGATCTTACAGATATCCGGAAGATCTTCCTCTTTGCGGTATTCATTTGCGATGATTACAAAAATACATCCTTTTACCTGGCGTCCGTTCACCACATATTCTCTTGAAACATAAGCAAGATATGCTCTCTTTAAACGGAAATACGTTCTTCCTTCATAATAATCCGCAAAAATTTCTTCCTCACCAAACATAGTTTCCGAGAAAAGCATCTGCGTAATGATTCTTTCTGAAAGCTTGTAGGTTGTAATATCATAATCTCTTGCCACATGCCAGAGTTTCTTCATATTACGGGTCGATCCACAATAATACTCAGCAAGATAAGACAGCGTCTGCTTATCATACTGATCTTTCAGAAACAGTTCAAAGCATAATGCCAGAAGAAAATCATCCTCCTCCGTACCTTCTTCACGCAGGCGCATACTGCACATTTTAAACACTTCTTTTTCATCTGCCATCTCCAGCCCGTGCTCTCTAAGCATATCCCAGGTCAGTTCTTTTTTCTCTTTCTTCCGTTCCTCTTCCTCATGCTCTTCCTGATATTTTTTGCAGATTTCCATATACCGGTTCTCATAGAACATCCTCATAGTCTCATATGGAATGGAATCAATGTAATGGCGGCCGTCTTTTGATTCCCAGACAATCCGTGCGTCTTTATTGTATAAATATACAATCACTCCATCCGCACTGTACTGTACTTTCTGACTGATCGTTCCGTCAGGCTCGATTACCATGACAAACGCCATGTTCTTTACCGTTGTCTTAATCTCATAAGCATGGCAGATATCATAAACTGCCCGGATTCTTTCCGGTGTCATATCCCGCTCAGTACAGCAGCGTTTGTAAATAATATGCAGAATATCATTGATCCTTCGATTCTCAAGCTGCATCCAGGCAAACCGCTCCATCTGCTCTCTGTAAGCACTGTAAAGCTCACTGCTTTCTTCCTCACAGTTAATCAGATTTGCATACAACACCGCTGCTTTTTTATATTCCAGTGTATTTCCATGCCGGAAGTAAAGTAATACGGATTTTGGAAACTGTCTGTCCAGATATTTGTCATCCACAGTCATCATATAATATTCAAAAAGCTGCGCAATCTTCAGATCTTCTTTTACTGCCAAGGCATACCACTTGAAGCATTCCGGTGTTGTCCGATTGCCACGGATCAGATGGGTACAAATTGCTGTCAGAATCTGTGGATCCGGAAAAATCCGATAAACCTTCTGCATCACAACATCCAGATTCTTATCATAAGTCCGCTGTTGGGATGCAAGGTTCGCCATATAAAGCGCAATTTCCTTTGTCAGAACTCCGTGCTTCTGCGCAAAATTGAGAATCTGTACTTCAAATGCCGAGAGCTTTTTCAGACAGGTTGGCTTCTCCAGAAAACACCGGTATGCCTGCCAGTACAGAATTACCTGGTTCGCACCGTTGCTGCAGTGGCGTTCCAGAACCTGTAATTTTTTGCTGTAGTTTTTATATTCCGGATCAATGTCAATCAGCATACACACAAGCTCCCATGAAGTTGGTTCTTTCATATATGCCTTATTCAGTTCTTCAATTGCTTTGTTAACCTGGCTGCCTGATTTTCTCAAAAGCGCAGTCAGATACAGATAATACGATGAAATGACCGAATCCTTATTCACTGAGAAACGGCTGTAATTGTAATCATCCAGAATACCACTGGCCTTGTCCGGCTCCTTACAGAGCAGGTTAAGATGTGCATCAAACAGTGGATAAACATCTCCGTCTTCTGAATATATATCCAGTCCCTTCAGTTTTTCTCTTGTTGCGTCCGCCCAGGCTGTCAGATCCTTTCCTTCCGCATTACACGCAAGGAAATCCTTTATGATTGATGCAATCGTCTTATCTGCCACACGTCTGTTCTCTGCATGATCCTTGTGATTGGCCAACATTACCTCATAGGTCAGCGATTCATACGGACTTTCAAAAACAATCTGTCCATAATTATTTCCCGCATGAGCCTTTTCCGGATGAATGATATAACTGAAATCAAACAGATTTCCCACAAAATCGTCCGTTGTAAAGTTATCCCTTCCAATCTGGATAAAATCACCGCTCACATGCACCTTCACCGGCATAAATCCCCAAGTATTCTTTGTAAAATGAATAATCTCACGGGTTGCTTCTTTTAAATTGCGGAAAGTTCTCTGATTCCGTCCCATTGTCAGGAAAATACATTCTTTCTGTTTGATTCCGACCAGAAATTCTTCCATCGCCTGCTCACCGAGAGACCATTTCCTAATATTATCATAAAGTGCCTTTATCCTTGGCTCTTCATACTTTATCACGTCATAAAAATCGCGTGATCTGAAAAGACGGTGTGCCTCGATAAAGTTCTCCATCGCCAGCCTTTTAAAATCACGGATATTCTGTACTCTTCCACAGGAAGTCTCGACTGATGGTTTTTCAATGATCGCAGTAAAGTTTACCTCAAATTCTCCACCATTACATACAATCGTAAACTTTCCCTGTTCAACATGCCCGGGAGCAAGTCCGCTTCCATCATAAGTAAAACGGAGCTCCACCGGGTTGCCCTCAAATCCCTGTTCTTCTAAATGTATACGAAAAGAAGAAGAATATACAAGTCCTCTGATATCTCCTTCTTTCCTGTTCTTCAAAATGAAACTTCCCTGGCAGGACTCTCCTTCCCCGATCGTCATCTCAAGATTCGTTACCGGCAGTACAATCTCCGGATGAACAGTTCGAAAATCTCCTTTGGAAAATTTTTTTATTTTATTCTTCAAGCTTGCCACCTACTTCTGCATTGCATTTTTTCAAAAAGACATTATAATAAATTATAACATTATTCTGCATATCAGGCAATGCGGAATACCCGATTTTTTTAATTCACAGATTTTTGTTATACACAAAGGAGAATACTATTTATGGAAGCAAAACCGCAGTTTCATGGAAGTGACACCGCTGCTGTCGCCGCATTTTATCATGTACCGGTGGACGAGATCGTCTGCTTTGGAGCCAATGTCAACCCACTTGGATTATCCAAAAACCTGAAAAAAGATCTTGCTGCACATCTGGATCTTCTCAGTAGTTATCCGGACCGAAATTACACTACTTTGAAGAAAGTGATTGCCGATTACTGCCAGATTTTACCGGAACATGTAATCGTCGGAAATGGTTCTACCGAGCTGATCTCTCTCCTGATCCAGACACGGAAACCACAAAAAACGCTGGTTCTTGGACCAACTTATTCCGAGTATGGACGTGAACTGGATCTGGTGGGAAGTTCCATCCATACTTACCTGTTAAAAGAGTCAGATCAGTTCCATCTTGATATCCATGCCTTCTGCGAAGAAATCAGGAAGGGCTATGATCTGGTGATATTATGTAACCCGAACAATCCGACTTCGTCCGCTCTCAAAATGCCTGAGATCCAGATCATTCTGGACTGCTGCCGGGAGGCTGGCTCTTTCTTGATGATCGATGAGACTTACGTTGAATTTGCACCGGATATTAATGAAATTTCTTCCATGTCTCTGATCAGCAGTTTTGATAATCTGATGATTCTCCGTGGCGTATCCAAATTTTATGCCGCACCTGGTCTCCGCCTCGGCTACGGTGCAACCAGTAACAGCCAGTTTCTTCAGGATCTTCTGCTGATGCAGAACCCATGGAGTCTGAACAGCCTCGGCGCTTACGCTGGTGAGAAAATGCTCCAGGATCAGGAGTATATCCGGAAAACACGGGATCTGATCCTCTCCGAGCGAGACAAAATGTGCACTGAAATCTCCAAAATCAATGTGCTGACTGTGTATCCTGCTTATGCGAATTTTGTACTGGTAAAGATTGAAAAAGAGGGAGTTACTTCTGCGGATGTGTTTGAATTTCTGATCAAGCAGGGTCTGATGGTGAGAGACTGCTCCAGCTTCAAAGAACTGGGCGGGGAATACTTCCGGTTCTGCATTATGGCTCCGGAAGATAATAAGAGACTGCTTCAAGGAATACAGGATTTCTTTGCATAATGTTTCCTATCCCCACAAGAAGACCATTCACTAAATCGCCAACTCTTATTTCTAAAAATTTTGAGCAGCACAGGATCCCGGCGCAAATGATATTGAATCGTTGCGGCTAAGAGCGCACAAAAATAGGGGTGGTGTCCGTGTTCACACGAACATCATCCCCTTTTTTGTACAAGCTTCGGAGTTGCCATGCATCCGTATGAAACTGCCAGTGACAGTTTCATAGGTGACGATCAATATCATTTGCGCCGGGATCCGTCCCTCTTCACACTATTCTTTCAAAATAAGCGCCACAAACACAAGATCTTCTTCCCCCGCATTCTTGATGCCATGTCCATTTCCGTCTGCACAGAAAGTCACATCACCAACTTCTACCGGATATTCTTTGCCATTATCATTGTAAATGCCTGCCCCTTTTGTCAGATAGTAAGTCTCAGTCTCTCCATGATGCTCATGATATCCGATCTCACATCCAGGTTTTAACGTTACTTCATTGAACATCTTGCAGTACGCACCGAGCTGTTCACCTTTGATCAGTTCTTCCTTCAGGATATAGCCTGCGCCACCCGCTACATTTTCTGCTTTGATTGGTTGTCTTTCTGATTTCTTTGTCATGACTCTTTTCCTCCTGTCTGATCAGATTTCTTTATCTGTCATTGTGACACGATTATTGAATTGCGTCAAGTGCCGCAGAAATATCTGCGATCAGATCCTCTTTATCTTCAAGTCCCAGACTGATGCGAATCAGTTCTGCCGGAACCCCTGCTTCTTTTAACTGCTCATCATTCATCTGGCGATGTGTGGATGTTGCCGGGTTCAGGCAACAGGTTCTGGCATCTGCCACATGGGTTTCAATCGCTCCAAGCTTCAGATTCTGCATGAATACGGAAGCAGCTTCTCTTCCACCTTTCAATCCGAAAGATACCACTCCACAGCCCCCGTCTGGCATGTATTTCTTTGCTCTTTCATAGTATTTGTTAGATGGAAGTCCCGGATAATTGACATAAGCAACCTTTGGGTGCTGCTCCAGAAATTCTGCGACAGCCTGTCCGTTCTCCACGTGTCTTGGCATACGCACATGAAGAGATTCCAGTCCGAGATTCAGGATAAATGCATTCTGTGGTGCCTGGATCGATCCGAGATCACGCATCAACTGAGAAGTACATTTTGTGATAAATGCGCCTTCTTTTCCGAATTTCTCAGCATAGGTAATTCCATGATAGCTTTCATCCGGTGTGCAAAGTCCGGGATATTTATCTGCATGAGCCATCCAGTCAAATTTACCACTGTCTACGATTGCTCCACCGACTGCTGCTCCATGTCCATCCATATATTTTGTAGTCGAATGTGTCACAATATCTGCTCCCCATTCGATCGGACGACAGTTGACCGGTGTCGGGAAGGTATTATCCACGATCAGCGGTACACTATGCGCATGCGCAACCTTTGCAAAAAGCTCAATATCCAGAACAGTAAGTGCCGGATTGGCAATCGTCTCACCAAACATCAGCTTTGTATTTGGCTGGAATGCCGCATTTAATTCTTCTTCTGTTGCATCCGGAGAAACAAATGTTGCGTCAATTCCCATTTTCTTCATTGTCACACTGATCAGATTGAAGGTTCCACCATAAATCGAAGAGGAAGCCACAATATGATCTCCTGCTTCACAGATATTGAACATAGCAAAGAAATTCGCTGCCTGTCCGGAAGAAGTCAACATTGCAGCTGTTCCGCCTTCCATCGCCGCGATCTTTGCCGCTACGTGGTCGTTAGTCGGATTCTGCAGACGGGTGTAGAAATATCCGGATGCCTCCAGATCAAATAATTTTCCCATATCTTCACTTGTATTGTATTTGAATGTCGTAGACTGAATGATCGGAACCTGTCTCGGCTCTCCATTTCCAGGTGTATATCCTCCCTGCACGCATTTTGTTCCCATATGATAAGTATTCATGAGAAAGTTCCTCCTTTTTCTTTTACACATTTCCTCTAATGTATATTCATTAAGTATGTTTTCTATTATAGCAGAAAACGGGAGATTTTGTTTAAAAATCTCCCATTTGTTTTATATTTTTCGCAGAATATGCAGTTTTTCTTTTATTTTCCTCTTACGGTTTACATCTCCCACACGGGATATACCCCTCTTTAATCAGTTCTTCTCTTGAACCTGTAAATGTTTTTTTATTTCCTTCTTTGATATCTTTTACTCCTGAGCACTCCGGCGTATGGAACTTCTTTGTATTTTCATTCAACACATACATCTTTTTCTCTGTATTTCCACTGGTTTTTCCCGTACCCGCTGACGCATCCGTATCGGAAAGCACTGCCTTTCCCGTTGCATAATCAATCGTAATTCCCGGCTGTACATTGTAGACATACACATTAAATTTCACACCTTCTCCATGATCCTCCACTGATTCTGCTTCCATTAAAACTCCGGATGCAACCAGATTCTCCCCTTCAAATACCGGTGTGACACGATACATTACATGATTATCTGTCTCTTTGATGTAGTCGGCAACCATATTTTCAAATGGCAGCATCCCATCCACATTCATATAGCGGGTTCCTGTAATCAGATTCTTTTCGTTTGCATTTTCTGCCGTCAGCTGATAGCCTATCAGATGACAACGGTTGTAAAGATATTTTCCATCCACATTGTCAAATTTTATTGTCTGCCACCCGGACGGTTTCACCTGTCCAATCTTTCCTCTTTTCCCGGTCGGCATCAGATCTGTCCCAATGTTGGACGCGGCAACGCCGCATCGTCCCAGCTCATCCAGATCACTGTAACTTTCATAAGACTGATCTGTCAGCTCATCTTCGGTAAAATCCGGTTCATTATCGTCAATCACTACATACGGTGTTCCGCTGTATGCCGGAATATTATCCAATGTAGCGCTCACCGGATCCTGGCTGCCACCTGCTGTCGATTCATTTTCTCCGCTACCCGACTGCCTTTCAACTACTGCTGCCTGACTGTTTCCATATGATGCACTTTGCGCATCTGCTCCACCTGTGCCACACGCTGTCAGAAACAATGCAAACGTCAGAAGCAGCACACCTCTCATTTTCCCAATTTTCTTCTTCATAGCAATCCCTGCCTGTTGTAAATTTCTTTTGTAATCTTCTCATGGGAGTAACCGGAAAAATCTTTTCTCTCTTCCAGTCTCCACTTGCTTAAATCTACCTCAAAAAATACATCTGCCGGATAATCCCGGTTCCATTTATACAGAACAATCTCTGTAATCTTCCCCTCATATCCAGCCAGATTCTCCCCCTCAACAAAACAGAAATCCTCTTCTTCTGCCTTTTCCAGAAAATTCCGGTCAACCTTCCACATTTTTTCATCCTCCAGTCGCCCTGCGTCCTGTATTTTCTTCCCAGTCCCAATTTCCCGGCATACCTCTTCTTTTGCTTTAAAGACTTCTTTAAAAAGCTTATCTGCCTCCGGCGCCATCCAGAGCACATTCCCTCTCGTCATCTCAAGAATATCCTCTGACACCATCCGGTCCCGGCTCACTCTCCTGCCATTAAAACATATCCCCATCCGGTTATCCACACATACAATAGTTTTCACACTATAAAACTCCTTCCCCGCAATTCCAGCCAATATCCGAAATCCTCTACACAGCTTCACATTCTTTTGCCACTGTAGCGTCCGTCTCGTCCCTGTATTTTCCATAACACAAACAGGCAGAGAATCCAATCCCTGCCTGTCCGTATTCATAACATCTTATTCAACTTTCGCAATATCAATCAGTGTAAGCTGACGGATATCTGTATTTTCCAGACTTGTCACAAGTGCTCTTGCCGTATCCATAGCTGTCAGTACATTAACACCTGTCTCGATTGCATTACGACGGATTACAAATCCATCTCGTGCATGATCTGCTCCCTGCGGAGGAGTATCAATTACAAGGTCGATCTCGTGTCCAAGGATCAGATCCATCAGGTTCGGTGATTCCTGCTCAATCTTATTGACCGGAATTGCTTTTACGCCACCTTCTTTTAATGCATCAGCTGTACCGCGTGTTGCAAAGATGCGGTAGCCAAGTGCCTCAAATCTGCGTCCGATCTCGACAGCTTCTCCCTTATCCTCATCACGAACAGTCATGATCATGTTCTTATATTTTGGAAGGTTGATTCCAGCTCCAAGGAACGCTTTGTAAAGTGCCTCGTTAAATGTAGTTGCAATTCCCAGACACTCACCTGTAGACTTCATTTCCGGTCCAAGGCTGATATCTGCACCACGGATCTTCTCAAATGAGAATACCGGCATCTTGATTGCAATATAATCAGCTTCTTTCTGAAGTCCCGGTGTGTAACCCATTTCTCTGATCTTATGTCCGATGATCGCTCTTGTAGCAAGCGGAACGATCGGGATACCTGTTACCTTACTGATATAAGGAACGGTACGACTTGAACGTGGGTTTACTTCGATGACATAAACATCTTCGCCACATACGATGAACTGGATGTTGATCATACCAATTACGTGAAGGGCTTTTGCAAGACGCTTTGTATATTCTTCAATTTTACGCTTTGTCACTTCAGAAATGCTCTGCGCAGGATATACAGAAATACTGTCACCAGAATGGATTCCGGCACGCTCAATATGTTCCATAATACCAGGGATCAGAATGTCTGTTCCATCACATACTGCATCGACCTCAATTTCTTTACCGACCAGATATTTATCAACCAGAATCGGGTGATCCTGTGCAATACGGTTGATGATTCCGATAAATTCATCAATATCATGATCGTTGATTGCAATCTGCATTCCCTGTCCACCAAGTACATAAGAAGGACGAACCAGTACCGGATATCCGAGACGGTTGGCAACCTCTTTTGCTTCTTCAGCGGTAAATACTGTATCTCCCTTCGGACGTGGAATATTGCACTGTGCAAGGATCTCGTCAAAGAGCTCTCTGTCCTCTGCGGCATCTACATCTTCTGCGGAAGTTCCAAGAATCGGCACTCCCATCTTCATCAGGGATTCTGTTAATTTGATCGCAGTCTGTCCACCAAACTGAACAACTGCTCCGTCCGGTTTTTCCAGGTCTACAATGCTCTCTACATCTTCCGGAGTAAGTGGTTCGAAATACAGCTTATCTGCGATATCGAAATCGGTACTTACAGTTTCCGGGTTGTTATTTACGATAATAGTCTCGTATCCTTCTTTTGCAAATGCCCATGTACAATGTACAGAACAGAAGTCGAACTCGATACCCTGTCCGATACGGATCGGTCCTGATCCAAGTACTAGAACTTTCTTTTTGCCGGAAGTCTCTTCTACTTCGTTCTGGCTTCCGAATACAGAATAATAATATGGGGTCTCTGCCGCGAACTCAGCCGCACAGGTATCAACCATCTTGTATGCTGCAACGATTCCGTTCGCATGACGCATATTGTGGATTTCTCTCTCATCTTTTCCAGTCAGGCGTGCAATAACATTATCCGGAAATTCAATACGTTTTGCTTCTTTCAGAAGTTCCGGCGTGAGTTCCTGTGTTTTCAGAGCCTGTTCCATCTCAACAAGGATCGCAATCTTGTCGATGAACCATTTGTCGATCTTTGTGATTGCATGGATCTCATCATATGAAATTCCTTTACGGACTGCTTCTGCGATCATCCAGATTCTGCGGTCATCTACGATTTCCAGTTTTTCCAGAATTTCTTCTTTGGAAAGCGCTGAAAAATCATAAGAAAGCAGGCAGTCTACATGCTGCTCCAGAGAACGGATCGCTTTCATAAGAGCTCCTTCAAAGTTATCGCAAATACTCATAACTTCTCCGGTAGCCTTCATCTGTGTCGTCAATGTTCTCTTTGCACTGATAAATTTATCGAATGGAAGTCTCGGCATCTTAACAACACAGTAGTCAAGCATTGGCTCGAAACTTGCATAAGTTTTCTTTGTAACTGCATTCTTGATCTCGTCCAGTGTATATCCAAGGGCAATCTTTGCAGCAACTTTTGCGATCGGGTATCCTGTCGCTTTGGAAGCCAGTGCAGAAGAACGGCTTACACGCGGGTTTACCTCAATTACACAATATTCAAAAGAGTCTGGATTTAATGCGTATTGTACGTTACATCCACCAGTAATATTCAGTTCTGTAATGATATTCAGTGCCGAAGTACGCAGCATCTGATATTCTTTATCTCCAAGAGTCTGGGAAGGTGCAACAACGATACTGTCACCGGTATGAACTCCGACCGGATCAATATTTTCCATATTACATACAGTAATACAGTTTCCAGCACTATCTCGCATTACTTCGTACTCGATTTCTTTCCATCCTGCAATGCAGCGTTCTACAAGAACCTGTCCTACACGTGACAGACGGAGTCCGTTCTCAAGGATTTCTTCCAATTGTTCCTGATCATGTGCGATACCACCACCGCTTCCGCCGAGGGTATATGCCGGACGAAGAACAACAGGATATCCGATCTTATCTGCAAACGCGACACCATCTTCTATATTTTCAACGACCAGTGAAGCTGCAACCGGCTCACCGATCTTTTCCATGGTATCTTTAAATTCCAGACGGTCTTCTGCTTTCTTGATGGTTTCCGCCGTTGTACCGATCAGTCTCACATTATGTTCCTTAAGGAATCCTGCTTCTTCCAGCTCCATTGCAAGGTTCAGTCCGGCCTGGCCTCCAAGGGTAGGAAGTACGCTGTCCGGTTTTTCTTTAAGGATCAGCTGTTCTACAACTTCTACCGTAAGTGGTTCGATATAAACGCGGTCTGCAATATCTTTGTCTGTCATGATCGTTGCCGGATTCGAATTCAGAAGTACAACTTCAAGTCCTTCTTCCTTCAGTGAACGGCATGCCTGTGTTCCGGCATAGTCAAATTCTGCTGCCTGTCCGATTACGATTGGACCGGAACCAATAACTAATACTTTCTTTATGTCTTTATTTCTTGGCATTATTTTGTTCCTCCCATCATATCCATAAATCTGTCAAACAAGTAACCAGAATCCTGTGGCCCCGGGCAAGCTTCCGGATGGAACTGTACTGTAAAAATATTCTTTCCAACGTATGACATTCCTTCGTTTGTCTTGTCATTGACGTTCACAAATGCAGGTACTGCAACGCTTTCCGGAATACTATCAGCATCTACAGCATACCCATGGTTCTGGGAAGAAATATAAACTCTTCCTGTCTGCAGATCTTTTACCGGATGGTTCCCGCCCCTGTGTCCGTATTTCAACTTATAGGTCTTACCACCGTTGGCGAGTGCCATCAGCTGATGTCCCAGACAGATTGCAAAGATCGGGATATCTGAGTCGTATAATTTTCTGATTTCTTTAATAATGGAAGTGCAATCCGCCGGATCGCCAGGTCCGTTCGACAGCATGATACCGTCCGGATTTGCGGAAATGATCTCTTCTGCAGGTGTATTTGCCGGGTAAACGGTAACTTCACATCCACGATCATTTAAAGACCTTGCAATGTTGTTCTTAGCACCAAAGTCCATCAATGCAACTTTTGGTCCATTGCCTTCTAAGACATATTTTTCACTGCAAGTTACTTTGGAAACTACATCTCCTACTTTGTATGCATGAAGTTTCGGAAGTACCTCGTCCAGATTGTAATTTTCATTCGTTGTGATCATACCATTCATTGTACCCTTTTCGCGGAGGATTTTGGTAAGTGCTCTGGTATCAATTCCTGCAATTCCCGGAATATCCTGTTCTTTCAGGAAATCCTGAATTGTACCTTCACAACGGAAGTTGCTTGGCATTCTGGACAATTCTCTTACAATATAACCATCCGGCCACGCCTTCTTGGACTCCATATCCGGTGTAATACCATAGTTTCCGATCAGCGGATATGTCATGACAACGGCCTGTCCGGCGTAAGAAGGGTCTGTCAGCACCTCTAAGTATCCAGTCATTGAAGTATTGAATACAATCTCACTAATCATATCTTTTGTTGAGCCGATGCTTGTGCCTTCAAACACAGTTCCGTCTTCTAAAATTAGAAACGCTTTCATATGTTCACCTTATCCCTTCGTAATACTCTTTTATTCTCAAAAAAGGGGCACTCTTGGAGTCTTTTCAATTCCAGAGCGCCCACACTTTCTCAAATTGTAAAAAGTTTACCATATCTGGTTACAGATTTCAATACCTATTTTTTATGTTTATTTTAAAGTGTAATTTTTTTAAAAAAGAGTTGCTTTTATTCAAAAATTTGATATAATATAATTCGTGACTGCAAAAGCAGTACGAATGCTGGAATAGCTCAGTCGGTAGAGCACTTCACTCGTAATGAAGGGGTCGTCGGTTCAAGTCCGATTTCCAGCTTAGTGATCAGAGAAAAAGGGAGTGCCTGTTTATCAGACATTCCCTTTTTGTATCCGGCAGAAATGCCTGTGATACCTTCACTGACTGTCCTATCGACCGGACATCTGTTTTTCCTGTTCTTCGATCATTTTCTTGACCATATAACCTCCGACAGATCCGTTCTGTCTTGAAGTTAAATCTCCGTTGTACCCATCTGATAACGGTACTCCCAGTTCGCTTGCAACCTCGTATTTAAATTTGTCCAGTGCACCTTTTGCTTCTGGCACGGCTGCTCTGTTTGATGAACGACTTGCCATATTCATTTCCTCCTTTTTTGTAACATTTTGTTTTGTGTTACGCTCCTAGTATATGGAGAATAAATTCAGATTACACTGGGAGGTTTTGTTAATTTTAGCATTTTTTATTTTGCAGTAATCTGCACCAGATGAGTATGAAACATTTTAAACTGAAGCATGACACATTTGGTATTCTTTGCATAAAAGCAGACTTTGGGAGAAAACTTAGATCATAATATAAAATCCAAGTCAGGACAATTCTGCAATTCTGGATACACCTACATAAATTTCGGAAATTTTATACCATGTACGGTAATCAACAGTTCCGGTTACCGGAAGCCCGAACACCGACTGGAATTTTCTGACGGACGACGCTGTTGCCGGACCATAAATACCGTCAACTGTGATTTTCGGAATTGCCGGGTATGCACCGGCAATGACATTTAGCTGTTCCTGCATTTGCCGGACTTTTGTACCTGAAGAGCCCTGGGAAAGAGTATACCCTGGCCATGAAGACGGAATGCCTGAAATTTCTTCAGCGGTATTGATGTAAATATCATCTCCGTAATAATAGCGGAGGATTTCCGACGGAGAATACCCCTGATCACCAAGTGCTTTAGAACCCCATTGGGTCAACCATTTTGCCACAACCTATAAAGTTATTTCTTCTTATTTTAAGGCATAAAATCAGGAGACCACTTAGTAGCCTCCTGATTACTTTAATTTGGTGTCGATCTCCTATGTCCTCCGACTTTTACACCGTCACCTCTAGTATATGGTTTTACAACCACAATCTTTTTATTCTGTTTACCTCTAATGCTGCTCTTTGTCTTTGCCATAATAACATTCTCCTTTTTCATAAATAAACAGAATGTCGGTCAACTTGCATCTGTTAGTTATCTTATTTCTTAATAATATACATGCTTAGTTGACTCCGGCTCTGGTCCAGGTCCAATCCAGATAGGAAAACAACGTTTTCCATAATCACGCGCATATATTTTAGTACCGTCAGGTAATTTCCTTGATGCTCTATAAATATACATAAACACCCTCTCCTTTCGCATTTTCACTTGCCAAAAGGAACCATAGCGTGCTATACTCATCTTGTCTAGGGAAAAGTATAACTGACCGAAGCAAACAATATAGTTATCTTTCGGGAAGTGCCAAGCGTTTTTCGCTTGGTTTTTCTATGTAAAAAGCAGTTTTCCTGCTTGAATTTTCTTATGCGACATCAAACAACTCTATTATATCCATTTCATATTCTTGATACTCTTTCCTGCCATATCGTAGCCATTTACAATAATATTTGTAAGCATTCCTTGCTGCTTCTAAGCTGAGATCAAACATTTCCTTAATACTATCGACATTTATCGTGTCATGCATTTGATGAATCAGAGGCGGTGGAGCTAATGCATACTTTGCAAAAAAATTTGCTTCCGCTTCTTCCTCATCCCCTACATTTACATGTCCTATCCAATAATGTCCTATTTCATGCATAATTGTTTGATTGATTCTCCCATATGAGTTACAACGATCATTATAATAAATAGTCCACTCTTGTCTGCTTCTCTCAATTGAAAAGCCATCTTTGCTTATCTGTAAAGCAGCTTTTTCTTTTTCCTCACCCAAAGCAGAATATGGAATAACTCTTATTTCCATCTTAACGGCTATTTCAAATGCACTTATAGGGATGCACCGTATGTCGTATTCTTTAAATAATGAAACCACTGATTCCTTGATATCTTCATATTGTTCGTCTGATAATCGCATAAATCCTCCTAATCTTCTTTCATTAACATCCGGATCAAATCAAGTCTTTCATCTTTCGTCATTTTACTTGCGTTACGAGCAATCAGCATTTTCACTTCATACAGGTCATTATTATATCCAATGCTGTCGCTCTCATTCCGTAACAAATAATCTGTCGTCGTTCCTAACGCTTCTGCTATTTTTGTAAGATTTGCTCCTCTTGGTTCTCTGTTGCCCTTTACATAATGAGAGATAGATGATTCCGTTATTCCGGTCTTTAATGCCAATTCTTTTTGAGTCATCTTTTTTTGTGATAACAAATCTGTTATTTGACATGCCATGTTTCTCATCATAGTTAACCTCCATTTTTTTGTGCTTTGTTCATCCTCAATTATTAGAATAATACATAATTATCATTTTGTCAACTATAATTATCTTTTTGTTTATCTCGGGACATTATTTTTTAGTTTACACGAAGTTTTTGTCCAACATAAATCAGATTCGGATTAGACAATCCATTCAGCTGCGCAACATTCTGGTAGGACGTGCCGTATGTTGCGAAACTATCTAAACTGAATCGCCTCAATCTGCAATGCCTGTCCGACTGTACCCAGTGTAGATACGCCGTCAGCTTTCGTCCAGTCTGTCCAACCGGAATTTTTTACGTGCACTCGATACTCAAGATCTCCGTCAAAGCACAAGCACTCGATACGCTTATTCTGTCCAGTGGTACCGATTACCGTGTCTTTTGTGACCGTGCCATAATCTTTCCAGCCGATACCTTCAATGTGCGCTTTTGCCTTGATTTCGATGTTCAGCGGATTGATTTTAAAAGCTTCCAGTCTGAGATTGTGACCCGTGATGCCAATGATATTCTCGCAAGCTCTCTCTCCTAACCAGCCTCTGTTCTGGACGTGTGGATTGACAAGGAATTTAGCAGCCATAATCTCAATCGCTTCAATTTGCAACCCTTTTCCTTTTGTTCCAGCCCAGTTTCCGTTGAATGTCCAATCTGTCCATCCGATGTTTTTCTGGTGAACTCTGTAGATATATGGCGTATCCTTACCGATAATCTTGATTGCTTCGATACGCTTGTTCTGTCCTGTGGTGCCAAGGATTGTGTCTTTGGAGATATTCTTGTATTCCTTATCTCCTACATCCTTGATATGCACTACTACGTCTGTTTCTCCGACAGGAATAAGTCGGAACGCTTCGATTCTCCGGTTCTGTCCTGTCGTTCCTGACATACGACCATCAGACTGCCAGCACGCCCATCCGATGTCACGGATATGCGACTGGTAGGATACCTTACCGTAATGCTGTACGGAGTCCTGAGATGTTCCACCAGCTGTTACCTTACCGTCAGAATCCTCTTTTGCCGGAGATGCCGCATCGATGCCGAATGCATTAAGGATACCTCTTGCCAGATCATCCATCTGACCGTTGAATTTATTCAGATCGCCAGGATTGGTAACGAAGCCATTCTCTAGAAGTCGATAGCTATATCCTCTTGCGGCAGCCCTGTTCGGGTTGGCGAGGTCACTTCTCGGAACGATATTTTTTGCACGACCCGGGAAGAACGAGCCGATAAAGCTTGCCAGTGCCGTGTCATACTGGTCTGCGCTGTAAGCGGAATTGATAATAACATGACCGCCCTTTGCCGAAGCTCCTGCGCTGTCCATGTGCAACTCTAATATCTGCCAATCTTTCGGAATATTAAGGCTCATGATTCCATTGTCTGCGTACCAGTTCCGGTTCATATCTGCGATCGTGACATTTCCACCGCCTAATGCTGATAATCTGGAAGCGAGCGCACGTACACGCTCTGCCTCCGTATATCCATATCCTACTGCTCCGCAATCACCGGCGCCATGACCGGCTATAACAAATAAATGTGCCATAGTATCTCTCCTTTCAAGAGGACGATTTTACTCGCCCTCAGTTCTTGGTTCTGTTTTGATTTCAATGTTTTTGACGGCATCTTCCGGAAGTTCCTCCGTCATATCCTCAAGAAATTTCTGAATCCATTTCTTTGCGCTTGCCGGAACCGGTAAGCCACATAAGGTCATATTTTTGAGGATACTGACTGCCTCGTATAAGATGAAAAGCAGACAGAAAAATTCGCAGATGCCTAACTTTTCGATTCCGAGTATTTTAATGTATGTTTCCGGCACCATGAATAAGATGTTGATGTGCATGATCACGTCCGTAGCCATGAGCAGACACACTGAGAAAAGCATAGCTGCCTTGCGGATTGCTCCGTCAATACCTACGCATGAGTTGAATTTATGTTCTTTGATCGCTCTCAGGACACCTAGAAGTGTGTCCAAAGTTACTGCGATCAGTAAGATGCGGATAAATGAGTTGCCTGAAATTAATGTGATAATTTGATTCATCATTGTAATCTTCCTTTCTAAATTCCCCTTACAACTAATAATGTTCCACCACTTAATCCTGACGGTAGTCCTGTCAGCTTTCCTCCAGAAACACCAAGTGTGATGTTTGTTGCAGCTGGCGAACCATAATATGCTGATTTATAATAATTTGTGCCATTAAAAGCGTAAACAGTTGTAGTAGTAGAACCACCCCACTGTGATTTTGTGGTCTCATAAGCGTAACCGTATGCTTTAATTGTTCCAGATGTTGTATTAAAAGATACCGTTGGGTTTGTAACATCTACAAGATACGCTTCGCAGTTATTATTAGATATACCACCAGACATGTCAGCAGTTCCAGTAATTTTGAGTCCATTTGTACTTGTAAAAGTAATACCTTTGCGAACGTCTGCCGGGCTTGTGCTTCCGAAATAGCTGGCAATGACACTAATTTTGCATCGTTGTTCGTTTCCTTTTAATATCATTTTTTCTTCGTTTTTTGGGTATATCCTAGGATTAATTGTTACAAAACGTAATTCGCCGTAAGAGGACTGCATTTTAATAAAATCAAGGTCACTTTCGCTTATCGAGGCATTTGTCAACGTGTCATTAACCGGAATACTACCAGTTATCAATGCCCCCGTTTTATCGTGAGCTTTTGCGCCACTTTCCATCATATCCGCAGTTACAGTATCCTCCGTCAAATCAAGTAATACCTTACCGGCATATTCCACTTTATTTACAGCCATACTCAATCACCCCTAACCAATCGTTACTGTAGTTCCACCGGCAGAATTTTCGGATTCTACATACGGAATCTTTTCCACTGTAACCTGTGACAGATGCGTATATCCAGCATCCGGCAGAATGGTCTGTTGTACACTTGACGGAGTGACCGTCTTAGCCTGTGCCTTTACTCCCTCACTGCCGCTCATCGTACCTTTTACTCCGAGGATGGTCACACCCTCTCGGATATTATTAGCGGTCAGTTTCTCCTTTTCTGTGGCATCGATTCCGACCTTGCCGGAACCATCATGGTAGCCCTGTGCAATCACATAGCTGTCTGTCAGAGTCTTGATAGAGCCTGTCACAGCTCCATTATTCGGCATCGTGCCGACAAGCTTTGTACCTCTTGCGTAGGCGGTTTTGCCTTTTAAAATCTCCGCAACTGCGGCAGTGGCATCGTTAGAGTCTACGTCGAACGTACACGCTCCTGTGACCAGTTCGCCGTCTTTTCCATGTGCCGTGATACCACTCAACAGCTTATCCGCAGTCACAGTATCGCCTGTTAAGTCAATCAGTATCTTCCCGCCATATATTACTTTATTGATACTCATATTTTACAATTCCTTTCCGATAAATACAGTCTGTCCACCTTCAAGATTTGACACCTCGAAGAATGGTATTTCTTTGATTTTTACATTTTCTGTCAGAAACTTTTGACGTGTCGCAAGCTCTTGTTTTTCAACTTTTGGCGTGACCGTGTAATCGCCCTTGTAGTAATCCACTCCAACATTGTCGGAAACAACCTGTAAATGCTCAAAGTCAACCTTAATCTGCTCATTGCCAGTGCGAAAATCCACGTCCAGTTTTTTCTCAAGTTCGCGAAATGTTACATCAAGTCTCATTAAATCACTCCCTCTTTCAGGATTCTGCCAACGTATACGCTCATGATGTCGGATGCAAGAGCCTCTCCGGCTGTAGTTCGCACTCTTATCTGTATCTCAGCCTGTGATCGTGGCTGCTGCTGTAATATCAGCGTGTCCTCTTGCGTCAGAGTTAGTGATACGGACGTACCGGAGCAGTTGCAATCTGACAAGGTTTTTTCCAGAGCCGTTTTTCCATTCTGTGTCATCGTGATATACATCTTCGCGATCAGTGATGTGTCGAACGGCAGTGTAAACTCTAACGTAGGTGTGGTGCCTCTTATCATGCTATCTCCTCCTAATATCCAAATCTCGCAATATTAGTATCATCTGACCACCAGCCGAATGTATCATTATCACCGTAAGCTCTTACCATTACGGTTGCATCATCCATACCATCAGCAAAAAATTCATCTGTATAATTCGTTGCATAAAATGATGTATATGTTGTATCAAATTCTTTGTAAGATCCATCTGTTTTTGTAACTCTAACTTTATAAGACGTAGCATTTTCTACTTCGTTCCAATTTGCTGAAAAAACTGCATAGTTAAAATATCTTGATGTACTTTTGAAATAAGTAGCATAATTTACTGTTGGTTTTTCAAGAATACATTTCTCAATCCAGTTTTTTGCTGCATTGCTGATAGCTTCTTTCAGAGCATCATCTGGCTGAAAAGTAATATCTGGGATTTCGACAGACGGTGGTTTAAGTGGTGGCGTACATGCCATCACCGGTACGGCACTGGAAAGAGCTAGTGTGAGCGCGCAGATTATTGCTACTAATTTTCTTCTTTTTCTTTTCATGTTGATTCCTCCTATTCGTTTATTGCAATCCAGTCGTAGGTATCGCCCTCTGTGAGCGCGGACATATCTTCATCAGCTTTTGGCGTGTAAGTTATGGTTCCTTTATTTATTGCGACCGTACCAATACTGTGGTTATCCACCGAGTTGTAGCCTGCTCCGATAAATCCAGCTATTCCGCTTAATTTTCCGTCCTTATACACCAGTGCCAAGATTCCGTGTTTAGCATTACTGCTCGGAAATTTTCTCGCCATTATGAATCTCGACACATTGCTAAGTCCAGTTTCAATCGCTTGGCTATTCATTCCTTTTCCGGTTATTGTTCCGTACTTGACCTCGCTAGTTACCAGCGTTCCGGTAATTTTCACGCCATTGCTTGACGTAAATGTTTTTCCGACTCTTACATCTGACGCTTTTGCATCTCCATAAATACTGCCTGCTTCGTCGTACACTACCGTTTTTTTAACGTCTCCTTTTAACAGGACTGGTTTACTTGTGTCTGCAAGAGAGACTTCAATTGTGTGCTTAAGCACCGGCGTTGTACTCTGACCATAGTTCGGAATGATTATTGGTGTGGATGATAGTTCCGTTTTTTTGTAACTGCTTTAATTTCATTCTTGCTCGTCAACGCCCCTTCAATTTTCTTTCCATTCACATAGGCGCTCTTTCCGGATTCAATACTATTTGCATCCGCATTCGCATCAGACGTCAATATTCCGATAAAATCCTGTCCTCTTGCTTCCAGTTCTGCCGACTCGAAGAGTTCTTCTCCCTCGAGTGCATTACCGGTAGCAAAAGTGGTATGCCACTCTCTTTCCGAGCCTTTTTCCCTTACGCAGACCGCAAATCGAACACTGCCTTTGTGTGAGGTGACTTTTCTTTCCAGCACCCACTCAAAAGTTACATTGTCTCCGGAAGCCGTCATATTCTGGACAGGGTATCTGTCTTTTCCGGACTTTTCGCCAGATGCATTCTGCACATTGATATAGACGTCCGATTTCGTCAGATCAATGTTGTCCCCAACGATTTTCGGGCATATAAAATACTTTCTTACACCCTTATTGTCATTTTCAACGCCCAAAAGGTTTTCTCCTTCCGGAATGATAATACTGCGATCATCCGCGTTGATTTCCAGATATTTAATCTCTGCCATAGTCCACCTCCTAATCTACCGGAATAAAGATTCCTCTAATTGTCACACCAGTCCACGATCCGCCATTTTTAAAGGCAGATACATACAATTTATCGCTGTTCTGGCATTTGCCAAAAAAAGTCGAGGATAATTTATAATAGTTGCCATTGCATCCCATGTCGACTTCATTTAGCTTGCAAGATACTTCCTGGCTGTATTGTTCTCCGTTGACGGCTGACACTACATTTAGCGCAAATGCATATGTAATTCCAGCTTTCAGTTGGCTCAGGTCAAGCGTTGCAGTCTTATAAGCGTCGGAATCTGTACCCTGCGCAGTGGTATTGATAAATATCGTCTCTCTGTTGGACAAGGTGCTTTTTACGCCGTCTACTTCGGTGTCGAATTCCGCTGCGGATCTCCGGACCGTAAACAATCTCTTAACATCCGCAATGGTAAGTCCGTTGATCTCAACCTGATACAGTGGCATATCTGCCGTCAGATCACCACCCTGAATATCTCCAGACGTATAAGACGGTACCGCCGGATTGCTTTCGCTTGGCGTGCCCTGGATAACCTTAATCTCTACCGCCTCAACCTTTGAGCTGGTATTCTTGGTGTATCTTGCCACGATAAGGTCAATACGTTTCATTCCTTGCGAGCCATTTGCAATCGTGACAGAATTTGTCGTATTCTTTTTGATTGATGCAGCACAGCCCTGATGGATAAGTACTCCGTCCGTGATCCGGATCTCATTGTTTGAGATGACCACTGCATTAAGCTGCTGTCCGGTCTGCAAGACACAAGATCCTTTTCCAAAAATACCGATATTGATATCTCTGTCCTGCTCTGCCGTGACATGTGCTGCACCTGTGTAGCCTGTAATGATGTCCATTTATGACTCTCCTTCCAATTTATACTCTATTTTTTCTTTCCCTCCGGAAAGCTTCCAAATCTTCCTTCCGATTGGTTTTTTCATAATCACACCTGTAAGATAGTCTCTTCCGCCTACGATATCGCCAATATCGACATTTCCTTCAATTTTTTCCATCGTCATATCGTACTCGGTCTTATTCATCAGTTCGTACAATTTATCTTTTCCGCCTTTTAACAGGTCGTCTTGCTCTGCTCCGGAGCTGTCATACACCGCTTCTACCTCATCTATCCCTTTGTAGTATTGCGTCTGTCCGACATTTCCGGCAGAGTCAACATACAAGTGGATTACCATGCGATCTTTTAATTCGCCCTTCCCAAGACATATCAGATGGTTAACTCCGTTTCTACAAATGTTGACTTTAAAATCAATATCGCTGTCGCTAGAGTATTCGTATTCGGAAGAGTAGTCTGTGATCGGGACTGCCCTCACCTGCACATGACCGGCGTTTTCTTTTTCCGCCTGGATAAATTTAATCTCCATCCTGTATCCGACAGACTGCAGCATTTTCCGCAGTCCATCATGTAGTGTACAGTATCTGGTGAATTGATAGTTTGTAACCTTTACGCCGGTGTCTTCATCCACACCAGCAAAAAGCCCAGGAAAAGCTTCCTGAACCTTCTGCCTGATGATTGCATTTAATTCTCCGGATACCATAGCGTAATCTTGTCCGGATTCTGGCTTGATAATTTTCTTCGCCATCAATCCTCGCCATGTAAATCCTTTTGCGGTAATACTATCTGCTTTTGTGCTGGTCGAAATTTCACGCACGATTCCGCCATATTCTGTGTCCGGAACATACACCATGCTTTCAAATTCAATCTGGCCGTTCCATCCAGAACGTGAAAATTTGATTTCGAAATCATTTACTGAATTTTTCTCGTCTGATCCAACTTCAAAGTCAATATCAGCATTCATGACACATCCGAGTTCTTTTCCTTTTGGATCCGTGTAGATTAGCTCCATTTCGGCACGCTCCTCTCCTTAAATACAGTAAAATCAAATCCGAATTCTCCATTCCAGTTGACTGCCAGTGATCCGGATGGGATTGGCTCGAAAATGCTTTTATCTTTTGCTCTTTTTTCAAAGATATTCTGCATTGTTCCGTTTCCAAGGTTCTTAGTTACTGTTTTCGCGCGACTGTTTACCGTAATGTACTCACCAGCACTCAGGGTATCGAATATCTGATACGGATAATTATTGATTGTGATTTTAGGATCCGTGCACGGACCGTATATGATCAATTCGAAATTGCTACTTTGGAAATGATCAATCATCCAGTCTTGCACTCCGTTCTTTTCGCACGTATAGTCATAGCTATAATCATACGGATAATCTAAATAATCGGAGGATATTTTAGGTTCTGTCGAAATCGGAAAGAAACTTCTTTTTTCTTCCGCACACCAGAACGGATATGGACAATAGATTTCTACCTTACAATCTGTTCTGCTATTATTTTTATCAGATACTTCGTTGCTTGATTTATAGATATAGCAATCAATATAGTATTCTCCATAGTAGATTCTTCCTGGAGACAAGTTCGCTACATCTCTTTCAAAAGCATCCGTGATCTTATCTAGGATTTCTTTTCTTTCCTCTACTCTTCCACGTACAGTCAGAGTAATTTCATAAACTGCCGGATCTTTTGTAAAAGAATTTACCGTTACGCCCATTTTTCGTTCTGTCGTGTTTGGATTCCACTCGTAAGAATGGAAATATCCGGAGGTCGGTTTCATTTTGTCTCCGATCAGATTGTATTCTTCGCCGTTCGAGCATACATATTTAATCTCGATCATTCAAACACAACCCCCATTTCTCTTAAAGCTCTGGCTACTTCTCTGTCATTCATGTTGATCACAATCTTGTCACTTCCTCTGGATTTCTGCTTCAAGTATTCAAGCAGCTGTTCCAGTTTTGCCGACAAAATGCTATCTTTTTCGCTGTTCGCAACCGTACTTCCGGTAATAAGGTCTGCACTTGCCTTGAATGGTTCTTTAAGCGACCTTTGTAATTCGTTTGCCGCATTCGATATAAGCGATGTATTGTCAATCAATCCATTCGCGACTCCTGCATCAATCATTTTTCCGACAAACACACCCCAACGTGACGGAGAGTGGATTCCAAAGAAACTGAGCACATTGTCCTTGAAGCTTCCGAGAACACTCTTTACAGCGTCCCACAGCATATGAGCGGCAGAGCTTAAACCTGATGCAATGCCCTTAATGATGTTCAGTCCAATACTTCCCCAATTTTCGCTTCCGAACGTTCGCACAATTGCACCAATTACTGCAGGTATTTGTCCGACTAGATTCGGTATAGCTCTAATTAATCCTGCCGTCAATTTTCCGATGATTGTAATACCGCTTTGTAAGATTTGCGGAAGATTTCTTCCGATTGATCCAACGAATCGCACGATCGCTGTAGCTGCCGCCTGAACTATCTGAGGAAGATTGTTGATTATTCCGTTTACTAATTTTAAAAGTAACGACGCTCCGGCACTTAATATTGTAGGCAATGAAGAAATGATTGTATTTGCGAAATAAGTAATTATATGTCCGGCCATTGCAATTATTTGTGGTAGATTTTGCAAAATTCCATTTGTAATGTTAGCAACAAAATCCACTCCTTTTTGCAGTAGCGTCGGCAATTGTTCCTGTATTCCAGTGTTGAACTGTCCGATTAGTTGCATTGCACTCGCGTACAGGGCTGGTATCCCAGTTGATATACCGTTTACAATCTGCGGAATTAGTTCCGATACCACTGTGAATAATTGCGGTCCAAGTGCAGAAATAAACGTTATGATTGCCGTAGGTAGTGCTGATACGATATTCCATATTGCCGGAATCAAATTTCCAACAGCAAAAGTAACTAAGGTGGTCGCAAGCTGGTTAAGTGCTGGTCCAACGTCCATTCCAAGCGTAATCTGCCCCATCACATTTTGTGCCGCTGCCTTCAGTGAATTAAACGAACCTGATATGGTCGTTGCCGCTTCTTTTGCTGTTGTTCCTGTAATATCAAGTTCTCCCTGAATTACATGAATCGCACTGTATACATCCGACAGATTATCAATATTGTATTCTACTCCACTGATTTTCTGCGCATCAGCAAGAAGTCTCTCCATTTCAGATTTTGTACCGCCATATCCAAGCTTTAAGTTGTCCAGCATCGTATAGTTCTGCTTTGCAAATCCCTGATATGCATTTTTGATGTCTTCCATGTTGGTTCCCATCTTATTTGCATTATCAGACATATCTACCATTGCCATATCTGCCACATCTGCAGCTTTAGAGGTATCACCAGCAAGGGAACTAAGAAGGCTCGCAGAAAAGCTTGTGGTGAGTTCCATGTAGTCATTTGCACTCATTCCCGCTGTCTGGTAAGCTTTTGCCGCATTCGCTTTTACCTTATCAGCTGAATCTTTGAACAATGTTTCGATTCCTCCTAAACTCTGTTCAAGAGCAGCTCCTTCACTGATTGTTGATGCAAGCGCCTTTCCGATTGCCGCTGTAGCAATTACACCTTTGATTTTTCCGACAAGTTTTCCGCCGAAAGAGGTACCGGCCACTTCTGCATCCGGTTCTATCGCCTGTTGTATTTTTCCACTGATTCCCTGTGCCGATGGAATGATCTGCACATAGGCCTTTGCAAGTTCCGTAGCCATTAGTTTCCACCTCCTGTCAATTTTTGCCATTCTCTATCAAATTCTTCTCCTGAAGCAAACGTGCGAATATCCTTGTTTTCTCGTGGCTCTTCTCCCATCATCATTGCAAGCAATGATTTCGGTCTATTTTCTCCAGTGGTTCCGTCTTTCGACTGTAACCATGCGGTTGTTCTGGTTCCGTCAGCAATAGCTGCCATCAGAATAGTTTCTGGTATCGGTTCGATGCCTGCTATTTTCATTTTGATTCTTGAATCTGCCCTCAACCCACAAGAAAAAGTCGCTACCATTTTGCACGGTAACGACTTGTAATCATAGATTTGATATGTTTCTGCAAGGTCACACAAGAGTGCGTCCTTGTCAAGATTAAGCATGTAGGCGAGGATTAAGAGTTTTTTCCTTCTTTTACGCTGTTGAAGATTTCTCCGATTTCGATCATCATTTTTGATGCCGGCACTCTTCCGCTTTCTGTTCTTAAATGTTCTTTTAAGCGATCCTTCTGTTCTTTTCCGAGAAGCCGATTTAATGCGCTGGATGTTTTTGCTGCGTTTCCATCATCCATCTCGCACAAATCTTCCAGTAGCTCATAATCATCCAATGATTCCTCGTTGATTTCGTACTCAAATCCGCTAGTTGTTTTTCCTGTCATTATTCGCTCCCCTTAATATACTCATAGTGTGTCTGTCCTTCTGCATCAGGAACGGCTGAAAGTGTTGTTTCGTATCCGATAGAATCATCGTCTTTGTATACAATATCTCCGATTTCCGTAATGCTTGCGCACGGAATTACAATACGTTTTACCGCTTTTTTCAGGATCACATCAATAACCCAGCTGCTCTGTTCCGCTTCGTTTGCATTTGCTTTTACAGTAATACCTTCTTTCAGCGTTCCGGAAACGTTTTTATCGCCGTAAACACTTTTCAGGACTTCCACATTCAGCGATTCGATAAAAGTTGTCTTGAATGTGTCTTCTTTGCTTGTCTGCATGGTTAATACTACATCTCCACCCCATGCTTTTTTATTGTCTGATTCCGGACTGTTGGAGTTTGTCAGCCCATCTTCTGAACAATATCCGAGTGTTTTAAAAGCCTCGTTCAATGCTGTAGTTGCATCCGTTGGCAGTACCGTGCCGAGTGGTGCTCTAAAAATGGCACCGCCGACTTTTGGCTTACCAGTACTTACATTTTTTACATCTGACATCTTATTCCTCCTTAAAATATACGATATCGTACACTGCCTGATACCTGTATTTTTTTCTTGCTGTATCTGTATAGTTGTAGTCGCTATTAAGAGTACACTTGCTGATATCGTTCCTATCTATTATATTTTCCATCGTGGCTTTCACTTGCTCATTTAAGACGGCCGTGTCGTATAATGTACCGGCATAGGACTGGATTGCCACTGTTGCACTGTCAATATGGTTCTCCTGTCCACTTCCAGTTTTTTCAACCAGGATGTATTTTTCCGGAAGTCCTGGTTCTTCTTCCAGCCTAACCGGTATTTGCAGTTGTTCTTCAAGATAGTCTTTAATCGTTTTTTCTATCATTCTTCTTTCCCATCGCTTTCAGTAGACTGTTGTTTCCGTCATCTCCACACACTTTCACGACTGCTCGTGTCTGTGCAACGTAGTCTTCTTTTTCCGCCGTGCTCGATATCTTGTTTGCCTGTTCCATGAGGATCGCCTTCATTTCCGGTGATTTCATCAGTTCACGGACTCCTGCACGATTGAGTTCAATTTTTACTTTACTCATAGCGCTCCACCATCCATCTCTGATTCCATCTTCCCGGAACATTTTCATCAATTCCTTGCTTTGGCAGCCCAAACACCCTCCATGACTCTCCAAAAAAATCAACGCGGCAGTCTTTCCATGTATGATCATCACCTTTTGGAATTGCAATATCATACACTGCTTTTTTCCCAGTGATATTCAGCACATCAAGAACTTCGGTGGTTGTGGACGGAGCTACCAATACATTTTCTACATCAACCGGCATTTCTTCGTAAACAGGATGTCCAAACGGATCTGTTCCTGTTTCTTTTTTCTCATAGAGTGTTACCGTGATTCCCTTGATCATGCTTCTTCCTCCGTCTGTATTAAGCCAGAATATGGATTCGTATATCCAATTCGATTTCCGACACCAAGGATTTTCTTATCAAGCTTCGTAAGATACATCTCTCCACTGCCGTTCACATTTGTCCATGTCTGCGAATACACCATTGCGGACGTGGTTGCCTGTGTCGCTCCAATCGGAATACCTTCATCACGGCTTCCCAGCATACGGATTACCATGTTGCATGATACTAATTTCTTGGCATTTTCCGAAGCTTTGCTATTGTAGGCGTCAATAATGACCGCCGCATCATCCAATAGAGTTTTCATGTAGTCCTGATCTGCTTCATTTGTTTCGTTTCTCCTCTGGATATCCTCGTATGTTGCATAAGCCATCTAATCACCTACTTTTTCGCTGCTGGCGTCTTTCTTCCTGCTGTAGCCGTCTTTTTTACCGGTTTCTTTTCCGGTTCTTCCTCCAGCTCCGGTTCTTTTTCAACCGGTCGGAACATGGCAGAGTCCAACATTTCGTCAGACTCCACTATAATTCCTGTTTGCTTATACAAAAACTTCATAGGCTACGCTGCTGCCTTCGTGATCTTCGCAAATGCTTTCTGGTCTAAGATTCCAATTCCATATACAATTTCTGCACGGATTGCAATCTGGTTCTGTCTCTGAAGATCTCCCAGTCCATCCGGATCACCATATTCAATCAGGTGTGCTCCGATGGATCTCTGTACACCCCAACGGAAGGCATCAAACTGTCCAACGATACCAAGCAGATTTGTATCTGCGGTAATCTCATTTTTTGCGGAAACTGTATCAGATACTGCTGCCTGCATTCCAGAGAAGTTAGTGAGGTTCTGTCCGAATCCGATTTCCGGATAAATCTTTCTTCCGTTGGCATCTCTCATTGTGGAAAGGCCAAATGAAAGAGTCGGATCCATTGCGATTCCGCTCGGAGTGTATCCGGATGAGATGATCACTCCTGCTGCCGCTTCAATTGCATCATCGTATTTTGCTTCTGTCAGCTGGACAGACTGTGTTGTGTCGATTAATCCCTCTTTCACCATATCTGATACTGTTCCGGTAAGTGGATTGATTTTGTGGATACCTACAAGGTCAAGTGCTCTTCCCAGCGCAATGCCTGCATTAGATGCAAGGTCCTGAAGAACTCCGATCTGTACATCTTCATCTGCCCACTGCACTTCCTGAGAAAATCTCATGGTTACCTGCAGTTTAAACGGATTAACCGTCTTGGATGTATATGTAGTCGGAGTCGGTGATTTCTTCGCTCCTTCGCCTACTAATTCTGCTTTCGGTGGTGCTGTTAACACCCATACCTGCTGCTTTCCGAACTTCTGCGGTCTTGCTCCGGATAACTGTGCCAGAGTAGAGCCTTTCTGTGCTTTTTCGAAAATCCCCTGTGAAATCTCAGCTGGGATTGTAAAATCTGTACTAAGTAATGCTGCCATACTTTATTCTCCTTTTCCAAATATCTGATGCGCAAACTCTCGCATCGCATCGTCTGCTTCATGGTGTTCCGTAATCTTCTTTGCGCTGCTTCTTGTTCCCGGGTAATTCTTTGGTTTTGCAAATTTCAAGATTGCTTCTGCCTGCTTTTTACAAGATTCTTCATCTTCGCCTGTGAGAAGTTCTGCCGGAACACTTGTATCTTTTGCTACTTTTTCTCTCACCTGTCTAACAGTGCCTTCTTTTTCAAGTGCTGTGAGCTTTGCCTGAAGCGCATCGGACTTCTCTTTCTCTTTCTGAAGCTCCGTCTTGCTCTGTTCCTGGTACTCATCGTACTTGCTTGCTTTTGCTCTTAAGTCTTCGTAATCTGCATATTTCTGTCGCTCTCTTGCGAGACGTCCTTCAATAATCGAATCTAATTCTTCCTGAGTAAAAGTCTTTTCGTTTTCCATATCTGTATATCCTCCATAGAGTAATTGTTATCGTTGCTTCCCCCATTTAAGGCATGCGTTGCCATAAAAATAACACGCATTTCTGCGTGTTAGAATTATCAATCATTTTTGGGTTTTAAATTCTTCCAGTATCTTTCTTCTCGCCATCTTACGATATAGCAAATAAGCAATACTATGATGGATAGTAAAAATTGACACCAGAATGGGCATAAAACCCATATCCAGCTCCATGTTATTACTCCACATAATTTCAGAACGATGAATATAATTCCAAGTGTTCTAAGCAAAGGAAGTGGGCTTCCATTCTGTTCTTCCATAGTGTACCTCCATTAAATTTGAGTACAAAAATACCACCAACCATTTCTGACCAGTGGTATCTACTGCTCTTGTTATTTTATAGTCCGCATTCAAATGATGTTAATCAATTATTATTTTCGGTTTAGGATACTTTTTAGGTACTTGTGTGCCATATTTTTCAATTGTGTAATCATAATTATCGGCTACACTTTTCAAGAGATCGTCCGCATATTCAGACTGATCAAAATCGATTTCATTTGGAATCTGGGGACAATATCCAAAATGAACCACAAAATCTTTATGTGCTTTTTCGAACTTTTTGATTAAAGCATTCATCTATAGTGCCTCCTTCATCTTTTTCTCAAAATATTCCAATGCATTTGGAAAGTATTTTTTCATTTGCTCATATCGCTCTTTATCAAACTGTGCTTCAAACATATGTGCAAAAGCCTCTGATGTAACATTGTCCCGATTTTTCCAATATTCTTTCGAATGTGATGCACACCCAATTATATTGCCTTGTGTTACACCATCAAAAAGATCTGATATTGCCGAATCTTTTCGCATATCTCCAAGTTCTTCGCTAATGGCTTTATCAACTTTATCAAAAGTACCCAAATGATGTGCTTTACCATATGCTATACGATATGACAGCGAATCACTTTCCAGTAACTGAATAAAATTCTTATCATCTGATAGATTTCCAGCTAAATCATCAACTAAATGACCGTGTTCATGGAACCATGTAGCTCCAGCTCCACGTGGATTCTTTAAATCTGCACCATAATTCATTGATATCTTTTTCGTTTTAGTATTATAGTGTGCCGTATTTTCATACACAGCATTTTCAATACTATCACCCGAAGCATATTTTGTGAATAATCGTTTGGCATCGTCTGTACCATGTGAAAATTTATCCTTTAGACAGTCGTAATATCCTCTGTCCATATTGCCGTCACTGCGAAGTTTTTGTTTAAATATTCCTAAATCTGATTCCATTATAGCAGAACGGAGAGTCTTTTCAATAGTTTTTGCTTTCCTTTCTGCATACAATTCCCGCTTTCTCGCATTAATAGCATCCTTATTTTCCTTGTATCGAATCCTCCGCATGGCATTAATGTCACCACCGGCATTGTTATACTCTTCTAAGTACTTATCCGGATCATATCCGGCAACTGTACTTTTTCCGTCAAATCTGACTGCATACTCACAATCGCAATGTGCATGGATGTGTTCGGCGTGTCCATTCCTAAGTGCTTTCTTCGACATGTACTGCCATCCTCTGGAAGCCAATGTAATACAAAACGCACAGGTGTCCCCATGCGGTACCCAGGCAAACTGTGCACCGTCTCGCATAGCATTTTTTAAAGTGGTGTCTGCTCCGACCTGCTTTACCAGTCTTGCCACTGTTGCCGGAACATTTGTCTGAGACTGTTTCATTGTTCCGTGAACTGCTTTCGCCACTTCTCCGTATTCCGGAAGATCTGCGATTTCCGCTGTCGGAACAACTACTCCCTGTGCCGATGCTGTAGCTTCGTACATTTTGCAAGACAGAGAGCCGATAGCCTGTCCGTAACGCTGTGATAATGCAAAAGCATAATCAAGAAGAGCTTTATCATCCGCAAAACCATGTTTCTGAACATATGCCTGCATCAGATCTGCTGCCTTCTGGCTAATCTGTGACATCTTCGTTATGTACTGCACCCACGCCTTCTCCGTTATCTGCATTTACAAATTCCTCCGTTAAGATACTGTCACCTTTTGCCCTCTGTTCCTGTGCTCGGATTCTGCGGATATCCGCCTGATCGAATCCAATCATTTCGAGGAAGATATCTGTGTCTGCGAATCCCTGTCTTGCTGTCGCAATCTTAATAGCTGCATCTGTAGTGGATGCTATACTAGGCATTGCCGGATTTTTGAAGCGTGCAATGATATCTTCACTTTCTTCCGGCAGATTATCCGGAGTTGTTCCAAGCTCAATTGCAAGTGCCATCTTAGCGATCCTGTGCAGTGCATCCCCGTTTGACCTGTTTAATTGCTCTGCCATGAGAATCAGAGTCTGTGACTGTGCGATAATTGCCTCGCTTGATGTCGGATTTGCATCATTTACCACTCCAACATCTGTCACAGCTAATCCGGTAGCTGCGGAATACTGTGTAGCCAACATTCGAAGCATCTGTACATGAGGCTCTATGTTTCCCTGAGAGAGCTGACCGAAATTTGGTTTTTCTCCTGTCTCCGGATTGTTCGTGCTGTACAGAATACTTCCGACATACTGTTTGAATTTATTATCAACCAGTGCCTCGTACTGTTCATCAGATACACCTAACAGATATTTCTGTGGTGAGGTTGCGAATTCCAATCCGATCGTTGCATTTGCCACCGTCCTTACATATCCCTGTATCAGACGGCGAATCGGCTCTTTTAACCTCGACTGTCCAAAAGGCTTGTCATTAGTTGCGTCCCAGATTAGCGCAACCATGAGCGGCTCTCCGAAATCATGTGGATTCCGTGTCGCATACCATGTTCCGCCCTCTCGATCCAATTCCCAAATGTCTGTATCCGTGTAAAAATTCACGTGTTCGGGACTCCATGTAACGTCCGACTCATCCCTCCTGTTATCTTCAAAAGCAAATCCGTATTTTATCCTGCCTTCTTTAGCATTCCAAGAAGCTGCCGCACAGTGCGGAGAATAGAATCGAACTCTTGCATCGTCTTGCTGGCCGGATACTGCCGCAAAAGCGCATCCGTACTTTAATTCTTCCTTCACTGCTTTGTTATACTCGGCAATAAGATGATTTCTTTTCATGATCTGGTCCATATCATCTGACTTCATGCCATTTTCTGTAACAAATCCATCAAACATTGACCTTCCGGCAAGAACATCTACTGTCTTTGCTCCCCATGCACAGCCAATCTCAAGCTTTCCCAATCCGGCCGGCAATGCAATTCCAAGATTTACCTCGTTAAGTGTAACCTTGCCATTGTAGTAGCGTTTCTTTTTTCTGTTCGCTGTCCGATGGTAATCGTAAATATATTTCAATTCGTTCAGCCACTGCTGTTCTTCCAGCGGCAGTCCTATCACCATTCCAAAATTTAATTCCATTATCCTATCCTCATCTTTCTATTCGGATTTCGTTTCGAAGTTCTACATCCCCATAGTGCCAATGCGGCCGCTTCAATCGGTGTGGAATTATCTCCACCAAATCCCCAGCCACCCGATATTGGCCTTTTTACAGACGTAACGGCTGATTCCGAGAGAATCTCTTGATATTTGTACCAAGTTACTGTCTGCTCATTGATTTCCTGTTCCAACTGACTTGCCGATGCAATCACATCTTTCGCGGATGGCCGTATTATTGACTGCTTATATTTCCATATCGGAGCAATTTTCTCTACCAGGAAATCCACACCATTCCTTCCGTCTATCACTACGCACGATGCCGTCTTATATCTCTGGTTAAGCCAATCAGCCAGCCACTGGATTCCTCTATCTGTCGGTTTTATCTCGATCAGAGATATTCTTGCTTCTTCCGACTCAGGACATACAGCTCCGCATAATGCAACCAAGGATCCATCTGCTGAGAACTTAATCCCATAAGCTGTTTTACCTTCCGGCTTTCCTTTTTCTGAAGCACATGCTTCCCATTTCTTTTTATCAATAGCATAATCTTGATCGTTGTTTATCGGTGACCACCAGCCAAGACGCTCTCTTGCGAATGTATCTTCATCCATCTGTTCGCACTCTGCAGCTATTGTTGTTTCTGTCATTCGTCTTCCAAGCGCAGGATTGCATGCCGCCCAACGTGTCCGATCAGTGACATTTCCAATCTCTTCAACCGAATATTCCGTCCATGCCGTAGAATTGCTTTCTCCATTTCTTGCACGTTCTCTGATTTTTCGAAATACAGTGCCGGTGCAGTTTTCGTCCGGTGGTGTTCCTAGATAGATTGTCTGCGGATTTTTTGACGCAGAAATAGCAGGCAAAAAAGATGCCTGCTGCTCACTCGTCAATTCCTGTGCCTCATCAAATACCAAGCAGTCTCCGTGCAATCCACGACCTCCATTCCTGGTTCTTGCTACAAATACAACTCTGCCTCCATTTTTTAGTATGATTTGTTCCCTTCCAAGGGCCGACTTGATTTCTTTTACATATTTTCTAAGTCCTCTTGTCTCAAAAAGTCCCTTAATTTCCATGAATGTTTCTGTGGCTGTCTTCTGCAGGTGTGCTGTATATATCACCCATTCCGAATACATAATCATTCCGGATGCAATTCTTCCGGACGTATCCAGTGTTTTTCCATTCTGCCTAGGTACGGACAGTCCACATGTTGGAGCTGACCATATTTCTTCTTCTGTTCGCCCCATCCAGTCATTCAGCACTTCGCTCTGCCACGGATCCACGATCAGCTTTCCGACTGCAAGAACCTTAACTGCGTCAGCCCCATCTGTATAAGCGTAATCCGGAGCAATTCTAACGGACGGCGTCTGGCTTCCCATCAGCTTTCCGTGCTGAGAGGATCTCTCCGATTTCGTCATCGTCTTTCTCCATTCCTCTTATCTCTTCAATTTCCTTAATTGTTTCACGGTATTGCTTTGATAGCTGCGGCATATTTTTCGCTCCGTCAACATCTCCCTCTGAACATAAATCAATCTGTTTTGCCAGGATTAATGCCAGATTTTCCAACTGTTCCAAGCGATTTCCATTGCTGGCCACAGTAGCCATTTTCTTTCTTCTTGCCATAAAATCCTACCCTCGAAAAAATCTTTGTGTGTAAATCGGCGCTGGACGGCTGGGGTAGCTTCGCACACGTGGCGGGGTACCCTCCCCACCCTCTTTGGTTCCGTCACCAGGCACCATCTGTAACGTTCGTTTTAAGGCTTTGCTGACACCTTGATAATTCATTTAATGTTCGATTGCTTTTGGCCGCATTACAGCAGTAATGAGCCGCCTGCAGGTTGTTCCAGTCCTGTGCCGCCGCTTCACGTGA